>Ga0160492_100462_pt1 | contig 23719 bp, 19 predicted proteins | sample DID2MG_FD_108258 | JGI IMG/M metagenome (GOLD analysis project Ga0160492, IMG submission 108258) | Enriched soil microbial communities from UW Madison campus, WI, USA - DID2877_E24_FP2 MG | ecosystem: Environmental > Terrestrial > Soil > Unclassified | place: USA: Madison, Wisconsin | collected... | reverse complement strand
TGGGAAGTGAACGAGGCTTTTGCCGTGGTGCCCATGGCGCTGATGGCCGAGCTCAAGGTCCCCCACGACAAGGTCAATGTGCACGGCGGCGCCTGCGCCCTGGGCCACCCTATCGGGGCCAGTGGTGCGCGCATTCTGGTCACGCTGATCCACGCGCTGCAAACCCATGGCAAGAAAAAGGGTCTGGCCACGCTGTGTATCGGCGGCGGTGAAGGCACGGCCATGGCCATCGAGCTGGTGTGAGCGCAGCCCCCCGCCACCCCGGGCGCGCATGGCCGCGCCGGGAGGGCGGGGACTGCCGCGCCCATGGGGGCAGAAGGGGTGGACGAGGTGGCGGGTGCTGCGCCCCGGCGTCGCTTCCGACATGGCTTCCTGGCGCGGGGCACAGGGCAGCTTGCTTTACAGTCGTCCCATGTGCCACCGGCCGCATGCGCAGCTTTCCTTGCCTGCGGCCTTTTTCCCCCTTGGATTTCCGTATGCAAGCAGAACTGCCCGAAGACGACCACCATGCTGCCGCGCCCTTGAGCGCTCCACAGATTGCCGCCTTCTGGACTGAATTTTCCGGCCAGCTGGCCGCGTGGGTAGCGCTGGATGGCCGCGCCTTCGTCGAAGAGGCCAATGCGCTGCTGAAGCGCCAGGCGCCCGGCCTGTCGCTGGAGCTGGAAGGGGCACCGGCCCAGGACGGTGCCCGCCTGGTGGTCACGGCCCACGGCAATATCGAACAGTTTGAAAACGCCCAGGCCCTGGTGCGCCAGGCCCCGCGCCTGGAGGGCTACACCGTGCAGGCGTTCCGCAGCCGCACGGCCAGCGGCAACTTTGCCATGGGGATGCAGGACTTCGAGCTGTCCTGCGACGATGTGCTGGTGGCGCCCTATGACGCGGGCGGCATCATCGGCCTGGATCTGGCGTTCGCCAAGGCCGTGCCGGACGCCATGCAGGAGCATGCCCGCCACATGGCCTTCATCCTGCTGGACCATGTGCTGGGCGAGTGGGATTTTTCCGTGCGTGTGGGACCGGTCGACTTTGTGGAAGCCGCCGCCGAGGCCTCGCCGCTGTCGCAGTTTCCCGCCGTGTTCGATGCCTTCCAGCGCGAGGTGCTGGGTCGCACCTACCGCTTCCCGCAGGAGGAGAACGACCGCTGGATCTCTCTGGAAGTGCGCTCCCGCGATGCCGACGAGGACGATGCCCCGGATCTGCTGACCTTCCACGACAGCGCCCATGCGCTGGCCACCCGCGCCGATCTGTCCTATTTCCTGACCTTGCGCTTCCCGATCGACAGCCAGGAAAGCCTGGACAGTGCCCGCGACGCCCAGGATGCGCTGGACGCCGAGCTGCTGCGGCAGCAGCGCGGTATTCTGGCGTTCACCCGCATGGAAGGCATGGACTTCCGGGTGGCGGCTTTCTATGTGGACGACCCGGATGCCGCCGCGCAACTGGCCCGCCAGCTGGCCGCCGAGCATGCGCCCGGTCTGGAAGCGGCGCTGGCGCTGGAATACGACCCGTCCTGGCGCGAATACCTGGGCATGTACGGCGCCATCCACCGCCAGGACCGTCAGGCCGACCAGGCCTAGGAGAAGCACCATGATCACCAGTGAAGAGCAGCTGCGGCAGCTGTACGCCATGCCGGCCGAGCGGGCCCTGCTCAAGCAGCAGGTCGATCTGGACCGGCATTGCCTGCGCTTCATTGCGCTGTCGCCTTTCTGTGTGATCGCCACCGGGGGCAACGCCGGCAGCCTGATGGATGCCTCGCCGCGGGGCGGGGCTCCCGGGTTTGTGAAGGCGCCCGACCCCCGCACGCTGATGATTCCCGACGCCGGCGGCAACAACCGGCTGGACAGCCTGAGCAATCTGCTGCGCGATCCGCGCGTCGGCCTGCTGTTCATGGTGCCCGGCATCAACGAGACGCTGCGCGTCAACGGGACGGCCAAGCTGCGTGACGAAGGGCATTACACGGCGCTGTTTGCCGGCCCGCACTTCCACCCCAAGCTGGTGATCGAGGTGCAGGTGCAGGAGGCCTATCTGCACTGTGCCAAGGCGCTGATGCGTTCCCGGCTGTGGCAGGCCGAGGCCCAGGTGGCGCGCAATGTGCTGCCGACGATGAACCAGATGATCCATGCCCAGATCGGCATGGCCGCCCCCACCGAAACGCAAGAGCAGATGGAGCACCGCTACCGGGTGCAGATCGCTGCCGAGCAACCCGGGGGCAGCATTGGCTGAAGCCCGCCCGCACAGGGCGCCGGCGCCGATGCGCCCACCGCATTTCCTTTCCCGCTTATAGGAGCTTCCATGGCCTTGGTATTGATCATTGGCGCATCGCGCGGCATCGGCTTGGGGCTGGTGCAAGCCTATGTGGCACAAGGCCACCGGGTGATTGCCACCGTGCGCAATCCCGCCGACAAAACCCGCCTGCAGGGCGAAGGCGCCGAAGTGCTGGTGGTGGATGTGGCCGATCCGGCCAGCGTCAGCGGCCTGGCCTGGCAGCTGGACGGTGAGGCAGTGGACCTGGCGTTGTACGTGGCTGGCGTCTGGAGCGATCTGCCCGCCGACGTTCCCCCCAGCCAGCCCGAGTTCGACCGCGTCATGCACACCAATGTGCTGGGCGCCATGCAGGCACTGCCCCAGGTGGCACCGCTGGTCGAGGCCGCGGGTGGCGTGTTCGGCCTGGTCAGCAGCAGCATGTCGCGCCTGACCGAGGCGGAGCCGGATGCCTGGCTGTACCGCGCCAGCAAGGCCGCACTGAACATGGTGGTGGCCAGCAGCCAGCCGCAGTGGCCGCGTGCCCGCATTGTGGCGCTGGACCCCGGCTGGGTGCAGACCGAGATGGGCGGGCCTGGTGCCACCATCACCGTCGAGCAAAGCGTGCAGGCCCTGGTGCAGACGCTGGCGCAGGTCTCGGCAGAGGACGGCGGCCATCTGCTGCACCGCAACGGACACCGGCTGGATGGCTAGCCACTGAAAACCATGGCGGCTTGTGTGCATGGCCGGAGCACAAGCCGCTGGCTCTGACGACCTACTACAACACCGGCTGGAGACAAGAACATGCTGCTGACCCCTGACCAGGAAATGATCCGCGATGCCGTGCGCGACTTTGTGCGCGAGCAAATCACCCCCCATGCGGCGCGCTGGGACAAGGAACACCACTTTCCCAAGGATGTGCACCAGGGCCTGGCGGCCCTGGGCGCCTACGGCATCTGCGTGCCGGAAGAGCTGGGTGGTGCGGGCCTGGACTACATCAGCCTGGCCCTGGTGCTGGAAGAGATTGCGGCCGGCGACGGGGGCACCAGCACCGTCATCAGCGTGACCAACTGCCCGGTCAACGCCATCCTGATGAAGTACGGCAATGCCCAGCAAAAGGAAGAATGGCTGCGTCCGCTGGCGCAGGGCGCCATGCTGGGCGCGTTCTGCCTGACCGAGCCACATGTGGGCTCCGACGCATCGGCGCTGCGCACCACAGCCACCCGGGACGGGGACGACTATGTGATCAACGGCGTCAAGCAGTTCATCACCAGCGGCCAGAACGGCGATGTGGCCATTGTGATTGCCGTCACCGACAAGGCCGCCGGCAAGAAGGGAATGAGCGCCTTTCTGGTTCCCACCCGCAATCCCGGCTACCAGGTGGCGCGGCTGGAAGACAAGCTGGGCCAGCATTCCAGCGACACGGCGCAGATCAATTTCGATCAGTGCCGCATTCCGGCATCGCACCGGGTAGGGGCCGAAGGCGAGGGCTACAAGATCGCCCTGTCCGCCCTGGAAGGCGGGCGCATCGGCATTGCCGCGCAGAGCGTGGGCATGGCGCGTGCGGCATTCGAGGCCGCGCTGGCCTACAGCAAGGAGCGCGAGAGTTTTGGCCAGCCCATTTTCAACCACCAAGCCGTGGGTTTCCGGCTGGCGGACTGTGCGACGCAGATCGAAGCGGCCCGGCAGTTGATCTGGCACGCCGCCAGCCTGCGCGATGCCGGCCTGCCCTGCCTGAAGGAAGCCGCCATGGCCAAGCTGTTCGCCAGCGAAATGGCCGAACGTGTCTGCAGCATGGCCATCCAGACCCTCGGAGGCTATGGCGTGGTCAGCGATTTCCCGGTGGAACGCATTTACCGCGATGTGCGGGTGTGCCAGATCTACGAAGGCACCAGCGACGTGCAGAAAATCATCATCCAGCGGGCGCTGGCCTGAACGGGATAAGCCACCGGCGGTGCTTGCATTGCGGCCGCCGGCGCTGGCCGCTTCAGTGCGGAGGGTGGGTGGCCGTGTGTTGCGGGGTGCGTACTGCTGGCGCTGCGGGCGCTGCCTGGGGGGACTGTGTTCCCCGGCTGTGCAGGGCCCACAGCACGCCGGCGACCAGCAGGGCAATGCCCGCCACGGTTTCGGTCGGAGGGAACTGCTGGCGCAGCGCAAAGCCGTAGGCCAGGGCGGACAGGGTTTCGCAGACGATCAACTGGCCCGACATGGTGGTGGGCAGGTGCTGGCAGGCCGCATTCCAGCACAGCGCGCCCAGCCAGGAGCCCACCAGGCCGGCCGCGAACATGCCGCAGACAAATTCCCAGGGACGGGGCCCCAGTGGGGTGGTGAAGCCCAGCCCGTCCTGCTGCAGCCACAGCCAGGAAATCGCAAAACCCACCAGAGCCATGGGCAGCGTCACCAGTCCCTGGGCCGTCGCCCAGGTGCGGGATGAAACGCCAGGGTGGGCGCGCAGCCAGTCGGCGTTGCGGATGGGGTACCAGGTCCAGCACAGCATGGCGACCAGGGCCAGCCCTATGCCCAGACCATAGTCCTGCAACTGGCTGGCACTGCTGTGCTGCAGGGCCTGCAGTTCATGGTGGTTGACCAGGGCAATGCCGCCCAGGATCAATCCCAGCGATGGAAACAGCTGCCCCCACGGCAGGGCGGCGCGACCTGCGCGCAGGTTGGAGGCCACCGCAATCGCCACCGGCAGCGCGCCACTGGCGATCAGGGTGGGCAGGGGCACCCCTGCCAGCTGGATGGCGCTGGTCAAGAGCAGGTAGAAGGTGATGCTGCCGATGGCGGCCAGGCGCAGGGCCTGCAGCCAGTCGGCACGGTGCAGTTGGGCCAGGGCCGTGCGGTCCCACCAGGCCAGGGGTATGGCGATCAGGCCGAATGCCAGGTAGCGGCCAAATGCCAGCAGCGGCGCGGGATAGTCTGGCAGCAGCAGTGGCACCACAAACACAAGGCCCCACAACGCCCCTGCCGCCACGCCGCACAGGGTGCCCCATCGCATGCCGGCGTTCATGGCGTGGGATGCCGCGCTGCAGTGCAAAGAACGAGATGGGACACTGGGCGCAGCAGCGCCACAGGCAGCGGGCAGGGAAAGGGGCACATGGTCGGCGGGATTGTGCGCCGCAGCATCCAGGGCTGCTGCGCGAAGGCCCCAGGCTGATGCCGGCAGTACGGGATTGGCGGCGCTGCCAGCGCCGCTGCAGCGCGCGTGCTACGCCTGTCCTGCCGGTGACGCGGCCCCGGGGTTGGCACGGTGGCGGCCCGCAGTGGCTTGGGGCCAGCATGCAGCTTTGGACCCATGCCCAGGAGAAGTTGGATGCCTTTTGCCGCCGTCAACGGTCAGCGCCTGTTCTACGAAGATACCGGAGGCAGCGCCCCGGTGCTGGTGTTCTCTCACGGTCTGCTGATGGACCACCGCATGTTTGCCCCGCAGGTGGCCGCGTTCCGCCATGGCTGGCGCTGCATCAGCTGGGACGAGCGCGGCCACGGCGCCACGGCCACGCCGGGGCAGTGTGCGCCGTTCAGCTATTACGATTCGGCGAACGATCTGGTGGCGCTGCTGGACCACCTGGGTGTGGAGCGTGCCGTGCTGGTGGGCATGTCCCAGGGCGGCTATCTGTCGCTGCGCGCGGCGCTGACCCACCCGCAGCGTGTACGGGCCCTGGTACTGATCGACACCCAGGCGCTGAAGGAGGACCCCGCCAAGATGCCGGCCCACCAGGCGGTGGTGGCGCGCTGGTCGCAACAAGGGCTGGATGCGGACATGGCCGCCGGCCTGGAGCGCACCATCCTGGGCGACGGCTGGGAGGGCGCAGCCGCATGGAAGCGCATCTGGCAGGGGGTGGATGCGGTCAATCTGCAGCAATGCTTTGCCACGCTGGATGCGCGCGACGATATCTCGGCCCGCATGGGCGAGATCCGTGCGCCGGCGCTGGTGATCCACGGCGCGCAGGACCGTGCCATCACCCTGGAACGGGCCCGTGCCATGGCCGATGCGCTGCCGCGCGCCCGGTGGGTGGAGATCGAGGGGGCTGGCCACGCCCCCAATCTGACCCACCCGGAGCTGGTCAACGCCGCCATGCAGGCTTTTCTGGGCACGTTGGCGCCGCAGGGGTGAACATGGTGCGGACGGCGTCCTGGGTGCTGCGCTTCAGATCCCGTCCAGGTCCGGGATGCGGCGGCGCAGCACCACGGTGATCTGGCCATTGGTCTCGATGGTGGCACGCTCCACCGCATGGGCGTTCAGGCAGCCGTTGGCGCGCAGTGCGGCGGACAGGTCGTCGGCGGTGATCTGCTCCTGCAGCAGCAGGTCCTGCTGCACCACGCCCTCTCGGATCAGCACCTTGGGACGGCCATCGATGACGTGGCGCAGGCGTGGGTAGCGAAAGCTCAGCCGGGCCAGCAACACATGGCAGCCGATCAAGGTGGCGGCGCTGACAAGGCCGCCCACCAGCGAGTTGTCGCCCGCATTCATGGAGTTCTGCACGGCGTTCGACAGGATCAGCAGCAGCACCAGATCGAATGGTGCGTACTGCCCCGTCTGGCGCCGCCCGGTCAGGCGCAGAAAGACCAGCAAGAACAGGTACACGATCACCCCGCGCACGACCAATTCCCACCAGGGGACTGCCAACTGCCACATCGCATGCTCCTTGAGCCCAGGATGAAGCCACGATAACGCGGAATGCCGGCAGTGCGTGCGGCAGGGCAGCAATCAGTCCCAGGCCACGCTGGGGTCCAGGCGCTGTGCCAGGGTCTTGGGGATGGGCAGGTCCAGATCGGCCAGGCGCTGCTTGACCAGAATCTCCGGCACCTCGAACAGATGCGCCAGCTCCTGCAGCGTGCGGGCATGGCCGCCTTCCACGGTGAAGCGCAGCACGGATTCGGGCATCAGCAGCTGCAGCGCGAAGTCGTTGGCCTCGCTGTCCTGGCGCTGGCTGTGGTCGGCGTGGTAGCTGCCGCTGATGCAGATGGCGCGCTGCATGCCGGGGCGCAGGTGGTGCAGTGCCAGGTGGGCGATGGCATGGGCCACGCCATAGCGCTGCAAGGTGATGGGGTGCTGGCGGCCGATGGTGACGCAGGCCTTGCGCTGCGGCGAGATGTCCAGCACGGCACAGGCTTCGCCCGTGTCGCCCAGGGCCACCACCAGCCGCATGGCCTTGGCCATGCGCGCCAGATTGACCGGAACCGACTGGTCCCAGTGCGTCTTCAGAATACCTTCCGCGAGCAGTGCCATGGGACCATTATCCGATGGTCCGCACGCGGGTGGCGCAGCGCACCATTGCGGTGCCCGGACGGTGTACCGCAATGGGTGTTTGCCCGCTACAGTACGGGCAAGGGTATGACATGCCATCCAGCAAAGGCGGGTGCTGGTTGCTATAAAAATTGGCGTATTGAATGTTGCGCTGCAACACAGACCGTCTGCGGAGAACCGCATGCCCATCACCAACCTGCGCGGACAGCGCATCCATTACGAAGACACCTGCGGCGCCAAGCCGGTCCTGGTGTTTGCCCACAGCTTTCTCATGGACGGCAGCATGTTCCATGGGCTGGCGCAACGCTTCTGTTCGCAGTGGCGCTGCATCAGCTGGGATGCGCGCGGCCATGGCCGCAGCGAAGGCCCGCCGCAGGACTTCAGCTACGACGATCTGGCCGACGACCTGGACGCGCTGCTGGCGCATCTGGACATCCGCAAGGCCGTGGTGGTGGGGGTGTCGCAAGGCGGGCAGGTGGCGCTGCGTTGTGCGCTGCGCCACTCTGCGCGGGTGCGCGCCCTGGTGCTGATGGGCACCCAGGCCAGCACCGAAGATCCGCAGAAGCTGCCCGGCCATACCTCGCTGGTGCAGGAGTGGGCGGCCGGGGGGCTGTCCGACCCCATGGCCAAAGGCGTGGCCCACCGGCTGGTCGATGCCGGCTGGCATGGCATCACCGAATGGCAGGCCAAGTGGGCGCGCTGGCAACCTGCCCAGCTGCTGCGCTGCTTTGCCGCCTTTGCCGGGCGCGATGACCTGACCGGCCGGGTGGCTGCGCTGGAGCAACCGGCGCTGGTGATCCACGGCGGGCGCGATGTCTGTGTCAGCATCCCCCGCGCCCAGGCCATGGCGCAGGAGTTGCCGAATGCCCGCTGGCTGCAGATTCCCGGTGCAGGCCACGCGCCCCATCTGACCCACCCGGCCGAGGTGGAAGCGGCCATGGCCCGTTTTCTGGCCCATGTGGGTGAGTCGGACATGCACCTGGTGGCGGCCTGATCCGCGCCGCACTGCTGAGCCGCTGCATTCCCCGGTGCCGTCCATCGTGGGCAGTTCCAGCGGAGGGCTGGGGAGCGGTGCGGTGGGCATGGTGCAGTGCGCAACGCGGCCATGGCGCCGTGCCCCGGCTGGGGTTGCAGCGGTCTGCAACAATCCCGGGCTGGGCGCGCACCTTCGGCCGCGCCACCGCATTCAGGAGCCCTCCGTCCATGCAGCGACGCGATTTTCACCATGCCGCCACCGGCTTTGCCGGTACCCTGTTGCTGGGCGCATGGTCCCAGGCCCAGGCGCTGGACCTGTCCCAGCTGACCAATGCCGAAGCCAGCAGCGGCGTCAAGGCCGCGCTCACCCAGGGGGCGGAAGCTGCCGTGGCCCTGCTGGGCAAGCCCAATGGCTTTCTGTCGAATCCCCAGGTGCGCATTCCGCTGCCGGGCCAGCTGGCCGATGCCGCCAAGCTGCTCAAGCGCTTTGGCATGGGCCAGCGGGTGGAGGAGCTGGAGACCACGCTCAACCGAGCCGCCGAAGCAGCGGTGCCCGAAGGCAAGGCGGTGCTGCTGCAGGCCGTGCAGAGCATGACGGTGGCGGATGCCAAAAGCATTCTGGGCGGCGGTGACACCTCGGTCACCCAGTTCTTTGCCAGCAAGACGCGTGCGCCGCTGGCCGAACGCTTCCTGCCCATCGTCACCCGCGAAACGGACAAGCTCGGCCTGGTGGCGCAGTACAACCAGCTGGCGGGCAAGGCAGCGGGCTTCGGCCTGCTGAAAGCCGAAGAGGCTAATCTGGCCCAGTATGTGACCGGCAAGACGCTGGACGGCCTGTTCACCACCATTGGCGAGCAGGAGCGTGCCCTGCGTCGCGACCCCGTGGGAGCTGGCAGCGCGCTGCTGCAAAAAGTGTTCGGGGCGCTGAAGTGAGTTCCGCTGGGATCGCCGTTTCAGCCGCCTGCCCTTGCGGGCGTGAAGCCAAGGGGAAACCGGTGGCCTACAGCGCCTGCTGCGGCCGCTTCATCGACCACTGGGAGGCCGCACCGGCACCGGATGCGGAGCACCTGATGCGCTCGCGCTATACCGCCTTTGTGTGCGAGAACGCGCCCTATCTGCTGGCCACCTGGCACCGCAACGAGCGTCCGCCGGAGCTGACGTTCGAGCCCGGGGCCAAATGGCTGGGTCTGCAGGTCAAGGACTTTGTGGCCACCGGCGCGGACACTGCCGAGGTGGAGTTTGTGGCCCGCTTTCGCGTGGCTGGCCGCCCCGTGCGCCTGCATGAGCGCAGCCGCTTTGTGCAGGAAGCGGGGCGCTGGTATTACGTCGACGGTGCGCAGTTCTGAGCCGGCCGTCCTGGTCGGCCATGACCGTTTCACCCCTGTGCGGCATGCAGCGGGAAACGTTTGATTTTTTGATGCAACGGAGTGACAGCGCGCTGGGCGCGCACACAGACAGCTATGCAATTTGAAGCCATTTTGTTCGACTGTGACGGCGTGCTCGTCGACAGCGAAACCATCACCAACCGCGTGCTGCACGGCATGCTCAATGCATCCGGCTGGGCGCTGGGCGAAGACGAGTGCATGCGCATCTTTGTCGGCCACACCGTGCGCAGCAAGGCGCCGCTGATCGAAGCCGAAACCGGCCAACCGCTGACGGATGCCTGGATGGCCGAGTTCTACGAGCGCCGCAACCAGCGCCTGCGCGCCGAGCTGGAGCCGATCGACGGGGCAGTGCCTGCCGTGGCCCAGCTGTTCACCCGCCTGGCCGGCAAGATGGCCGTGGCCAGCGGTGCCGACAAACCCAAGGTGGTGATGCAACTGGAGAAAGTGGGACTGTCCCCCTTCTTTGGCGAACATGTCTTCAGCGGCCACGACCTGCCGCGCACCAAGCCCTGGCCCGATGTGTACCTGGCCGCCGCCGCCGCCGTGCAGGCCGATCCGGCCCGCTGCCTGGTGATCGAAGACTCGGTTCCCGGCCTGACCGCCGGCGTGCGTGCCGGTGCCACCGTCTGGGGCTTCTGCCCCAAGGTGGGCGCGCATTCCACACCCGCGCAGCTGCTGGAAGCTGGTGCCACCCAGGTGTTTGACGATATGGCGGACCTGCCGCGCCTGCTGGGCATCCTGTGATGCGGTGATGCGGCGGGTGCCACCGGAGGGCTGGCGCAGAACGTCCGAATCGCCTGCCGGGGCGAGCCCCTGGCCTCCGGAGAGCTGCTGCCTCTTTTCTGCCCTGTCCATGAAAAAACCCCCGCCGGTTTGCACCGGCAGGGGCTGGTACGCAATGCGCTCCGCGCTTAGAACGCCCAGCGCAGCTTGGCGTTGACAGAGTGGTCGCGCTGGCCGCTGCCCATCTCGCCCTGGTAGCCCAGCACCAGCGCAGCGCTGCGCGACAGGACCACATCGGCTTCCAGGCCCAGCACGGCAGTGTTGCGCGCCAGCGGCGTGCCGGCCACGGTGAAGTTCTGACCGCCTTCAAACGCCATGGTCTTCTTGGCCGTCACATCACCAAAGGCATGGCGCCAGCCCACGGTGGCGCGCAGGCGGCCTTCCTTGCCGGCCAGCTGGAAGTCGCTGTGCACACGCAGACCCAAGGTGGTGCTGGCCAGATCGTCGGTGCTGCTGCGGCCCTGCAGCGCGGCAAAACCGCCGCGTTCCTGGAAGCTGCCGGTGCGCTGCTGGCCCAGGCTTACGCCCGCGAAGGGCTCAAACCCCACCTTGTCGTACTGGCCGATGGCATAACCCACCTCGGCAAACAGCTGCGCCGTGTGGGCGCTGTAGTCGGCCTTCAGGGTCTGGCCCAGGCTGGTCACACGGCGTGTGGTCTCGATGTCGTGCCAGGTATAGGCCAGACCACCCAGCACATTGATGCGCGGGCCCGTGCCGGTGCCAAAGCTCTTGCCGCCGTAGACGGCCGCGCTGTAACTGTTCACGTCCGACTCGGAGGAACGGTCTGCCACCTTGCCGCTGGCATTGGTGTACCCCAGCGAACCGCCCAGGCGCCAGCCGCTGGTGCCCACTTCCTCGTCCATGCCCAGGAACAGGCCGGTGGTGCGCTGCTTCAGTTGCGCGGCATTGCCATCACCGTCATAACGCTGCCAGTGACCCACCACCTCGGCCCAGGCGGGCAGGGCCTTGGAAGACGGCCAGGCCGATACGGGCAGCGGGCCGTCGCTTTGCGCCACCGGGGCGCCGGCACGCAAGCCCGCCGTCATGTTGTTGCGCAGATGCTGGCCGCTGACGCTGGGGGCATAAGCGCCCAGGCCCACCAGGCTGCTGCCCACGCTGGCTTGCACATCACCGGACAGGCTGGCCAGCACCGCAGCAGGGGTGCCTGTTGGCAGCTTCTCCACAAACTGGTAGAGCGCGCTGCTGCTGGACAGGCTGCTGATGGCGTTGGCCACGGAGGACTGGTTGCGCGTTTCGGCCAGCTCCGCGAATTCCATCTGCCCGCCGCCACTGGATTTGCGCTGCAGTTGCAGCGTCACTTCGTGGCTGGTGTAGCCCAGGGTAGCGTCCAGGTAGGCGTAGTTCGAGGTTGCGGAATCAAACGTGCCGACAATCTGGCTGGCTTCCAGGATGGTGTAGGTCTTGCCCACCTGGTAGTCGGTGGCGGCATCGGATTGGACGCCCACATGCACCGCACTGCCTGCCAGCGTGGCCTGGCCAGCCACCTTGATCAGGCTGCTGGCGTCGGAGTTGGGGTCGGTCTGGACCAGATAGGTGGAGCCGGACTGCATCACCAGGTCCCCCAGCACGCGCAGCGTGCCGTAAGGCGTGCTGGCTGCCGCCATCAGACCGGTGGTGATGGTGCCGCCGCTTGCGATGGTGGTCACGCTGCCTGTGCCGCCCAGGCTGCCGGTACCGGCCAGGGTGGCGCCGCTGGCCACGGTCAGATTGCCGCCCAGTTTGCCGGTGCTGCCCAGCAGCAAGGTGCCCGCTGCAACCAGGGTGCTGCCGCTGTAGCTGCTGCTGTTGCCGCTCAGGACCAGGATGCCGGCACCATCTTTCTGCAGGGTGCCGGTACCGGAGATTGCGCCGCTGTAGACGGCGGCGTCGCTGCGGTTGAAGACCAGGGCACCGTCGTTGACGACATTGCCTACCAGCGTGCCGCTGGTACCGCCAGTACCAACGGACACGGTGCCCGTGGCATTGTTTTTCAGGGTGCCTGCATTGCTGATCGTGCCTTCCGTGGTCAGCGTGCCGTTGTTGTGCAGCCAGCTGCCGCTGTCGATGTTCAACTGACCACTGGCGCTGTTGAGCAGGGTGCCGCTGTTGACCAGCCCGCTATAGCCTTGCATAGCATTCGACAGGTGCAAGGTGCCGCCGTTGGTGAGCAGGCCGTGGTTGGTCAGTATGTCGTTGATGGTCAGCGTGCCGGTGTTGTCCAGCGCGGCGTAATTGACCAGCGAGCCGTTGTTGGTCAAGGTGCCCTCATTGCGCAGCACGCTGCTGGCATTGCCCGTGGTTCCGTTGTAGAGCACGCCGTTATTGATCAGCGTGCCGGTATTGAACAGTCCGCTGCCAGGGGAGGCTTGCAGATCATTGGCGTTGCTCAGCGAGCCGTTGTTGGTCAGGGTCCCGCTGTTGTTCAGCGTGTGGTAATTGCTCAGCATACCGCCCGTGTTCATCAGCGTGGCACCGGTGTGGTTGTTCAGTGTGCCGTAGTTGTTCAGTTGCTGGCCGGCGTTGTTGTTCAGCGTACCGTTGTTGTCCAGTGTGCTGAACGCGTCATTGACCAGCTGACCATCGCTGTTGGTGAGCGTGCCGTCGTTGGTGAGCGTGCCCTTGTTGCGGAGCTCGTCGCCGCCCTCATTGGTCAGCTGGCTGCCGATGTGGTTGTTGAACGTTCCGTTGTTGGTCAGGGCGCTGGTGTTGCGCAGTACGCCATGGTTGTCCAACGTTCCTGAACTCTGCAGTGTGGCGTTGCTGTCCACCACGAATTCGCCAGTGGCAGCAATGAATCCGCCCAAGAAATCGGTTGAAAAGTAGTCGTTCAGAACGGTTTGCGTTGCTCCTGCAGGAACGTTAATGGTTTCGCTGCTGACCGCACTTGCGTGCATGCTTGCCAGTCCCATCGCCAGCGCGGCAGCCAGGGGTTTCCAGGCCGGCAGGTGGGCCGGTGGCGAAGACAGTGCCAGACGGGTACGGCGGCGGCTGGTACTGCCTGTGCGTGCGGTTTCGGGGGCTGCCACCCAAGTACCCAAGGTGGCGTTCCAGATGCTGTGGTAAATGCGGTTCATGAAGGGGAGTTCCAGTGTTTCCGGGGGGCTGGTCGGTTCGCAGCCCCCGCTGTCGCATGCGCTGCGCAGCGACGAACGGTAGCGCACTGTAAGGCAAAAATTACAAAATTTAACAATTAAGTAAGATTGCCGGGTGGCGTTTCTGGGAGGCCCCGCTTGGCCGAGGCAATGGCACGGTCGCCTTGTGGTGCCACGTTCTCCGATGGCGTGGCAAAGGCACCGCTGCGGGGGCATGGCAGTCCATGGGGGTGGCATGAGCGCCGTTGAAACCCCAAGGAGAGGTGCTGCCATGGGTCTTGCCGGGGCAGAGGAGGCCGCGCGCGATGGAAATCAGCCGGGCGCTGTCCAGGTGCCTTGCGACGGCGTGTCGCCGGTGTGCATGGCCGCAGCGCCGGCCTGCAAGCCGCTGCTAGTCCGCCACCCGGTGCAGCGCCCGGTATTCCGCCGGGCTGTGGCCGGTCCAGGCCTTGAAGGCGCGCAGAAAGCTTTTGTCGCTGGCAAAGCCGCAGGCCTGGGCGATGCGCTTGAGCGGGCGGTCGCTGCGCAGCAGCAAGGTGGTGGCACGGTCGAGGCGCACGCTGTCTTTCAGGGCCTGCAGGGTCTGGCCTTCGGTTTGCAGCTGGCGGTGCAGGCTGCGCGGTGACATCAGCAGGGCGCGGGCCAGGGTGTCGGCGGTGTGCAGCAGCTGGGTGTCGGCCACCAGCAGCTGGCGCACGCGGGCGCTCCACTGCTTTTCACGGCGGTAGGGCAGTACCTGGATGGGCAGGGCGCGTTGCAGCATCTGCTGTAGCGCGGTTTCGTCACGGGCCAGCGGCAGGTCCAGCAGGCGGGCTTCAAAGCGCAGGCTGGCCCAGGGGGCATCGAAAGTGACCGTGCCTGGGAACATCAGCGGGTAGGCATCGGCATGGGGTGGGGCCGCAAATGGGAAGCTGGCTTCCAGCAGCGGCAGGCGCGCGTCGATCAGCCAGCTGGCCACGCCGTGGGCGTTGCGCAGCAGCGAGACGGTGCAGAACTCCCGTACCGGGCCCAGATCGCGCCGCTCCTGCAGGCGCAGCTCGGCCAGTTCGCCGTGGCGCACCAGCTCCAGCGTGACATCGTCATTGAGCAGCCCGTGGTGGCGGCACCAGCGTGCCATGGCCAGGCCCAGCGTGGGGCTGCTGATGCTGGCGCGCGCCAGCATGCCGTAGCTGCCCCAGGGCAGTCGGCGGCCGAACCAGCCCAGGGCTTCGTCGTCCAGCTCGCGCATGGCGTGGGCACAGAGCAGCTCCATCTGCAGTGCGGTGATGCGGGCACGGGTCTTGGCCACCTGTTCTGGCGCAATTTGTGCCGCTTGCAGTGCGGCGATCGGGTCCAGGTCGCGTTTGGCATAGGCCCAGACCACGGCCTGCACAAAGGCCATGGGCGTGAGTGCAGGGGAGGCGTGCAGGGCGGAGGCGGTCTCGGGGACCAGGCTGGGCGTGTACATGGTGTGGCAATTATTGCAACCTTGCTGACGCCATCTGGGCGGGAGAGACCCGTATCCTGAACCCACCTATCGACATGGCAGCGCCACGCAGCGCCGCCGGCAGCAGGAGACACATTCCCATGGACGCCACCCTTTTGTCCACCAGCCATGCACGCGGTGCGACCGACCAGCCGCTGATCGAGCAGACCATTGGCGATTTCTTTGCGCAGATGGCTGCGCGCCAGCCCGGGCGCGAGGCCCTGGTCAGCCGCCACCAGGGCCTGCGCTATACCTATGCCGAGCTGCACCGCAGCGCCCGCCAGCTGGCCAGCGCGCTGCTGGGCCTGGGGCTGGCGCCGGGCGACCGCGTGGGAATCTGGAGCCACAACAACGCCGAATGGGTGCTGATGCAGCTGGCCACGGCGCAGGTAGGCATCATCCTGGTCAACATCAACCCGGCCTACCGCACGGCCGAGGTGGAATACGCGCTGAACAAGGTGGGCTGCAAGGCACTGGTGGCCATGCCGCAGTTCAAGACCAGCAATTACCTGGGCATGCTGCGCGAGCTGGCGCCCGAGCTGTCCGACCACACGCCCGGCCAGCTGGAGGCGGTGCGCCTGCCCACGCTGCGCACCGTGGTGTGGATCGATGTGGCGGACGAGGGCGATGACCAGCCCGGCATGGTGCGTTTTTCGGATCTGCTGGCCGAAGGCCATGCCGAGGATGCGCGCATCGACCAGATCGCGGCCACGCTGCAGAACACCGACCCCATCAACATCCAGTTCACCAGCGGCACCACGGGCTTCCCCAAGGGTGCGACGCTGACGCACCGCAACATCCTGAACAACGGTTTCTTCATAGGCGAATGCATGCGGCTCACGCCCGAAGATCGCCTCTGCATCCCCGTGCCGCTGTACCACTGCTTTGGCATGGTGCTGGGCAACCTGGCCTGCTTCACCCACGGCAGCTGCATCGTCTACCCGAACGACGGTTTTGATGCGCTGAGCGTGCTGGAGGCGGTGCAGGCCGAGCGCTGCACCGGCCTGCACGGCGTGCCCACGATGTTCATTGCCGAGCTGCAGCACCCGCAGTTTCAGACGTTCGACCTGTCCACGCTGCGCACCGGCATCATGGCCGGCTCGCCCTGTCCCATCGAGGTGATGAAGCGTGTGGTGCGCGACATGCATCTGTCCGAAATCACCATCGCCTACGGCATGACGGAAACCAGCCCGGTCAGCTGCCAGAGCGATGCCGGCACGCCGCTGGAAAAGCGCGTGGCCACGGTGGGCAAGGTGCAGCCGCACCTGGAAGTGAAGGTGATCGACCCCGACACCGGTGCCACGGTGGCGCCCGGCACATCGGGCGAGCTGTGCACCAAGGGGTATTCAGTGATGCACGGCTACTGGGGGGACGAGGCCAAGACGCGCGAAGCCATCGATGCCGAGGGCTGGATGCACACCGGCGACCTGGCCACCATGGACGCCGAGGGGTATGTGAACATCGTCGGCCGCATCAAGGACATGGTGATCCGCGGCGGCGAGAACATCTACCCGCGCGAGATCGAGGAATTCCTCTACCGCCATCCGAAAATTCAGGATGTGCAGGTGGTGGGCCTGCCCGACAGCCGCTACGGTGAGGAGCTGTGCGCCTGGATCATCGCCAAGCCCGGTGAAAGCCTGGACGAGGACGGGGTGCGCAGTTTCTGCCAGGGCCAGATCGCCCACTACAAGGTGCCGCGCTACATCCGCTTTGTGGACGCTTTCCCGATGACGGTGACCGGCAAGATCCAGAAGTTCCGCATCCGCGAAGAGATGGTGGAACAGCTGCAGCTGACCACGGATCGCACGGCATGAACTGCATGGCCCGTCGCACTCTTCCCGCCTGCGCGCCGTGGCGCTCAGTGCGCGCCGCCGGCGTGGGGCAGGGGCGGCAGGCCGGCGGCGCGGCGGGCCACCACCAGGCGTTTGCGCAGCGCCACTTCGGACATGTCCAGTTCGCTGACCATGGCACGCAGGGTTTCGTCGTTGATGCGGTGGGCCTGGCGTTCGGCGTACAGGGTGTCGCGCTCCACGTGAATGCAGTGCAGGCGCAGTTCCATCTCGCGCAGATAGCGCAGGCGGCGTTCATGGACCATTTCGGGGGTGTCGCGCTGGGCTTCGGTGGAAGTCGCCACGCCGCTGTCGTCCAGCAGGTGGATGCGGTTGCGGTATTCCTGGGTGATGCGCCCCACCACTTCCTGGTACTGGGCGATCCAGGCCTCGTCGTGCTTTTGCGCTTCTTCCTCGGTCATGGTCAGGCTGGCGATGGCCGCCTTGCAGGCGGCGGCGCGGGCACTGCGCTCCTCGTGCTGGGTCTCGGTGTCTTCGTGCGCGGGCATGCGGCGCAGCAGCAGCGGCAGGGCGATGCTGCCCAGGATCAGCGTGAACAGAATCACCCCGGTGGCCAGAAAGATCAGCAGATCGCGCGAGGGGAAGGGCAGGCCGCTGCGCATGTGGACCGGAATGGACAGGGCGGCTGCCAGCGTGACCGCACCACGGATGCCGGCCATGGTGGTGGCCAGATTCAACAGGTGGGAGGGCTTTTCCAGCATCTTGCCCTCCTGGTGGGCGCGGCGCAGGGCGCCGTGCACGCCCAGCGTGATCCACACCCAGCGCATCAGCAGCAGGGCAAAGGAAATCACCACCACATAGGCAACCAGCTGCCACCAGTCGTCACCGGCGTCCAGCAAGGTCACGCCGATGATGGACGGCAGCTGCAGGCCCAGCAGCAGGAAGATGGCACCGTTGAAGGCCGACTCCACCATGCTCCAGGTGCCCTCGGTCTGCAGGCGCTCGGAGATGAAGTTGCCACGGTCCAGGTCGGCAAAATTGGTGGCAATACCGGCAGCCACGGCAGCCAGAATGCCCGAGACCCCGATCTTTTCGCCCGCGAGGTAGGCCGCAAAGGGCAGCAGCACCAGCAGCAACACCATCTGCGTGGCGGCCAGATCGCCCACGCGGCGGGTGATGGCATCGCGCGCGGTGCTGAAACCCCAGCCCATCAGCGCGCCAATGCCCAGGCCACCAACAGCCATCCAGGTGAAGTCCTTGGCCACGGCGCCCCAGGAGAAGGCGCCGGTCAGCGTGGCGGCCACGGCGAATTTGACGGCCACCAGGCCGGACGCGTCGTTCAGCAGCGATTCGCCTTCGAGCATGTGCATGGTCTTGTGCGGCATGCCCAGGTTGCGCGTGATGGCCGACACGGCCACGGCGTCCGTGGGCGAGACCACGGCCGCCAGGGCAAAGGCCACGGTCAGCGGGATGGACGGAATCATCCAGTGGATGAAGTAGCCCAGGCCCAGCACCGTGAAGCACACCAGACCGAAGGCCAGCAGCAGGATGGGACGGGCCAGGGCAAAGAATTCGCGCTTGGGAATGCGCCAGCCGTCGGCAAACAGCAGCGGCGGAATGAACAGCAGCAGAAACAGTTCAGGATTGAAGCTGATGTGCAGCCCCTTCTGGGGCCAGGCAATCACGGCGCCCAGGGCAATCTGGATCAGAGGCAGCGGAATGGCGCGCATATAGCGTGCGGCAATGCCGGTGACGGCACCGAGCATCAGCACGAGCAAGACGGTTTCAACGGTGTGCATGGGGGCATTTTCTGTGAGAGCACCCGGCGCGCGCGTATCGGACAGAAGCAAAAACCATGGGAAAAGCTAGGGTAAACCCGTAAAGGCAGACGATGAACATTCTGGGGACACAACTTAACCCGCGTTCCGCGGATTTCCTGGCCAATGCCGCTGCGATGCAGACGGTGGTGGATGACCTGCGTGCGCGCTGCGAACAGGTGGCGCTGGGGGGCGGCGAGGCTGCCCGTGCCAAGCATGTGGCGCGCGGCAAGCTGCTGCCGCGCGAACGCGTGCAGCGCCTGCTGGATCCGGGAACGCCGTTTCTGGAGCTGGCGCCGCTGGCCGCCTTGAACATGTATGGCAACGATGCGCCGGGTGCCGGGCTGATTGCCGGCATCGGCCGCGTCAGCGGCGTGGACTGCATGGTGGTGTGCAACGATGCCACGGTCAAAGGCGGCACCTACTACCCCATCACGGTCAAGAAGCACCTGCGCGCCCAGGAAATCGCCGCGCAGAACCATCTGCCGTGCATTTACCTGGTCGACTCCGGTGGTGCCAACCTGCCGAATCAGGACGATGTGTTTCCGGACCGCGAACACTTCGGCCGCATCTTCTTCAACCAGGCCAATATGAGCGCCCAGGGCATTTCCCAGATCGCGGTGGTCATGGGCAGCTGCACGGCCGGCGGCGCCTATGTGCCGGCCATGAGCGATGAGTCCATCATCGTCAAGAACCAGGGCACGATCTTTCTGGGCGGCCCGCCCCTGGTGAAGGCGGCCACCGGCGAGGTGGTCAGCGCCGAAGACCTGGGCGGCGGCGATGTGCATACGCGCCTGTCCGGCGTGGCCGACCATCTGGCGCAGAACGATATGCATGCGCTGGCGCTGGCCCGCCAGGCGGTGGCGAATCTGAACAAGAACAAGGCGCCAGCGCAGGGAGACAGCACGCCGGCGGCGCCGCTGTTTGATGCCCGGGAGCTGTATGGTGTGATTCCGGTGGATACGCGCAAGCCATTCGATGTGCGCGAAATCATTGCCCGCATCGTGGACGGCAGCCAGTTCGACGAGTTCAAGGCCCGCTTCGGCAGCACGCTGGTCTGTGGTTTTGCCCGCATCGAAGGCATGCAGGTGGCCATCATTGCCAACAACGGCATTCTGTTCAGCGAGTCGGCCGTCAAGGGGGCGCACTTCATCGAGCTGTGCTGCCAGCGCAAGATTCCGCTGGTGTTTCTGCAGAACATCACCGGCTTCATGGTGGGCCGCAAGTACGAGAACGAAGGCATTGCCCGCCACGGTGCCAAGCTGGTCACGGCCGTGGCCACGGCCGCGGTGCCCAAGTTCACCATCATCATTGGCGGCAGCTTTGGCGCCGGCAACTACGGCATGTGCGGCCGCGCCTTCAGCCCGCGTTTCCTGTGGATGTGGCCCAACGCCCGCATCTCGGTGATGGGCGGCGAGCAGGCGGCCAGCGTGCTGGCCACCGTCAAGCGCGACGGCATCGAAGCCAAGGGCGGCAGCTGGAGCGCGCAGGAGGAAGAGGCCTTCAAGTCCCCAATCCGCCAGCAGTACGAAGACCAGGGCCACCCCTACTACGCCACGGCCCGCCTGTGGGACGATGGCGTGATCGATCCGGCGGATACCCGGCGCGTGCTGGCGCTGGGCCTGTCGGCCAGCCGCAATGCACCGATCGAGGACACGCAGTTCGGCGTGTTCCGCATGTGAAAGGGAGGATGCCATGACCCACCGTTATCTGACCCTGACCGTCAACGCCGGCGTGGCCACCGTCACGCTGACACAGCCGGAAATCCGCAACGCCTTCAGTGACGAGGTGATTCTGGAAATCACCGAAGCCTTCCGCGTGGCGGGCGAGCGCCCGGATGTGCGCGCCATCGTGCTGGCGGCGGAAGGCACGGCGTTCTGTGCCGGCGCCAACCTGAACTGGATGCGCCGCATGGCTGACTACGACCGTGCCGAGAACCTGCAGGATGCGGGCGCTCTGGCCGAGATGCTGCGCACCATCTACCACTGCCCCAAGCCCACCATTGCCCGCGTGCAGGGCGATGTCTATGCCGGCGGCATGGGCCTGGTGGCGGCCTGCGACATGGCGGTGGCGGCAGAGAACGCCGGCTTCTGCCTGAGCGAGGTGAAGATCGGCCTGGTGCCCGGCACCATCGCCCCCTATGTGCTGCGTGCCATGGGCGCGCGTGCCGGCCACCGCTACTTTCTGACCGGCGAGCGCTTTGATGCGGCCGAAGCCCTGCGCATCGGCTTTGTGCACCAGGTGGTGGCGGCCGAACAGCTGGACGACGCCGTGGACAGCCTGCTCAAGGCGTTGCTGGTGGCCGGGCCGGACGCGGTGCGTACCTGCAAGAAACTGGTGCTGGATGTGGCCGAGCGGGAAATCAACGCCCAACTGATCGCTTCCACCGTCGAGGTGATTGCCGATATCCGCGCCAGCGAGGAAGGCAAGGAAGGCGTGCAGGCCTTCCTCAGCAAGCGCAAGCCGTCCTGGCTATCGTGAGAGGTCTCTGACTTCCTGAAAGCGTACGGCCATGACCGAGTACTGGAACGCCTTCCTCCAATGGCTGCACCGCGTGGGCCTGCACCCCGACCGCGAGGCGGTGGAGCAGGCGGCACGGCAGGCCGGCGATGCCATGGCATCGGCCGGCGGCGCGGTGGCGGACACGGCGGGCAAGGCCTTGAGCGGCATGGACATGGCCAGCCTGCTGGCCCTGGCCGCCGCACTGGGCTGGGCCAGCGGTTTCAGGCTCTACATCGTGGTGTTCCTGGTGGGGCTGCTGGGCGCCACCGGCCTGGTGGTGCTGCCCGGCGGCCTGCATGTGCTGGAACACCCGGCCCTGCTGTTTGCCAGTGGCAGCATGCTGTGTGTGGAGTTTCTGGCCGACAAGATTCCCGGCGTGGATTCGCTGTGGGACTTGCTGCAAAGCGTGCTGCGCGTGCCCGCCGGGGCGGCCCTGGCTGCCGGCGTGTTCGGTGCCGACAACGCCACCATGGCCACGGTGGCCGCACTGATGGGCGGCACGCTGGCGGCCACCAGCCAGGCTGCGAAGACCAGCACCCGTGCGCTGATCAACACCAGCCCGGAGCCGTTTTCGAATGTGGGTGCCAGCCTGGTGGAGGACACCACGGCCGTCGGCGCCATCTGGCTGGCGCTGGCCCATCCGCTGGTGTTCGGCGTGGCGCTGGTGGTGGTGGTGATTGCCATGTGGGTGGTGACCTGGATGCTGTGGCGCTTTGTGCGCGGTGCGGTCCGCCGCCTGCGTGGCTGGTTCGGTGCCGAGGCGGACGCACTGCCAAAGACCTAGAGATCTAAAGACTGGGCGGCTTGTGCACTTGCAACGGACACAAGCGCCTGAGAAGACCCAAAAATCCTGGAGACAATATGTTCACAAAGATCCTGATTGCCAACCGCGGTGAAATTGCCTGCCGCGTGGCGGCCACTGCCCGCCGCATGGGCGTGCGCACCGTGGCCGTGTACTCGGATGCGGACGCGAACGCCAAGCATGTGGCGGCCTGTGACGAGGCCGTGCACATCGGCGGCAGTGCGCCCAAGGACAGCTATCTGCGCTGGGAGCGCATTCTGGAGGCGGCCAGGCAGACAGGGGCTGAGGCCATCCACCCCGGCTACGGCTTTCTCTCGGAGAACGAAGACTTTGCCAATGCCTGCGCGGCCGCGGGCCTGGTCTTCATTGGCCCACCCGCCAGTGCCATCCGTGCCATGGGCCTGAAGGCCGAGTCCAAGCAGCTGATGGAAAAGGCCCAGGTGCCGCTGGTGCCTGGCTACCACGGCGCCGGGCAAGATCCCTCCATGCTGCACCAGGAAGCGGACCGTATCGGCTACCCGGTGCTGATCAAGGCCAGCGCCGGCGGCGGCGGCAAGGGCATGCGCCTGGTGGAAAAAAGCCAGGACTTTGCCGCTGCGCTGGAGTCGTGCAAGCGCGAGGCCATCAACAGCTTTGGCAACGATGCTGTGCTGATCGAGAAATACGTGCTGCGCCCCCGCCATATCGAGATCCAGGTGTTTGGCGACACGCACGGCAACTGCGTCTACCTGTTCGAGCGCGATTGCTCTGTGCAGCGCCGCCACCAGAAGGTGCTGGAAGAAGCACCCGCCCCCGGCATGACCGAGGCGCTGCGCAAGAAGATGGGCGAAGCCGCCGTGGCCGCCGCCAAGGCCGTGAACTATGTGGGTGCGGGCACAGTCGAGTTCATCGTCGAACAGCCCGGCGGCTATGACCAGCCCGACGCCATGCAGTTCTACTTCATGGAAATGAACACCCGCCTGCAGGTGGAGCATCCGGTGACGGAGGCCATCACGGGCGAAGACCTGGTGGCCTGGCAGTTGCTGGTGGCGGCAGGGCAGCCGCTGCCCAAGCCGCAAAGCGCGCTGAAGATCATCGGCCATGCCATCGAGGCGCGGATCTGTGCCGAAAACCCCGAGAACAACTTCCTGCCCGCCACCGGCAGCCTGAACGTCTACCGCAAGCCGGATTGCACCAGTTTTGCCATCGGCGATGTGCGCGTGGACGACGGCGTGCGAGAAGGCGATGCCATCAGCCCCTTCTACGACAGCATGATCGCCAAGCTGATCGTGCATGGCGACGACCGTGCCCAGGCGCTGGCACGGCTGGATGCGGCCTTGCAGCAAACGCATATCGTGGGCCTGGCCACCAATGTGCAGTTCCTGCGGCAGGTGGTGAAGAGCAAGGCCTTTGCCACGGCCAAGCTGGATACGGCGCTGATCGAGCGGGAGCGTGCCGTGCTGTTCGGCCAGGATGCCGTGGGCCGCCAGCTGGCGATTGCCGCTGCCGTGGCCGCCACGCTGGAGCAGGAGAAAACCACCCAGACGGCCGACCCCTTCAGCCAGCGCGACGGCTGGAGCATGTATGGCCGCTCGCAGCGCTACTTCCAGTTTGCCTACCAGGGCGTGGAGCTGGCAGCCACACTG
>Ga0160492_100455_pt1 | contig 23974 bp, 14 predicted proteins | sample DID2MG_FD_108258 | JGI IMG/M metagenome (GOLD analysis project Ga0160492, IMG submission 108258) | Enriched soil microbial communities from UW Madison campus, WI, USA - DID2877_E24_FP2 MG | ecosystem: Environmental > Terrestrial > Soil > Unclassified | place: USA: Madison, Wisconsin | collected... | reverse complement strand
TGCTGCGTCTGTTCCATCTGCATGGTCATTTCTTCCAATCGCTGCAGGCTGCTGCCTTGCAGGCTTTGCAGGTTCTCGATCTTGTTCTGTAAAGCAAATACCTGGTTGGTCAGTTGCTGAATTTCTTTTTCCGTTTCGCGGAGAGCGGCTTCCCGCAGATCTTCGCTGTAAGCGATCACTTCGTTGTGACGCGCCTGGATCTGGGCACGCAGACCTTCCACTACTTCGTGCTGACGATCGATGTCTTCACGCAGTTTTTCCAGGTTCTTCACACGACCGATCTTCTTGCCTTCGATCATACCAACGCTGCCGCCGGTAAGCGAATATTTTCCTTTTACATATTTGCCGCTTTTCTCGATCACCACAAAACCGTTACTGTTTTGCAAGGCGCTTTCCTGTTCGGCTACAAACACATTACCCAACAGGTGTACGGCTAACTGGCGATATTTCTCTTCCACTTCCACTACCTCGAGTGCAGCGATGCCGCCTTCCAGTTGATGATCTGCGGTGGCATGTGCATGTTCGTTGATCTTATCGAGCAGGAAGAAGTTGGCTTTTCCTTTTTTGTGTTCGTCGAGCAGACGCACGGCCTGCAGTCCTTCTTCAAGGTTGTTAACTACGTAGTAGCTGAGATAAGGCTCCAGCACATTTTCGAGAGCGGTACGGTATTCTTCTTTTACATAAAGAATATCGGAGAGGATCGGCGCCGTATGGTTCCAGCCGGTGTTGTTGTGCAGGAACTTCACACTTTCGGGATATCCTTCCATCGAGTCGATCATGCTTTTCAGCAGATCGTGTTCGTTTTTCTTTGAATCGAGTTTGCGTGTTTCTTCCGCCAGTTCGTTGCGCAGTTCTTCAAGCTCGGATTGTGTCTGAAGAATTTGTTCACGCGTTTGTTCCTGGTGGCGTTGCAACTGCTCAAGGTCGGTCTTCTTAACCTCCAGTTCCTTTTCACGAACCAGTCGTTCTTCGTCGAGTTGACGGAGCTGGCTGTCGCGCTGTTCGCGCTCATCTTCTATTTGCTGAATGGCGCGTTGCAGGTTTTGAACGGAGGTATCTGCAACGGCTACTTTTTTCTCTGCGTCGAACTGGTTGCGTTGTACCTGCTGGTATTCGTTGCGGAGCAGGTCGAGTGACTGGCGTTTTTCATCCAGCACTTTGCGGCGTGCATCGGCCTCTTCACGCAGGTTGACCAGTTGATCGGAAAAACCGGAAAAGGCTTTCTCTTCTTCTTCGATCTGCAGGCTGGTGAATAAAATGCTTTCGTCGATGCCTTTCAGTTGTCCGCCTGCTTTTTCTAAAAATGCCTTCAGGCTTGTTTCGCGTTCTTTGAGGTATTCGAGGCGTTGGGCTGCGAGGTTCTTTTCGTTCTCGCGGGTGCGCACCTGTTGTACGAGTTCGTTGAACGTATGTTGCATGCTTTGCAACGCGCGTTCTTTTTCGATGAAACCAACTTTCTCCTGCTCGAGTGCCGCTTCGGCCGTGGCGATCTCGGCTTCCATGCGTACTTTCTTATCGGTCTCGCTCTCGTGTTTTTCTGTAAGGTCTTTGTACGTGAGGTTGAAGCCTTCGAGTGCCGCTTTGGCGAGTTCGATGCTGATCTCGCGGTAATCCTTTTTGATCTCGTGGTATTTCTCCGCCTTTTTTGCCTGGCTTTCGAGTGCTTTCAACTGGTTGTTGATTTCGAACAGCAGGTCTTCGATACGGGCAAGGTCCTGCTCGGTGGCATCGAGTTTCTGGCGGGCTTCTTTTTTCCGCGTTTTATAGATGGAAATGCCGGCTGCCTGTTCCAGCATGCGGCGACGGCTGTTGTCTTTGTCTTTGATGAGGTCGTCCACCATGCCCAGTTCGATGATGGCATAGGAGTCGGTGGAAATGCCGGTATCCATGAAAAGGTTCTGGATGTCCTTGAGACGGCATTGTACGTCGTTGAGGCGGTATTCGCTCTCCCCGCTTTTGTAAAATTTGCGGGTGATGGTAACGGTGCTGAACTCGGTGGGCAGCAGGTTCCGCGTGTTCTCAAAAGTGAGGCTCACTTCGGCCAGGCCGCTGGCGGAACGGGTCTTGGAACCGTTGAATACCAGGCTGTCGAGGTTTTCGCTCCGCAACTGGCTGATCTTTTGTTCACCGATCACCCAGCGGATGCTGTCAACGATATTGGATTTTCCGCAACCATTGGGCCCCACAATACCGGTGATGTTGTCGTCGAAGTTCACCACCGTCTTGTCGGCAAAGCTTTTGAAGCCCTTGATTTCTAAACTCTTTAATCTCACAACTTTCAGATTTAGTCAGGCGGCGAATATAAGTCAAACCGGGCAGATTAAAGGAGGGCTTTCCGCCCCTTTTATGCACAAGCCACGGGGAAAACATGTGGGAAGAAAACGGTCTTTTTTCTTGCGGCTGCCGGACCCTGTTGCCACAGGGTTGACACTCGCCGGAGCGAGTTTTGGGAAAAGGCAATTTTTATGAAAAAAACAGACCTTCTCAAGACCGATCCGGATTATTACCGCGCTACGAAACACCCGTCTATGCTGCGTTTGGGGCCATTGCCCTACTTATCTATTTCCGGCCAGGGTGATCCGTCGGGCAAAGCTTTTGCCGAGCGGGTACAACTGCTGTACAGCCTGGTTTACGCTGTTAAGTTCCGGTACAAGGAAGAAAACCGGGATTTTGTGGTGGCCAAACTCGAGGGAATTTGGTGGTACGACGAGGCACGATGGGGCTCGCCGGCGGTATCCGAAGCGCCGAAAGTAATTCCGCGGGACGTGTGGGAATACAAACTGCTGATCCGGCTGCCCGTTTTTGTAACGGCGGAATCCGTGGCAGAAACCTGGAAAGCCATTGCCGGCAAAAGGCAGGTCGCGGGCGTGGAACCGCCGGCGTTTGAATTGCTGGAAGAAGGCGACGTGGTGCAGATCCTGCATACCGGGCCATTTGACAAAGAACCCGAAACGCTGGCCAGGCTGCAGGAGTATATGTTGGATAAAAAAATGGGAAGGAATGGCTTTCATCACGAGATCTATCTTTCCGATTTCCGGCGTACGGCACCCGAAAAACTGCGCACCATTCTCCGCGAACCCGTGAAAGTTTTCGGAACGGGAATTGCCTGACTATGCGTAAATTGAACACATGACCGATGTCACCTACCGTTCCTTGCAACGGCTGCTCTACCTCGCCGCGACACTGTTTATCGGAATCTGGTTTTTGCACGAAGTGTTGCAGGTTGTGCTGTTGTTTTTCTTCGCGATTGTATTAACGATCGTGTTGAATGCGCCGGTGACCTGGCTGGAAAAACGCAACTGGTCGCGGACATGGGCGGCATTGGCCGTGTTCTTTGGAATGATCGTATTTCTCGGGTTGATTGGATGGATGGTGGTGCCCAAAATTGTAACGCAGGTAAAACTGCTTGCCACGAACCTTCCCGGATACATAGAGCAACTACGAACGATGTTGTCGGGCTGGCTGGGCGACCAGGTGACGGAAGAATCAAATCCGTTGACACCCGAAGCATTAAAGGCTGATATGCCTTCTGCATCCACGCTTTTTTTCGGGATCGGTCAGTACTTCATGGGGGTGGCCAGCCGTATATTGCTGGTGATCTTTTTCTTCTGCCTCGTGATTTACATGCTTATTAATCCGCGTCCGCTGCTGGCTTTGTATCTCTCTTTTTTCCCTACACAAAAAAGAGAGACCGCAGCAGAGGCCTTTGCCAATGCATCCGTCATGACTATCGGCTGGATGTGGTCCAACATATTTGCCGGTGCAATCCGCGCAACCATAGTGTGGATATTCCTGTACTTTATGGGGATTCCCGGTGTATGGGTTTGGGCGGGCGTTACTTTTTTTGCAGAGCTTATTCCGCGGATTGGATTTTATATCATGTCGGTACCTCCTATTCTCATCGCGCTCACCATCTCTCCGACCTTAGCCATGTGGACTGCGGGTTTTTATATCGTGCTCGACGAGATCATTGGTGATTTGATACTGCCGCGTATCCGCTCGAATACGATGAAAATTCATCCGGTATCGATCCTGCTGATGTTGATGCTGATGTCGGCGGCGTTCGGGATCATGGGTGCTTTCATTGCCACACCCTTAACGGCTTTTATCAAAGCACATTTTGAGGCGTTCAACAAAAACCGCCAGGAACCGGAATTGAGAGACAAAAATATCGAGCGGATGTTGTTCCGCAAGTGAGGAGGGTTTTAAGTTATAGGTTGTAGGTAATAGGTTTTATTGACGATTGACCATTCACCATTGACGATTCACTATTCACCATTCACTATTCACTACTTCAGCGATTCCTGCTGCTTTGGAAAAGGTGAATTGGTCAGCCTGTACCGTTTGGCAACAGCCAGGTTGCGGATCAATTGTGCCAGGCAACAAACCGCCACAATGCCCAATACGATCCATGCAGCTTGTATCACCAGTTGATCGTCTGCGTTGCCACGCTCCTGCCTTTTGGAAATGATGCCGTACAATGCCCAAACTACCACCAAGCCAAAGAATACATTCCTGCGTGCGAAGATCATGAACAGGCTCAATAAACCTGCTACACCGATCATGATGCGCGCCCAGTTCACTGCCGCAATGCCTGCACCGTCCCAATTTTTTGATACCAGGAAAACAGACAGATTAGCAATAGTGGCGATGCTGATCCAGCCCAGGTAAATGCTCAGGGGAAATTGCGTGAAGACTTTACTCCCGGCTGTCTCGTTGGGTTGATGAATATGCAGCTGTCCGTGAATAGCGATCAATGTGATCAATTGGCCCAATATGAATGCAGCGGCAATATCTACATGACCATACGTCCACACGATCAGCCAGCCGATGGTCAGCAAATTGTTGACGATGAACCAGCCGCCGGCCTTGCGGATATCCACGTTGCCGGGGTGATCAACAGGTTTGGTAAAGGCTACCACCAGATGCCTTATCGTAAAAGCCAGCAGGGCTGTGTAAATAACACCCCAAATAGCAAACGTAAAGCCCGCCGGTGTAAAGAAGGAGTCATAACGATCCGATACGTCACCCACATTGTTTTCGTTGATTAATTGCGATTGTGTGCCGTAAGCAAGTATGATCTGTGCTACAACTGCCAGCAGGCAAAGCATGGCAAGGTTTTTTGTCTTTTGCATAACAGGGAGGTTTATTCCCTGAATGTAGATAAAAAACTATGCCACGGCACAGAAAGTTTGCCCAGCCACGACATTACACATTTCTTTATTTTTAATAAAAACCCGATTATGCTTAGCCGAATCACCTTTTTCACCGCCATACTGGCTCTTAGCCTGACTGCTTGCCACAACACCGATAAAACAAACGGATCGTCAACCGATAGCAAAGACACGCCCATTGTTCAGCAAACCACGCCGGTTGCACCGGATCAGTTGTCGGCCGATACCACCAAACATTTACAAGGCACCTGGGTGCTCAATTACATCACCGGTCCGCGCATTGCATTCGACGGATTATATCCTGACAATAAACCACAGATACAATTCGACGCCTCCGGCAATCTCTCCGGCAACACCAGTTGCAACAGCTTCTCTGCTCCGTTGACCATTACCGGTCACGAATGGAAACTCGGCGATATTACGCATACCGAAAAGGCCTGCAAAGGAAGCGGTGAACAGGTTTTCCTTTCCACGCTTAAGAAGGTGAACAAGTATGATGTGACGGATGGCAATACGCTGCAGTTGATGTCGGGGGATATTGCGGTAATGCGGTTTACGAAAAAGTTGTAAGTTTTAGGTAATAAGTTATAGGTAAGCAGCTTGTCTGTTCTTTGCGCCTCTGCCTCTTATGCGCCTTTGCGTGATTTTTCGCTACTCACTATAACCTACCACTTATTACCTATAACGGCTGTTCCTGGCATAATAATTTGTCCTTATAAGCAAACAAGTATATGAAGAAGAAACGTTTTAGAAACTACCTGAGCAAGCGTGCGGAAAACACCCCGATGAAAGACCAGGAATCTGTTGCCTCCCATTCTGATGAGAAGATCGACCAGGATTACCCGGGATTTCCGCGCGGCCATGCTTCCAAAGACATTATTAAACCCGAAACCGAAACGGAGAAGAAGACGGCCGACGTGGATAATTCCGACGGTGAAAAAGAATCGGGTTAGTGTGCGCCGTCACGTAATTGCAATGCTTTGCCGTATACACGCATAATAGCGTCGCGGATAGCCGGCCATTCGAATTGCGCCAACCGGTGTTCCCGGTTTTGAAAAAAATGAATATCGAGATACGGTGCATTCACCAAATGCTGGCGGGCAAAGCCTGCATTGGCCGTATCGATCAGTTCATCGTGCGCCCCCTGCAAATAGGCAACGGGTACACGAATGTTTTTCCATAACGGCAACATTTTTTCCAGCTCCTCTTTGTGGTGCATCTTTTCCGTGTTGGCCGAACGGAAAATACGCGGAATGAACCAACGGATCGACCAATGCTCGATCATGGGTGTGAACCAGAACATCTTTTCCAGGCCGGGTCCAAGCGATGGCCCCGTCAATACCAATCCATCCACCAATTCGGGGTAATCCATCGCCAGCCGACAGGCAACGGATGAACCATAGGAACCACCTGCAATGATTACCGGGTGATTGGCTTTTGTTAAACTATCCAGTAAGGGGCGAATTAATGCGGCCTGTTCCCCTATCGACGGCTCCGGATTGCCCAGTTCCGAATAACCATATCCCGGCCGGTCTACCGTAATCATGCGAAAGGTTTTCTGTAGCGTCGTGTCGGCATATCGCCCGGCATAATAACTCATGGAACCCGGAGAACCGTGCAACATCAGCAAGGTGGGCAGGGAATCGGCACCTACAACGGCATAACGCAATGTTCTTCCTCTTGCCGTGTAATAATCGATCTTGCCATTGATGCCACGTTCAGTAAATATGTTGCGCAGTTCTTCATCCGGCTTGCGGAACTGTACAAACTGATCAAAGATCAGGCAGGCGATGATGAATACAACCAGAGAGGTTATAACAATGCGAAGTGAACGTCGGAGCCAGCGGTACGGTCGCTGTTTGTTTTTCATGGTTGTATCTTTGATCTTGTAAATTAATTCTTCACCGGGAAACCGGCACAACAACGTTCATAACATTCCTGTTAAGTTTTTGTTGGCAAAACAGTTTTTATGGAATACAGACAATTGGGTAAAACATCCGTCAACGTTTCGGTTATTTCATTCGGCTGCATGTCGCTCGGGCAGGATCAGGCGGTGAACGAATCTCTGATCCGTGGTGCAATCGACGCCGGCATTAATCTTTTTGATACCGCTGATATCTACGACAAAGGAAAAAACGAAACCAGTGTAGGTCGTGCATTGCGCGGCATCCGTGATAAAGTCATTCTTTGTACCAAAGTGGGCAACGTGCCGAAAGCCGATGGCAGCGGCCTCGATTGGGATCCATCGCCGGCGCATATCATAAAGTCTGTTGAAGAATCCTTGCAGCGACTGCAAACCGATTATATCGACCTCTATCAATTGCATGGCGGCACGATCAACGACCCGCGTCCGGAGATTATTGAAACGTTTGAAACATTACAACAGCAGGGAAAGATCCGCTACTATGGCATTTCCTCGATCCGTCCCAACGTGATCCGCGAATATGTTGCGCAATCACATATCAGCAGCGTGATGATGCAATACAGCCTGCTCGACCGCCGGCCCGAAGAAACCTGTCTTTCTTTATTAAAAGAAAATAATATCAGCGTGCTGGTTCGCGGTGCCCTGGCACAGGGCCTGCTCGCGGGTAAACCCGCTCGCGACTATACAGGTTATGATAAAGAAACGGTCGTGCAGTTGCAGGAGGTAATCAAACGCTATTCTTCACCTGAACGCTCCGCGGCGCAGACGGCTTTACAGTTTGTATTGAAAAATCCGGCTGTCACTTCTGCCGTCACCGGCATCCGCACTGGAGAACAATTAACTGAATTAACGAAACCGGTTTCACCACTTACCGACGAGGAATATGCAGCTATCAGAGCCGCAGCAACTCCCAACCGGTACACCGATCATCGCTGACCGGCAATATCATTTTTAAAAATCTTCTCCAGCATCGCATATAATTCCGGATGTTTTTCACGCAATAACTCCGGCCGCTCGAAGAAATATTCGGAAACGACTGCAAAAAATTCGGCCTCGTTGGTGGCGCCATACACGTCTATGTCTGACCGGTTCTGCCGTATTTCCTGTATGCAACGGCGGATCAACTGGATCCAGGGAATGGAATATTGGTGTTGCAATAACGCCTCCGGAATGCCGTCCGTATCGCCATCGGTCTTGTCGATCAGGTGAACAAATTCGTGGATGGCGGTATTTCTTTTATCAGTCGTATTGGCAAAACCCTGTTCCAATGCCTGGCGCGACAACATCATTACCTGTTGCAGCGGTCCATTGCCTACCATACCGAGTATATCGCGGTCGGGGCCGCGCTGTGCGAAATCGGCATTAAAGGTTTCGGGATAAAGTAATATTTCCCGGAGATTGGTATAGTGCCAGTCGGGAAAAGCAAAGATCGGGATAATGGCACTGGCACCGACCAATACGCGGTCCAATTCGGTGACGGTAACCCCCACGCCGGTCACGCTTACTTTTTTCAGAAAGTCCAGTACCCGGTGCTCAAACTGCTGTTGCTGCGTCTCAGACAAGTGCTGATAAAATTTCACATGTTTTTCCAGCAAAGGCTTGATACTGGCGGCATCCAGCCCGTCCGCGGCCGTGCCTTTCCGGCGGGTGACATATCGGATCATGGTGGCGACGATCACCAGTAACACAAGGAAAATGATAAATCCGGCTATTTTCATGGGAGTAAATTAAACAACCGCGATAATTCTTTTGCAATTATTTTTGGTCCACAAATTTACCTGCATGGTATCCTACAACCCAAAGGAGTGGTTTTCCTTTATTTTTCGCTTTCACAAAGCCGATACATTCCGTAAGCTTACGCCCCTGATTCTTGGTATTGCCGCCTATTCCGGGCTTATTGCCTTTCTGGAACTTGAATACTGGCAATTGTCGCAAAACAGCTATGTAAAAGGTATTCCGGCCATGCACGGCCTGCTTGGTTTTGCCATTTCCATGTTGCTGGTGTTCCGCACGAATACGGCTTACGACCGCTGGTGGGAAGGCCGCAAACTCTGGGGAAGCCTGGTGAACAATAGCCGTAACCTCGCGCTCAAACTCGACACCATTTTTGGAAAAGATTTCCCGGAAGAGCGTTCCTTTTTCCGCACCATGATCCCGACTTACGCAAGTGTTCTTCATAAACATTTGCGCAGCGAACATACCCGTGTCGAATTATTCGACGACAGCAAACACAAAAACATCCTGGAAACAATCGATCATGAAAAGCATGTGCCCAACCAGGTAGCCTCGCTCATGTTTCGTCATATCCATCAGTTGTTCGCAGATAAAAAAATTACCGGCGAACAATTGCTTTTCCTGAATGCGGAACTGCAATCCTTCACCGATATCTGCGGCGCCTGCGAACGGATTAAGAACACGCCTATACCCTATTCGTATACAGTGTTCATCAAAAAATTCATTTTTATTTATATCATGACACTGCCGTTTGGCTATGTGTTCAGTCTCGGTTATTATGTGATCCCGGTAGTGGCTTTTGTATTCTATGTACTGGCCAGTCTGGAAATGATCGCTGAAGAAATAGAAGACCCGTTTGGCGGCGATGCCAACGATGTGCCTACCGATAAAATTTCTCAAAAAATCCAGCAGGGAGTCGAAGACATCCTTGACGGTGCCTGATCAATCGAATGCTTATGAGACGAATCATTTTAGTGGCCTGCATCTTTTCAGGCCTTGCATTGCATGCGCAGCAAACCACTCCCCTGACCGTGGAGCAAATCATGCAGGATCCGGCGTGGATCGGCACTTCACCATCGCGTCCGCGGTGGCCGGCCAACAGTGAGCGGTTGTATTTCGATTGGAACCCACTGCGTGCTGTGTCCGACTCATTATACATGATCGATCCGCGAAAACCGGCTCCGGAGCGTGTGAGTACTGTTTCGCAGAAGGAAATCATCTGGGATGATGCCGTTACGTATAATAAACAAAGAACTGCCGGTGTTTACAGCCGTGAAGGCGATGTATTTTATTTTACCCAAAAGCCGTTCAGCGTCGTACGCATTACGGAAACGGTGGACATCGAAAGCAATCCCGCTTTTTCCTTTAATGACACGCGGGTAGTGTATCAACGCAACCAGCAATTGTATGCCTGGGATATTCAAACCGGCAGCACGCGCCAATTGATACAATTTCAAACCGGCGAAGCAAACGAGCGACAGGCAAAGCTTTCCACCGAAGAAGAATGGTTGAAAAAAGATCAGTTAAGTTACATGCAGGTGGTGAAAGAGCGTGCGGATAAAAGCAAGGCCGCGGAAGAAGCCCGCCGCGCGGCGCAATCCAAACCACTCCGCAAAATCAGCATTGGTGATCAGACCTTACAGGATCCGGCGGCGAGTCCCGATGGAAGATTCATCACTTATCGTTTAGTGAAACAGGCAACTGCCAAAACGACGATTGTTCCGGCCTATGTAACGGAATCGGGTTATACAACAGATATACCGGCCCGCACCAAAGTGGGCAGCCCGCTTCGCAGCACAACATTTTACATATACGACAGTGCACATGACACAGTATGGAAGCTTGCCACTGATTCGCTGCCGGGCATCTTCGATACACCGGCTTATATGAGTGATTATCCGCAGGTAGTATCCGATAAAAAAGAAAAGAAACCGCGGGAGACCATGGTCTATGGCCGCGAATGGAATGCCGGCGGAACGAAACTCCTGCTCGATATCCGTGCGCAGGACAACAAAGACAGATGGCTGGTACTCTGGGATACGGCTTCCCGTCAATTGTCACTGGTAGAACGCCAGCATGATGACGCGTGGATTGGCGGCCCCGCCACTTCCCAGGGAAGTTTTGGCTGGATCAATGAAACGAATCTCTGGTATTTATCAGAATATTCAGGCTACAGTCATTTATACACCTATGATGTGATGCAGGCCAAAAGCAAGGCGCTGACCGGCAGTGACTACGAAGTGCAGCAGGCGCAGCTATCCATCGACAAGAAAAACTTCTACCTCACCACCAATAAAGTCCATCCCGGCGAAAAACATTTTTATCAGTTATCTGTCGATGGTAAAACAACAAAACAGCTGACGATAGCCGAAGGTGCACACCAGGTTTATTTGTCGCCCGACGAACAATGGATGGCGGTATTGTATTCCGGTATGGTACAACCCTGGGAACTTTATTTGCAAAAAACAGCCGATGCACTTGCCGGTAAATCGCCGTTGCAGATTACTCATCTGGCGATGACGGATAGTTTTAAAAAATATCAATGGCAAAAGCCTGAGTTGACTACGATCGTTGCCCGTGATGGCAAGCGCGTTTACGCCAGAATTTACAAACCAACCGATCCAAAGCCCAATGCTCCGTTGGTTTTCTTTGTACATGGTGCCGGCTATTTACAAAATGCGCATAAATGGTGGAGCAGTTATTTCCGCGAATTCATGTTTAACAACCTGCTGGCGCAAAAAGGTTACTATGTGGTGGACATGGATTATCGCGGCAGCGCGGGTTACGGGCGCAACTGGCGCACCGGCATTTATCGCCACATGGGCGGCAAAGACCTGACGGATCATATCGATGCCATCGAGTATATGCGGCATCATTACAAAATAGATACCAGCCGCGTTGGTCTCTACGGCGGTTCATACGGCGGCTTTATAACACTGATGGCTTTGTTTACCAGTCCGGGTACATTCAAAGCGGGCGCGGCTTTACGTCCGGTAACGGACTGGGCCAACTACAATCATGGTTATACGGCCAATATTCTAAATGAACCGCAGACTGACAGCATTGCCTATCGTAAGAGCTCACCTATCTATTATGCGTCGGGCCTAAAGGATCATCTGCTGATGTGCCATGGCATGGTGGATGTGAATGTGCATTACCAGGATGTGGTGAAACTGTCGCAGCGGCTGATCGAACTGGGCAAGGACAACTGGGAACTGGCCTCCTATCCCATGGAAGATCACGCCTTTGTGGAACCATCGAGCTGGACGGACGAATACAAGCGCATCCTGAAACTATTTGAAACAATTTTAAAAAAGGATCGGTAACTTTAATGGCTCTATCTCCAATTATCAACTAACTTTTTCTTCTACATGATGAAAAAAATAATGTATGCGCTGGTCATGACCGGCCTGAGTTCTGCGGCACTGGCTCAGCAGGCACTCTCCTATTCGCCTGAAAAACCAAAAGCCGGCGACGTAGTTAATTTCGAATATGTACAAGGTGGCGACCTTACGGGTATTCAGGCTTTGCCACAGGCAAGAATTTATTTCTATGGCGGTCCCATGACCAAAGTGGTGGAAGTGCCGCTCACCCGCAGCAAAGGCAAACTGGTCGGCAATGTGAAAGTAGACAGTGCCGCCAACCTGATGGTATTTGCGTTCACCGCAGATAACAAATTCGACAACAACGGTTCAAAAGGATATTACACAAACCTGTATAATGGCGACAGCGTGAAAGCTGGCAGCTATATCAGTCTTGCTTCTTTTTACTCGGGTATGGGCCGCAGAAGTGCGGGTGTTGACCTGAACAGCGCTTATGCAATAGAGGCTTACGACAAAGAATTTACGCTCTATCCTTCCAGCAGGAAAGCCAATCTGTTTTCCTATGCACGTGCGCTGAACAACGAGAAAAAAGCCGAAGCAGCACCTCTGCTGCAAAAAGAAATTGAAACCCTGCTCAAAGAAGGACTGACCAAAGAATCCGACTACACACTGGTAGAAAACCTCTACAATGTGTTGAAATTGCAACAGCAGGCTAAACTCATTGCTTCGTTGAAAAAAGAAAAATACCCTGATGGCGCCTGGAAAGCGGGCGAAGCAGCGGATAAATTCTATGGAGAAAAAGATGTAGCCAAAAAACTGGAAATGCTGAAAGCGCTGGAAAGCCGTTCAGCATCCGACAGCAACTGGGCTCAACTGAAAGGGTCGCTTCCCTTTTATCGTCAGATGATGGCGAATGCCTATGCCAATGCAAAAGACTGGAATGGCTTTAAAAACTATGTAGCGGCTGCCGGATTCGATGATGCAACAAAGGCCGGTATCTATAACAGCGTAGCCTGGAAACTGCAGGAAGACAGCAGCAACCTGGAATATGCGATGGAACTGTCCAAATTTGCAACAGAATGGGCACAGAAAGCTTATAAAAAGCCTACCGATCCCAAGCCGGATAACATGACTACTGAGCAATGGAAAGACAACCGCAAGTATGCGTATGGTCAATATGCGGATACGTATTCGATGGTCCTGTACAAACTCGGTAAATCCAAAACCGCGCTCCCTTATATCCGCGAGGCCACGTTTGACATCAACGAAGGAAAAAATCCCGACTACAACAACACCTATGCGCTCGTAGCGTCGAAGGCATTGCCGGTGAAAACCTACAAACCACAACTGGAAAAATTTGTGGTAGAAGGTAAATCTACCAGCAAGATCAACGAGATCCTGCGTGAAGCTTATGGCAAAAAAGAGGGATTTGATGACTACATGGCTAACCTGCAAAAAGCCGGTCAGGTGAAAATGCTGGAAGATCTGCGCAAATCCATGCTGAACGATGCGGCTCCTGCCTTTGCGCTGGTGAACCTGGAAGGCAAAACCGTGAGCCTGGCCGATCTGAAAGGCAAAGTGGTGGTGGTGGACTTCTGGGCTACCTGGTGTGGTCCTTGTAAAGCCTCCTTCCCCGGTATGCAGAAAGCCCTGAACCAATACAAAAACGATCCCAACGTGAAATTTGTCTTCATCGACACCTGGGAAAATGTAGCGGACAAAAAGAAAAATGCGGCCGACTTTATCACGAAAAACAGCTACACATTCGATGTGCTGATGGACACGGAAGATAAAGTAGTCTCCCAATTCAAAGTGGAAGGCATTCCGACCAAATTCGTGATTGACAAAGAAGGCAAGATCCGTTTCAAAGCGGTGGGTTTCGATGGCAGCGACGACAAGCTGGTGCAGGAGCTGACAGCGATGATCCAATTGGCGAGTGGCGAGGAAAAGAAAGCTTTCTAACTCTTTTGGTTAATGATAATGAAGAGACCGGCTTTGAGGCCGGTCTTTTTTTGTTGGGGGAAATTTGTCTGACTACGTATCCGATTTAGAACGAGTCTCTGTTGGTCTCTGATCGGAAGACTTTACAAAACCTTCTGTCTTTCGCCAAAATAATACCACCAAAACATCGACCGGGAATTTGCACGATATGTATGCTGATGTTGAAATGCTACCCGTCCGTTAGCATCTTCTCTTTTACTCGATTGTATAACTAAAGAACCGTTTTGCGAATACTTCTGAGTATATCTGGCGGAATAATTCCTGGCAATGAGGTTAACATTTGCGGGATCAGGAGAAATGGAAAATCCCGGTTTAGGAAACCAGATTGTACGATTCATACCCCTGACTTCCATCACATCCATTAGTTTCATATCAGTAGTATCGGAATATGAAAATTGAATGATCCTGTCTTTCAGAACATACTCATATGTAAACACCATGCAGGTGTCGCCTTTATAGCTGTCAAAACCACACCACACGCCCTTCTTGCTGTTGTACTTCTTGACATAAGAAGTACCGGGAGCCGTGTGAAACTTGATTTCTTTTTGCGTGTTATTGCCACGTATTTCAAAGCTCGGATATGACAAAGTATACGCCGGCAAAATACCTTCCAGGGTTTGTTGATTTATATCCAGGTAATAAGGTCCTGCTTCATGACTTTTAGCTGCTTCACCTGAAAATATTATCTTATTAGGATTGCAAATTGAAAATCCGGCAAAAAAGAACAATCCAGTAAAAAATTTGAATAGCATAAGATCTGTTATTTTAAAACCAGCGAGAATAATTTATTTTTCCATTAGGACTGAAAAATACATTCCTTATAGTGTTAACGCTGCCATCTGGTGTAGCCACAGACCACAATCCATTAGCTTTAATCGCGTTACTATACCTACCACTACGTTCGTAGACGCCAAGCCCTCTACTCACCTGTCCGTTTGGATTTGAGGAATTAAAGATATTTTGATGTCCTTCTGCCCAAGCTTGAGGCCCGAATACACTAGCTCCAAATTTTTTTGCAACAGCAGACAGTAATACGTTCCCATCATTGTATCGTCCTCCAGCCCCACATGCAAAAATTATAACAGACGGAACATCTCCTACTCGTCCCTTAACCATTCTGTTAGCAATTCTTGAAAGCCCCTCACTCGACGCAATATCAGACGCATGGAAAAAATCGGATCCTATTGCGAAGTAAGCTTCATCTCCTGTTCGTGTAGTGCCGTGACTCGCGATTATCAGATTTTCTATCTGTGAATAAAGACTCTCAATCTGATCTGCTGCGTCATCTACGTTTTCTGCCTGAATTACTCTTATGGCATGACCTTTGGAAGCGACGGCAGCAGCAAGCAAGTTTTTCAATGGGCCCTTGGGGTCCATTTCCGTTTTTAACATAGTTTCTTCCTTGTCAGCATACTTCTGCGTTATCATAACTGACACAACAGTTGCATACTCTCCAATTCCATATTCCTGCTTAACGTCATCCCAACTGACTTCTGTACCATTTTCATCTTCATACTTACCAGACTGCCAATTGTATTTGGCTGCCATACCATCCGGGTCAATCAAAAGAATCGGATTATTTATACAATAAGTGTAAGGCGCATAACTTATAAACTTTTCACTCAGCGGATCAATCAGATGCCATCTCCCGATCTGCGCATCATACATCCTCGCTCCATAATCCAGCCACTCCAACCCGCTTCCATCATTAAATTCCTCCCGCTGCTCCTCCTTGCCATTATACTTGAGCCGGTTATCAAGCGTACCAGCGGTCTTGCTTGATATACCTGCCATCGTCAACCCAAACGGATAATAATGCGTTTCCTCAATCAACGGACTGTGCGTATGCACAACCTGTAAATTATCAAAGAACACATCTACCGGGCTCTCATTGCTCACGTACACATAAAGATAACCGTTTTTGGTAGCAGCCAGGTTCTGCAGGTCAGTGAAGTGGTCTTTGGTAAAACCCGTCGGATTTACCGGGCTGGCGCCGCCGCTGACCATCTTAAACTGCTCATCAAAGAAGATGTAATTGATAAAGGCTTTGGGACGCTGCGGGTAAGACGCATCGTCGCGGTTCGGATCGTTCAAAAATGCCTGTAATGGGGTGGTGACCGAGGTAATTGTCGCCAGTGTTCCGGCTGAAGCTTTTCCTGCAGCTACTCCGCCAGTGGCGCCTAAAAGTCCATCCAACAGGTCCAATACGGCGGGCGCCGTTGATGCCGGAGAACCGGGGACAGTATACCAATGACTTTTACCAAAAATATCGATCTTGTCACCTGCCATCACTTTCAGCGTAATACCAAGCCCCATCTTATTGGTGCCAGCGTTCAGCTTATACATTTTGGCACTCGTCGTCGCCTCAAACGTCGGATCGCTGGGGTTGTTACCGATACCGTTGTCATTGTCATAGGCCGGTGAAGGCGCATTGCTACCCAGCGTTGAGGTGGCGACAATGTTGGCATCATCGATAGTATAATATTCTTTTTCGGTCGCCAGCTTCGCATCTTCCAGCGTGGCAATCGGATATTTGTCTACCTTGATTTCCTCGGTCAATAACACCCGCACGTTGCCCAGGTGATCTTTCACCATGTAATCATGTTCCAGGTGCGCCGGATGATTGATCGGGTCAGTGGCATCGGCCGCCACATAACGCGTCCGGCCTTCTTCATGCGCCAGGTATTGTAATCTGTTGTCATATCCCAATTCCGCATACAATACCACGTCATCCGGGTAGTCTTTGGTTTCATAGACCGCACCGGGTAAATAAGTAGTCGTGGTAATGATGCGTTGATTGTTGTAAATAACCCCTTTGTGTACCAGCGAGGCGACCGTTTCTTCAGTTTTTTTCTGCAACTTAACGCCCGCTGCATCGTAGATATACAAGATCTGCTTAGTGCCATCCACCACGATGGTCTTCGGCAGGTTCAGATAGTTGTAAGCAATTTCATTGATCTTCTTGTTATTGTCCAACGTCAGGTTGCCATTGTCATCGTACACGTAATCAACAGTCGTCTTATTAGCCGCCACGTATTTAAAATCACCCAGCTTACTTTGTTCATCATTTTTTCCGTCGACCACCAGTTCCAGCTGATTGCTCCGGCCACTTTTACGATAAGTATAACTCAACTGATCGATCCAGTCACTGGTTATCCCCTTCATGCCCATCTGCCACATCTCTTTGATGTTGCCGTTCAGGTCGTATTTCATCGTACCACCGGTCAGCGGGTCGCCGCCCATGCTAAAGTTGATATCGTTATTGGTCACAAAGGCACTGCCATTGTACTGTGTAAAGTTGCCCTTCAATAAGCGGTTGGCCGCATCGTAACTAAAATCATATTTGCGCTTTTCTTGATCGCCTGCACTCTTCCATACCATACCCGCAATATTGCCATTATATTGCGCACTCGCATATGCCTGGCTATTGATGAGTCCGTTTGCTGCTTTATCATATCCGAGATCAAAACCAAAATAGTTGGTATTGTTGGCATCTTTTGCATAGTCACGGTTCGCTCCCAACATCCAGCCACGGATATTATAATCATAGGTCAGCGTTTCGATCGCTGCGTCAACATAGCCCACTCCCCCACTTTTCTGCTGTCCAAGACGTTTGGTCCGCAACTGTCCCAGAATATTGTATTCGTTGCGGGAGATGGCCACGGGTTCTTTTACCATGGTCAGGCTGCTACCGGTTTGTTCATACACTGTTTTCTCGGTGGTAGTCATCCGCCAGAGTTTATCGTACTGCGGGCGCGTTATCGTCACATAGGTCTGGGCACTGGCATTTTGCTGTTTGCTGATCACCGTTAATACCTGGCCGTTCCAACTGTATTGCGTCGTCACCACATCCACTCCGCCGCTAATGTTCTTGCTTTGCATCTGGATCACGCGGCCCTTATCGTCATAGATACTCACCGTAGCCAGGTACTGCGGGCTGCCGAGCTTCAACACCTTCACTTCCGTCCAAGTGGCTTTGCCCTGCAGCAAATTACTCTGGGTGGGCGTTTGGGCGTAAGGGGCGTAGTTATAAGCCGGCAGTAGTTCACTATCCCAGGTAGTCAGATAAGTGGCCGACAGGCCCGAAGGCAATCCGTTATAATCGTCATAGTGCATCCTGGAAAGCCGATCCCATCCGCTGCCTGGCGTAGAACTTACTCCAAAGGGATAGTCCAGCGTGGCGGCGGCAGCCTGCGCCGCATGCCAGCTGCGCACCTGACTGCTGATCCATAGCCCGGTCTCTACCGGGCGGTTGAGTGCATCATACAAGGTAACCAACCATTCATCATTTACGCGCATGTTCCCATCCTGCGTCATTACCAGGCGATCCCTTTTATCATAAACCATGTACACCGGTTTGGCGCCTGGCACCTGCTTGGTTACAAGGCGCCCGCGTTCATCATAGCCATACCGGAAACACTGCTCCAGGTAAAGATCTGCATCTGCGGTCCAATTATTGGCCGGTTGTGCCAGCCAGTTTACCCCTTCCGGCTGAACCACCGCCACCAGTTGATCCAGTTTGTTATAAATATAGTAAGTGCACATCCATCCCGCGTGCCCGCTACCTGTGCCGTTGTCGGCAGTTGCCGTCAACTGTACTTTCTTCAAAACGACCAGCCCCTGTTTATCCTTGAACTCGATCACCTGCACACCGTGCTCATCGGTAACAATTGTTTTTTGTAATTGGCCCGCGGCGTAAGTAGTGGTGGTGCTCACCGTAACAAAATCCCCGGATACTGTACCTGCATGCCAGATTCGGACAGCATCAGTGGCCGTATTTACTTCGTAACGCATTTTCACCGAACGGCGATCTGCTTCCCCAGCCTTCCACGAGGTACCTGCCCAGTTATCACCGGGCGCAAATTTCTCCCGCACACGGTTCAATGGTGAGTTCTCAAAAAATGTTTCCCCATAAAAAAAGGTTTCTCCCTGGCCGGCGATCGGGTTACTATTGACATCACTATTACTATAAAAAGCCCCTTGCTGCTGAAAAGGATTGTATTTAAAAGCGCCATCGTTTACGGACGTGTTACCTCCTTCGGCGTTGGCGACAAAAGGAAGGTATTGATATCGTTCACGACCAAAACCATCGTAAGTCACCGGCTGCACCAGGTCAAAAGGAACACTTCCGCCGGTGCCGGTAAATGTGCGCATAGCCCCTTGTTTGATTACAGTTTGTACCGGACGTCCCAGCCCATCCAGGTACTGCGTGGTCTGACGGACATCCTCAACAGGACGTAACGTCAGTACTGACGGGTCCTTCTCCGGCACCAGCGCGTCCCAGGTACGTACGTGGTTTAAAGGGGCTGTTGATGGATAGGCTGTTGGAGATGTCACGGGTGTCTGGCCATAAAGCTTCACGCCCGTTATAAAAGTGGAAAAAATTATTGCTAAAGCTGTAATACGCATAATCGTGGTTTTGGTCGTAAATCGGTTGAAACTTAGTCTTCAAGAATTAGGCAGTCGCCTGTACCCGGAGCACTGTAAGTAGGACTGGTAGAATTATCGCTCCATTTGTAATGATAAAAATGAATCCATTCGGAGCGCCCTACGCGTTCAACCCGTTCACATATTTTTACACCGGTTTCGCAAATATTATTAATGCATTTTTTATCATCACCCGTACAGGTCAGCGGACCGCAGCTAGCGGGAACACAAGTGGGGCTGGTACCGATCACAACCCATTGCGTCTGTTGGTAGGTGGGCGAAGCCGGATTTATATCTATTTGCTCCTGCTCCTGCTCACCCGTTGTACTACCTGTTTTGCAGCGAACGGCTGTAGTGGTATTTTGCCAAACTGCGACCGCTCCCGGTGAACAGTCCTCCGGCTGGCCGGCATAATTATAACAAATCCGTTTAATGATGTTTTTATCATCATCACGCACCAGATGTAAGCGCTGGTAATTGTCGTATTCATAGTAAGCAACACGGCTGTCCATATCGGCCTGGCTGGTGATGCCGACCAGCGGATCATAGGTCATGGTAACCATCTTGGCAGCAGATGGGTTCAACCGTAATTCATCTATTACACCGGTTCCGCTCAACGTTATCGACGTTGTAGCAGATAAGTTGTGCACATACAGCGTCCAGCCATTACGCATCAACTGCGCTGTACCACTTCCGCCATTTACTAACATGGAACCGCCCTGCGACCAATAAGACACACGGTAAGGTTGCGAGGTAGCCACTGTACGGGTAAGTGTGTTGCCGGAAGTTAAGCTATAGGATCGCTTGCCCGTCACGCTGCCATTTGTCACGTAACTTCCTCCGGATGCTGTCCAGTTGCCAAGCGTAGTTGTTTCAAAAGATGTATACGCTATATCCGATGACGACGCGTTGGTACACTCGGCAATAAGCAGCGTTTCAGAATGGTCCCACACATAACTGCGTTTCTCTCCATTTTTTCTAATCGTCAGCGGCACATTGGTTGTACCCGAACGTTGCAATACTTCCTGGTCCAATTCGTAACGGCCATCCATTACGAATGAGCCCGAAGTATTATATGAACGTTGAAATGTTGACACCGAAAATGGAGCAGCCAATCGCAAATGATAGGTCTCCATAATATTTACGCCATCATATGCATACACCATTCCCCCCGTTACGAGCGTGTCAGACGAACCCGGATGTTTTAGCATATAAAGAATTTCCATGGGATAGGCCGGCGCTGCCGCGCGCTTATAGCTATGTAGATATGTATCGTTATAACGTGTAATAGCAATCAATGTATCGCCATCTGCACTAACCGCTTTTTTTGTAAGTACGTTGCCGTTTGTCGTATCATAGGTCAGCCATGTTTGCTGAACCAGCTCAGCACCGGCATCGCTGATGCTGCGCTGTTTCTGATAGGCTACAATGGCTTGGTCCTGCAAACTTTTATAAGCCCAGGACGCCGGGTAAACATTCATCGGTATGGTGGTATAAGGATCATTGCCCGGCCAGACGATCCAGCTTCCGGTTAGCTGCATGGCCCATGCCGTCTGCAGATTCCAGAATGTACGATTATAATCATTTAAAGGCTTATACTCCATCGAATCGACCTGCACCAATTCGAACCCGGAGGTCGTTTGTTTATACTTCTCGGTCTTATATTCTAAACCATTAAAGTTGTCATAAGAAATATATTTCTGATAAGGAATGCCTTGGCCTGAACCAATGTAATTATCAAAATTTCCGCCCTCATCATGCTGAAAAAAGTGTCGTGATTTTATCTGTTTACCATCGCCTGACTGAATCTGCGAAATACGCTTATATAATGCAGGACTTCCCATACCGGCAAACAATGGGTAAATCGAGTTCCCTGTAACTTTTGTAATACCATAGCCGCTGCCTACATCCGAAGAAATATATCCATAGTCGTAATGATGCTGAGGCATAAAAGTCACCATGCCTTCTTCGTAGTTATATTCAGTAATTAACGTTTTACCAGTCAGTGAATCGGATTGCGTCAGCTTACGCAGGCGAAGACCGCCTATCAGTTGGCTCCCCACCCTGTTGCTTTCCATATCAAAAGTGGCCTTACCTCCTGTTGGATACTGCAAGGAGGACAATGATCCGGCTTTAGTATAAAGCGTATCAACAAATCTGTCTGCGCCAGTACCGGCATCATACGTCTGGTACATCGTCAGGATATTGTCCGGTACAAAAGTGCTGTTGGAATTTTTTCCGTTGTAATATCCCCATGAATCCTGCGCAAAGGCATAACGGCAGGGCAAGGGTGTAGACAGATGATAAGTAAACTTATACGGTGGAATTTTCAACGTATCACCGTTTGACTTATAATGAATCTCCTGGATCGATTCCAGGTAAAGTCTTTTCGAAAATGTATCACGCACAGCGGCGATTGGTATAGTTGAGATAAATGTATACGGATTACGATTTCTGAACGAGGTAGTATCAGCCGTCGTATAGAAATACTTAAACAAAAAGCTCTTTATATGTTTATCATTTTTATCTAGTATTTTAATTTCCTTGAGCGCATTTACACCACCATCCTGTCTGCCGGCAGTTTCTTGTATAAACAACACTTTTCCTTCATCGAATAATATCTGGCTTGGTGTAAGTTCATCGCCCTCCCTGTATGAATCCTCCACGTCGTGCTGATGAAGGGGCATGGGAATACTGATCGCCTTGTAATGCCGGTTGATTGTAACACCGGAGCGTGACAATTTAAATGCAGAATTATATTGTATCTGGATATTTTTGTTATTAACGGGATCATTTAATTCAGACAAATACCAAGAAGAAACGTATCGTTTCTGAACGGCTTCCAAAAAACATCCCTGTGTAGGCACTTTGTTGACCAGCGGATTTTCTGTTTTTTCCAACGCTCCATACTTATAAACATGTCCTGTATTAGTGGTAATAAACCAGGCAAGCGGAGATGGGTTGGCATTATCGGTACTCATCTGAAAAGTATAGTTCCAACCATTGATCTTGTCACCTTGAAACAACTGTTTTTGTTGATTATAAAAAAACTTGCCGCCGCCTTGTGGTGTAGAATAGATATAATCATCTGCTTCGGCATCCATACATCCCTGTGTTACACGACCCCAGAAATTATAGAGGGCTTCCGAATACAAACTTCCATAGTTAGATAATGAACTGTCAACAGATGCTGACATAGTTGAAAAATCGTTAGTAAAACTGGTATAGTTTGGATTAATATAATTGCCTGTTCCTGCATTGGTACCAGAAAAGTCATCCAGACCGTTCGTTCGCTTATTGATTGCGCCACCGGCATTGAGGGACCAGCCGATTCCAACCCAACTGGCATTTGCATTCACCATAATACCGCCAGGATGGTACGTCAAAGTAATAGGTAGACTAAGTCCGCCGCTTTTAACTGTATAAAGGGGTATTTGAATATTAGGTAACCCTGTCGACATATTGACAGGATATTCAAAATATCTTCCCATATTAGCTGAGTTAGGAGCGCCAGGGGTCTTCTCATATAAATCAATTGCTTCACTCCTAATGCCGCTTTGGCCTTTAGTAATGTTTGCGATCACAAACAACGCCAATACAATACCACAACGTAGCATCCATGATTTACTAATGTTGATTCGGTTTGGTAATCTTCTCATCTTGGTTTTTATTAAAACTCCACCGGTGGTGATACCGGCTTCGTGGTTCGCTTAGAAATTATACCCTACCCTGAACAGGAACTGCTGTGTGCGTGGTACCTGCCGGTAGCTCAAAAAATCCCACAATAATTTTATGCTGGTCTTCTTGAATACTTTGCTTTGCAACGACACCACCTTGCTCACACCGATCAGCCCGCTTTGCTGCCAGGCATTCCTCCCCTGCAATTCTTCCCATCTTTTAAACTCCGCCCGGTGATGTTGCTCGTAGCCACCCGAGATCCAGAAACTGCCTTTCAGTTTCACGTCCACAAAAGTTCTGAACCCGATGCCCTGGTGACTGATCCTGATCTTGCGGATGCCTTCATGGCCCCAGCCCATGCTGTAGTCCATGCCGATGCCCACAATACTTTTATCGTTGATTTTGTAACCAACCGATAATCCCAGGTCGGTGCTTGTTGGCAAGTAACCATTGCCTTTGCGGCTCTGCACCTGCGTGCTGTATTCCAGTCGTTGAAAGAATGATTTATTCTTTTGATTGTTCGGTTTAAAACCTTCCGGCATTTCCACATCACCGTTACCACCCGCTTTGTTGATTTTATCTTTTAACGTGTTGAGTTGTGATTGCGCCTGCTGCAGGTTGTTGCGAAATTGTTCTCTCGCAGCAGGCCCACCCGCTGCCAGTTGGTTTTCGATAAGGTTGTTGATCTCCGTTCTTGTTTGCAAACCCGCCAG
>Ga0160492_100454_pt1 | contig 24019 bp, 19 predicted proteins | sample DID2MG_FD_108258 | JGI IMG/M metagenome (GOLD analysis project Ga0160492, IMG submission 108258) | Enriched soil microbial communities from UW Madison campus, WI, USA - DID2877_E24_FP2 MG | ecosystem: Environmental > Terrestrial > Soil > Unclassified | place: USA: Madison, Wisconsin | collected... | reverse complement strand
GTGATCGCCCAGCGCGCGCTCGATGTGCCCGTGCAGGTGCTGCCCGTGGCCACCACCGCGCAGCTGGCGGCGCTGCAGGCCGAATGCCGCACCGTGTATGTAGACCCGTCAATGCTGCAATACGCCGTGAAGCTGGTGGCCGCCACCCGCGAGCCCACGCGGCATGGCCTCAAGGACCTGACCGGCTACATCAGCTGCGGCGCCAGCCCGCGCGCCACCATTGCCCTCGCAGAGGGCGCCCAGGCCCTGGCCATGCTGCGCGGGCGCAACTACGTGCTGCCCGAAGACATGACCGACCTGGCGGCCGACGTGCTGCGCCACCGCATTGCGCTGTCATACGAAGCGCTGTCCGAAGGGCTGGATGCCGATGCCCTCGTCAAGCGCATCATGGCCAAGATACCGGCGCCTGCTCGGCCTCTGCATCATGAGCAAAAAGTTGCCTGACACCACTTCAGCCACGGTCCACACGCTGCCCACCCTGCCGGGGCAGGCGGACCGGTTGCTGCGCGAGCTGGAGTGGAAGGTGATCCGCCGCCTGGACGGCCTGCTGCAGGGCGACTACCGCACGCTGATGCGCGGCAGCGGCCTGGACCTGGCCGACCTGCGCGAGTACCAGCCGCATGACGACGTGCGCCACATCGACTGGAACGTGACCGCGCGGCTGAACATCCCCCACGTGCGCGTGTTCACCGAAGACCGCGAGATGTCCGCCTGGTTTTTGCTGGACCTGAGCCCGTCCATCAACTTCGGCCCGCAGGGCAACGCCAAGCGCGACATCCTGACCGGCTTTGTGGCCGTGCTGTCGCGCCTGCTGACGCGCCACGGCAACCGCGTGGGCGCCATGCTCTACGGCGCAGGCAATGCACCCGCCCGCGCTGTGGATGCGGTGTTACCGCCCCGCAACAGCCGCGCCCATGTGCTGCATCTGGTGCACAGGCTGTTGACACCGCCCGCCCCTGCCACCGGCACATCCAAACCCGGTGGAGGCGCCACAGAACTGCACCGTTTGCTGCAAACGGGCCTGGCCAACCTGCGCCGCCGCTCCACGGTGTTTGTGGTGTCCGACTTCATCAGCGCACCCGGCTGGGAGAAGCCCCTGGCCCAACTCGCCCAGCGGCACGACGTAGTGGCCGTGCGCCTGCTCGACCCGCTGGAGCTGGAACTGCCCGATGTGGGCCTCATCACGCTGCGCGATGCCGAAAGCGGCGAGCAGCTGCAGGTGGACACCCACGACGCGGGCTTTCGCCGCCGCTTCGCCCGCTTGGCGGCCGAACGCGAGGCCGTGCTGCGCGAAGGCCTGACCCGCGCGGGCGCCGACACGCTGGAGCTGTGCACCGACGACGATCTGGTCGATGCCCTGCTGCGTTTCATGGACCTGCGCCAGCGCCGGGTACGCACCTCCCGAGCCGCGCCCTCCCGCGCTGCAGACCCGGCGCAGCACGCCGCCTGAACGAACCAAAACGCGCCCCGCCCGAAGGAACACACCATGGTTTTTCTCTGGCCCACCCTGCTCTGGCTGTTGCTGGTCGTGCCCCTGCTGGTGCTGATGTACTGGTGGCTGCTGCACCGGCGCAAGAAAACGGCGCTGAGCTATTCCAGCCTGTCGCTGGTGCGCGAGGCCATGGGCCCCGGCCAGAACCTGCGCCGCCACATCCCGCCCGCACTCTTTCTGCTGGCGCTGGTGGCGCTGCTGCTGGCCACCGCACGCCCGCTGGCCGTCATCACCCTGCCCTCGCAGGACCAGACCATCATGCTGGCCATGGATGTCTCGGGCAGCATGCGCGCCGCCGATGTGGAGCCCGACCGCCTCACTGCTGCGCAGAACGCCGCCAAGGCCTTCATCGCCGAGCTGCCCCGCCATGTGCGTGTGGGCATCGTGGCGTTTGCCGGCAGCGCCCAGCTGGCCCAGCTGCCCACGCAAAGCCGCGAAGACCTCGTCAAAGCCATCGACAGTTTTCAGCTCCAGCGCGGCACGGCCACGGGCAACGGCATCATGCTGTCGCTGGCCACCATCTTCCCCGACGCGGGCATCGACATCTCCGCCCTGGGCGGCCGCCAGGCCATGCGACCCAAACCCATTGACGAAATTGGCAAGCAAGACCCGGCCAAGGCGTTCACACCTGTGGCGCCCGGCTCCTACACCTCGGCCGCCATCATCATGCTGACCGACGGCCAGCGCACCACCGGCGTGGACCCGCTGGAGGCCGCCAAATGGGCGGCCGACCGGGGGGTGCGGGTCTACACCGTGGGCGTGGGTACGGTGGCGGGGGAGACCATCGGCTTTGAAGGCTGGTCCATGCGGGTGCGGCTGGACGAAGAAACCCTGAAGGCCGTGGCCACGCGCACCAACGCCGAGTACTTCCACGCGGCCACCGCCGCAGATTTGAAGAAGGTGTACGAGACGCTCAGCTCACGGCTGACGGTGGAGAAGCGGGAAACCGAAATCTCGTCATTGCTGGCGTTGCTGGGGGCGACGTTGGCGTTGCTGGCAGCCGGGCTGTCGGTGTGGTGGCACGGGCGGATTTTGTGAGATTTTTTGGCTCTACCGCTTACCAGACAATCGTAAATAGCTACTTTTTTTATAGCATATAGCCTGTCGTGCTTGTCTCGGGCGTGCTTGGGATGCGAGTAGGCGCCACCGTGCACTCCTCAGCATTCACCAAACCATAGACTACAAAAAAGTTAGCTGTCAGCGCATTACCAGCCAGCGCTACACCTCAAAATCTTTTGGAATCTGCTCACGCCGCTCCCAGCGCCATCCGCCCCGACGCCGTCGCCTGGCTCGCATGGCGCGTCTCTACCCGGTTGCGCCCCGCGCGCTTGGCGTCGTAGCACGCCATGTCGGCCGCATACAGCACCGACGGCACATCCTGCAGACTCGCATCCAGCACCACCAACCCGATGCTCACCCCCAGCGTGAAGCTGCGCCCCTGGTACGAAGGCTCCCACGCCTGTACCGAGGCGCGCAGCTGCTCCGCCACCGCCTGGCCCCGTGCCAGCGCGCATCCGGGCAGCACCACCGCAAACTCGTCGCCGCCCAGCCGCGCGGCCCAGCCGATCTGGCGCACCTGGGATTCGAGCAAGCGGGCCACGTGGCGCAGCACATCGTCGCCCGCGTCATGCCCGGCAATGTCATTGACCACGGTGAAGTGGTCCAGATCCAGAAACAGCACCACGCCGTCCCCGGCTGCTTCGCTGCTGTCTGCATCCGGTGCGCGCGGGCGCATCGAGCGTTCGGCCAGCAGCAGGCCCAGGCGCTCGTCAAACGCATTGCGGTTGTAAAGCTGGGTCAGGGCATCGTGCGTGCGCTCCCACGCCTGCTGCATCTGTGCCTCGCGTGCAGCGGTGATGTCCTCCAGAATCCAGACGGTGCCGCCCGCCATCTCGTCGGGCCGCACACCACGGCCCTGCACGCGGGCCCACACGGGGGTGCCATCCTTGCGCATGAAGCAGACATCGCCATCGAAGGCGCCATGTGCGGCGAACTCGGCCTGCACACGCTCGCCAATGCGGCCGTATTCAGCATCGTTGGCATACAGGGTGCGCGCCGGATGGCCCTGCAGTTCGCCCTCGGTGTAGCCCAGCATCAGGCAGGCCTGCCGGCTCACCACCTCCAGGATGCCGTGGCGCGAGATGACGATGCCCACCGAGGCACTGTCGAGCACGGTCTGGAACTGCCCGTCCAGCGTGGCCTTGTGCTGCTGCTGCAGGCTGCCCTGCTGCACCATGCCCTGGAACATTTGCACCAGTTCGCCCACTTCACCCCCCGCACGTGGCCAGACGACGGTGCCTTGCGGCAGGCCAGCACGCGTGCTGCGCCGCAGCAGCTGGCGGGCACTGTGCGTGAGCTGCGCCAGCGGCTGCGCCATCCAGGCCATCAGCCCGGCCACGAGCAACATGCACAGCGCCATGCTGGCGGCGGCCAGCCACCAGGCTTCGCGCTGCGCGCCCTGCAGTGGCGCCAGCAGCGCCTGCGAGGGGCTGACCCGCGCCACGATCCATTGCGGCAGCGGCATGCCCGCCATGCTGACGATGTGCTGGTCTTCAAGATGGGTCGTGCCCCGCCCTACCACTGGCTGGGCCTGCTCCAGCCAGCGGCTGTAGACGGGCGCCAGGCCCGTCTCGTCGCTCACCTTGCCCATGATGCGGGTCGGGTCCGAGTGCGAGAGGATGGTGCCGTCGCGCGTAAACACCAGCAGCCGAGAATCATCGCGCGCGGGCAGCGTCATGGACGGCGGCAGCAGGCCCTGCGATTGCAGGCGCAACGCACCCGCCACCACACCCAGCACAGTGCCGTCTTCGCTGTGCAGCGGCATGGTGAACATCACACGCGCGTCGCTGGTGCGCCCGGCAATCAGCTCGGACACCAGCGGCTTGCCGTCGATGAGCGTGCGGCGCAGCGCATCGCGCTCGGCGGGGTCCAGGTTGGAGGCCTTGTCCAGCCGCCCCCCACGCAGGTTCAGCCGCAGTTCTCCATTGTCGCGGGCGACCTGCATCGCATCAAAGAACTGCACGGCGGGCAGGCCCTGCTGGAGCAGCCATTCGAGGGCCGAGGGTGATTCGAGCATGGCGGGCGTAATACCAGCGGCCACCGTGCGCAACACCTTCTGGCTTTGCTCGATCTTGCTGGCCAGCAGGCGGGCCACCACCTCGACCTCATCGGTCTGCTGGCTCACCACCCGCCGCATGGCCTCTTGCCCGGAGGCCCGCGTGACCAGCCAGGCTGACACCGCCCCCGACAGCCCCACGGCCAGCACCGCCACCAGCACCAGCCGCAACACCAGCGGACCGGGCATTGACCAGCCCGGCGCGTCCTGTGGCGGCGCAGGGTGGGTCGGGGGCGTCATGGACACTCCGCGCAGGGAGCGCCCGATGGGCGCAAAGGGGTGGCGTTGGGCATGGGGACAGGTCAAACCGGACAGGTCCCAACAAATATACGCAGCCCCTGCAGCCCAGGGCTTGGGTGGAACCCTCAGTCACCCCAAGGACAAACCCTGAGCCACACTGCGGCCAAAGGACCATCCGAACCGTACGGCCCTGGAACAGGCTCTTGCGCCGCGCGCCAGCCCCTGAAACTGGCGCGGACGAGGCGAGTGCACCCGTGGAACTGGCTTTGCCAGGCCACCGGGTGCGTCCCCCTCCCGCGCAGCGAGAGAGGGGTGAAGGCGCGAGGCGCCTCAGGGGGTGTTTTCTAGCAACCGGCCATCGACTGCAGCGCCCGGGGCTGAGGCAGGTTCAGCACATTGCCCGTGCCATGGATCAGGCCCAGTTCCCGCAGATGGCGCAGCACGCGCGAGAAGGTCTCGGGGGCGATACCCAACTGCGCCGCAATCAGGCGCTTGCGCTGGTGCAGCGTGACCTGCATGGTGCCGCTGTGGTCGGGCTGGGCGTGGTTGAGCAACCACTGCGCGCAGCGCGATTCGGCATCCTGCGCGAGGCGGCTCACGGCCAGCTCGGACTGCTGGCGGTAGCCCTGCGCCATGTCAAGCAACAGGCCCCGTGCACCCGCCGGCATTTCTGCAAGGCTGCGGCGAAACTCCTCGATGGGAAGGCGGCGCACCTGCACACGGGTATCGGCCACCATGTCCACCGGCAGCGGCATGCCCATCAGGGCCGACGCGGCGTCCAGCCAGAACGGCCCTTCCACGGCCCCCAGCTGGTGGCGCAGGTAGCCATCGTCGAGCACACCGCGCAGCACGCGGCCACTTTCGAGGTGCAGCACAGACGTCAGCACCTCGTTGCGCCTGCGCAGCACTTCACCGGCGGCAATCACCTCGGTTTCGGCGGGCAGTGAGAAATAGGTAGAGGGCAGCATGGGACGGACTGTGCCGCGCCCCGGACCGCTGGGCATTGAGCAAGATCAAACCGAACCCTCGCGGCAGCCTGCCGCTGCGCCAGGGTTGAGCCAACGCATGAACAACCTGCATGCCCCCCGAACGTCCACCCCAGGGAATGGCCAGTCACCTCACGGAAACAGTGTGTAACAAGGTTGTCACACCCGGCCGATATCGTGGGCATCTTGCTCAGAGCCCCCCATCTACCGTGACGCACAACCCCCTTTGGAGCCGACTGGAGGCGATGATGGCCTTGCTGTCCCCGGCTGCGCGCCATGGCAAGGGCCCTCTGGCACAACTCATGCGCGAAGGGGGCCTGCACTGCGTGTTTCAGCCCCTGGCCGACCTGCGCGAGGGCAGCGTGTATGCCCACGAAGCCCTGATCCGGGGCCCCGAGGGCACCCCTTTGCACACGCCCGATGCCTTGCTGGAGCTGGCGCGGCGCGAACACATCCTGCAGGACTTCGAGCTGCTGTGCGTGTTCACCGCCTTGCAGCAGTGGGGCGTTCAGAAGGCGCCGGGCCGCCTGTTTGTGAACATCAGCGCCGACGCGCTGGTGCACGGGGTGGCCCTGGTGGGCGCGCCGATGCTGGGCGAGGCCGTGCGCAGCTTTGGCGTGAGCGCCCGCCTTCTGGTGCTGGAAATCACCGAGCACGAGCGCGTGACCGACATGCCCCAGCTGCGCCAGGCCATCAAGGCGGTGCACGCCTGCGGCGCGCGGCTGGCGCTGGACGACTTTGGCGACGGGCGCTCCAGCCTGCGGCTGTGGTCCGAGGTGAAGCCCGACTTCGTGAAGATCGACAAGTACTTCATCCGCGACATCAGCAACCAGCCCGAGAACCTGCAGATGCTGCAGGCCATCAAGGGCATAGCCCATATGTTTGGCACCAAGCTGATTGCCGAAGGCATCGAGACACGCGACGACCTGCGCGCGCTGCGCGACCTGGACGTCCCTTACGGACAGGGCTGGCTGCTGGGCCGCCCTGCCAAGGCCCCGCGTGAAGCAGTGGAGAGCCCGGCACAGGAAGTGATGCAGGACCGCCGCGTGGCCGTGCTGCCACACCTGGGCCAGACGGCGCGCCCGGGCATCCTGCGCAGCCTGCTGGTGGTGCAGGCGCCCACCGCATCGCCCGCCACCAGCAACGATGCAGTGGCCGCCATGTTCCATGAGCGCACCGACCTGCACGCGCTGGCCGTGGTGGACGGCACGCGCCCCGTGGCACTCATCAACCGCCAGCAGTTCATGAACCACTACGCCACGCTGTACTTTCGCGAGGTGCATGGCCGCAAATCGTGCCTGGCGTTTGCCAACCAGGCACCGCGTGTGGTCGAGCTGGACTGTGACGTGGACCAGCTCGTGGGCATCCTCACCTCGCAGGACCAGCGGTATCTGAACGACGGCTACATCGTCACCGACAACGGCCGCTACCTGGGCCTGGGCACGGGCGACCAACTGGTGCGGGCCGTGACCGAGACCCGCATCGAAGCCGCGCGCCACGCCAACCCGCTGACCTTTCTGCCCGGCAACATCCCCATCAGCCTGCACATGCAGCGCCTGCTGGACCACCACACCGAGTTCGTGGCGTGTTATGCCGACCTGAACAACTTCAAGCCCTTCAACGACCACTACGGCTACTGGCGCGGCGACCAGATGATCCGCCTCGTCGCCCGTCTGGCCACAGCGCACTGCGACGCGCGGCGCGACTTCGTGGGCCATGTGGGTGGGGACGATTTCATGCTGATCTTTCAGAGCAGCAACTGGCTGCAGCGCTGCAAGAACATCGTGGACGCCTTTGCCCGCGAAGCGCTCACGCTGTTTGACGACGAGGCCCGGCGCGCCGGTGGCATCCAGGCCGAAGACCGGCATGGGGTGCCACGGTTCTTTCCGTGCACCACGCTGGCCATTGGTGCGGTGCGCATCACTCCCGGGCGTTTTCGGCATGCCGAGGAAGTGGCCAACCTGGCGGCCGTGGCTAAACACGAGGCCAAGCAGGCAGCGACCGGGGTGGTGCTGCATGGGGGCTTTACCGAATCCGCCCTGGGCGCGCTGGCGGCGACGCGGGCGTTGCAGGATGTGCTGGCGGCGTAGGGAGCGGAGGGTGCAGCGGGGGTGATGGGCTTGTGGAGCGACCACACAGCAAGGAGCGCAAGCATGGCTCAGAGGCCCGTGCCAACAGCGTGGCTTCAGTCGGCTATTGCGGTTGGACGATTCACGAGGCATGCCAGCTCGCTTCGGAGCCAGACGCGCCTATGAGCGGCGCGCTCCATCCGTTCATGGGTTTTCAAATCAGAGCCTCGATAACCCTGCCTTGCGACTTCGCGGGCTATAGTTTGCGCGGCTGAGGCGTGCCAGGTTTCGCGGAGTTTGATACCTGCATACTTTCACACCACACCGGCTGCAAGCCGATTTCAGGAGGAATCCGTGTCCAGAATATCCCTCCCAGTCCAGCTTATTTCGCAAGGTTTTCGGGGTACATCACGTTATGCAGCTTAGTCCCCATATCCAAGATTGGTTGCAATGGGTGCTCGTCACAAGCATTCCGCTGCGTCACCTTGACGAAGTTGGCAACCCAATAGAAATTGCTTCGGGATGTTTGGTTCTCTCCGCTGGCCGGAAGTTCATACTCTCAGCCCGTCATGCAGTAAAGCCTGAATCCAAGGGCTGGGCAATTGAACTCGGCTACGACAGCGAAAAGGGCACTGAGATGTACTGGCCAAAGAGCTTCTCGTACATGGCGGAAATGAAGAAGGGGTCGGGCATCATCGATGAGGTCGACTTTTGCTTCGCAGAGGTCGCAGCAGATCTCGAGTCGACATATGCACACAGAACGCCCCACTCAGTATCAGACGTTCGTCCTCGGCACACATTCGGGATCGAAAATTTTGTCGAGCCAAGTCTGACAGCAATATATGCCTTTGCAGGCGAGATCAAACCAGAGATGCACGGCCCAAATTCATTTGCCACTGAAATGAACGTATATCCAAACTTGCGTTTCCTTCATAGTGAAGGCGTATTTCATGTATTCAAATTGCCTGTTGACCATCCAGGGCATAAGTCATTTAGAGGGTGCAGCGGGGCGCCCATTGTGGATACAGAACGCCGCGTGGTCGCCCTTGTGAGTGACGGTGACGAAACGGATGGCACCATCAGAGGCGTAGCCATTTCACGAGCAGTCACGGCCTTGAGCTGGTATCGCAATGTCCGCGGCGCTGCATAACCTTGCAGTCGAGCGGACCTGCACGAAAAGCCGCGCAGGCTACTGACTTTCACGCTAGGCGTCACAAACTTATGCACTACTGGAATCGTGACAACTTCGAAGGCCTAGATGCCATCTCGGAAGAAGCGGTGACAGCGTCAATTCCACATAGCTTCGCGCTGTATTGCAAGCTGCGTTCATCTGGCCTACGAGGGAAAGCACTGGATGCGCTGCGCGGATTTCTGGGGGAAGCACAATCAGCATCACTCGAGGAGCGAAAGCGAATTTCATGGTGGTTGCTTGAGACCCAATTTCGTTCTCCGCATGTTCATCAACTGCTGCCGCATCCGGTTCTAAAAAATCTTATTGAACCAACTGTGGAAGAGTGGCTGGCCAATTGTCCACGCGACGCAGCAGCACATAGGTGGCATGGCTATGTTTTTCGCAGCAAGGACTCACTCAGAATCGCACTGCAGATTGATCCTCAGGATTGGCTCGCCCGCATCCTGCTGGCGACCAAACTGCTTGCTTCAGCAGAGTTCTCAACACATCATTTGGTCGAAAGCCAATTTCTGGGTGATGAGGCAGAAACGGCACTTGAGCTTGAGGAAGTAGCAGATCACATTGCCCAACTTCCTGATAGCTCACACCGCCGCGAGCTTCAGACCCGATTTGTTGATCAGCACGAACTCTTGGACGACTGGTTCAAGTACAAAGCAAATCCACTCGGAACGTTTCCTGAATGGTGCGCCGAAAGAAAAAAGACACATGGTTGGTCGTCAATCGTTTACTACTGAAGGAACAGTGACGCCTACACCTCCATCGAGAGGGACATCCAAGGACTTTCGCCCTCGGCCGCCCCTCATGTCAAACACTTGACGTCGCAAACGCCTTCAGCGCGCGCACGCCAGTGGCTCATCCCAACCCAAATTTGCACCGTTACGCCATGAATGAAGCCGAAGTAGCAGCTGGCCTTGCAAGCACACCGATGTACCGAAACGCGCAACAGGTAGGCGATCAGCTCTTCGTCGCAGGCCAAGTGCCTCTGAACTCTTGCGGCGAACTGGTGGCACCCGATGACGCGGCTGCCCAAGCGACGCAGTGCCTACGGAATCTGGAGCTACTCCTGTCGGTGCATGGCTTCTCGATCACGGACATTCGGCAACTCGTGGTTTACGTCGTCGGAGATCGAATCCAACTCGAAAGCGCTTGGGCCGCCGTCGCTGCATGGTTCGCTGAGGATGTTCCGCCAGCAACCCTGCTGGGTGTTGCCTGCCTTGGCTACGAAGGTCAACTCGTTGAAATCGATGCACAAGTCATCAAGGCCTAACCACCCTACGCTCTGGGCGACGCATGGCCCTCACATCGGTTGGACTCGCTCCGGCAGGCCGCTCATGTCAATCCTTGAGTGTCAGCCTCCGTTAGCCGCGACCGCAGTTCCTGACCGAATCCTGCCGCCGCACGCTGCGCTTCGCAACCACCCAATTCTTACGCACCAAACCTCATGCCCTGGCCTCCAGAATACCAACGAGCATCCGTCGATTTCGAGAAGTTCATGGTGGCAGCCCGCGATCACGCCGGCCTGGCGACGACGAACATGGCCTGGAACATGGTCGAAGGCGTGCTTCATGTTTTCCGTCGCAGGCTCACTCTCGAGCAAGCGCTTCGCTTTGCAGATCAGTTGCCGCCTGCTGTAAGAGGTCTCTTCGTCGAAGGCTGGAGACCTGGCGATCACGTCGCCAGCGTCGGCACCCGGGCCGATTTGCTGGAAGAAGTCCGCTCGCTGCGCCGCGGACACAACTTCTCCCCCGACAACGCCATTGAGTCCGTTGGATTCGCGTTATTCGCTGTAATCCCGTCGGACGCCTTCGCTCGTGCGTTGGAGGCACTGCCACCCGAACTGCGCGAGCTTTGGAGTGGAGTTGGCAAGCCCGCCTGACCCCTGCCAGGTTCGGCGAGCGAGGCACCGCCTCCGCATTGGTCGGATCAATCCCGGCGAACCCTCAAGGCCCCGTAGGCGCCCCCGCCTCAAACCACCGCCCAATCAGTGCCCGCTCCGCGTCGGTGATCTGCGTGGCGTTGTTCATGGGCATGAGTTTTTGCACCACCACTTGCTGGTAAATCGCCTGGGCGTGTTGCTTGACGCTGTCGGGTGAATCGAGCCGCAGGTTCTTCATCTGCACCGCCTCGCCGTGGCACAGGTAGCAGCGTTGCTCCAGCACGGCTTGCACCGACTTGTAGTCATTTTGGCCGCTAACGCTTGCTGCAATTGCGCTAGCAGCTCCTGAAACAGGAGCACCACTGACAGCAGCCATGGGCGCGGGGCGCATCCACACGATGGCGCCGACGATGACGGCCACGCCCACCAGCGCATAGGGCAGCGGGTTGCCGTTGCGGCCCAGCTTGTAGCCGTGGCGCATCACAAAGAACTGGCGGATGGCGGCGCCCGCAAACATCATCAGGATCAGCACCAGCCAGTTTTGCGGGTGGCTCCAGGTAAAGCTGTAGTGGTTGCTCAGCATGGCAAACAGCACCGGCAGCGTGAAGTAGGTGTTGTGCACGCTGCGCTGTTTGCCGCGTTTGCCGTGGATCGGGTCCACCGGTTCGCCCGCCTTGATCTGTGCGATCACGGTGCGCTGGCCGGGGATGATCCAAAAGAACACGTTGGCACTCATGGCCGTGGCGATCATCGCGCCCACCAGCAAGAAGGCTGCGCGGCCAGCAAACCAGTGGCAGGCCAGCCACGAGGCGATGCACACCAGCACGAAGACGAGCGCGCCCACGATGGCGTCGCCGTTCTTCCTCTGGCCAAAGATGCGGCAGATCGCGTCGTACAGCAGCCAGAACACGACGAAGAACGCGAGCGCCACCACGATGGCCGTGACAGGCGCCCAGTCCATCTTCGACTTGTCGATGAGGTAGGTGCTGGCGCTGTAGAGGTACGACACGGTGAACAGCGCAAAGCCGCTGATCCAGGTGCTGTAGCTTTCCCAGAAGAACCAGTGGAGGTGGCCGGGCAGCTTGGGCGGCGACACGGCGAACTTGACCGGGTGGTAGAACCCGCCGCCGTGCACGGCCCAGAGTTCGCCGCTGACGCCCTGTTTTTTGAGGTCTTCGTCTTCGGGCGGCGTGAGGCTGCTGTCGAGGAAGACAAAGTAGAACGACGAGCCAATCCAGGCGATGGCGGTGATGACGTGGACCCAGCGCAACAGCAGGTTGGCCCAGTCGAGAAAGTAGCTTTCCATATCTCAACCTTGATGGCGCGTCAGCGCCAAACAGCAAACCTGCTCACCACTGCGGGCGCTCTGAGCAGAAATTTTGGTCGCGCACCTTGGCGGGCAAACCCGCCGGGGCACCGCTGCGACCCGTAAACCGTCAACAAATCCGTTGAAAAGTGTATGCAGGAATTGTTCCCGACTCCAGCCCCAATCCGAGGCATGGAGGCCCGGAATTACCCTCAGCCCGCCCCCTTCAGCGTCTGCAGCAGCTGTGCAGCCACCGCCACGGCGATCACTTCGGGCTCCTTGCCCTCAATGCCGGGGATACCAATGGGGCAGGTGACCTGTGCCAGTTCGTCCTGTGCAAAGCCGCGCCCGTTCAGGCGATTGCGAAACGTCGCCCATTTGGTCTTGCTGCCTATGAGGCCGATGAAAGGCAGGTCGCCCTGTTCACGCTGGCGGCGCAGGCAGGCGGCCACCACGTCCAGGTCTTCGGCATGGCTGAAGCTCATGATCAGTACGCGGCTGCCCGGCGCCAGGCGGGGCACAGCCAGTTGCACGGGCTCGGAGTGTTCGCAGACCACGCCCTCGGGCGTGGGGCTAGGGAAGATGCCGTCGCGGCTGTCGATCCAGGTCAGCGCAAACGGCAGCGGCGCCAGCACCCGCGCCAGCGCGTGGCCCACATGGCCGCCACCGAACAGTGCCACGGGGTGCTGGTGCGGCGACAGGCGCGCGCGCAGACCCGCAGCGGGGGCCAGGTCGGCAGCGGTCAGCACCTCAAAACCCAGGTACACCACGCCCCCGCAGCATTGCCCCAGCGCCGGGCCCAGTGCAAAACGCATGGGTGGCTGCCCCGGGGCCGGGCCGGGCACACCGCCCAGGCGGCGGCGCGCTTCGGCAATCGCCTGCAGCTCCAGATGGCCGCCGCCGATGGTGCCCACGATACGGTCTGCGAACACGGCCATCCACGCACCGGGTTCACGCGGGGCCGAGCCTTCGGTAGACTCCACCCTTACCAGACAGGCGGGGGCGGCTGCAAGGCCGTCCAGCAACAAAAGTACATCAGTCAATCCAGATCCTTCACGCCACCAAGGGTCGCCCGCCCCACGGGGCATCGTTCAGTTCACAAAAGCCATCATGCCGCCCACCCCCACCGAGCGCTCCTCCAGCCACCGCAGCCCCTGGCTGCTTGCCGGACTCATGGCCGCCGTTGCATCGCTGGTGGCGGCCTGTAAGTCGGCCCCCGAGCCACCAGCCCCGGCGCAGGACAGCACCATGCCCAGCCCGGACACCGCCAGCGTCAAGGGGCCTGTGCCCGCTGCCGCAGGCTCGGCGCGCGCGTCTGCCGCCAGCACGGCACGCGCTTACCGCGAAGACGCTGCCACCCACCTTTATGGCCTGAACGCACAGCGTGTGTACAAGGGCAAACTGCCGCCCATGCTGTATGCCATCGGCGTGCTGGAGGTGGATATCGACCGCGCCGGCAAGGTCACGCGCCTGCGCTGGATGCGTGCTCCCAAACACGCCCCCGAGGTGGTGGCCGAAATCGAACGCACCGTGCGCGCCGCAGCCCCCTTCCCTGCGCCCACGCGCATGGGCAAGGTCACCTACACCGACACCTGGTTGTGGGACAAAAGCGGGCATTTCCAGCTCGATACGCTCACCGAAGGGCAGCATTAGGTACATCCCCCTGAGCGGCTACGCCGCTTCCCCCTTCTCTCGAAATCGCTCCGCGACTTCGGGAAAGGGGACGATGCCTTCGCTGCGGGGCGGCCCTTGCTTGGCATCCCTGGTCCGGGCAGCGCCCGTAAATACGGCCACGCGATGCCACGCACCGCAGCAGTACCTCTCACGACCCACGGTAGGTCGAATAGCTCCACGGGCTGACCAGCAAGGGCACGTGGTAGTGCTGGTCGGCGTGCGCAATGCCGAAGTCCAGGCTCACCTGGTTCAGAAAATTGGGTTCGGGCAACTCCACACCCCGGGCCTTGAAGTACCCCGCCACATCAAACCGCAGCCGGTAGGTGCCGGTGCGCAGGCTGGCGTTGTCAAACAGCGGGGCATCGGTGCGACCATCGTGGTTCAGCACCAGGCGCTTGATGAGGGTGGCGTTGTCGCCGTCGGTGGAGTACAGGGCCACCTCCATGCCAGCGGCGGGGCAGCCGTTCATGGTGTCCAGAACGTGGGTGCTCAATCCCATAGGGAATCTCCTGAAGTGGGGGCCACGGCCAATCGGCGAGGATTGCCGGACCGCAGTGTGTAGACCAAAAGTGTATACACTTTTCGCCATCCACCGTATCATGCCGCCATGGAATCCTCATCCACCAGCGCCATTGTTGACGCTCTGACCCGCGCCATCGTAGAGCACCGCCTGCAGCCAGGCACCAAACTGGCCGAGCAGAAACTGGCCGACCACTTTGGCGTGTCGCGCACGCTGGTGCGCCAGGCGCTGTTTCAGCTTGCGCAAAACCGCCTCGTCACGCTGGAGCCCGCGCGCGGTGCGTTCGTGTCCACCCCTTCGGTGGAAGAAGCGCGCCAGGTGTTCGCCGTGCGCCGCATGCTGGAGACCGAGATGACCCGCGCCTTCGTGCGGAGCGTAACCCCGGCCAAGATCAAGGCGCTGCGCACCCATGTGGCCAGCGAGAAGGCCGCCATGGACACCGCCGACGCCAGCAGCCGCACCGAGTTGCTGGGCGACTTCCATGTGCGCATGGCCGAGCTGATGGGCAACGAGGTGCTGGCGCAGATGCTGGGCGACCTGATCTCGCGCTGCGCGCTCATCACGCTGATGTACCAGTCGGCCAGCGCCGCAGAACACTCGCACGAGGAGCACGCCGACATCGTGACAGCCCTGGCCGCGCGTGACGAAGAACGCGCCGTCGCCCTGATGCAAAGCCACCTCGAACATGTCGAAGCCAGCCTGACCTTTGACCGCAAGCGCCCGGCCAGCGACCTGGCCGCCGCCCTGGCCCCCATCACTGCCTGACCTTCCGAAGTTTTCCGCATTCCCATGATCTACGACTCCACCCAAGCCTACCCCCGCGACCTCATCGGCTACGGCAAGACTCCGCCCCACGCGCAGTGGCCGGGCGGTGCGCGCATTGCCGTGCAGTTTGTGCTGAACTACGAGGAAGGCGGCGAAAACGCCGTGCTGCATGGCGACGCGGGCAGCGAGCAGTTCCTCTCCGAAATGTTCAACCCCGCCAGCTACCCCGAGCGGCACATGAGCATGGAGGGCATCTACGAATACGGCTCGCGCGCCGGCGTGTGGCGCATCCTGCGCGAGTTTGAAAAACGCAATCTGCCGCTCACGGTGTTTGGCGTGTCCACTGCTCTGCAGCGCCACCCCGAGCTCACAGCCGCCTTGGGGGAGCTGGGCCACGAGATCGCCTGCCACGGCCTCAAGTGGATCCACTACCAGCACATCCCTGAAGAGGTGGAACGCGCCCACATGCAAGAAGCCATGGACATCCTCCAGCGCATGACGGGCGCGCGCCCCCTGGGCTGGTACACCGGCCGCGACAGCCCCAACACCCGCCGCCTGGTGGCCGACTTTGGCGGCTTTGAATACGACAGCGACTACTACGGCGATGACCTGCCCTTCTGGATGAAGGTGCGCAAAACCGATGGCAGCACGGCACCCCAGCTCATCGTGCCCTACACGCTGGACTGCAACGACATGCGCTTTGCCCTACCACAGGGTTACTCGCACGCCGACCCGTTCTTTCAGTACATGAAGGACACCTTCGACGCACTGTATGCCGAGGGTGACCCCGACGGTGACAACGCCCCCAAGATGATGAGCATCGGCATGCATTGCCGCCTGTTGGGCCGCCCCGGCCGCATCACGGCATTGCAGCGTTTTCTGGACCACATCGCACAGCATGACAAGGTGTGGGTGGCGCGGCGCATCGACATTGCGCGCCACTGGGCGCAGCACCACCCTGCGCCCGCCGTGTGAGTCACATTGATGAATCAAATTGCCCCCAGCGCTTATCCAACAAGCGCAAGTAGCTCACTTTTTTGAAGCACCACCATGCCACTGACCCTGGAACAACTCAACGCCGCCAGCCCCGCCGAGGCCTTGGCGCTGCTGGACGGGCTGTACGAACACTCGCCCTGGTTTGCCGAGCAGGCCCTGGCGCAGCGGCCCTTCCGAACGCTGGCGCACCTGAAGCACGCGCTGGCGCAGGTGGTGCGCACTGCCGAGCTGGACGCCCAGCTGGGTCTGATCCGCGCCCACCCCGAGTTGGCGGGCAAAGCCATGGTGGCGAAAAACCTCACGGCCGAATCCACCAACGAGCAAAGCACGGCGGGCCTGACCCACTGCACGCCCGAGGAGTTCGAGCGCATCCAGCAACTCAACGCGGCCTACAACGAGCGCTTCGGCTTCCCGTTCATCCTCGCCGTGCGCGGGCCGCGCGGCACGGGCCTGCCCAAGCGGGAGATCATCGACACCTTTGCGCGGCGCCTGGACAACCACCCCGAGTTCGAACTGGCCGAGGCCCTGCGCAACATCCACCGCATTGCCGAGATTCGCCTGAACGACAAGTTCGCCGCCGAGCCCGTGCTGGGCAACGACGTGTGGGACTGGCAGGAAAAACTGGCCGAACACTCGGACCCCGGCTTTGCCGAAAAAGGCCAGCTCACCGTCACCTACCTCACCGACGCGCACCGCGCCTGCGCACAGCGCATCAGCCACTGGATGCGCGACTGCGGCTTTGACGAGGTGGAGATCGACGCCGTGGGCAACGTGGTGGGCCGCTACCACCCGGCGGCCACAGGCGCACGCTACCTCATGACCGGCAGCCACTACGACACCGTGCGCAACGGCGGCAAATACGACGGCCGCCTGGGCATCTTCGTGCCCATGGCCTGCGTGCGCGAGTTGCACCGCTCCGGCAAGCGTCTGCCCTTCGGCATCGAGGTGGTGGGTTTTGCCGAAGAGGAAGGCCAGCGCTACAAGGCCACCTTCCTGGGCTCGGGCGCGCTCATTGGCGACTTCAACCCCGCCTGGCTCGACCAGAAGGACGTGGATGGTGTGACCATGCGCGCGGCCATGCAGCATGCAGGCTTGTGCATTGATGACATCCCCAAGCTGCAGCGCGACCCGGCGCAGTACCTGGGTTTCATCGAGGTGCACATCGAGCAAGGCCCCGTGCTCAACGAGCTGGACCTGCCCCTGGGCGTGGTCACCTCCATCAACGGCAGCGTGCGTTTTCTGTGCGAGATGATCGGCACCGCCAGCCACGCGGGCACCACCCCCATGGACCGCCGCCGCGACGCGGCCGTGGCCGTGGCGGAGCTGGCGCTGTATGTGGAGCAGCGCGCCGCGCAAGATGGCGACTCGGTGGGCACCATCGGCCAGCTGCAGGTGCCCGCTGGCTCCATCAACGTGGTGCCGGGGCGTTGCCTGTTTTCACTGGATCTGCGCGCCCCCACCGATGCCCAGCGCGATGCGCTGGTGAGCGATGTGAAAGAGCAGCTCGCCCACATCGCGGCCCGGCGTGGCCTGCGCTACACCCTGGAAGAATCCATGCGCGCCGCCGCCGCGCCCAGTGCGCCCGCCTGGCAGCACCAGTGGGAGCGCGCCGTGGACACCCTGGGCGTGCCCGTGTTCCGCATGCCCAGCGGCGCGGGGCACGACGCGATGAAGCTGCACGAAATCATGCCCCAGGCCATGCTCTTTGTGCGCGGCCAGAACTCCGGCATCAGCCACAACCCGCTCGAATCCACCACCAACAACGACATGCAGCTGGCCGTGGACGCCTTCACCCAGGTGCTGCGCCAACTTGCCGAGGAACCACAACCATGACAACGAATAACAACTACGCCGCGCTGGACGCCTGGATCGACCAGCACTTCGACGAGGAAGTGCGCTTTCTGCAGGCCCTGGTGCGCGTGCCCACCGACACACCGCCTGGCAACAACGCCCCCCACGCCGAGCGCACTGCGGAGCTGTTGACCGAGTTCGGCTACACCGCCGAGAAGCACGCCGTTCCGGCCGCCGACGTGTTGGCCTATGGTATGGAGTCCATCACCAACCTCATCGTGCGCAGACCGTACGGCGACGGCGGCAAGACCATTGCCCTGAACGCCCACGGCGACGTGGTGCCCCCCGGCGAAGGCTGGACACACGACCCCTATGGCGCCGAGATCGTGGATGGCGCCATGTATGGCCGCGCCACTGCCGTGAGCAAGAGCGACTTTGCATCGTTCACCTTTGCCGTGCGCGCCCTGGAAGCCGTGGCCAAGCCCACGAAAGGCGCGGTCGAGCTGCACTTCACCTACGACGAAGAGTTTGGCGGCGAGCTGGGCCCCGGATGGCTGCTTCAAAAGGGGCTGACGAAGCCCGATCTGATGATTGCCGCAGGCTTCAGCTACGAAGTGGTCACCGCCCACAACGGCTGCCTGCAAATGGAAGTGACCGTGCACGGCAAGATGGCCCACGCCGCCGTGCCGCACACCGGCGTGGACGCGCTGCAGGGCGCGGTGCACATCCTGAACGCGCTGTACGCACAGAACGACGAATACAAGAAGGTCACGTCCAACGTCACCGGCATCAAGCACCCCTACCTGAACGTGGGCCGCATCGAAGGCGGCACCAACACCAATGTCGTGCCCGGCAAGGTGATGTTCAAGCTCGACCGCCGCATGATCCCTGAAGAGAACCCGGTGGAAGTCGAAGCCGCCATCCGCCGCATCATTGAGCAGGCTGCGGGCGAACGCGCTGGCATCAGCGTGGAGATCAAGCGCCTGCTGCTGGCCAACGCCATGACCCCGCTGGCGGGCAATGCACCGTTGGTCGAGGCGATCCAGAAACACGCCCAGGCCGTGCTGGGCGAGCCCGTGCCCGCCGTGGGCACGCCGCTGTACACCGACGTGCGCCTGTATGTGGAGCGCGGCATCCCCGGCGTGATCTACGGGGCCGGGCCACGTACGGTGCTCGAATCCCACGCCAAGCGCGCCGACGAGCGACTGCAGCTGGAAGACCTGCGCCGTGCGACCAAGGTGATTGCGCGGGCGCTGTGCGATCTCCTGGCGTGAACTGTCAGGCAGAACTTGGGGGAAATTAGCCTCTAACGCTTATCCATCAAGCGCTTGAAGCTACAAAATCAATAGCACACGGAAATCATTCACATTGGTGTGGGTAGGCCCCGTCACCACCAGATCCCCCAGGGGCTCAAAGAAGCCATAGGCGTCGTTGCGGTCCAGGTGGGCTGCGATGCGCAGGCCCGCCGCCTCGGCCCGCGCCAGCGTGTCGGGCGCCACGCGGGCACCCGCGTTGTCCTCCACGCCATCGATGCCGTCGGTGTCTGCGGCCAGCGCCCACACACCCGGCTGCCCCTGCAACGCCTGCGCCAGGCCCAGGCAGAACTCGCCCGCGCGGCCACCCCGCCCCCGGGGTGTGCTTGGCGGCTGTGGGCGTACCGTCACGGTCGTCTCGCCGCCCGACAGGATCACGCACGGCCTTGTGAAGGGCTGACCATGCCGCGCCACGCCCCGCGCCAGCGCGGCGTGCACCTTGCCCACCTCGCGCGATTCGCCTTCGATTTCGTCCGACAGGATGTGCGCCTGCACACCCGCCGCCCGCGCGGCCTCGGCCGCAGCTTCCAGCGACTGCTGGGGCGTGGCGGTCATGTGCACCACATGGTGGGCAAACACAGCGTCGCCGGGCTTCGGGGTTTCCAGCGTGCCCGCTTCGAGGGCTGAGCGCACTGCAGTGGGCACCTCGATGCGATAGCGGTCCAGGATCGCCAGCGCATCAGTGCAGGTGGTGGCGTCAGGCACCGTGGGGCCGCTGGCAATGACCGAAGGGTCGTCCCCCGGCACATCGCTGATGGTGAGCGTGACCACCCGCGCAGGCGCGCAGGCCGCCGCCAGCCGCCCGCCCTTGATGCGCGAGAGGTGCTTTCGCACACAGTTCATTTCGTCGATGGCAGCGCCGCTTTCGAGCAGCGCCTTGTTGATGCGCTGCTTGTCCTCCAGCGTGAGGCCGTCGCCCGGGAGCGTGAGCAGGGCGGAGCCCCCGCCCGAGATGAGGCACAGCACGAGGTCGTTTTCAGTCAGACCCTGCGTCAGCGCCAGGATGCGCTGCGCAGCAGCCAGGCCCGCCGCATCGGGCACGGGGTGGGCGGCCTCAACCACTTCGATGCGCTGCGCCAGGCCTTGCGGCCGGGGCGGTGTGTGGTGGTAACGCGTGACCACCAGCCCCGACAAGGGTGCATCCGCAGGCCACAGTGCTTCGACGGCCTGCGCCATGGCGCCGCCCGCCTTGCCAGCACCCAGCACCAGCGTGCGGCCTCCGCTTTCGCGGCTGGGCGGCGGGGGCAAAAAGGCTGCAGTGTTGTGCAGCGGCAGCGCGCGGCGCACGGCAACACCGTAGAGATATTCGAGGAATTCGCCGCTCTGGCGAACGGGGTTTGGCACGGTGGGGGGGGTGGTCATGAATGGTCGTCTCCGCGAGCGATTGTGCGGGCACGGCCAGGGCATGACCGTGCGCAGAAGTCAAAACTACTTCAACCCAGCCCCCGGCGGCATGACGCGGTGGCGACGCGGTTACCACGCGCAGCGCGGGATAACCCCATGTTCTGGCCTGCAACTGTTGTCTACAGTTCTTGTATGCAAGATTGACCAACAGTATCGCCTTCCTATCCAAAGGGTTTACATGCTCCGCTTCCTCAACTCATTGTTTGGCCGGGTGGTCCTGGCCTTGATTGCTGGCGTGGCCATAGGGCTGCTCTGGCCCGACACGGCCGTGCAGCTCAAGCCGCTGGGCGATGGTTTCATCAAGCTCATCAAGATGCTGATCCCGCTCATCGTCTTTTGTGTGGTGGTTCACGGCATCGCGGGCACGGGCGACCTGAAGCGTGTGGGCCGCGTGGGCATCAAGTCGCTGATCTACTTCGAGGTGGTCACCACCATCGCGCTGGTGCTGGGCCTGGCGCTCGCGTTCTGGTTTGAACCCGGTGTGGGCATGAATGTGGACCCGAAGGCGCTCGACCCCAAGGCGATGGGCGCCTATGCAGACAACGCCAGCAAGCTCACGGGTGGCGGCTTCAGCGACTTTTTGCTCAAGCTCATCCCCACCACCGCCGTGAGCGCCTTCGCCAATGGCGATGTGCTGCAGGTGCTGCTGTTCTCCATTGTGTTTGGCTGCGCGCTGGCGCTGATGGGCGAGCGCGGCGCGCGCGTCACCAGCCTCATCGAAGACCTGTCGCACGTGCTGTTCAAGACCATGGGCCTGATCATCAAGCTGGCGCCGCTGGGTGTGCTGGGCGCGATTGCGTTCACGGTGGGCAAGTACGGCATTGGCTCGCTCAAGCAGCTGGGCATGCTGGTGGTGCTGTTCTATGCGGCAGTGGCCATCTTCGTGGTGGTGGTGCTGGGCCTGATCATGCGGTTTTCGGGCTTCAGCCTGTTCAAGCTGCTGCGCTACCTGCGCGAGGAGCTGGCCGTGGTGTTTGCCACCACGTCGTCCGACAGCGTGCTGCCGCAGATCATGGCCAAGCTCAAGCACATGGGCATCCGCGACTCGACCGTGGGCCTGGTGATCCCCACGGGCTACTCGTTCAACCTGGACGCGTTCTCGATCTACATCACGCTGGCGGCCGTGTTCATCGCCCAGGCCACGAACACGCCCATCTCGATGGCCGACCTGCTGACCATCCTGGCGATCTCGCTGGTCACGTCCAAGGGCGCTCACGGTGTGCCGGGCTCGGCCATTGTGGTGCTGGCCGCCACGCTGCACGCAATCCCGGCCATCCCCGCCATCGGGCTGGTGCTGGTGCTGTCGGTGGACTGGTTCATGGGCATTGCCCGCGCCCTGGGCAACCTGATTGGCAACTGCGTGGCAACCGTGGCCATCGCGGCCTGGGAGGGCGACATCGACCGCGAGCGCGCACATGCCGTGCTGGACGGCCGCAGCACGCCGCCGCTGGCCCCCGAGGTCTCGCCAGAGATGGCGCCCCCGGTAGCGCCACAATCGGCCGCATGAGCATCAACCAGACCCAGATCGCCCAGCAGGTGGTGGAATCCATCCTTGCGCAAAAGCTCTCACCCGGCGAGCGCCTGGGCGAGCAGGAACTGGCCGACCTCTTCGGTGTGAGCCGTACCCTGGTGCGCGAGGCGCTCATGCAGCTGCAGGCCCGTGGTTTTGTCGAAGTGCGGCCACGCCGGGGCTGGTATGTGGTGGAGCCTACGGTGGAAGACGCACGCGATGCGTTCTCGGCCCGGCGCATCATCGAGTCGGGCATCCTGGCCGATGCGGGCCGCCCGCTGCAGAGCGTGACCCGCCGCCTGCGGGCGCACATCGCCGAAGAACAGCAGGCCATCGAAGGTGCAGATGCCGCCACACGCGCCTTTCTGCTCGCAGACTTCCACGTCTGCCTGGCCGAGGCGATGGGACACCGCAGCCTGAGCGACATACTGCGCGACCTCACGGCGCGCACCACTTTGGCGGCCTCGCTGTACCAGTCGCAGCACGCGGCCAGCCAGTCGTGCGCCGAACACGCCTCCATCGTCGAAGCGCTGGAAGCAGGCAACACCACGCTGGCCCGCGAACGCATGCTGGCCCACATCGGGCATGTGGAAGGCGCCCTCAACCCCGGCCAGCCGCTGGTGCGGGACCGGCTGCGTGAATCCCTCGCACCGCTGACCAGCCAACGCACCAAGGCGGCATCGACAGCCCTGAGCTAGCCCAAGCCGGTCGCGCCCCGGCCACAAACCTTCCAATCGCCTGCATCCACTGCAGGCGGGTATTTTGCTGCGCCACTCTAAGGGTTTACCGGGATAAGCGCGTCCGGTCATTTTGTATACGATTTTTGTATGGACACTTGTGCACCATCCGGCTCAGGTATCCCTTCCGTATTCATACCCCCAACCCCCGAAAGACTCGCATGAACCCGCCTGTACACCCCGTGGACGAACACCTACCTTTGGGGCGACTCACGGCGCTAGGCTTGCAGCATGTGCTGGTGATGTATGCGGGCGCTGTAGCGGTGCCGCTCATCGTGGGCCGCGCCCTCAACCTCACGCCCGACCAGGTGGCCAAGCTGATTTCGGCCGACCTGTTTGTATGCGGGCTGGTCACGCTGATCCAGGCGCTGGGCGCCTCGCGCTGGTTCGGCATTCAGCTGCCCGTGATGATGGGGGTGACCTTCGCATCGGTGGCGCCCATGGTCTCGATGGCGCAGACCACGGGCGGCACGGCCGGGGCCGGGCTTATCTTTGGCTCGGTGATTGGCGCGGGCGTGATTTCCATCCTGATCGCTCCGCTGGTCAGCCGCATGCTCCGGTTCTTCCCGCCGGTGGTCACGGGCACCATCATCGCGGTGATCGGCATCAGCCTGATGCGCGTGGGTATCAACTGGATCTTTGGCAACCCCGTGGGCCCCACGGCGCCCAGCGTGCCCAACCCCGAGCACCTCAAGTGGCTGGCCGATGCCCAAGCCGCTGCCGGAGCCCCCGGCTCTTCGCTGCCTCCGGTGCCCAAGGGCTTTGCGGTGGTGCCCACGGTGCCCAACCCCAAGTACGCGGACCTGACCGGCGTAGGCATCTCGGCCCTGGTGCTGCTGTCCATCCTGCTGATAGCCAAGTTCGCCAAGGGCTTCATTGCCAACATCTCGGTGCTGTTGGGCATCGTGATCGGCGCAGTGGTGGCCGTGGGCATGGGACTGATGAACTTCGACAAGGTGGCCAAGGCACAGTGGTTTGACCTGGTGCTGCCGTTCGAGATTGCCAGCCCTGTCTTCGACCCCATCCTGATCCT
>Ga0160492_100443_pt1 | contig 24355 bp, 16 predicted proteins | sample DID2MG_FD_108258 | JGI IMG/M metagenome (GOLD analysis project Ga0160492, IMG submission 108258) | Enriched soil microbial communities from UW Madison campus, WI, USA - DID2877_E24_FP2 MG | ecosystem: Environmental > Terrestrial > Soil > Unclassified | place: USA: Madison, Wisconsin | collected... | reverse complement strand
GCTTCCGCCGAAGCGACAAGCGTCTCGATTGCCGCATGGTCAATCGCACGGTTGAAGATCAGACGAACGTCGTGATCCATCTCGTAAGGACGGTCGCCCGCCATCGTCGAGATATGCACGCGCACTTTCAGCACGCCGTTCAAATCCGCGACCGGGAATTTCACCACGCGCGTATTCGCCGCATCGTCCGTCGAGACGATGTCTGATTCCGTCAGCACGCCGCCTTGCTCCGTTTTGAAGCTCGTTACCGTCGTGCTGTCTTTGATCGTGAACGATACATAGTCCGTTCCCGACTCGCGCGTCAGCGTGTACGGAGCCAAGAAGTATTTATTCATCGACGACAGCCTGAAGTCGTCCGTTTCGTGCAGCGTAAGCACCGTGACCGACCCGCTTGCCGCTCCGTGCTTGGCCGCATCGAATGCGGCAATCGCCGCCGTCAGTTCCGTCGCCGCTTCGTTGATAAGCGCTTGCGCGCTTAGATAAGAGCCTTTCGTCTTGGCTGCTGCAATCGCTGCCGTTAGTGCCGTTTTGGCCGATTCCGGATATTGACCTTCCAGATTGCCTACGACTGCCGCTTTCAGCTTCGCTTCCGCCGAAGCGACAAGCGTCTCGATTGCCGAATGGTCAATCGCACGGTTGAAGATCAGACGAACGTCGTGATCCATCTCGTAAGGACGGTTGCCCGCCATCGTCGAGATATGCACGCGCACTTTCAGCACGCCGTTCAGATCCGCGACCGGGAATTTCACCACGCGCGTATTCGCCGCAGTGTCCGCCGAGACGATGTCCGATTCCGTCAGCACGCCGCCTTGCTCCGTTTTGAAGCTCGTTACCGTCGTGCTGTCTTTGATCGTGAACGATACATAGTCCGTTCCCGACTCGTGCGTCAGCGTGTACGGAGCCAAGAAGTAGTTATTCATTGACGACAGCCTGAAGTCGTCCGTTTCGTGCAGCGTAAGTATCGATACGGATTCCGAAGCCGGCGCCGCTTTAGCCGGATATACCTGTATGCCCGCCGCCAATACAAGCGCGACAACCAGCATAGTCATTCTATTAAACCATTGCCTCATTGTTCTCGTTCTCCTCATCCTGTAATTTTATCGATTAAAACGTTGTTTCTTACGGCGTTGAGCCCATACAATGCCGCTGCCTGCCGCCAACACGACGGCCAGCAGCACAATGACCTTCACGACTTGACCGCCAGCTCCGGAGGAGTCGTCCGCTGCAGCAGCCGGCATAGCCGTCGCAGCCTCGGAGACGTTCTCAACGGCAGCAGCGTCATCGCCCGCCAAAGCGGTTGCCACGTCCCCGCCCGTCTCCGAAGCGGCCGGCTCTTCGGCAGCCGTCTCGGCAGACTCCACCGGCGCGGACGCCGAATCGGAGGAAGCCGTATCGCCGCCATCGGCCGTTGCCGGCTCTTCAACCGCCGCCGTTCCCTGACTCGTCGGCACATCTGCCGTCTCGTCACGAGCCGGCTCCGCTTGAGACGACTTCGCTTCTGCCGCGCTGCCCGCCGCAGTTGCCATCGTACCCGCCGTCTTATTGCCGCCGCTTGCCGCAGGCTTTCCGCTTGTACCGCCGGAGCCGGACGATTGAGACGCGCTCGCGGAATCCGTCTTCGATCCGGGTTGCGCGCTCGGCTGGGTCGAAGCGGAAGACGAGGAAGACGGTTTAGTCGGCTCGGCCTTTCCCGCAGAATCGTTCCCGCCACCGGACGCAGCGGGCTCCTTCGACTCTGCGACGGGCTCCTGAGCCGCCTTAATCAGCTTGAAGCTAGCGTTATCGAAAGAGAACCGAATCGTGTATTTATGATCGTAGCCGATCTCCTCTACCTTAACGTGAATTTGGGCGAGTATCGGCTGGGAAAGATCCGATGCCTGAAACTCCACCACTCTCTTATCCTCGCTGGCCGAAGCGCTAATTTCCTTGACCGCCGCATAATCTCCACTAGAAGAAGGGACTTTGAACTCCTTCACCCATTTGCTATGATTAATCGTCATTTGCACGACAGCGCCGCTCGCGCCAATCGTGACGGTCGCCGGCTTCTCCCAATAATCATTGGCAATAGATGCGGAATCGTCCTCTGCGCGAAGTACGACGTAATCGGCCGTATATGTACCTGAAGCCAGATTCGAAGCGGCATAGGCCGATGGCAGCGCCGGCAGCAGCATCAGAAAACATACAATTAATGGGATTAATTTCACCAATTTGTTTTTCATCGATCTCCCCTCATCTTAATAAATAAATAAAATAATAGTTAATTTCGGCTTCAAAACAAAAGCATTAAAATGGTCAACACCGAATAAATCATACAATGATTATCATTCTCAGTAAAGCTTCAAAAAAAATGAGGTGCTTCCTCCTCTCTTTTCAACAGCGGGATCTATATGGTTAAAACCTTAAAAAACCGCTTATTTCCTTCGGCTTTGCAAGGAATGAAAGCAACCTTCATCTCCTCGCGCCGCAGCTTTCCCTGCGATTTCCAACTCGTTCAAGAACTCAATGATGAAATTATCACAAGTCTATTGAGAACGTCAACCCAAAAATATTGCCCGCTGTTCAAAATGTTACTCATTACTTTTCTTACTACCGCATAATTATAGTCTGGAAAATAATTAATCGAAATCCATTGACGAATGTCGTGATAATGATTATCATTATTCTGAAAATGAGAATCGTTCTTATAGAATCGAAGAAGATTAAAGGAGGAGGATCGCCGTTATGCGCAGCCGTTTGTACCTGCTTACTCTTATGACCGTCCTGATGCTGGGCTGTTGCGCCTGCGGCAATATGACTTCCGTAGCAACGGGCAATCAGCAGGCTGCCGTATCCGTAACGGATTCTACCGGCCGCAGCCTTCATTTCGGCAGCGTCCCTCAGAGAATCGTCGCTCTCGGCAACGGAGAAGCCGATATTATATTCGCTCTTGGCGGACATCTGGTTGGCCGCCCTACTTCGGAGCTGCCCCACAGCCTTGAGCCGCTTCAAGAAGTCAAACAAATCGGAACGGCTCACGAGGTCGATCTGGAACAGATTACGCTGCTCCGTGCGGACGTCGTGCTCGGCAACGATCCGATGAATACGAAGGATATTCCGACCATTAACAATATCGGCTCCCAGTTGCTGCTTACGAGCGCCAACTCGGTGGCCGACATCAAGCAGCAGATTCGATTGTTCGGCCAGTTGCTTCAGAAAGAAACGGAAGCAAGCGAGATCATCGGGCAAATCAATGGCAACCTTGCGGAATATGAGAAAGCCTCGCAGGCGGAATCCGCCAAACCGAAGGTTCTGCTTGTATACGGCGCTCCCGGCACGTTCATGGCCGCCCTGCCCAACTCGTTGGGCGGCAACATTCTTGAACTCGCGGGCGGCGTCAACATTGCCGCCAACTATCCGCGCTTGCAAAGCTATCCGCAGTATGCGCAGCTCAGCAACGAACGCATAGTTGAAGCGAACCCCCAATATATTTTTGTCATGACGCACGCCAACGCCGAACTGGTGAAGGACAGCTTCATGAAGGAAATGTCGGAGAATGCCGCTTGGAATAACATTGATGCCGTGAAGCAATCGCATGTCGAAATTTTGCCCAACGACCTGTTCGGAACGAATCCAGGCACTAGAATCATCGACGCTTTAAAGCTGATGCGCGACAAGCTCTCTGCGGAATGAAAGGAATCTCATGAACATCAAGCAACGCACCAGACGTAGAAAGGCGCTTCTCATTCTTTCCCCTATCGCGGTAATAGCAAGCATCTTGCTTGGCCTTACGGTAGGCTCCGTGCCAATCTCTCTAGGAGATGTTTGGCATGCATTAACGGCGCCGGGATATTCGCCGCAGGATACGATCGTACATAATTTGAGGCTTCCCCGCGTCCTGATCGGCTTATTGACCGGTGCGGCTCTCGCGGCTTCCGGCGCTATCTTGCAAGGCATTATGCGCAATCCGCTTGCGGACCCGGGCGTTATCGGGGTATCGTCGGGCGCGGGCCTTGCCGCCGTCGTTACGATGGTGCTGCTGCCTCAATTCAGCTATTTGCTGCCCGCGGCGGCGTTCGTAGGCGCATGCGCCGCCTCTCTGGTCATCTATTTGCTGGCCTGGGATAAAGGCGCGGCCCCGATCAAAATCGTTCTTGCCGGCGTCGCGCTCAATGCGATACTCGGCGCCGTTATGAACGGCATTATGGTCATGTACAGCGATCGAATACAGGCCGTGCTGCCGTGGCTGTCCGGTGGCCTGAACGGGAGAAGCTGGAGCCATCTGCATTTTATGCTCCCTTACGCCGTCGTTGGTCTAGCCTTATCGCTGCTTGCCATTAAGCCAGCGAATCTGCTCATGCTGGGCGACAATTCCGCCAAGCTGCTCGGAATCAAGGTAGAGGCGCAGCGGTTGCTGCTTATTGTGCTCTCCTCCCTGCTTGCCGGCACGGCCGTCAGCGTAGCCGGGCTAATCGGGTTCGTCGGTCTCGTCGTCCCGCATGCCATACGACTTCTGATCGGGGACGATTACCGTTATTTGCTGCCTTACTCCATTCTGGGAGGAGCGGCGCTGGTGACGATAGCCGACACGATAGCCCGTACCGTATTCGATCCGATCGAGCTTCCCGTCGGCATTCTGCTTGCCTGCCTCGGAGGTCCGTTTTTCTTATATCTGCTTAGGAAAAGGAGTAGTTGGCGATGACAGCAGCAGAGACGAACCATCTTTCGATGGAACGCGGCATGTTCAAGCTTGTGGACATTAGTGCCGATATTCCGCAAGGCAAAATTACCGGCATCATCGGACCCAACGGCTCCGGCAAATCGACGCTGCTCTCCTTGCTTACGGGGCTGTCTTCCGCTGACGAGGGAGAAGTGTTCATTAAGCAAAAGCCCTTGAGCAGCTATCCCCGGGCGGAGCTGGCCCGTATCGTTTCCATGCTTCCGCAAGCGAAAGAAACGATGCCGAACATTACCGTCAAAGAGTTTATCGAGTATGGCCGTGCGCCCCACCGCTCGATATTCAGGCAGCGGCTCACGGAAGAGGATCATCGCATTGTGAATTGGGCGATGCGAACGATGCGCATTTTGCGGCATGAGGACCGCTTGTTCCACACTCTATCCGGAGGCGAGCAGCAGAAGGTTCGCATCGCTATGTCGCTTGCGCAGCGAACCGAGCTGCTTCTGCTTGACGAGCCGACCACCTATCTGGATATCGCTCATCAGTTGGAGGTGCTCGAGGCTCTCGTCTCGCTGAACCGCCAGAGCGGTACGACCATTGCAATGGTGCTGCACGATCTTCAGCAGGCGGCAGCGTATTGCGACCATTTGATCGCGATGAAGGACGGCGAGATTTATGCAAGCGGCGCGCCCAAGGCTATACTCACCAGCAGCTTGTTAAGAGAAGTGTACGATCTGGAGGCAAAAGTCAGCTTCGACGACTTTTACCCCGTTATTATTCCAGTCAGACAATCCAACGAGGAGGAACAGACGATGATTATTGTAACGAACACATCGCAGATTGTGAAAGGCAGCGGCGAGAAGCTGGTTGAACGGTTCGATAAGGTAGGCAAAGTGGAACGAATGGAAGGTTTTCTCGGGTTGGAGGTACTGTTTACCCAGAATCTTCGGGAGTATGATGAAGTATCCGTCGTAACGCGCTGGACGACTAAGGAAGCGTTCCAGGCATGGACCAAAAGCGAAGCGTTCCGCGAGTCGCATCAGCACCGCAAAACGCCGGACTACATTCTGAACAACAAAATTACGTTCCAGGAAGTTAGAATTAAACGCAACCCGATTAGCGAGGAAGCCGATCAAGCGGCATTCGGCGATTTGGCTTTGGAAGCTTAACTCGTGAGGAAAGAATGTGCGCCATCCAGTCTGCACAAATTGCAGGGATCTCAACGCCCGTCTGGCGCAAACTTCTAGATGACGAACAAAGCCTGCATATACTGCAGGCTTTGTTCGTATTTAGAGGGAGTTCCAAGAAAGAATATATTCGTAATGCCATGCGGGCTATCGTTATACCCGAAGTGACGGCCGCAATGAACGGCCCTTCTCGGCCCCATCACAAATTCGGAATTTGCCAATCGATTTCCTGAAGCCCTGCGGAGCGCAAAAATTGGTTCGTCCGCGAGAATGGCTTGCTGCCAAAAAAGCCTCTGTGGGCCGACAACGGACTCGGATGCGGCGAACGAATAAGCAAATGCTTCCGATTCGTAACAAGCTCCGCCTTCTTCTGCGCGTGGCTCCCCCATAGCAGGAATACAACCGGCTCGTCTTTGCCGTTAATCGTCTCGATGACTCGATTCGTGAACGTCTCCCAGCCTCGTTCTTTATGCGAGTTCGCCTGATGGGCCCTTACGGTGAGCACCGTATTCAGCAATAGCACCCCTTGCTGCGCCCATCTAAGCAAATGCCCGTTATTCGGAATATAGCAGCCCAGATCGTCCCGCAGCTCCTTAAAAATATTTTGCAAGGATGGGGGCGTATCGATGCCGTCCTGCACGGAAAAGCTCAGTCCGTGAGCTTGTCCTGGCCCGTGATAAGGGTCCTGCCCGAGAATAACGACCTTGGTGTCGGCCAGCGGCGTATAGTGCAGCGCATTAAAAATATCGTATTTATCCGGATAGACCGTAGTCGTTCGATACTCGTCGACGAGAAACTCTCGAAGCTTTAAGTAGTAAGGCTTTGCAAATTCCGGCTCCAATTCCGATGCCCAATCGTTCTTTAAGATAGCCATGCTCAGCTCTATCCCCCTGCCGCAAATAATAAGACTTCTGAATTGTAATTATAGCATACGGCCCATCTTATAGCTTAATATACATGCAAGACATGCTTTCAGCATATTAGAAGCATTGTTCTTCATCATTTCTCACTCGATACATGGGCAAGGATGTTAATGAGCTTCCCGAATGGATCGCGGACATAGAAGCGCCGCACTCCCCAAGGCTCGTTCGCCGGACCGTACTCTATAGCCATCCCCGCACTCCCGATTCGTTCAAGCACCTCGTCGAGATCGTCCACTTCTATGGATAGATCTGGGACGGGCGTGCCGGAGCCTCCCTCCGATGCGAAGCTGATCTGGACGTCCATTTGTTCATGAGCGCCATAAGTTGCAATCCAGCCATGATCCATCCATAAATCAAGACCGAGCACGTCCCGATAAAAACGTTGAGCCGCTGCCGTATCCGTCGTCGCAATGTTATGTACGATTCGTCTGACCTTCATTATGATTCCTCCTAGATATGCGATAGCGCAACAATCGATTCGCTTTACGATAGCTTATTTCATTCGCTCCTCTCCGTCCTTGCGGACATATGGCGATCAAGCATTTCCCTAATCCTCACCTCTTCCCCGCTCCCTGTCGTCGGGAAGCGCTGCAATTCAATACCGAACTTCGTGAAGATCTTCTCCTTCTTCTGGTCTCTCTTAATTTGCTCAGGTTTATTCTCATGAAAAGCAAACCCGTCGACCTCTATCGCGAGAGCGGGAGCGTTATCGAACTTATGATAGATAACAAAGTCAACGGATGATCGATTCCGAACAAATCGCCGTTCATCTTCTTCTAAAATATCCATCTCGGGAAACAAGTTCATTAACAGAACCTGATTTACCAGCTTGAAGTCTTTATATTTGGGTTCTTGCAGAATTTGATCCAACAAAGCATGCATAATATTCTCGCTTTTATGCCTGGAGCTTTTGAATCTCCCCACTTTATCCCGGAAGCTACGCAGCTTGTCCGAGTATTCCTGATACAGTAGATCGAAGATGGATGTGATTTCACTTTCAACAACATTCGGATCCAGTGTGCTGTATTCCATATAACGCATTAAATCGCCGATTTCATTGCCGTACTTTCTGAATGCCTCTCTATCTGTTACTAGGATAAACTGTTTCTGGGCACGGGAAACCGCTACATTAATTTTGCAGGGATCATTGACGAACCTCATTCCCATCTTCCCATACTTCGTTCGATCCAATACAGTGGACATAATCATAATCGGCTTTTCCCGCCCTTGATACTTGTGAATCGTATCGCTCTCGATATCCGAATCCAACTGCTTGAAAGCTCTATCCGCCTGGAACCGGTAAGGCGTGACAAAGCCTATATCCGCACGGCGAGTTGTTTCTTCGGTAAGTCCGAGCAGAATTTCCTGCTCGATGACATCCAATTCCCTTTGATTAAACTTCCCCCGTATACCGTCTCTCATATGATTGCCCTTGACGGTCGTGTAAATCAGTAATGGAGCGTCCGTTTCTGTGCTTTTCGTAAAGGTGATTAGCTCCCCGTTATAATATTTTCTGTTGCAGAACTCGATAATTTGAGGATGACACCGATAGTGCTCCCGCAACATGACCTTCGGAAGGGACTCTTGATATAAAGCCAACATAGAAGACAGTATATTATGCTGAAAATAGTTGTAAGCCTCGGGAATCCCGGCAAACCTTTCGGCATCTATTCCATTTTCAATTTTCAAGTCCACAATCTGCGGTAATTGCTTGGTATCCCCTACTATAATGGCCCGTTTACAGCAGGATAAGGCTAATACCCCCGTCAGCAGATCGACTTGGGACGACTCATCAATAATGCAGTAATCGAACAAGTAGTTAGTCGGAATACAATTCCTTAAAGAGTGGGTCGTGCTGAGCACAATCGGATAATGCTCCATGAAAGATCGAAAATGCTTGCTCTGTTTGTACGACCTCTCGTTATAATCAATTTTGGGTCGGTTATGATATTTCGCGTGTAATTTATGCCGGAATAGCTTTGTAGAGCACTCGTGATGTTCTTCCATTATTTTTTGATAGGAATGTGCCTCCAGCTCCTTCTCTACGGCGGTGATTTTCTTGCTTAACTCAGTTGTCTTAAGAATGTAAAATTGACGCTGATAATGCAGCATAACCTCAATTCCTCGATCCTCCAACAGTTTAAAGCGAGTAAAGCCATGTTTGAAGAAGAGCTTAAACTTATACAACAAATTCAGACCCGTCCCCAATTCCACAGCAAGAAAGCTATCCTTCATAAATTCAAGAATTCGATCCGGCGTCTTCCGATAGAACGACAGCTTATCCAACTGCTGCACGTCTTTCTTCGCATAAAAATGCTCGAAATGCTCTTGTTCCAACTGATAGGCCGACAACCTCTGCTTTAAACCGGCAAGCTCTCGATCCAGAGACATCAACCGTTGGATTCTGTTGTCCAGATCGGATATTCGGGCCATGATGTCAGCTTCTTTCATGTCGCTGTGCCAACCGGAAACATCCCAATCGGGAAGATTTGCGAAAAAATGCTCTTTATTTTTTTTCTTTCCCAGACTGGCGACGAAGAAGTGATAACCTTCTCGCTCCAGCTTTTCTCGCACATTTTCCACCGCGGCATTATTTCCCGATACGACCGCCACTGTTTTCCCCTGCATGACGGTTAAGTTCGCCAATATATTTAGAATGGTCTGGGTTTTGCCCGTACCTGGAGGACCTTCAATAATACTAATGGTACTATGCAAGGCCTGCTCGAGAGCATTCTTCTGGCTGAGGTTATATTTAAATGGGAAAATACAATTTGATTTACCTGAATGCTCTCCGTTAATCGTAGAAGCATGAAGATAGTGGCTCAGAACGCTATCCGGATGTACAAAGCTTAGCTTGTCAAACTCCTTTGCCAAAAAAGAGTCTGTATGCTCATCGTCATCCTCATTCTTCACATGCCTCGAGATAACACGAAAATAATCCATAATTTCACTTGTACCAGAACTATTTACACCGTTGCTTTTGATTGCGATGTGCTTGCTGTCATACACCTTGCATGTCCCATTTGCAAAATGCACGCGGACCTTAGGACCAAAATCCTGCAAGCAGGTGACTTTGAACAGTGGATATTCTTGATGAAAAACCGCCATTTCATCCGTAATGGCAATCCGTTGAGGATTTTCTAAAATAACTACATTATCACGGATATATATATAATCTTGCAGAGTATCAGTAAAAGAAACTTGAATCCTTCGGGAATCCAAATAGGCGTATGAATCAATTGCCCGCGTTCTGTCCTTGTCCTTAATCATGATAAGGTACTTCTCTTCATTCATGAGTATACCTCTCTATATTCTGGATTATTGTGTAATATAAGAGAGTTCTATGAGATACGCTATAATTCCTGCTTATTCAATGGGTACTTGCTAGATGACAATTAAAATCACTATTACTCTCCGTGTATTAAACGCTTGTTGCTCGATGCTGGTATGATTTTCTATGATTAGGATTTGGAAAATATAACACCCCGCATTTTTAGTAAGGAGGCAAGGCAAATTGTCTAACATCCCAGTATTTCGCTCCACGACGTCTGGGTTCTCTGCTGTTCAAAGGGTGAAAAAAAGCAGCAGGGTAGGATTACCCCGCTGCTTTCCCAAGCACTTGCCCGCCGCATGTGTACTCCGCAGCCCCCGCCTTAGGCAATATCGCTGGTCGGTCGACCACTGTTAAGAACTCCCCATAGGCTCTTAATGTCCTCACTAACGATTCAATTCCCGACTAAGAGTCTCATACGGACTCCTAATTACAAGCTAACGTTACTTTCCAGCACACGGCGAGCGATTAAGTGGCCTTGCGGTGTACTATTCGACTGCATGCGTAGCTCCGAATGAAATAAGCGTCCCTCAGGGACGCTCATTTCATTCGCAGGCTGTCTAACCATACAGCCTGCCGCTTCTCAATAAGGATGGAGCAGTGCGGAGGCAAACCGCGGAAAGACAAATCCACAATTCGCCGCCATTTGATGCTCGCCAATCAAATGTTTATCGCGTGGAGCATCTTTTGCCGTACCTATTTCACTGCTTGACTCTCGCTGTATTGATACGCTCTCATTGCAACAACGAAAGCCATTTCTCTGGTTGCAGCGCCCTTTGGATTAAATTGGTCCGCGTAACCAGTCATAATGTTTAAGGCGGAGATGCCCGCAACCTGTCCCTGCGCCCATGACGCAATTTGGTCACCGTCTCGATAGACAACGCTGGATTGAACCGGCTCCCGCTTCAACGCTCTTGCAATCATGACCGCCATTTCTTCTCTTGTAATCGTATCGTTCGGCAGGAATTGATCCTTGAACCCGGTTACAATCCCGGCTGTATAAGCCGCGTTGACGTACGGATAGAACCAGTTCGTCTCCTTGACGTCACGGAAAGGATTGGCAGTCGCTCCGTCTGTTTGAACGTTAAAGACCTCGACAATCAGCTTGGCAAATTCAGCCCGAGTAATCTTGTCTTTGGGATTTAATCTGCCGTTATTCCCTTGAACAAACCCTTTCTCTGTTGCTTCCAGAATGAGAGCGTAAGCCCAGGAGGATACGTTCGCGCTATCCGTATAGAAGTCTGCCAAGGCCTTGTGTTCCTTCTCAGGTTCACCCGTGCCCGGCTCGCCTTCTCCGTCACTCCGATTGTTTCCACCCGTACCCGGACCCGCTTCTCCTCCCGGAGTACCGGCGCTCACATCGTTGCCATAATCGGTCGTATACCGCCATTGGACTTTATCGCCCTGTACCAGCTTATACTGACTTGCACCATAAGTCGGGAAAACATTATTGACACTATACATCCAGCCGCTGCCGCTGCCATGATCAAACTCTCCATCGCCTGCAATGGACTCAACGTAGACGCTGTTGTATTTATCCGAGAAGGCGTATTTATAAGCGATACCGCGCTTATCCAGCTCTCTTTTCAACACATCCCAGACCGATTCGCCCGGCGTAAACTCAACTGTTATCGACGACAATACATACCCCTTATTAATCGTTAGCTTGTCAATCGATAATTGAATCGTCGCTTTGGCAGGCTCTGGACTGCCGCCGCCATTGGTTTTATCCTTGACCGAATAGACGACAAAGTCTGTAAAATGATCGGTTTTAACAATGAGATCACTTCCAGCTTCATACGCATACTCATGCTTTCCGCTCGCCAGTCCTTCCTGGTCGCTAGCGAACTTTTGAATCAAAGTAAGCTGGCCATTCTGAACAAATGCGGCCTCTTTGCCCTTCATGCCTTCAAAGGTAAGCGTCACGAGTCCATTCGTAAAGTGGATGGATAGGTCCCCGCCGATGGTAAAGAATTGTTGAACTTCATCTAATTGTTTATTCGAGTCAAGTAGACCGATCAGGCTCGTCTTAAGCGCAGCATCATTTTTATTATTGAGCGTAATCAGTTCAAGCGTTTGGCTCGATCCGCCATCCATTGTAATCCCTTGAGGGAATTCGGCTGCAATGCCGCCTCTGGAGATAACAAGGTTTGGCAGCGCCGTATTGGCGAGCAAATTAATGAATGTTTTTGATTGCGAAGAATCAGGCAGCTCGATGGACACCTGCTTCTCGCGATCCGATTCTTTCACGCGTATCGTGTAGTCCTTGCCATCGTTAGGAATAACGATAAGCTGACCGTCGCTTGGAAGCTGAACCGTGCCATCCGGCTCTGTCGCCTCTATGACAACGTCTGTCATATCATACAGACTGGTGTGTCCGTTCAAATACCGGCTATAAGCGACAAGGGCATAGATGCCTTGATCCGTTGCCATCCCGTCCACATTGCCGCCTTTGGGATGAACAAATCCACCGGTCGGCACCGCATAGGTCAGCAAATTGTCGATGGCGGAATGGCCGTGCTTGTTGAATCTCTCGTCCATATGCGGATCAATGCCCAGACGGGTTAAAGCAACGATCACTTGGGCGACGCTTTGGACATTTTCTTCTCCCCCGCTCGAGTAACCGCCAAGCTCGTTCTGAACGGAAGAAAGCCACAGGAGTGCACGATCTACAACCGCTTTAACCTCTTCCTTCTCCTCGTAATAAGGAGCTAGGGCTTGAAGCGCCATTGCGGTGATGTCCGGATCGGCAGCACCCGACAAGGACCAGCCTCCGCCGGCAACTTCTTTTTTGACAATATAGTCAACCAGCTTGTCGCGCGTCGTTGGATTCGCAACCCCATTGCGTACAGGGATGTCATAGGAATGGCTGTCGAGCGCAATCAACGCAAAGATTGGCCCGTTAATCCCTTGCTTGGTAACGTAATTAAAGTCGGCTAACGCTGCGCCGATATCATAACCGGCCACGTCATGGATGTCTTTGCCGATTGACGTAAGCCCTAAGATCAGTCTGGAATGCTCCGTGCCCTTATTGGCATGCAGCTTTCCTCCAGACATTAAGCTTTCAACTGCACGAACCGCATTGCTGTAATAAGTGCCGTAATAGCCTGCCGGAACCTCATAGTTCGCGCGGGCAAGAGCAAGAATGCTCCATTCCCCGTCAGTCGTGCCGAACGTTGGGTTGACTACACTTTTAACCAAATAAGATAAATGCTTATTCAGATGTTCGTTTACGTTTATAGCTTTCTTTTTTGATCCTGGCTGTTTAACATTGTTAAACGCGTCGTACGCTTGGTCCAGCGCTAGCACTTTGGCATCGACTTTATCCTGGCCGGCATTCTCGTCGGCGATTAAGGCTTGAGCGGATTCCACAAGCTGCGCCAATTGACTGAATGCTGCTTCCGTCACCCAATAGTCGCTCTGAAGTACATCGCTGCCGTCCGTGCTCACGGAGACCGATCCCAGTTGTTCCTTGGCATTGTCAACGGCAAGCTGCAGAGAAGCTTTATCCGCTTCCTTAACGATTACGATCTTAGGAAAAATACTATAGTATCCTTCTCTTGCCAACGCCGTAAAATTAGGATTGGCCCCTACGATCGGATTAATATTACGATGATCCCCAATAGGGCTGCCGAAAAAGCCTAATTTCAGATGCCCGTCATAAAGGCTATAGCCGCCCTCCAGATCCAGCGGCACCTTGAACTCTACGCTATTGCCCTGCGTCGTAATGTTGTATTGTTTAGCAAGCCCGGCAATCGGCGTCCGATTCGGTCCCGCCACAAAGTTGAGCTGCGCATTAAAATTGTAAATACCAGCCAGCTTGTTGGCCGGGAACGACAGCCCTTGCAATACAACCTTGACTTGATCGCCGGGGCCGACTTCTTCTTGTGGATGAGTCAAATTTTCGACGGTCACAGTCAACGGCCTTGCCGTCATGACCTGATATTCGGCCAGTCCCGCTCTTTCCACCTTGACTATGTTACGGCCTTCCGTCAGCAGCACACTGAACGATCCGTCAGGATGCGCAGTCACATTCTCTGTGGAGAATGTGCCGTCCCCATAAGATACGGTTCCTGCCGCATGATTGATTTCTGGATGAAGAACGCTGACTTCGCTGCCTGCGGAAGGGGTGAACGTATAGACAGCTCCCGGCTCCGTATCCACGAAGTACACGCTATCGATATCCGCATCGAAAGCGCCGTTTTGAAGGTTCATGACTTGATTGCCCGTCTTGCCCTCGTTCGCCTTCTGATTGCGTGCCTTATTGCTCTCGATGCCGGTTACAATACCGGTCTCTCCTTGACCTACCGTGACAACAAACAAGCCGACATTTTCCGGCCAGATTGCACTAAAAGCATCGTTGGCGCCTGTAATGTAAGTAGACCCGTTTACCTTAAGGGCATCATAAGTCACTTTAACAATAGCCGTGCCGTTTTCTTTCGCGCGGATGGTGGAATAGCTGCCGGGCTCGCCTTCGGCAATATCAACGACATTCTGGCCTGAAATAATTTCATAATGAAAATCCGGTTCAAAGAAGTAATTATTAATGCCCTCAATTAAAGCCTGCCAGCTCCGCAAGCTTAATAGCTTGAACTCATCTCCCGGCGCCGTCAGCTTCAAATGATTTTGTTCGTTAATATTGAGATAAATATTCCCTTCCAGGTAGGTTCCCCGGTTTAGAATCGAATCGGGCGAAACAACATTTAATTGTTGTTCCGTAATGGCCATTGCCGCATTCGCTTCATTCGCTTTGAACATCCCTGTGTTCGTCAGCTTGCCGTCCTGACTTACCCGGTAGTTATAATCCTGGTTGTTCATCAGCTTGTAGCGAACCACTCGCTTGCCGTCCTGAACAATCGTGTCCAGAGGCTCAACCTTTTCGAACGAAACAAAATGCTTGATTTTCCGACCGACAAAAAGCGTTGCTTCCTCAGGCACCGTAAAAGTAATCGTGCGCGATAAAGGAATCGCTCCAGAAACAGCTTGCGCTTGGGTGGAAAGCGTGACCGTAACGCTGCCGCTAAGCGCAATATAGCCTTCCGCTTCACGCGCTTCGCTCGGCACTAAAGAATAAAAATACGTACTGCCCGCAAGAACGAGCACGGGATAACCCGCAGCCGTCTTGGTTCCCAGCGTCAGAGACATGTCGCTTGGACTGTCCTGACCGATTCTTGCCGTATAATCTACATCGGGGCCCCACCCTGCATTACTGGCTTTGAGATTCAATTGACGAAATTCAAATGTCTGGTTCGGCTCCGTCGTTACCGTTAACCTGCCTCCGCCAATCCCGTTCCCGCTAGCGTCAATCCCTTTGTAGCGATAGTTGCCGGCAGGCAAAGCAGCTTTATAGGTTTTATAAGTGCCCTCTTCGCCCACGCCGATATCCACGAGTTGATCTGCGGCATTATAGAGCTCCAATTTAGCGGCTTTAGGCGCTGCCGTAAACGTAATATTAAAGGTAGGTTGAGTGCTCTCGTCCCGCAGGCCTTGTTTTTTGGCATCATGGAAGGCCGTTTGGGCTTGATTGAGCGCCAATACCTTTGCATTCACTTCATCCTGCGAAGCATTGGAATCGGCGGCTAACCGTTGAGCCGATATCATCGCTTCGACCAATGCGTTAAGCTCTGCTTCGGCAACCCAATAATCCGCTACGCTTACATCGGATCCGTCTATACTTACCTTAACAGCAGCTTTGCTTAACTCTGCCGCTTCTATGGAGGCATTTAATTCAGCCGTATTTACCTCATCGTTCTCATCCAATGCTTCAACCAAATCTTCCAGCACGGCGTCAACGACAGATTGACTGCTTTCCATATCCGTGAGTGCATCATAAGCGTTATCATACGCTAATCGAACATCATCATCGGCAAGAATTTCTGTTTTATCTGCGCTGCTGTTAATCTCCGCCACTTTGTCAGTTAATGCATCCTTGTTGGCAGGAGCAATAAGATTGCCATAGCTTCCTACGTCTTCCCCCCACCCGTAAACGGTATATTGCCAACGAACGACATCGCCGTTATGAACAGGGACGTCCGAAGCTCCGACATTCGGGAAGGAATGATTGACAGCGACCATCCACCCTGACTGGGAGGAGTAGTCGAATTCGCCTAGCCAATCCGCGTTCGTCCTATCGCCGATCTCCCCTTCTCCTCCAATGGCTTGCAAGATATAGGAGGGAATATCGACTTCGCCGGCGCCCGGATCGTATACTCCAGACAAATAAAAACTGTTCTCTATGCTGCCGCCATGCCGGTAGTGCTCTTCTCCCAGAAGCTCCGAAATAACCGCTGCGACATTGTCGCCTTCTTGGAAAGGAACGCGAACCGGCTCAACGACGTAGCCTTGTCCCAATGTAAATTTCTCAACGGATACGGTCACATATCCCTTGATACCCCCGGCATCTGAAATGCCTCCTGCTGCCATTGCAGCCGCTGGGCTGAACAATGAAAATATCATCAGCAATGCCATGCATAATGCCATGCATTTTTGTCCTGTTTTTCGCAACAACATGACCCATCTCCTTAAACTTGATTTATTTTTGCAAACAAAAAACACCTCTCACTAATCAATGTGAAAGGTGTTTGACAAACCGATATAAGGGCATACCAATGCCCGAATAAATGCACAGTTAAACATCTCTCCTTTCATCCTCGTGAAATCGTAGAAAAGGTAAATGGCATGTATCCTGGCTTTGCTTCATCGTATGACTAACTCCTTCCCGTATACAATACAGTGGAAACACGTTAGCATACTCGGCGTTACAGTGGCGGGACCGCGTCAGATTTGCACTGATCTTCCATTTTAAGCTGTGTAAACACAGCACCATTAACCTGAGTATATGAAGTTGTAGTTGAACACGGCCGGCTTCAGACGCCGGCGGAAACAATCCTACCAATAAAGGAATATACGAATCTATTCCTCCTCGTGGATTTCATTAGCCTGTCAAATATTATCGCGAATGACATAAAACTTAAACAACGCTAATCAGGCGCTCATTGAAGAATACCCCATTTATGAATGGAGCGCAATCGTTAGTTTGCGAGAGAACAGTGAATATGTTATCTGGATGGGTCGGTCGCTACGAGAAAAGGAGGAAGATTCATAGAGGTCAGTATATGAATACCGTGTATTATTGTGACTGCCATTCAAGTAGTCGTACGTGTCCAATGCAGGTCGTCGATGAGTGATCGTCCATTTTTTTCTGGAATGTTACTTTTTCAAGGCTCACAACATAATCTAGAGCAGAGCTCTTACCCGCTCTTTCTTCAACGACAAAACGATTGTTATTGTGACACCCGATAATCCGCTCCTATTGCACGAGCAAACCGTTGACCGTTAACAACGCTTTTTTATCGAAGCATTTGCGGCGTATACATGATTAAGAGTGGGATTGGTGATATTCTTATGATCTATACAGCTCTTGGAGATTCTATCACATTTGGGGAAAATGCCTCCTCTCTGGCAAGGGCCTATCCTCGATTGGTCGTATCCGATTTAAATTCACACGCCTACAAGGTACAAGGGTTTGTGCTGGCTCGGCCCGGTTGGAGCAGCCATGATCTATTGGATGCCGTAATATGGCGGGGAGAACCTGTAATCAGTCATTCCTCTGTTGTTTCTGTCTGGATCGGCGGAGTGGATTTAATCGACGCGGCACTGGCTGCATTTCGAACCAAGAAGCCGCTAGCCGTAAAACCTATTATAGCCAGCTATAGACGCAATTTAAGCGCTATTTTCACCCAAATAAAACGGGGAAGCCGTGCCAGGATCATTGCCTTCACGCAATACAACCCATTCCCGAACAGCCCGATTGCAGTCGAGTCGATAGGCCAATTAAACTATATCATAAATGAACTGGCCTACCGTTATGATGTAACTGTAGCTCCCGCCCATAAGTGGTTTGAAGGGTACCAGGCAAATCTTATCTATGGATATCGAAACGGAAAGATTGAAGATGCGTTAAGCGGATACCCACCCATCCATCCCAATGATCGGGGACATCGAGTTATCGCATCGGGCTTGGCGCCCTATCTCATTCAACGCTAAGAAAGCGGGCTGAACCCTTGCGTTCAATTCGTTTTTTTGTTGTTTAGATGGGCTGCTTGAAGCATGTAGATCCCATTATGAAAATTAAAACGGAGAAAAAACAAATCCACAACCTCATGCGGTTGTGGATTTGCTTGGGGGGCGAGGGGGCTTGCCCCCTGTTCTCGCCTGATAAACATGGTTTTCCGGAATAAGCGCCGCAAAGCTTTATTACATGCGAGTTTCGAAGCGTTAATCGCGTTAAGAAACCTGCCTGTAAAACTTAAGCCGCTCCACGCGGGCTTTTTCTTATCAGCAAGAAGTAAGCCAGCATCGCCGCAACGCTCGTCAATAAAATAATGACGCCCAGCGGAACGGCAGTGTCTTCACCCGCGATGCCGACTAGCGGAGAGACGACCGCTCCGAGCAAGAAGGGAATGACACCAAGCAGTGCGGCAGCGCTGCCTGCCATCTGACTCTGGCTCTCCATTGCAAGCGGGAATGCCGCCGTTGATGTAATGCCGATAGCCGATACGAAGAAAAACAGCGGAATGACCAAAGCGAAAAGCGGTCCATGTACGGTGGCCACCACTAAGACAATGACGCTTGCCAAACAGGCAAGCCATAGGCCGAACAACAGAAAAGCGCGTTCGGATACGCGATGCGCCATCCGTCCGACCAGTTGGGAGCCGATAATCAGGCTGATGCCGTTCGAGCCGAACAAAAGGGCAAAGCCGGTTGGCGAGACCCCGTATATATCTTGATAAATAAAAGGCGTTCCCGAGACATAGGCGAAGACCCCCGCGATCATAACGCCCTGTGCCAGCATGTAGCCGACAAACTGGCGATCCCGCAAGAGCGAGCCGTAATTGCGAAGCTGCTGCACAAAATTGCTGGGCTTGCGGCGGTCAGGTGGCAGCGTCTCCCGCAGCTTCCATTTTGTCATTATCAATAGGTAGATGCCCAGCAGCGCCAGCGCGATAAACACGCCGATCCAAGTAGTGAAAGAAAGAACGCCGCTACCGGTAACCGGTGCCACGAGCGGACCCAAATTACCGACAAGCAACAGCAGCGAGAAAAATTTTGTAAGCTCGTGCCCGCTGTACAGGTCACGTGCGATCGCGCGCGAAATGACGATACCCGCCGAAGCGGCAAAGCCTTGCACGAACCGGAATGCAATCAATAGCCCGATGTGGGGCGAGAAAGCGCAAGTTAACGAGGCAACGACATAAACGGCCATAGAGATCAGCAACGGATAGCGTCTGCCGTAAACGTCGCTCAGCGAACCCATGACGAGCTGGCCGATGCCGAGTCCGAGTAAGCAAGCGGTCAGGCTGAGCTGCACCAGCGAAGCCGTCGTATCGAATTGCTTCACGATCTCCGGGAACGCCGGCAAATACATATCGATAGTAAAAGGTCCGAGCGTCGAAAATAAGCCGAGCAGCAAAGCTAGCCTAACCTGCGGATTGTTCTTGTTGGTCATAATAAAGTAAGGCTCCTATTCTCCATTCCATATCAATAGCTCTTATTCTCTATTTATTATTCTCGAAATTACACAAGATCCGAAACCCGGCCTGTACGTTTCGATGAAAAGAGCCTGTTGTTCATCCTATCACAACTGTACGGATTCGACAACCGATGAAGTACGAGATGAAGCCGGCCTTGCACGGGTCAAGGTTATCGAAAATATATGAAGGTTAGGACATGAGGGCAATATTATTTTATTTAACGCTTCTTTTTTATCCAAAGGTATATATACAGCAAAAACATGCCCAATCTCAGGAGCAAAATCTATTTTCTCCCGACGATATATAGGTCTCGATAATGCAATTCTTTCATTAAATTTGGGCGACCAGGCCCAATCTGTTAATTGCAAATTGATCTCTTGTATTAGGCCATCTTCAAATTGCAATAATAATTCTGTATCAACATCCCCCCACTCTCCACAAGCAAGCAGCCATATACCGTTATATTCCCCCTTACCGAGATAAATCGACTGTTCACGGCATGAGATATTATCCTTGCTGCGACCGATTTTCTGTGCCAATAAAAACGGTATCCGATCCCGATCCAAATGAAAGGGACGTGCGATTGGATTCCCTTCCTCGATCAAGAAAAACTCTCCGCCTCCTGTGAAGTCAGCGAGCGAGTCTTTTATTCCGAATGCTTGATTGTTGAAATAGATTTCTAAATCCAGCTCTACGTATTCTATTTGCTCTTTCGTTTTATGCAATCGCTCATTTACCGCTACATGCTCAGCATTATTACTGTTTTGATTGCGCACTATTTGTTCGAGCGAAAGAGTATCTAATGAACAAAGAAATTCGCTGGATTTCAGGTATTCGGTAAAATGATAAAATGAATATCGAATCGATTCGATATTATCTTCCATTTGCTTTAAATTAATTATATCCGTTAATTCATATTTTTTTACGACAGACGAGACTATCCGGGCCTCTTTAGACACTCTGTCAAGATGCTGGATGTTTGGAGAGCAATTACCGATGTACAACAGAAATTTCTTAAATATGTTAACGGACCCGGAAAGAAAACTAAATGCCGAAGAAATACGCTCCGTCATTATCTTCTTATTATTCGATGAAATGCATTGTTCTAGAAGCGGAACTATTGCACCTAGAAATTTATCAGTGGAAGCATTAAACTTCCTAAAGAAATCAATATAATTATCCTTTAATTTATCGTAATCAGGGTCGGAATATGTGAAATACGCTATTTTAGATAGGCGGTTATTACTGTATGCCGTTTTAATAACGGTTTCGCCGTATTCATAATACTCATAATAATTGTATTTCTCATCGAGCAAGACCATTTTATTGGCGATATCGTCATACCCCGTAATCATTAACCAATGATGATCTTCTCTTTTTCGATATTCTTCGCGATGGGGCATAAAAAATGAATTCAAAAGGATGAAAACAACTTCATTCAGCTCTACGCGTCTCTTTATTTCACCCTCAATTTCTTCATACGGAGCATCGACGACATGCAGCTTTAATCCAATTGATTGCAGATCATCATGACTAAAAATATGAAAAGGATACCTCCACCTGGATACCCCGTTTACTATCATTTCTTTATGTATCTTCCTAGGCTCTTCAAGGCAGGTGTATAAAAGCAATTCAATTGGCATGCCCTTGTGAATTAAATAACTATACATTTGGGAATTAATACAATTTAAATACATCTGATCCTGTCTTTGAAATGATTCATTCCCTACTTTCTCCACATTGAACACCTCGTTATATAATGTAATCCTACATACCCTTGATTATGATTTGTATAGTTTTATTTTAATATATCATATTTTCCAGTTCGGTTATACATTGAAGCAACAGTTTTATGAAAATAACATCAGAATGCATAAGGAAAAAGCAAAAATCCACTACCTCATGCGGTAGTGGATTTACATGGTGGAGGCGAGGGGATTTGAACCCCTGTCCGAAGATAACGCCACACAGGCTTCTACGGGTGTAGTCACGGATTTGATGTCACCCAGGCCAACGCCCCGTAACCGGCTTCGTCCTAGGTCAGCCTGATTGTCTTCTTCAGCACACCCCAGGCGGAGATGTGACAGCGTATCCCACTACTTGTTAGCCCCTAGTCTAGTCACATGGGCGATGCTAGGTAGGAGCACGCTCACAGGTTATTAAGCTGCGAAAGCGTAGTTGTTTTGTTGTTTGCCATTTAATTGGCTTTAGCGTTGATAAAGCGGACGCGTCCCCACTACCCGCAACCCATGCTCGAACTACCCCCGTCGAATCCATAAACGCCCCCGATAGATCGGCATAATCGGTCGTCGCTTTCGCGATCCGTTAGCCTGCAAGGCGACTCGAATGGGTCGGCAACAAGTGCCATTCATTGCGAGCACGAATGCTTACTGCATAACTTGCTGTCGTTCATGTACTTAGTATAACATGTCTCCCGCGAATTAGGGCTAGTCGGTTGCTGGCAGCCCTGCCATGAGAACAATCGTTCCAGCCTGTCCTACTCAAAATAACGCGTTAGAAGTTCATTGTAGCAATACGACGAACGAAATGCAATTACCGCGCAACCTTCTGCTTCTCGCGCAGCGCGCGTTGAATGTCGCGCTGAGCATCGCGTTTGGCCGCGGTGTCGCGTTTGTCGTAGTTTTTCTTCCCTTTGCCGAGTCCAATTAGCAGCTTCGCATAGCCGTTGCGCACATAAATCTTCAACGGTACGATCGTGTAGCCCTCTTGCTTGGACTGACCGAGCAGCTTATGAATCTGCGACTTGTGAAGCAGCAGCTTGCGCGCGCGCGTCGGGTCGGTCGGATTGAACCGGTTCCCCTGCTCGAACGGGCTGATATGCATGTTGTTGACGAACATCTCGCCATTGCGAATTGTCGCGAACGCGTCGTTGATGTTGGCTCTGCCATTGCGGACCGACTTGATCTCCGTACCGGTCAGGACGATGCCCGCTTCATACGTTTCCTCGATGAAATAGTCATGCGATGCCTTCTTATTCTGTGCCAGCGGCTTGTTTTCATGCTTCTGCTTCGCCATGCTATCCACCTTTTCCTCGTCCGGATTCGGGCAGCGGCAACAGCCGCGCCAAGCCAATCAACTAGAAATCTATTGTAGCAACTTTCCAACTCGAATTCAAGGCGCGGCAAGGCTCCATCATCCGCGCCAGGAATTCATTTCGTGCATAATCGTCCGTTCGTCGGGAGATACCAATACAGCCGAAAGCACTCACTCATTTATTTAAAACATAAAAAGGAGGCGTATTCCATTATGTCCCGCAGAGATCACCGGAATTCCCGTAGAGACAGTGCCAAGAAGCAGCAGGGCCACGGCAGTCAGAACACACAGTCCAAAACAGGCGATGCGAAAGACTCCACCGGCGACTAACGCCCGATGTCTCGAAGGAGAAGCCGACCTATGAGTACGTACAAATGGAGTCGAATCGGCTCCATTGCTTCGCTGTCGGTCATTGCGGCCGCAGCTTTTCCTGATGCGTATGCAGCCGCTGCACCTAGCATCGAGTCGCAACGCGACAAGATTATCGTAACGGCCTTGGAGCTGCAAGACAAAGTAACATACGTTCACTGGCGGGATCGTCAAGAAATGGTCGCACCTTACAAAACTGATTGCTCCGGCTACACCTATTTGGTATATCGGCTGGCGAACGTTGGCGTTAAGCTGATTAATCGCGATGACGACGACCAAAGCCATGTCGGAAAGCTTATCACTTGGGGAAACTTTGAGAAAGGCGATTTGCTTTTCTTCTGGAACGACCCGAACAATAAAGGCAACGTCGGTCATGTTGGCATCTATATCGGCGACAACCAAATGATTCATAATGCCGATATCGGCAAAAATGTAGTTATCTCGGACATCGGCTCGAACTACTACAAAACACGTTTCATCGTCGCGCGGCGCGTTATCTACTGAATAAAACTGCCGATCGATACACCTCTCCTTGTATGAAATACAATCGGAGAGGTTTTTAGTATGATCTCACAGTGAAATAAGAGCCCCGCACAGATTCTTATTTTACTCGCTGCGAGTCCATTCCTGATTAAGATTCTCGCATGGACTCCTAATCCCTAAACTAATGTTACTTTTCAGTACCAGCGAGCGATTAAGCAACCTTACGAAGCACTTATTCGGCTGCGTGCGAGGCCTCGAACGCAATAAGCGCCCACAGGGGCGCTTATTGCGTTCATCAGGCTGTCGACAGCCTGCGGGGCGGCCAAGCCGCCTTATTTGCGTTTCTTCCGGACGAACGCGGCTGTTGCGTTGCCTCCGTCGCCGGATTTCTTCTTCTTGCGCGGACGGCTCGCCGCGCCTCCTGCATTCTCGCCGCCGGCTTGACGGCTTCCGCCGTCGCCAGGCTTACTCCGGCGCCCTTGCCCCGGCCGGCCGCCTTGGCCGCCGGATGGCGCGCCGCTCCGACGCTTCCCGCCGCGCCGAGCGCTGTCCGGACGGTACGTGCCGTCATCCGACTCGCCGCCGTCGTCGCGGCGCGGATTGTTCGTCAGCGGGACCGGCAGGCCCCACATATCGAGCCTCGGCGCTCTACGCGAGCGCTGCGGCTTCACGCTGCTCCATTCCGCACCCGTATCCGGGCGCTCCGCTCCGCCGCCGCTCGCGGCTTCGCCCGCCGCTGCGCTCGCGTCCCGCACGCTGCGCTCGCTCGCGCCCGGCGCGCCTTCGCTCGCCGCTCCGCGTCCGCGTCCGCGCTTGCCGCG
>Ga0160492_100431_pt1 | contig 24907 bp, 14 predicted proteins | sample DID2MG_FD_108258 | JGI IMG/M metagenome (GOLD analysis project Ga0160492, IMG submission 108258) | Enriched soil microbial communities from UW Madison campus, WI, USA - DID2877_E24_FP2 MG | ecosystem: Environmental > Terrestrial > Soil > Unclassified | place: USA: Madison, Wisconsin | collected... | reverse complement strand
TGCGGCCAATGGGTCGGTGCAGCAGATTGTGCAGCTGGAGGTGGCGGAGTTCGTGCAGCGCGACCGCACCGTGGCCGAGCAACCCATCGAGCTGACGGTGCGCTCGCGCTTCAACCCGGCGCTCAACCCTGCGTGGTTTGGGTCGCTGATGGAGTTGATCAACATCGTGACCATGCTCTCCATCATCCTCACCGGCGCCGCGCTGATCCGCGAACGCGAGCATGGCACGGTGGAGCACCTGCTGGTCATGCCTGTCACCCCGGGCGAGATCATGCTGGCCAAGGTCTGGGCCATGGCGCTGGTGGTGCTGGTCGCTACCTGGGTGTCGCTCACGGCGGTGATCCGTTGGGCGATTGGCGTGCCCATCGAGGGCTCGGTGCCGCTGTTCCTGCTGGGCGCCACGCTGCACCTGTTCGCCACCACGTCCATGGGCATCTTCATGGCCACGGTGGCGCGCAGCATGCCGCAGTTCGGGCTGCTGATGGTGCTGGTAATGATGCCGCTGGAGATGCTGTCCGGCGGCATGACGCCCCGCGAGAGCATGCCCTTGTGGGTGCAGTACGTGATGGCGCTGGCGCCCACCACGCACTTCACCGAACTGGCCCAGGCCATCCTTTACCGGGGCGCGGGCTGGGCGGTGGTGTGGCCGTCGCTGGTGTGGCTGCTGGGCATTGGGGCGGTGCTGTTCAGCCTGGCGCTGGCGCGGTTTCGCAAGACGATTGCGCGCATGGCGTAGATGCTTGGGATACTATTGAATTTGTAGCATGTTGCGCTTGTTGGATAAGCGTCAGGCGCTAATTGGACGTGAAATCCACGCTGCCGGGCCGCCCCGGCAGGTGCAGTTGCGCCACGGGTGCCGGGCTGCTGGCGAGCCGCTGGCCCCGCCGCCATACGCCCAGGCGGGTGGCCCGCAACGCAATCGCCTCGACAGGGGTGCGTGCGTGCAGCAGCACGAAGTCTGCATGGCAGCCGGGCGCAATGCCATAGCCCTCCAGGCCCAGCAGGCGCGCGGGGTTTACCGTCACCGCATCAAAACACTGCCGCATTGCGGCCTGGCTGGTCATCTGGCCCACATGCAGGCCCATGTGCGCGGCCTCCAGCATGTCTGCGCTGCCGCCGCTGTACCAGGGGTCCAGCACGCAGTCGTGGCCGAAAGCGACGGTGAGACCGGCAGCCATCAGCTCGGGCACGCGGGTCATGCCCCGGCGCTTGGGGTAGGTGTCGTGGCGGCCCTGCAAGGTGATGTTAATGAGAGGGTTGGCCACCACGCCCAGATCGGCCTCGGCCATCAGGGGGATGAGCTTGCTCACGTAGTAGTTGTCCATGCTGTGCATGGAGGTGAGGTGCGAGCCGGTCACCCGGCCGTGCAGGCCCAGGCGCTGGGTTTCAAAAGCCAGGGTTTCGACATGGCGCGAGTGCGGGTCGTCGGATTCGTCGCAGTGCATGTCCACGCGCTTGCCGCGCTCGGCGGCCAGCTCGCAGAGGATCTTCACGCTCTCGGCCCCCTGGGCCATGGTGCGTTCGAAGTGCGGAATGCCGCCCACCACGTCCACGCCCATATCCAGAGCCCGTTTCAGGTTGTCGAGCCCGCCGGGGGTGCGGAGCACGCCGTCTTGCGGGAAAGCCACCAACTGCAAATCCAGGTAGGGCGCCACGCGCTGTTTCACATCCAGCAGGGCCTGCACGGGCAGCAGGCTGGGGTGGCTCGTGTCCACGTGGCTGCGAATGGCCAGCAGTCCGCGCGCCACGGCCACGTCGCAATAGCGCAGGGCGCGCTCTACGATGGCCTCGTGCGTCAGCGTCGGCTTGAGCTCGCCCCACAGTGCAATGCCTTCGAGCAGCGTGCCACTCTCGTTCACGCGCGGCTGGCCGTAGCTCAGGGTCGAATCCATATGGAAATGCGCATCCACAAACGGTGGGCTCACCAGCAGGCCACCGGCATCTACCGTCTCATGCGCGGGCGCTTGCAGGCCCTCGGTCACTTCGGCAATGCGGCCGTCCTGCACGGCGATGGACATGTTCTGGTGGCCATCGGGCAGGGTGGCGTGGGTGATGAGCAGGTCGAGCATGGCGTGGGCGGTTCAGGTAGTAGTGTCGGGTTTTTTCAAGACGTGAGCGGGCTCTGTGCCTAAGCTCTGGGTCTCGCTTTGCGCATCAACGTTTTAGCGCATCCATTCTTACAAAGGCAGCTCTCATGCAATTTGGCTACACGATTCTCTACGTCGAAGACGTTCCCAAAACCATCGCTTTTTACGAAGCTGCCTTCGGCTTTGCTCGCCGCTTTGTGCACGAGGCAGGCGACTTTGGCGAGCTGGACACCGGAGCCACCGCACTGGCCTTCTCGTCGCTGCGGCTGATGGCCGAGCTGGGCAAGAACCCGCAGCCCGCGTCGGCCGATGCGCCCAGTTTCGAGATCGCGTTCACCACGGCCGACGTGGCCGCCGCTGTGCAGCGCGCGGTGGATGCCGGTGCGCACCTGGTGCAGGCGCCGGAGCAGATGCCCTGGGGCCAGACCGTGGCCTATGTGGCGGATATCAACGGGGCGCTGGTGGAGCTGTGCACGCCTGTGGGGCCGCCGACCGCTTGAACTATAGGGATCACTTTGGCGCTGGCAGCGTCGTCCCGTCATCAGCGCCAAGTGCATACAAGAATCAGGCATAGCCCGCCTGTGCCACCGTGGCCAGCAGTTGCGGTGCGCCGCGCAATGACGCAGGTGTTTGCCCTAGCCAGCGCAGGCAATCGCGGCTGAAGTGCGCCTGGTCGGCAAAGCCGTGATCCGCCGCAATTTCGGCCAGCGGCTGCACAGTGCCCAAGGCCTGTGCTGCTCTGCGCACGCGGGCCAGGGCGCACCAGAAGCGGGGCGTTTGGCCGGTGGTACGTTGGGTCAGGCGCTCCAGGCTGCGCTCTGAGACTCCCAGGCTGTGCGCCGCCGCGCCCACGGTGCGGCAATGCGCCAGCGAGCGGAGCGCTTCTTGCGCACGCGGGTCCGCGCGGGTGTGCTGGTCGATGGCTTCCAGCAACAAGGCTTCCGGCGCCGTTGTGCCACCACCGGCAAAGCTGAAGGAGGGCCGCCCTGCGCGGTGCTGGGCCTGCTGCCAGATAGCTTGTGCAGACCTCAACAAGGCTGGTGTGTCAATGCGGGTGCCCGGTACAAGGCGAAAGCCCAGCCATTGTTCGCCCGCACGCCCCGGCACGACCATTGCGGCATCGGCCAATGCAGAGATATGCCAGGCAGACTGGCCGCGCGCATTGGTATGCAGGATGAGGTCGCTGCAGCCATCGGGCAACACCGTGGTGGGGTTGGCGTCGGTGGTGTCGAACTGCCAACGCGCCAGTACCGTGGGTGGCAGCGCAGCAGGTGCGATGGGATGAAGCGGCGTGACGGGCATGGTCGGCAGGGGGCTCAACGCCTTTGGTTGGTGCGAAAACGCACATCGCCTGGCTTGTGCCCTGCATCGATGGTGATGCGAAACGCACGGTCTCCATGGCCGGACTCTGCCCGCGCGGTAAAACGAATGCCTCGGCGCGTGGGCTGGCAGTTCATCTGGGTCAGGGTGAGGGAGGCGTGGTCGTTGTTGATCTGCGCAAAGCTCTCGGAATGGACCTCGGTGGCACTGTCGGTGCCGTCGCGCACGATCCACTGCAGGTACAAGAACGACTGCGCGTAGCGTGTGGCGTGCACGATGCGATACATGCCGCGGCTTTCTCCGGGCTGCTCGGGCGCGGGCCACTGGCCACAGACCTTGATCCAGTCCACATCGGGTGCAGTGGCAAAGGACTCATACGGCATCTCCATCCCCAGTGCGTGGGCCTGGCCCGCGCAGGCCAGCAGAGCCGGGGCCAGCCAACGGGCAAAAGTATGTGGAACAAGCTTCATCGCTCTCCCTTGCGATACGGCTTCATCAGCGCCTGCGGATACGCCGCCTTGCGCGCCACCAGCACCAGCGCCAGGATGGACAGCAGGTAGGGCAGCATCAGATACACCTGGTAGGGTAGCCAGGCATCGCCTGCCTGCTGCAGGCGAAGCTGCAGCGCGTCAAAAAACGCAAACAGCAGCGCACCCAGCAACGCCTTGCCGGGCCGCCACGACGCAAAAACCACCAGCGCCACGCAGATCCAGCCGCGCCCGTTGATCATGTTGAAGAAAAACGCGTTGAAGGCCGACAGCGTGAGGAACGACCCCGCCACGCCCATCAACGCCGAGCCCGCCACGATGGCGCCCGTGCGTGTGGCCGCCACCGAGATGCCCTGGCCTTCGGCCGCTTGCGGGTTCTCGCCCACCATGCGCACGGCCAATCCCAGCGGTGTGCGCAGCAGCACCCAGGCCAGCAAAGGTACCAAGAGCAAGGCCAACAGTGTGAGCGGCGTTTGTGCCGAAAGGATGGGAATGCCCAGCCACTCCATCGGTGCAAACGGTTCGATGGTGGGCGGCGTGTTCACCTTGGGGAAGCTCACGCGATAGCCGTAGTAGCTGAGCGCTGTGGCCAGCAGCGTGATGCCGAGCCCCGACACATGCTGCGACAGCGCCAGCCCCACGGTCAGCCAGGCGTGCAATAGCCCGAAGACAGCGCCGGTGAGCGCCGCCACCAGCACCCCGGTCCACAATCCATGGCCTGCATACACCGTGAGCCAGCCGGTAAAGGCCCCGGCCACCATGATCCCTTCAATGCCCAGGTTGAGCACACCCGCGCGTTCGCACAGCAAAACCCCCAGCGTGCCCAGGATGAGCGGGGTGGCCACGCGCAGTGTGGCGATCCAGAACGCAGGGTTGGCGAGGATGTCGAGCAGTTCGGTCATGCGGCTGCTCCGGCATGGTTTGCTTTGTTTTTGATAGCTAAAAAGGCATGATGGACGCGCGGTAACGGCCCATTTTTCTTGAAATTTTGGTGTGAATGAAGGTTCATGCCGCCCTCACTTCCAGCGCACGCGGTACTGCGTGAGCAGCCCCGCCACCAGCACTGCGATCAGCGAGGTCGCCACGATCACATCCGCAATGTAGGTCGGCACGCCCACCGCACGGCTCATGCTGTCAGCCCCCACCAGCACGCCCGCCACAAAGGTGCCCGCCGCAATCACGCCCAGCGGGTGCAGCCCCGCCAGCATCGCGATCACGATGCCGCTGTAGCCGTAGCCGGGGGACATGTCGAGCGTTACATACCCAGTGCGGCCCGCCACCTCGATAGCCCCCGCCAGCCCCGCCAGCCCGCCCGAGAGCAGGGCGACCAGCACCACGGTGCGGGTGATGGGCACACCTGCGAAGGCCGCAGCGCGCGCATTGGCCCCGGCGGCGCGGATGTCAAACCCCGGCACCGTGCGCGCCAGCAGCGCCCACAGCATCACGGCCAGAGAGATGGCCCACAGCAGGCCGGTGTGCAGGCGCGTTTGTGGCACCAGCTTGGACAGCTCCAGGTCACCCTGCAGCGCCACGCTCTGCGGCCAGCCCATGGAAAGCGGGTCTTTCATCGGCCCATCCAGCAGGGCCGACACCTGCAACAGCATGATGAAGTTGAGCAGCAGCGTGGTGACCACCTCGTCCACCCCCAGCCGCGCCTTCATCAGCGCCGGGCCCAGCAGCAGCGCTGCCCCGGCCAGCGTAGCCGCCAGCATCATGAGTGGGAAGAGCAGGTAGGGCGACCACTCCAGTCCCGTGCCGCCGTGCATGCCGCCCACGGCCACGGCGGCCAGCGCGCCTGCATAGAGCTGACCTTCAGCCCCAATGTTGAACAGCCGGGCGCGGAAGGCCACTGCGGCCGCCAGCCCGGTCAGGATCAGCGGCGTGGCGCGGGTCAACGTCTCGGTCAGCGCAAACACCGAGCCGAATGCGCCTTGCAGCAGCAGCGCATAGGTCTGGCCCACGGGGGCGCCAGCCCACAGCACCAGCAGGGCGCTGACGATCAATGTGAACACCACGGCGCCCACCGGTGCCAGCACGTAGGCGGCGGGGGAGGTGTGGTTGCGTTTTTCGAGTCTCATGGATTTTTCTTGTTGTCGCTCAGTGGGTCGCACCGGCCATGGCCAGACCGATGGCTCCGCGTGTCCAGTCTTCTGCGGGCCGCGCCTCGCTCAAATGCCCGTCGTGCATCACCGCCACACGGTCCCCCAGGGCCAGTACTTCGTCCAGGTCATCTGAAATCAGCAGCACGGCCGCCCCCGCATCGCGCGCTGCAATGAGCTGTTGCTGCACAAAGGTCACCGCACCAATGTCCAGCCCCCAGGTCGGTTGGTGGGCAACGATGAGCTGGGGCGCTTGCGCGGTGCTGCCTGAGGCATCCTTGGGCGGCATCAGGGCCCGGCCCAGGATGAGCTTTTGCATGTTGCCGCCCGACAGCGCCCGCGCAGGCGCATCGGGCCCGCCGCCGCGCACGTCAAAGGTCTCGGCAACGCGCTGCGCATGCTGGCGTGCCGCTCGGCGCTTGACCCAGAAGGCACGGAACCACGGGTGTGCAAACGAAGGGCCGCGCAGGCGTTCGGACACGGCGTTCTCCCACACGGGCAGGTCGCCCACGACGCCCACGGCGTGCCGGTCTTCGGGGATGCGGGCCACGCCCTGGCTCACCAGCCACGCGGGCCGGGCTTGGAGCGGTGCGCCACGCAGCGTGACCGCGCCGGAGGAGGCCGCACGTACGCCACACAGTACATCGGCCAGCGCCACCTGGCCGTTGCCGCTGACGCCTGCAATTGCCACGATCTCGCCCGCGCGCAGGGTGAGAGACACATTGTTCAATCGATCGCGCCCCATGGGGGCAGTGCTGACGTTGCTCAGGGTGCAGACAGGCTCGCCTACATGCTGTGCTGGGCGGCGCTCGGCCACTTCGATCGCGTGGCCCACCATCCATTGCGCCAACTGCCCCTGCGTTGTGCCCTGTGCAGGCGCTTCGGCCACCAGCTTGCCCTGGCGCAGCACGGCCACGCGGTGGGACACGCGCAGCACCTCGCCGAGTTTGTGGCTGATGAAGATGATGGACAGGCCCTGCGCCACCATCTGCGCCAGGGTGTCGAACAGCGCTTCACTCTCTTGCGGGGTGAGCACGGCAGTGGGTTCATCCAGGATCAGGATGCGGGCGCCCCGGTAGAGCGCTTTCAAAATTTCGACCCGCTGGCGCTCGCCCACCGAAAGGCTGCCGACCTTCGCATCGGGGTTCACTGGCAGGCCAAACTGCTGCGACACGGCCAGCAGCTTGGCCCGCGCTTCGCTGCGGCGCGAGAAAGGCTGCCACAGCGGCTCGCTGCCCAGCAGCACGTTGTCCAGCACCGTGAGGTTGTCGGCCAGAGTGAAGTGCTGGTGCACCATGCCAATGCCCGCCGCCAGCGCCGCGCGCGGCTGGCCGGGGGGCAGGGGCTGGCCGAAGACTTCGATGCTGCCTTCGTCGGCCACGTAGTGCCCGAACAGGATGGACATCAGCGTGGACTTGCCCGCGCCGTTTTCGCCCAGCAGGGCCAGCACTTCGCCGCGTGAGAGGGTCAGGCTGATGCTGTCGTTGGCGACGAGCTTGCCGAAGCGTTTGGTGATGCCCGACAGGCGCAGGACGGGCGCTGTGGTGGAGTCCATCTACTTCCAGGCCGCCAGAAACGCGCGCAGCACCTTGGCAGAATTGGCCGCCGCCAGGCCCATGAAGGTGCCCATTTCGTTCTCACCCTCGCCACCACCGGCCAGGTCGCTCAGCGAGCGGAAGGCGATGTAGGGCACGCCATTGCTGTGTGCGACCATGGCGGTGGCGGCGGTTTCCATGTCGAGCACGTTGGCCTCGAAGGTCTTGAAGGCGTACTCGCGGAAGGCCTTGTTGTCCACAAAGGCCTGGCCCGACACGCCGTTGCCGCCCACCACCAGTTGCGGGCGCTGCTTCAGGCAGTTGGCGGCTACGCAATGTTCCAGACCTACGTTTTGCAGGCTGCGGGCGGTGGCCAGCATCTTGGGGTCGGCTTCAAACCAGAATTTTTTGGAGAGCTTGGGCTGGGCGGCCGAGCGCACTTCCACGGGGCGCGGGTGCATCATGCCGAAGGCGGGCATCGTCAGCTCGCTTTTCATCCAGGCGGAGGCGCTGTACTGGCAAGGTTTGTCTTCACGCGCCATCAGCCATTCCATGTACTGGCCCCACTGCGCGGGCACCGTGACGTCGCCAATGTGCAGGCTGGGGTTGACGCCGCCCGCGATGCCGCTGAAGACCACATGACTCACGTTGAAGCGGTCCAGCACCAGCTGGGTGTTCATGGCCGCGTTGGTCATGCTGATGCCTGAGAGGAAGACCACCACGGGTTTGCCTTCGAGCGTGCCGGTGGTGAACTCCACGCCGTTGATGCTGTGTTTGGCGGGCCGCTGCACCTGGGGCAGCAGTACGGTCAGCTCAGGGGAAAAGGCGGAGATGACGGCGATGCGGGGCGTGTCGTCCAGCCGCACAGCCGTCTTGCCGGGCGCGGTGGCGGCACAGCCTGCCACCACGGCGGCGAGGGTGAGGGCGCCCAGCAGGCGTGTGCACCGGGAGATCAGGGAGGGCTTGGCGGCGGAGAGGGATTGCATGGGTGTGGTGCCTCGTCAAAGAAAAACAGCGGTGTGCGCAGTCAACGCGAAAAAAACAAACAGGCCACCGCTTTGCTGGGGTGGCCTGTGCACAGACTGGAACAGGGGCGGGCAGGGTGGGTGCCCGCTACATTCAGTGCCTACTTGGCCGTCGATTTTGGCTGGCTGTCGTCCACCTTAACGGTGAACTTGCCCGCCAGGATGTCGGCCTCTTTCGCCTTGACCTTGGCCACGATGTCGGCGGGCACCTTCTTCTCGAACGTGCCCAGCGGCGCGAGTTCAGAGCCCTTGTGCTTCATCATCGAGTACGGGCCGTAGTCTTCGGCGGTGAACTTGCCTTCCTTGACCAGCTTGAGCGCACGGTCGATGCTGGGCTCCATGTGCCAGATGGCCGATGCCACCACCGTGTCGGGGTACTGCGGCTGGGTGTCGATCACGTTGCCGATGGCGAGCTTGCCCTTTTCCTTGGCCGCGTCGCTCACGCCAAAACGCTCGGCGTAGAGCACGTCGGCGCCCTTGTCGATCATTGCAAAGGTGGCTTCCTTGGCCTTGGGCGGGTCAAACCAGCTGTTGATGAAGGTGATGGTGAACTCGACCTTGGGGTTGGTCTCTTTGGCGCCTGCCATGAAGGCGTGCATCAGGCGGTTGACCTCGGGGATGGGGAAGCCGCCCACCATGCCGATCTTGTTCGTCTTGGTCATGCCGCCCGCGACCATGCCGCTGAGGTAAGCGGGTTCCTGGATGTAGTTGTCGAACACGCTGAAGTTGGGCGCCTGCGGCTTGCCGGAGGAGCCGAGCAGAAAGGACGTCTTGGGGAAATCCTTGGCCACCTTGCGGGCGGCGGCTTCCACCGCAAAGGCCTCGCCCAGGATGAGCTGGTTGCCGCCGGTGGCGTATTCGCGCATCACGCGCTCGTAGTCGGCGTTGCTGACGTTTTCGCTGGCCTTGTATTCGATCTCGCCACGTGCTTCAGCGGCCTTCAGGGCCTTGTGGATACGGCTGACCCATTGCTGCTCAAAAGGCACTGTGTAGATAGCCGCGACCTTGAGCTTGGACTGCGCGAAGGCCAATGAGGGCGCCATCGCCATGGCAGCCCAGAGGGCCATGGAGGTGCAGAGCAGGCGTCCGGTGAATATGCGGCGAGTGGTCATGGTGGGGTTCCTTGTGGAATGCAACAAAGGTGTAAGAAGTGTGCTCGAGCATAAGCAATAAGCATGCACACAATCCCTAGCGTGCCTCCTGTGCGCGTGGTATGCAAGTCTTCAAACATTCTGTTTCAAGAACCTGCGCTGAACGCAAGCCGATTACAAAGTTTTCAGATTCGTTGCACTTAGCATCCGGCCCCTAAAAGGGGAGAAGATGTCAAAACATGAAGCAGGGGATGCGTGCATCCCCCCTGTGGCCGCGCCCGCGCCCGAATCCGTAGCGCCGATCCAATTGCCCCAAGTTGGCGCGCCTACTTGCGATGCCTTGGTGGCGCTGGCGTTGATAGCGCGCTTTCACCAAATAGCCGCAGACCCCGCCACCCTGGCCCACCAACTGGGCCTGCAGCCCAGCCAGAGCGCCAGCACCGACGACGTGCTGCGGGCAGCCAAACACCTGGGCCTTAAAGCCAAGCTCTCGCGCACCACCCTGGAGCGGCTGCCCCTGTCCCCTTTGCCCGCCCTGGCCCTGCTGCGCGCGGACGATGGTTCGGCTCGCACCGTGGTGCTGGCCCAATGCGATGGCCAGCGGGTGCTGCTGCAAGACCCTGGCGCCAGCGGCACTGGGGGCCGCCCCGTCATTGAATCCCTGGAGGTGTTCGCCGCTCAATGGACGGGCGCGCTTATTTTGGTCACCAGCCGCGCCAGCCTGGCGGGCGACCTCGCCAAGTTCGACTTCTCCTGGTTCATCCCCAGCCTCATCAAACACCGCAAGCTTTTGGGGGAGGTGTTGCTGATCTCCTTCATGCTGCAGCTCTTCGCCCTGGTCAGCCCCCTGTTCTTCCAGGTCGTGATGGACAAGGTGCTGGTGCACCGCGGCATCACTACCCTGGACGTCCTGGTGATCGGCCTCGTCGTCGTAGTGGTGTTCGAGAGCGTGCTCAACGGCCTGCGCACCTATGTCTTCAGCCACACCACCAGCCGCATTGATGTAGAGCTGGGTGCCCGGCTGTTCCGGCATTTGGTGCAGCTGCCCCTGGCGTACTTCCAGGCGCGGCGCGTGGGCGATTCGGTAGCCCGGGTGCGTGAGCTGGAGAACATCCGCAGCTTCTTGACCGGCAATGCCCTCACTGTCGTGCTGGATGTGCTGTTCTCGGTGATCTTCATCGCCGTCATGTTGTTCTACAGCGTGCCGCTGACGCTGATCGTGCTGGTGAGCCTGCCCCTGTACTTTGGCCTGAGCCTGGCCATCGTGCCCATCCTGCGCAAGCGGCTGGACGTTAAATTTGCGCGGGGTGCAGAGAACCAGTCGATGCTGGTAGAGACCGTGACCGGCATCCAGACCGTCAAGGCCAGCGCGCTGGAGCCATCGTTCGCCCGCCGCTGGGACAACCAGCTTGCCGCCTACGTCAGCGCCAGCTTCAAGACCCAGAACCTGGCTAGCTGGGCACACGAAGGCGTCAACCTGATCGGCAAGCTCGTCAACGCCGCCACCCTGTGGTACGGCGCCCACCTGGTCATGGGCAACGAACTCACCGTGGGGCAGTTTGTGGCCTTCAACATGTTTGCCCAGCGCGTGGCACAGCCCATCATGCGCATGGCCCAGCTGTGGACCGACTTCCAGCAGACCGGCATCTCCATGGCCCGCCTGGGCGACATCCTGAACACCCGCACTGAAGTGCCCCCTAGCAGCGCCGCCCAGCTGCCGCCCATCAAGGGCCGCATCACCCTGGATGGCATCCACTTCAGATACCGCCCCGAAGCTGCCCCGGTGCTCGGCGGCGTCAGCCTGGATGTGCGCCCCGGCGAAGTCATCGGCATCGTGGGCCGCTCGGGCTCCGGCAAAAGCACGCTCACCAAATTAGTCCAGCGCCTGTACACCCCCGAGCAAGGCCGCATCCTGGTCGATGGCATCGACATTAGCCTCATCGACGCCGCCCAACTGCGCCGCCAGGTGGGCGTGGTGCTGCAAGAAAACCTGCTCTTTAACCGCAGCGTGCGCGAGAACATCGCCATTGCTGACCCCGCCGCCCCGATTGAAGCAGTCGTGCACGCCGCCCAACTGGCCGGCGCCCACGACTTCATCAGCGAACTGCCCGAAGGCTACGACACCCTGGTGGGCGAGCAGGGCGGCAGCCTCTCAGGCGGCCAGCGCCAGCGCGTTGCCATTGCCCGCGCCCTGTTCACCAACCCCCGCATCCTCATCCTGGACGAAGCCACGAGCGCACTCGACTACGAATCCGAAGCCATCATTCAGCGCAACATGCAGCACATCTGCCAGGGCCGCACCGTGCTCATCATTGCGCACCGCCTGTCTGCCGTGCGCCATGCCAATCGGATCATCGTCATGGACAAGGGCCGCATCGTGGAAGCCGGCCCACACGACGCCTTGATACAAAAGCAGCAAGGCCTGTACGCCCACCTGTGGCGCATGCAGGATGGGAGCCGGGCTGGGCCACCAACTGGTAGTGCCACACCGGTCCCGGAGGCAGCGGCATGAACAGCGCAACAACAACAACCGCACCCACGATGGCAAACGCGGCGGCCCCCGCCACCCCGCGCCACCCCGCCATCGAACTGCTGGCCCGTTACCGCGCCATCTTCAAAGCCGCCTGGCAGCATCGCCATGAGCTGGCTGGCCCCGCCCGGCTGACCGACGAGCAGGCCTTCCTGCCCGCCGCCCTGAGCCTGCAAGAAACTCCCGTCCACCCCGCACCCCGGCGCATTGCCTTTGTGCTCATGGCGCTGTTCCTCATCGCCCTGGCCTGGGCCATCTTCGGCAAGATCGACATCGTGGCCGTGGCCCCCGGCCGCATCATCGTCAGCGACCGCACCAAGGTCATCCAGCCCTTGGAGCGCAGCGTGGTGCAACGCATCCTGGTCAAAGACGGCGACCATGTGGAAGCAGGCCAAGCCCTGGTGGAGCTGGACCCCACCACAGCCCAGGCCGACAAAGCCAGCCTGACAGAGACCCGTAAATCCGCCCAATCCGAATGGCTGCGCGCCCGGGCCCTGCAGCAGATGCTATTAAAACAAGAGCTGGTAGCGCAAACGCATCAAGCGCTAGATGCCAAAAAAGCTCTCAACCAAGACACCCCAGCAGACTGGACTCCCGCCGACAAAGCCGACACCCAGGCCCAGCTAGCCGCCGAGTGGAGCGACATCACCGCCCGCCTGGCCAAGCTGTCGGCCGAACACCAGCGCCGCCAGGCCGAGATGGCCACCGTGCTGGCCATGATCGGCAAGCTCGAAGCCACCGTGCCCATCGCCCGCCAGCGCGAGCAAGACTTCCAGGCCCTCACCGCCCAAGGCTTCATGTCCGGCCACGCCAACCAGGACCGCACCCGCGAACGCATCGAGCTTGAACGCGACCTGGCCACCCAGCAGGCCAGATACCAGGAAGCCCAGGCCGCCCTGCGCGAAGCCGACCAAACCCGCAGCGCCTACTTGGCAGAAACCCGACGCGCCCTGAGCGAACGCCAGGCCCAGGCTGACCTCAAGCGCCACCAGACCGGGCAAGAACTCACCAAAGCCACCCAGCGCGAACAACTGGCCACCCTCACGGCCCCCGTGGCGGGCACCGTGCAGCAATTGGCCCTGCACACCGAAGGCGGCGTGGTCACCGAAGCCCAGGCCCTGATGGTGATCGTGCCCGATGCCGCCAGCGTGAGCGCCGAGGTCACGCTGGAGAACAAGGACATCGGGTTTGTGGCCTCGGGGCAGGACGTGGCGATCAAGCTGGAGACGTTTCCGTTCACCCGGTACGGCACCGTCAAGGCCAGCGTGGACAAGGTCACGCAGGACGCGGTGAATGACGAAAAGCGCGGGGCGATCTTCCCGGCTTTGCTCAAGCTCAGCCAGACCAGCATTGATGTGGACGGTAAACAGATCAAGCTGGCGCCGGGGATGAATATCACGGCGGAGATAAAAACAGGCCAACGCAGGGTGATTGAGTATCTGCTCAGTCCGATTCAACGGGCAGGGAGTGAGAGTTTGAGGGAGCGGTGACCTACCAATCACTGAATACATGTAAATCACCAACTGGAGGAAATCAATATGACCAACATGCATTTCGACGAAACAACGCAAACGTACCTGGGAATGATCGATCCCTATCGCTGGAATGCGGAAGAACAAGGCGAGGTATTCACGGGGTTTAACAAGCCTCTGCAGGTCACACCGGAGTGGATAGCCCGGTCGCACCTGGATGTGTTTACAAGCTATTGGCAGGGCCAGTGGAACAACGAAGGTGGCGGGGAGATATTTGCGGTCAAGCCTTGGGCTTATATGGAGCAAACCCCAAACATGCTGACCCAGACCACCGATGGTGCGCTGCAGCAGCTGATACAGGCCATGGCGGGGTTTGCGCCAGCGCCAGTGGCCAGCGCGGGGGGCTTGATGGTGGGGTTGTATTCCCCGACGCAGATGTTGGGGGTGGGCACAAATGCTTAGAAATTTGCGCAAACCAAGCGCTATTTCAAAAAATCAAACTAAAAATGCATTTTGCGACAGAGTATCAGCATGATTGGCTTAATTTTATGCATGCTGGTTATTTTCGTGGTGCTGCTCGTCTGGCTTGTTGTTGGACTTGCCGTGAAGCGATTCTCAAAAATGCAGCGAGGGAGGGGCGTAATTACTACATTCGCCGTTGCGGCGATCCTCATACTTGCATTTGCGGATGAAATCATTGGCGGCTATCAATTTAGGGGTCTATGTCGCGCAGATGCAGGATTAGAAGTCGACGTTAAAAAAATAAATAGAAAAATAATTTCAAGCATTACAACTCCAGTGGGTGAGTACATGACCAACACAGCGATTCCAATTCGATATTCTCATACAAGTTATCGAGACAAGGAAACCAATGAAGAATTGGCAAGTACCAACAGCTATGTAGCTGAAAGCGGGTGGTTGCTTCGTGCTATTGCCATGGGACACAGTGTCCCGCCATTGCTGATTCAACCATCAGCTTGCAGTGGGCCGGGGAATCTGCCTCTTGCAAAAAGATTTAACTTTATCTATCAGGAATAAGTTTAAATATCTCAATACTTATAATCAACTATTTATATGTCAATTCTCCTCAGGAGAAAGCTGTATTCGTTCATGGATTTTATTTAAATATTATTAATGAAATCTGAAAGCAAATTTATGAAAACAATGTGCAAGCATGACGAACACTAATGATACCTACATCAAAGCGCTTTTGGTGAATGCATTGAAGTCTTGGCAAATAAAAGGCTCAAGTAAATGATTGGACTGTCATTTTTGGCGGTGGGGCTGTTTTGGCTCTGGTTAAGTTGGTTTCTGGCCTCGCGCGTGCCCAAGTGGCTCGGTATCTCCACGCCTGCATGGCAGTGGGTGCTTAGTTCCATCCTGTTTCTGTCTCTCATGGTTGGACCATTTGCAGACCATATCGTGGGGATGCGGCAGTTTGAAAGGCTTTGCGATGAGCAGACTGGGCTTCAGATTTTTTCCACAGCCGAAAAAACCAAGAAGGCTAAAGAGTTACCAGCTAGGTTGGAGCTACTTGCGGGAAATATTATACCCATTGAGCGCCAGCATCGAGAAATTATCGATGCAGATACGAATGAAGTGATTGCGACATATGACTACTTCACGACAGGTGGCGGACGATTGGGTGGACTGATAATGCTTGGGGGGCAATACACCTGTTCAATATCGCAACCACGACATGTTGACCACAAAAAATACTTGTCGTTTGAGAAAAAAGTTAATCTTATCTACGGGAGCAAAAAATGAGTTATATTCAAAAAGCATACATTAACGCTTTGCTCGCTGACGCATCCTACGTGGAGAGTCTAAAAACTGGGGCAATTAACGCCGGAGATTTTGAGAAGCGCCTCAGCGAAACCCAAGCCAACTACCTTGCAGCCAACTTCACCATCCTCAGCAGTGTCGAAAGTTCAAAACCCCTGGGCAACGGCTTTGACGCCGTCGTATGGCAAGGTAAGACGGGCACGCCGTATGCCGGTCAGGTGTACGTCTCCATGCGCGGTACGCAAGGGCTTGAGGATATTGCCGACGATGTTGGGCTGGCGGCCTCCGGCGTTCCCATCACGCAGATAGTTGACATGGTCAATTGGTGGCTGCGCGTCAAGACACCGGTCGGCGAACAAAGCCAGCAAATTCAGTTTCTAACTCAGAGCGGCTACACGCTGGCCGCATCGGTAGCCGGCACGGGCGAGGTCTCAACGGCTACAAGCATCACCTCTGTCAATGGCCACAGCCTGGGCGGCTACCTGACGACAGCGTTCACGCGTTTGTTTGGCAACCAAGCAGGTGTTCAGTCGGTCAGCACCTTTAATAGCGCGGGATTTAGCAATGCTGCAGCGTTCAACATTCAAAGCAGCTACGACCAGATTGCCAACGTGCTTGGCTTGAATGGAAGCTTCGGGGGCACCGGCGCCAAGCAAACAAACTACTTCGGCGCAAATGGCATCGAATTCACCACCAACAGCCTCGGCGACATGAGGCTCCCGGGGTTCAATCAATATGGTAGTCGAACTGGGCTGGAGCAAGAAGCCGTGCTCAGTGGTGGCGCTGACCGGGTCATCGCCAACCATTACATGTACAAGTTGACCGATTACCTTGCGCTCGGTGCCGTACTGGAGAAACTTGATCCCAGCTTGAGCTTTGACAAACTCAACACAATGATAAAAGCGGGCAGCAACGACATGGCCGCCAGCTATGAAGGCGTGTTTGATGCAGTTCGCAAGGTTCTCGCTGGCCCCAACGTTGAGGCACTACCAGTCGGTGATGTCAGCGGCAATGCCAGCTCGCGCGGGACATACCATGCTACTTTGGAAGCTTTTCAAAACAACCCTTTGGTTAAAGGATTGGATGACCAGTTGCTCATCCACGCTGCCAGCACTGACTTGCGCACCGCCGCGCGCACCAACTTCGGCGCATTAATAGCACTGAAAGACCTCAGCCCGCTATGGATTGCAGGCAAAGACGCTGCAGCGGATGCACAGCTCACCGCCATCTGGCAATCCAGCCGGAGCGCAGACTATGTTGCCTGGGAGTCAGACAAGACCTCTGCAACTCCCGCCACATTCAGCAATCAGTGGATTGCAGACCGTGCTGCAATGCTGGATGCACTGATAAAGCGCAATCAGGAGGACAACACCAATACCACTATCAGCGGTCCTCAGGACCTGCGTTTCGTTGACACTGCCAGCCAAACGGACCTGCGCCTGGGATCGATTCTCACGGGCGACGCTGACAGAAGACAATTCCGCTTCGGCGACGAAAAAGCAAACATCCTCGCAGGGGGCAGCAAAGAGGACCACCTCTACGGCGGCGCAGGCAACGACACCCTATCCGGCCAAGGCGGTGCTGACCACCTCGAAGGCAATGCCAACGACGACATCCTGGACGGCGGCGCAGGTGGCGACACCCTGCTGGGCGGCGACGGCAACGACACCTACCGCCTCCAAACCGGCTCGGACGGCATCGACACCATCACCGACGCCCAAGGCACCAACGTCATCGAAGTCAACGGCACGGCCGTCAAAGGCGCCTTCAGCCTGGTGGAAGGCATGGGTGGCGACATCTACTACAGCGCCGACAAGGCCTACCAGCTGCGCACCACGGTCGATGGCGTGTGGCGGCTTTCTGCCAAGGATGCGGGCACGGGCCAGTACGCGGCGCTGGCAGATATCAAGGGTTGGAAGGACGGCCAGTTTGGCCTGACCATCGGCGCGCCCATTGCCAAGCCCGAGCGCGTGGAGCTGCTCTACCCCAACAGCAATGCGTACCTGGCATTTGATGCTGCAGCCGCGCCCAAGGGGGTGTACTTTGCGGGTGGCACCAAGAGCGACTCGTTCAACGGCAGCGCCTACAGCGATGTGATCACCACCGGGGGCGGCAACAGCAACTACGTCAACACCTTCAGTGGCGACGACATGGTGGTGGGTGGCACGGGGCGTGAATTCATCCGCACCGGTGCCAATGCTGTCGGCACCAACACCACGGACAACGACATCGCCTTTGGCGGTGATGGATCGGATGTGCTGATGGGCGGTGCGGGAGACGACCAGCTTTGGGGCGGTTTTGACAACGGCGAGAACGCCACCACCGGCGCAGACAGCGGTGACCGCGGCGACTGGCTCAGTGGCGAGCTCGGCAACGACATCCTGAATGGCAGCCGCCGCAGCGATGTAATGTTTGGCGGCGCGGGTGAGGATGTGATGAAGGGCGGTGCCGGCGCGGACCTGATGCTGGGGGACGCGCGCTACACGCCGTTTTCCAAAGCCATCGGCCTGGACTATGCGGAATCGCTCACGCAGTCGTTCATTTGGAGCGATACCGCTGGCGACATGGTCAAGGTTTCTGCGGGCAACTACAGCCTGCACGCGGTCACCGTGGCGTCCGGGCAGGCCTTTAACTGGACGTGGGCAGCTTCTGGCTCCAACGACCACACCCTCACTGCGCCTGCAGGCCTGATCACCAACCTGCGGCTTGACACCAACGGCGGCGCCGATGTGATGGACGGTGGTGAGGGCGACGACTGGATGGCAGGGCAGACCGGCAGCGATGTGATGTATGGCGGTGCTGGCAACGACCTGATGTTTGGCGACGACAACGCGACAGCCACCACCACGGTAGAAGCCGATGCGGGGCAGGACCTGATGTACGGCGACGATGGCGATGACCGCATGTATGGCGGCGCCAAGGTAGACGTGATGGATGGCGGCGTTGGCAGCGACAAACTGTTTGGCGAGGCGGGCGGCGACCTCTTGCTCGGCGGTGCCGGGGACGACGAGCTGTCGGGCAACGAAGACGACGATACCCTCAATGGTGGCGAAGGCGCAGACCGCCTGCTGGGCGGCGAAGGCAACGACACCCTGCAAGGCGATGGCGGAGCCGACATTCTGGAAGGGGGCGCTGGCAACGACTTCCTGCACGGCGGTCTGGGCCAGGACCAGTTGCAAGGCGGTGATGGTGACGACACGTACGCGTTTGACCTGGGCGACGATGCAGGCGTCATCAGCACGGCCACCGACGCTGCGGGCAACAACACGGTGGTGCTCAGCGGCGGCTCGCTCAGCACCATGCAGCTGACGGGCACCGGCAGCGACTGGACCTTGCGCTATTCGGCCAACGACACCGTCAAGCTCTCTGGCAACTTCAGCATCAACTGGGCAGGCAAGACCTACACCACGGCCGAGTTTGTCAAAGCCATTGCAGATGCCACCCCCACGTCCACCCCGCCCGATCCGGATCCCGTCAACCGCGCTCCCGCCGTGGCCACGACCCTGTCCGACGCCATTGCCCGCAAGGGCGAAGCATGGACCTACCTGGTGCCGGTTGCCACGTTTGCTGACCCCGATGCGGGCGACACCCTGACCTACCGTGCCACGCTGGCCGATGGCAGTGCCTTGCCCACATGGCTGAGCTTTGATGCTGCCACCCGCACCTTCAGCGGCACAGCACCTGCCAGTGCACCGGCCAGCCCGCTGAACCTCACGGTAACCGCCACCGATGCGGGCGGGCTCAGTGCCAGCACCGGCTTCACGCTGGACATCACCGCCAGTGCCAATGGCGTGCCCGTGGCCGGGCAGCCGCTGCCCAACGCCAGCGTGGACGAGGACACGGCCTGGACCTACACGGTGCCCGCCGATGCGTTTACCGACCCGGATGCGGGCGACGCGCTGGTCTACACCGCCACCTTGGCCGATGGCAGCGCCTTGCCTGCCTGGCTGCAGTTTGATGCGGCCACCCGCACCTTCAGCGGCACGCCGGACAATGGTGATGTGACTGGCAATGCTGCCAACCTGGCCATCGTGGTGCGTGCCACCGACCCCCAGGGCGCCAGTGCCGAGCAGCCCTTGGCGCTGCAGGTGCGCAATGTCAACGATGCCCCCACGGTGGGTGCACCGCTGCCCTCCCAGCAGGTCAAGGAGGGCGAGGCCCTGGCCTTTGCCCTGCCTTCGGATGCCTTTGCGGATGTGGACGCTGGCGACAGCCTGAGCTTGCAGGCAAGCCTTGCAGGTGCGGCCTTGCCCGCATGGCTGCAGTTTGATGCGGCCACGGGTACCTTCTCTGGCCTGGCCCCGGCTGGCTCTGCCGGGGTGCTGGAGGTTGTGGTCACCGCCACCGACGGCGCGGGTGCCACGGCCAGCCAGAGCCTGCAAGTGGTGGTGGCGCCCGGCACGCCTGCCACCAACAACCCACCCACGGTGACGGCAGCACCTGCAGATGCCACCGCCACAGAGAGCGCAGCATGGGCCTACACCCTGCCTGCTGGCACCTTCACCGATCCGGAGGGGCAGGCGCTGATTTACTCGGCCACACTGGCCGACGGCAGTGCCTTGCCTTCCTGGGTGCAGTTTGAAGCAGCCACGCGCACCTTCAGTGGCACGCCCGGCAGTGCTGCAGTGGGCAGTCTGTCCATCCGTGTGCATGCCACCGATCCCGCAGGGGGAACGGCCAGCACGGTGTTTGCTGTCACGGTGGCGCCGCAATCGTCCGGCAGCGGAGACCAGGTGCTGCACGCCGATGACCAGAACACACCTTTGGTCGGCGGCAATGGCAACGACACACTCACCGGCAGCTGGGCGAGCAGCACCCTGTCTGGCGGCAAGGGCAACGACCGTCTGGTCGCCACGGGCGGGCCGCAGAACGTGCTTGATGGTGGCGAGGGTGATGACGAGATCACCGGCGGCTGGGGCAATGACCGCCTGAGCGGCGGCGAGGGCAACAACACCATCCGGGCCAACGGTGCCAGCAGTGTGATCACAGCGGGCGCGGGCGACGACACCATCACGGGCAGCTGGGGCAATGACCAGATTGATGCGGGTGACGGTGCCAACACCATCGAGGCGGGTGGTGGTACCAACACGGTCATCACCGGTTCGGGCAACGATGTGGTCCGTGCCGATGGCATCAACACCATCACCACCGGCGCCGGCGATGACCAGATCACCACCACCTGGGGTGCAGACACCATCGACGCGGGTGAGGGTGATGACATCGTCAACGCTGGCGGTGGCAGCAACACGCTGCGCGGTGGCCTGGGCGATGACCAGTTCACCAGCACCGACTGGAGCGACGACCGCTACCTGTACGCCCGGGGCGATGGGCAAGACACCATCAGCGACGGTGGGGGGCAAGACGTGCTGATGCTGGAAGATGTTCGCTCCGATCAGCTGTGGTTCACGCAGGTGGGCAACGACTTGACACTGAATGTGCTGGGCACCCAGGACACCATCGTGGTCAAGAACTGGTACAGCAGCGGCAATCAGTTCCACATGGAGCAGATCAAGACGTCGGACGGCAAGACACTGCTGGACGGCCAGGTGCACAACCTGGTGCAGGCCATGTCGGCGTTTGCGCCCCCTGCGGCGGGGCAGACCACGCTGCCTGCCGGTTACCAGTCTGCGCTGGCTCCTGTGCTGGCGGCTAATTGGCAGTAGCCGCAGTGAATTGCAGGGAGTTGCTGCGCGCCACCCACACGGCCCCCGTGGCCGGCACCGTGCAGCAACTGGCCCTGCACACCGAAGGCGGCGTGCTCACCGAAGCCCAGGCCCCGATGGTGATCGTGCCTCACTCAGCAGTGGGGCGGCCAGCGTGAGCGCCGAGGTCACGCTGGAGAACAAGGACATCGGGTTTGTGGCGCCGGGGCAGGAGGTGGCGATCAAGCTGCAGACCTTCCCATTCACCCGCTGCGGCACGGTGAAAGTCAGCGTGGACAAGGTGACGCAGGACGCAGTGAATGACGAGAAGCGGGGGGCGATCTTTCCGGCCTTGCTCAAACTGAATCAGACCACGATTGATGTGGACGGTAAGCAAATCAAGTTGGCGCCGGGGATGAATATCACGGCTGAAATAAAGACCGGCAAGAGGCGGGTGATTGAGTATCCGCTCAGTCCTATTCAAAGGGCGAGGAGTGAGAGTTTGAGGGAGCGATAATTTTTAAAACTGAAGGTATATTTGTGGATTATTTATATGAAATCTGTTGATTTGATTGTCATTGCATTGTGTTTCGTCCAGATGCTTTTTGCGGTTTTCATCACCAGAAAAAATAAGGATATTTTCGATAAATTTCCCGCTCATCAATATTTTGAGGCTTTTCTTTTGCTTAAAAAGAAAAGTCCGATTGAGGCATATATTCTGTGCTTTGTGTATGGGTTGATTCTTGTCGAATTTTTCGTTGTGTTTATATTTTTTTCGTAAAGAGGATTTCCTGTGGGTACTACAACTGATGTGATAGTTTTTGTTGCTGGTGGTGCTGATGCTGTAAATGGCCTTACACAGGGCAGTGCAGGTGGCGGTCCCGCAGGGGCTGCGGGACAAATAATCGGTACCGCTGGAGCTGCAGCTCAACCAATTGGGACAATAGTGGGCGCAACGCAAATTGCGGGGGTGGTTGGAAATTCCATGGGCGCTGTTGGAGGGGTTTTGACGGCAGTGCAAATAACCGTTGATTTAAATGATGGGCAGTCTATAAAAGCCGGAGATGCTCTCGCTGTCGGTTTTGGAATTCCTGTCGCAATTGCTGCGGCGACTGGGGTTTTGGCTGCTGGTTCGGTATTAATACCTATTGCATCGCTGGTTGCACTGAGTGCAGCTCTGATGAATTTACGAGGATTGACACTGGATGATATTTTTAAACTACTCGATAAGATGACGGAGAGCTCTGGTGAGCCGACTTATGACAGAGAGTCCGTAGAGAAAGCAATTCGTCAAGCATTACCATTAACCGGCGATGTCGACGTTCTTTCCTCCGTGATCGTGAGTAATCCGGATCCTTTGGTCAAAGACATCAAATACGTCATGGTCGACCCCCTGGTCCTGGACCTTGACGGCGACGGCTTAGAAATCTCCCCTCTATCCCGAGGCGTTCAATTCGACGGCAACGGCGACACCATCCGCACCAATACCTCCTGGATCGATGTCGACGACGGCCTGCTGGCGCTGGACCGCAATGGCAATGGCGTCATCGACTCCGGCCGCGAGCTCTTTGGCGATGAAACCCTGCTGGCCGACGGCAAAAAAGCCGCTCACGGCTTTGCCGCCCTGGCCGAACTGGATGTGGGTGGGGCTGCAAATGCCACGGGTGGCGCAGGCGATGGCGTGTTTGATGCCAAGGACGCCCAGTACACCAATGTGCGCATCTGGCGCGACCTGAACCAGGACGGCATCAGCCAGGCGGGCGAGATGCAGACGCTGGCCGAGGCGGGCATTGCCAGCGTCAAGCTGAGCAGCACCAAAACGGAAACCAACTACGGCGACGCCCAACTGGTGCAGTCCGGCAGCTTTACCCGCACCGACGGCAGCGAAGGCCAGGCGGGCAGCTTCATCCTGGCGCAGAACAACGCGGTGACCACCCATGCGCCCATCACCATCAGCGCGGCGGCGGCTGCACTGCCCGCCATCCAGGGCAGCGGCTGGGTGCGTGGCATCCAGGAGGCCGCCACGCTCAAGCCGCAACTGCTGGAGCTGTTTGGCAACGTCCAGGGCGCCAGCAACCGTGCGGGGTTCGGCGGCGACATCAGCCAACTGCTGCTGGAATGGGGCAATGACTCGGCACACGTTACAGCCAGTGAACAAGCGCTGGAGGAAGACGGTGTGGGGCTGATCCTGCGCAAGCCAGCCAACGCGCAAGAGATGGCGTGGCTGGACATGGCAATCAAGGCCGACAAGGAAACGCGCGAAGCGTTTCGCAGCACGCTGTCGTTGGAGGAGCGCCAGCAGTTTGACAGCATGCGTTCGTCCATGGTCGGCCAGTTGGAGAAGCTCTATGCCTATGAGGCCTTTACCGGCTACACCTTTTTGAGCTGGTCGGAGCTCAAACTCAAAGAAGCACCCCCGAGCGAGAGCGCTGGCACGGGGAGGCCTATAGAGGTAGATATCCCCGTGTCCGAAGTGATGAAGATTGATGCCTATGCAAAGCCTGAATACCCAGGCTACAAGGTGGTGTACATTCCGCCGCCTCGCAAGCCTGGGACCAAGCCCTACATCGACATGCTGTGGGACCGGCTGGTTGAGGACGCCACCAGAAACCTGATGCCCTCGCTGCGCCTTTCGCAGTACGCGGACATGGTGCAGCTGAATGTGTCGGAGGCCGGTGTGGAACTGGACTTCTCACAGATGGATGCTGCGTTGGACGCCGCCAGTGCGGCCGATGCATATGAGGGTGCGGCGCTGTTTCTGGATATCTATCGGACCTATGGAGGGGTGTTCAAGAGTGCGGGTTGGGAGGGAGGGGAGAGGCTGCGTGAGTTGATGCAGGCCGGGGCTGGAAATGAAGCCATTCGGAACGCTTTTGCGGCAACGGGTTTGAACCTTGTCACGACCTCTTCCCAAGGTTCCGTCAACGACGATAGCTATGCGGGTGATGCCGGTGGCGATACCTTCAATGGGGATGCGGGCGATGACTTCATTGATGGAGGGGCGGGGGATGACAACCTGTCGGGGGCCATGGGCGATGACATGGTGTTGGGTGGCGAAGGTGCTGACACTCTGCAGGGAGGCGATGGCAGCGACACGGTCAACGGCGGTGAAGGCAATGACATCCTGTTTGGCGGCGGTGGATCGGACACGCTGAGCGGTGGTGATGGCGACGACTACCTGTACGCGGCAGGCCAATACGGTGGTGGTGCCGAAGGTGGCGTGGACAGTCTGGATGGAGGCGCTGGCAACGATCTGCTGTACGGCGGTTTTGGCAGCCAGACCTATTTGTTCGGAAAGGGCGATGGTCAGGACACGATTTCCAACTACGCCGATGCGTGGAACGGTTATGCCGACCCGACGGTGGGCAAGCAGGACGTTCTGAAGTTCAAGGCCGGGGTGCTGGTCAGCGATGTATCGGTGAGCCGCAGCGGTGACGATCTGGTGCTCAAGATCAGCGGCGGCACGGATCAGGTCACGGTCAGCGGCTACTTTGGCGCCGATGGGCAGTCCACCAACACCCTGGAATCGATCCACTTTGAGGATGGCACGAGCTGGGACTACGCCCAAGTCAGGGCGATGGCACTGCAAGGAACAGATGAGAGCGATACGCTCACAGGCCATGCCACGGACGATGTTATCAACAGCGGCGCGGGCGACGACACTATCTTTGGGCGCGAAGGTGATGACAGCTTGGGCGGTGATTTGGGTAATGACCAGCTCAACGGCGAGGATGGCAACGACACGCTGGCGGGCGGGGAAGGCAATGATGCGCTGTACGGCGGCAGTGGCTCAGACACCCTGACCGGCGGCGATGGCGATGACAGTCTGTACG
>Ga0160492_100427_pt1 | contig 25070 bp, 23 predicted proteins | sample DID2MG_FD_108258 | JGI IMG/M metagenome (GOLD analysis project Ga0160492, IMG submission 108258) | Enriched soil microbial communities from UW Madison campus, WI, USA - DID2877_E24_FP2 MG | ecosystem: Environmental > Terrestrial > Soil > Unclassified | place: USA: Madison, Wisconsin | collected... | reverse complement strand
TGCCGAGAAGGAAACCTTGGACAGCTATACTCAGTCCTTGATGACCGCATTTGCCAAGCGATTTCCGCCAGATGTTAACGGTCAATAATGGGGAGTCTGTTATTTCAGCGGACTCTCTGTCCAAATAGCCGTCACACGGTCGGTTAAAGTCAAGAAATGAAGGCTGTAGACTCTGTGTCCACGATTCCGACAGAGAGTCGGCAATGCCAGACAGAGAGTCTGAATCGTAGACGTAGAGTCTGCTACCAACCGTCCGATAGTCTCACTAATAAGAATCATTAATAAGATTCAATTCAATAAGAACCAATAAAAGAATCACTTAAAAAGAAACAGCAGACACGCCGTGGGCGGTCTGCGATTTCGGGGGAGATTCTTAATTCTTGGATGGAGGGTAAAGACGGCGGATAACGCTCTACGGATACTTTACTCAAGAATCCAAGATAAAGTTCCGCCGCCGCTCCCCTCTGCTCCATCGGGCGGCTCGACAATGGCTCTGAGAACACACAGGAAGCCTTTACAGGCGTTTCCTTTATTGGGTGGTAGAAGACTCTACGAGCCTTGTAGAAGCCTTTGGGGGACGTTTACTCATCCTCTAGCACGAGTAGTTCATGCAGTCCTATATTTAGCGTTCGGCATATATGTTCGAGCGTTTCAAAATAAGCGGTCGTTACGTTGTCATTGCAAAGGCGGTTTATAGTATTTGGACGCAAGTTCATTTGACGGGCAAGTTCTCTTTGCGACATTCCCCGTTCCTCCAGTATTTCTTTGAGTCGGATACGTATTGGCATTGTACTGTTCCTTCCGTTCATGGTTGTCTAAATCTTAACACAAAAAAGGATTGTGTGAAACGCAGTTAAGTTATATAATGTAACTCAAACATGTTACATAACTTAGATGAGTTACAATAATCTCAATTTCTGTAACGGTGGGGGAGGAATAGTATGAATGTCATCGGTTACGTCAGAGTTTCGACACAAGGACAAGCCAAAGACGGCTACAGCTTATCGTACCAACAGGATGAAATCCGCTCCTATTGTGAGCAGCAGGGGTGGAACTTGCTTCACATCTTCACTGACGAAGGAATCAGTGGGGCGAAGATTGACGAAGAAGCCCTAGAGGTGGACAGAATCGGCTTTCAGAGCCTGCTTACGGCAATCGCCGCCCAAGATGTGGATGCAGTTGTAGTACTCAATACAAGCCGTCTCTGGCGGTCTGACATCGTGAAGGTATTGGTGCATAGAGAGTTCAAAAAACATGGCGTGGATGTTCGTAGCATCGAACAACCGACCTACTCCATCTACAAGAAAGACCCGTCAGACTTCCTGATTAATGGGCTGATGGAACTGCTTGACGCATACCAACGGCTTGAAATCTCGATGAAGTTAAGTCGAGGACGCAACAAGAAGGCACAGCAAGGCGGCTACGCCGGAGGACGGGCGGCGTTTGGGTACAGAGCCAAGAAAGGTCAGAAGGCAATCGAAATCAATCTGGATGAAGCATTAGCGGTACAACGAGTATTTGAACTAAAGGAACTGTTTCCCGATTGGTCATTGTCGGAACTGGCGTTTCAGATGAACGATGATGGCTTTACAACTCAGCAAGGCAAGAAGTTTACCAAGGTACAGATTAAACGCATTCTTGATCGCCGCCCGTTGTACGAGGGGATTTATCTCTACGGCGGCATTGAAGCCAGTGGGCTTCATCAAGCCATTATATAGTGGCGGTGGCGGCATGGAGAAGATGAAGACCTATCAACGCTACGTCGAGCAAGAAGACAGCTACAACAAACAATTGGCAACGTTGGAACAATGCCAACATGCGATAGTTGACCATATCTACCGATATGGCGAAAGTTCTATGAGACATTTCGCTGGCACGGGTGGCAGAGTGAAATAAAGAATGTTAATAGCGGGAAGGGGATTTCTGTTTATCCTTTTTTGTGGGCAGAAGGTCCGGAAATCAGTGAGCGTTCTCGCTCAGTTGTTCCCTTAACTGAGCTGTGGGACTTATTTAATGAGTATAGAGTAAAGTTTGGTTTAGCTTAGTTGTTCAATGAACAACCTTGATAAAGCCAATCCATTAAATCCTAGTGGTTTTGATAAGGTTCAACGTTATGATGGAATAGGCAAAGGTCATATTAATAAGGTAACTAAGCAGAATGTGCCTACACCTCATGTCAATGGTAAGTCAATTCCTGGTGGAGTTAGACCGGCGAATCCAAATGAAATTCCAAAGAAGAGGTAGAAAATATGGATACTTTACAATGGATACAGAATTGGTATTATCAAAATTGTAATGGCGACTGGGAGCACACCTATGGTGTTAAAATCGATACTGTCGATAATCCTGGCTGGTCTGTTGAAATCAACTTAGTTGAAACTTGTTTAGAAAATGAACATTTTGAATCAATAGATATCGAAAGAGACGAGGAAAATTGGTATTACTGTATGGTGAGAGATGGGGTATTTAGTGGTGCTGGGGGGGGCAAGGAATTTAGAAGAAATATTGACTTGTTTTAGACAGTGGGCTTCAAGCCTAGACAGAAAGTAGATCTATTTGTGCATTAACTAAGGAAACCTTGACAGGCGTAAGCTTTTTAAGGTTTCCTTTTTTGATGGGGCTACCCAGTGCCGAATGAACCCATTATTTATCCAATAAAATAATCAAGACGGGAGGTGGATTGCCCAATAAGCGTCTCCTACAGATGCTTACTCCGCTCGTACAAGCCGCTGACCATCGATAAGCACTTCACCGGGATACTTATTTTACTTCTAAAGAGGGCTGTATGCACAGTGTGGAGGTTGTAAGGGGCTTTGGGGTACACTTATTACTCGAATAAAGGGACGATACGAATATAAGTGATGGTTAGAGACTCTTATTGCACCAGCCACCCCCGTCGCCATCCCCCCGTCACCCGGCGCTCCTCCCGTCGCCTTCTCCCCGCCACTCCGCGCCCTCCCGCGCGTTCCTCTCACTGATGTCTCCTTCCCAACTGCTGAGCGCCGCACAAATTTCATCTTAAAAATAAAGCATGGCCAACCCAGCGGTCGCCATGCTTTATTACTTAATATACACGCTGCCGAAGGGCAGCACCTCGCGAAGAATGCGTTTAATCAAGCCGCCGTCTTGAAGCTGGGCTTCCAGCTCCGCATCGCGGGAGCCGGTCTGGATGAGGACGGGGCCGCTGCCGCGCAGCTCCCACTGTACGTTCATATGCTGGCTGGCCAGCGTATTGCCGTACACCGACAGCCGAATAGACGCCGTGCCGGGGTAAGCGACCAGCGCTCCCGCCTCGACGAACAGCGGCCTGTCCGGATCAAGCTGCACCGTCATCAGATCGCCGGCCGTAATGACGCCCAGCATCCCCGGTCCCGTAAAACGCATGCGAGTCAGCTCCTTCGTGATCCAGGCATTTTTTAGCCTCTGGACGATGGACTTCATCCGCATGCCATCCGAGAAGAACATGACGTGCCGCAAGTCGAACAGCAGATTGCTGCTCTTGTCGATCTCGACCGCTTCCAACGAGCAGCCGGCCGGCAGGCCGACCACAAGCTCGGACGGTCCCTGGAACAGCGACCGAATCATTCGGCGCTTGCGATAGATGCCGGCCAGATCCATCAAGCGGTCCTCCCGGTGATGCGGCAGGCCTTGAAAAGCGATGACCGACTTGGGATGCAGCAAATGCAGCTTGTCCGTCTCCTCAAGCGACACATGCACATGACCAAGCCGGGCGGGCGTTACGATATTCATCCGCTTATCCCGCCTTCACGGAACGCTTTTTGTCTGCGCCAAGACGCATACCGCCATATGCGGATCGCCATGAAGTAAGCCGCGAACAGCCCCGCAACAATAGCCCCGCCCATATAGAGCTTGCGTTGAAAGGTGTCTTTCTTGTGCCGGGCCTGTTCGATCTCGGCTTGCAGCGCCGAATTCCGCTCCATCAATTGCCGATTCTGCTCCAGCAGCTCGTCTTGCTTCCGGGCAAGCTCTTCCGTTGTCTGCTGCGATTGCTCCAACTGCTGCGAAAGCTCCTCGTTCGCTTCCTTGTATTGCTGCTCGATCTCGCCGATTTTGTCCGGCGCATGATAGATATCCTGAACTCGGCTGAAGAAGCCCGCCTGGACGGGCTCAGCCGCCAGCGCGTAGAAGATAATGAAAGATATGCTTATCATACCGATCGTTCGTGCGATTGCGCGCATAGGCAACCTCCTGTCCAACTGCTGAAATGAAAATATGATATTCCTATAATACCGCGAAAATATTAGAAAAGTTGCAGGATGAAAGAAAGAATAAGAACAATGTCGATACGTATCGACATTTCTGGTATAAAGTCAAGCGCGGTCGATAGGAAGGAGAACGGCTCGCTGCCGTTGAATGTGAACCTATAGATGAATAGCGGTACAGAATATTACCCGGCGGCTGCAACCCCGAATCCAGACGAATCGTTCTATTAAGAAGGCGGCAGTCTATCCATACGGGGGATATGCAGGCTGCTGCCGAGAACGGCGGCTGATGCGAGGGAGGCGGCATTGTGACCACGAACGAGGTTTACGGCGAATTATTATACGTAGGTCTAGTCGCGGAAAAAGGCCGGGCGTACGGCAAGCTGTGGACGTACAGGTACAGAAGAACGCTGCGGCAGCATGCGGCTTTATGGCAGCGTATGATTGGCCTAATGCGGGCCGTCCCGAAAGGGGAAGAGGAACATCGGCTCTTTCAGGATTTCATCCGGCTATGCGGCAGCAACGGGGAGATCGGGAAGCACTACCCCCTGCAGCCCGATTCGCTGGCTTTAATCGAACGGCTTTCGTCCGCCCATAGCGGTAGCGGGATCGAACAAGCCGCGAGCACTCGGGAGAGCATGGTTATTCTTGAATTGATGGATGAACTGGTTGCGGAGCTTAGGAAGCTGTTAAAGGCCAGATTATTCGTGAAATGGTATCAAATACACGTCGTATTAAGAGCGCTGCACAATTTGCCGAGATATTTTTTGCACCCGACTGCAACGGGGCTGTTCGGCATCAAGAACGCTTCTGTCGATTTCCGTCACGCCATCGATTATGCAATGGATAACATGGATCAATCGATGAGGAGCAGATACAAGAAATATTTGGACGAGCATTTAGCCTAGCCATCGCAAGGGATTGCGCGGTCTCGATCGGGTTCCTTGCGGTATGCCCGGATTTTGGTTAACATGAAGGAAAGTTAGGTGTGGTCAATGTCCGAGGCAGCACAATGGGGAACGGAGCGAGAATGGGCATGAATATGATAAAATGCGCCGACTGCAGCGACGAGAAGCCGCCGGAATCGTATCCGAAGCGCTCCGGTCGCGAGACGCGGCGAGGAATATGCCGCAACTGTCTGCGAGCGCGCAGAAGGCTGAAGGCCGCTGCCGTGAAAGCGGAAGCGCCGCCGGGCAGCCCTGCTGCCGCGGAGCGGGATGGCGGTGCGCAGTCGATTGCGCAAGCGCTTTATATGGATGCGGCGCTCGCCCTTGGCGAGCAAGCGGCTTCGCGGGAGCGCGAGGCGGGCCGCGGGCCGCAAGAAGGCGAAGCGGTCGATGCCGCCGAAGCGCCTCGCAAGCGTAAAGGAAAGCGGCGGCGTAACCGGCGCAAGGCAGCGAAGCCTGCGGCAGCAGCGGCCCATTCGGCGGAGGATGCGGTCGACGCAAGCGACGGAGAGCAGCCGGCGACGGAAGCGGAGCAAGACGAGGAAGAGCGGCCGCGCAAGAAACGCAAGCGCCGCCGGAAGCGCGGCAAGGCGAAGAAGGACACGAAGGCGCTCGCAAGCGGCGAGCTTGCTCCGCCGGTCGAACCGGAGGACGGCTGCCGGAATTCGGAAGGCGAGACGGGGCTTGCTGTCGCCGCCGAACCGGATGAAGAGATAGCGTTAACGCATCCGGAAGACGAAGCAGGGACCGACGAGAACGAGTCTGGCGCGGAAGCGGCATCACCCTCCAAGCGCAAGAGCAAACGGAAACGGAAGCGCGGCAAGAAGGCGAAGAAGCTGCGGACGGCCGCTCAGGAGCGGCAAGCAGCCGAAGATAACGCCGCCCGGACGGAAGTTTTTCCGGAGGCAGACGGTACGAATACGGACGATGATTTGCGCATCGAGCCGATAAGTTCAATCCAGCGGGCGGGGGAAAGCGAGGACGGCGAAGAGACGAGGCCGGCCAAGCGCAAGCGTCCAAGAAAACGGCGCCGCCAAGGAAAACGGGCAGCCGAGTCGGAGACGGAAGCGCCGCTCGAACCGAAGCGTCCTGCCTTCAGGCCGCCGAATAAACGCATCGTGCCGTTCAAAGGGCCGTTCAGCTACGATTCCTCGATTCTGAACGACAAGGGCACGGGCATGATTCGGCTGCGGGGACGCCGCGAGACCGGGAAGCGCTGGCATACCGAGATCGAGAAGGATATCGCGGTTCGGATGGTGAACGAAGGCGCGGCGGGCGTCATTCACCCGCGACTCATTCATAAGCTGTATACGAAGAGCGATTTCCGGCTGCTTATTCTTCAGCGCGACAATTATGTCTGCCGCTATTGCGGCCAGTTCGGCGATACGATCGACCATGTGATGCCGAAGTCGAAGGGCGGACTGTCGACGCCGATGAACTGCGTATGCGCGTGCAGCGAATGCAATTTGCTTAAGGCGGATAAGCTCGATTTTCCGCTGCCGGACGAGTGGGGCGAATGAGAACATAACGACGACGGCTGCCGTGACGGCAACAGCCAGCGTCGTTTTTTGCTAAGGAGGGGGATGCCGGGATGACGACTCGCATTCTGGTAGCGGACGACGAGCCGGGCATTGCAAGCGCGGTCGCGTATGCGCTGCGCCGGGAAGGGTTCGAGGTGATGGTCGCCGCAGACGGCGAGCAAGCGCTTGCCGCCGTGGCAAGCTTTCAGCCGCATGTGCTGCTGCTCGACGTCATGATGCCGAAGCTGAGCGGCTTTGACGTGTGCCGGCGGCTCACGGCGGAAGGAAGACCGGGCATTATTCTGCTAACGGTGAAGAACGATATCGTGGACAAGGTGCTCGGACTGGAGCTGGGAGCCGACGATTATATGACGAAGCCGTTCGACATACGGGAGCTGCTCGCCCGGACGAATGCGCTGCTGCGCAGGCTGGAGGCAAGCAAAAATGCGGCCGCGCCTCCTCCGGGTATTGAGATTGACGGTTTAATCATTCGGAAAGAAAGCCGGACGGTGACGTGCGAAGGACGACCGATTGAATTGACGCCGAAGGAATTCGAGCTGCTGGCGCTCCTGCTCGAACGGCCCGACCGGGCGTTCACGCGCGACGAATTGCTGGAACTGGTCTGGGATCTGGACTACGAAGGCGGCACCCGGACAGTGGACATTCACATTCAGCGCTTGCGCAAAAAGCTGGGGCCGAAGTACGCGACGCTGCTGCAGACGGTGTTCGGCGTCGGATACAAGGGGGCGGCGAGACGCATATGAGAATCGGCATCCGCTGGAAGCTGGGGCTGTTCATCGCGGCGCTGCTTGCTCTGACGGTTGCTGCGCTCAGCATGCTCGTGCTGCAAGGCATCGAGCGGAAGCAACTGCGCGACATGGAAGCGAAGCTGGCGCAGCAGAGCGAGCTTGCCGAAATTCGCATTCGGCAGACATATGTGACGGGCGATCGCGTGGAGCCGCTCACCTTCATGCGCCGGCAAGGAAGCGCGCTCGCGGCGGAGCTTGGGCAGCTCACCGGCACGCAGGTCGTGCTGTACAACCGGAACGGCGAGGAAGCGGGCAACTCGGTGCCGCCCGCAGGCGGCAAGACGCCGGACGTGTCCGATACGCTTGCTTATGCGTTGGACGGGCAGACCGCCTACGAGCGGACGGGATTAATCGTTCGCTACTTCTCTCCGCTGCAAGGGCCGGACGGCCGAATCGGCGCAGTGCAGATTCGGTATTCGATGGCGTCGGACCGCGATTTTCTGACGGATATCCGGCTGCTGTTCCGGCGTGCGGGAATGATGGCGCTGGCGATCGGCGCATTGCTGGGCCTGTTGTATTTGACCGGCTTCACGCGGGCGATCCGCAAGCTTAAGGATGCGGCCGACCGGATTCGGCTGGGTCGGTATCTCGTCAAGCAGCCCGTTCGAAGACGCGACGAGCTTGGCAGCCTGAGCGAAAGCATCTACTATATGAGTCGGGAAATCGAGCGGAATTTCGGGCGGCAGAAGCAATTTGTCAATAACGTCAGCCATGAGTTCAAAACGCCGCTAACGTCGATGCTCGCCTATTCCGACCTGCTGGCGATGTATCCCGACGACGAAGCGATGGTAGCCGAGGCGTCCGGTCATATTCGCCGGGAATCGGAGCGGCTGTATGGCATGGTGGAGCATGTGCTGCAATTGTCCGCTCTGGACAAATACGATCCGTGGAACGATGCCGACACGGCCGAACCGGTCAAGCTGCACGAGTTGCTTGCCGATCTGACGGACCGGATGCAGGCGCTGGCCGGCAAGGCCGAGGTGACGCTGCGCTGCGGCAAGCTGCAGCAGGCAACCGTAATGGCGGACCGGGACAGCCTCTCTCACCTGTTCACGAATCTGATCGACAACGCGATTAAATACAATGTGCCGGGCGGCGAAGCGGCGGTTAGCCTTCAAGCGGAGGACGGCTGGGCGGTCGTTCGCGTGCGGGATACCGGCATCGGCATTCCGGAGGAGGCGAGAGAGCGGCTGTTCGAGCCGTTCTATACGGTAAGCCGAGACCGCTCGCGGCAGACGGGCGGCACCGGACTCGGCCTCTCGATCGTGCGGGAGATCGCGACACGGCAAGGCGGAAGCATCGATTGGCAAGCGAACGCCGATCGGGGCGTGACGTTCACGATCAAGCTGGCCTTAACGGATTGATCCGCTGCGCAAGCAGGCGAGATATAAAGTTTACATTTTGGAAACATGGCGATATGAGACGGAAACAACCTGCGCTTACAATGAAAGCATCAAGCCGTTGGCTAAGCAGGAGGAATTCGCAATGAGAACCATAACGAACAGCAGCAATATCAATTACAAGGATCAGAGCAGAGCTTATGGATGGAGACGGTGGGCGATGGGCACGCTGGCAGGCGGGCTAGCCATTGCGATGCTCGCAGGGTGCAGCTCGTCTACGAGCGACAATCGCATCGTCATCGAGAAGCCCGACAAAGAAATTACGGTCGTCACGGATAACAATGGGCCGGTCTCGGAGACGATTGAAGTCGAGCGGATCGACAAGCTGGACGGCGTGCGGGGGATGGATTGGCTGAGCGATTCCGAGCTCGTCATTTCCCGGGAAAACAAAGAGCGTCCGCCGATACGGGTCGAAGGCGAGCAACGCCACCCGCTCAACCTGTTCGCCTATGAATTGGCATCGGGCAAGGATCGGCTGCTCGTGCAGGACGAGGACAACAAGCACGCCAACTTCGCCGTGCTGTCGCCAAGCCGCAGCTACATGTTCTACAAAATGAATATCGAGGAGTCGGCTTACGCCTACATCATGGATTTGAAGACCGGCGAGAAGAAGCAGGTCAGCGAGGAGCTCGTGCCGATTCGCGACGGCGTATGGGACGGCGACGGCACGGTCGTCTTCTCCGGCACGCCGGGGCAGGTATACGCCGCGCACCCGGACCGCGAGACGGAGAAGCTGTTGTCGCTATCGGGCAACGCCAGATTCCCTGTCCTGTTCAAAGGATTGCTGTACTATACCGATGAGAAATCGACCGCGAGAATATATTCGCCGAAGGATGGCACGACGACGACGCTTGCCGAGAAGGTGGAGCAAATTTTCCCGTCGCCGGACGGTGCTCGTCTTGCGCTCGTGACGATGACGGGCGAGACGGAACGCACGCTGGTCGTTACGGATTTGAAGGGCAACGTGCAGACGAAGCTGTCCAAGGGCACGCAAATTTTCGGCACGGCATGGTCGCCGGACGGCACGAAGCTGGCCTACAACTTGATCGACGAGGGTGATAACGGCGTCAAAGGCATTGTCGTCGCCGATGCGGCAACCGGGAAGACGACGTTCGCGACGATCGACGTTCCCTATGCAAGCGATCCGGTCGCATGGAGCCCTGCGGGCAATAAGCTTGTCGCGTCGACGTTCGTCAACGACGACCAAGGCAGCCGCATGGTGACGTATGTTGTGACGCTGAAGTAAAGGGGAACCAGAAACCGGCTTCCGAATCTCGTTCGGAGGCCGGTTTGGGTTGTCGAGCAAAGTCTCGACTCGACAATCCGCGAACGAAATATGCGCCCTTCGAGGGTGCTTATTTTGTTCCGAGCCTCGCACGCCGTCGAATAAGCGCTCCGTAAAGCTGTTTAATTGCTCGTTGTGTGCCGGAAAGCAATCTATCGTCGGAATTAGGCGGGTGTACGAGACGCTTAATCGAGAATCGAATGGTTAGAGAATGAGATAAGCGCCTGTGTCGGGCGCTTATTACTTTTGCAGTGTGGGGCAAGAGAGTATCCGAATCGAATGTGGGGCCGGATTAGGAGGGCGGACCGTTGCAGCAGCATAAGCGCATTCAGCGAAGGGAAACAGAACCAAGCCTTGAGAAGGCCCGCTTTATCGCGTGTGTGCCGTTCTCAAGGCTTTGGTGTACGCCATGCTAGCGCTCGCGAAATCGCAGCTAGGTCAAACGATAGACCGCGAACGGCTCGCCATGCCGGAACGGAGCGCTTATCGCGTCAAGCTCGCGGAGCGTCGCGGCATCCGGCGCCAGCTCCGCGCTGGCGAGATTGGCTTCCAATTGCTCCGCGCTTGTAGCGCCGACAATAACGGTAGCGACGGCCGGGCGCTGCATCAGCCAGACCAGCGACAGTACGGCAGGCGTGCAGCCAGCTTGGGCAGCCAGCGCGGCGACGCGCTCGCCGAGCGCGATCCGCTCCCCGGTCAGAAACCTCGCGAAGCCGGGGTCCTTGTCGGCGCGGGAGCCGTCCGGCGCCGACGCGCCCGCGTATTTACCGGTCAGAATGCCGCCGGCGAGCGGGAAATACGGGATAATGCCGACGCCTTGGTCGAGGCACAGCGGCACAAGCTCGGCTTCCGACGTCCGGTCGGCAAGCGAGTAGCTTGTCTGCGTCGAGACGTAGCGGTTAAGGCCGAGCCGCTCGCTCGTGCCGAGCGCTTTCATCAGCTCCCATGCGGCGTAATTGGAGGCGCCGATGTAGCGGACTTTGCCGGAGCGAACCATGTCGTCGAGCGTTCGCAGCGTTTCCTCCAGCGGCGTATGCGGATCGAACGTATGGATCTGATACAGATCGACGTAGTCGGTCCGAAGCCGCCGCAGGCTGCTTTCCAGTTCTCGCATCAGATGATGGCGGGACGAGCCGCGGTCGTGAATCCCCGGTCCGCAGGGCAGTCCCGCCTTCGTCGCCAGCACGGCCTCGTGTCTTCGTCCTTGCAGCGCGAGGCCGATAATGCGCTCGGATTCGGTCGCGGCATAGATGTTGGCCGTATCGATAAAGTTGACGCCGCGGTCGAGCGCGAGATGAATGACGGCTTGGGATGCGGTCTCGTCGGCCCGTTTGCCGAAGGCGTTCGTGCCGAGACCGAGCGCGGATACCTTCAATCCGCTTCCTCCCAGATAACGGTATTGCACAGACATGCCCCTCCTCTTGGAACGAAATAATCAATGAATTGGATTGGGTCTCATTATAGCGAGTCGCCACAGAGGACGCAAGACGCCGCGCGGCAGGCAGGGGCGGGGGAAATGCTTATGCCCCGAGGCTTCGGGAAAGGGGGAGGTGCATGGCGCGCAAAGGGCCAATGCTCGAGACTTGGATGCGGCTTGCGTCGGTCGGCATCGGCGGTCTCTCGCTCAACTGGATGGAAGGGCATGACGGCGGGGAGGGGCTGGATTGCTCTCGCTGGTCCTATTCGCGTGCTGGAATCCGGTTCGCGCGCTGCACGGTGCGTATTTGTCCGGTACGCACGCCGTGCTCAACCTTCCTCGCTCCCCAATGAATAAGTACCTTGTAAAGCCTCTTAATTCGGCATTTCCACCTCATTTGAGTCAATAAGAGTCCCCCACCAGTCGCTTAACCCGCTAACGGCTCGCCCTTTCCGCCAACGTTCGAGTTGTAAGTGTCTTTCAGAGAGGCTTATTGGTTAGTCAAACTAATTGTGTACGGACTAGAGCCCCGCAGGGACTCGTAGTCTGTCGCCGTACATCAGGTGAGCGCACATTTACCGACCGGCCTGACTTTTCGCAAATAAATAAGAGCCTGCTAGAGGCTCTTAGCGTTCAGTCATCGTCTTATCCCGTATACTTCACATGCCTCAGCAGATGACGCCAATACGGGTCGTTGTCGTTCCAGATGTCGACCTGACTCGGCAGCGTAACGGCGCATGTATGCTTGTGCGGCCAGTGATCCTCGACTAGCCCCGGGACCGGGTTGTGGTTGACGAGCAGAATGTGGAACTCGTTCTTCACGAGGGCGCCGAGCGCTTGCTCCAGCTCCAACGCTTCGTGCGGGTAGCCGCTCGTTCGAATGAACAGAATGCGGCGACAGTTGGCCGATTTGTGCAGAAAACGTGCGATTCGCCGGTCCATCTTCGTCCGGAAGGCGGGATAATCCGGCCAATGCGTCGCGCTGTTGCGTTTCAGCGGAAAATCATGCACGATGACCATCCCGTTCGCCAAGTCTCTTAGCAGCAAAAAATCGCCGAACGGTCCTTCGCTCACGAGATTGTGGCGAAGCCCGAAATCGGCAAATTTTTTGTGGAGCATCCCGTTGACGTCCTTGAGATGGTCGGTGTTCACCCAGTCCAGTACGCCGGTGAACGGCCGGATGCCGTTGCGTTCGAGCTGAATCGCAGGCAGGCAATTCATGCCGAGACTAAATATCGCATCGTACGAGCCGGCTATTTCTCTAAGCTCCATATACAGACCTCCTCTCGCTTGAAGCCGTTTGACTATTATATGTAAGCGAGATTACGCCCGTACGGGCAATCGTGGTCAAGCATACAATAGATAGAGCAATTGTCGGGGACAGCCGATTATCGCGAGAGGAGATTTGCGTTCACAATGAAGGAAGAGGCGGAGTTCAAGCTGGGCAAAGATCGGGTCGTACCTTTTCTGCTGACCGATTGGGAGGTGCCGCTCGCGCAGTTGTCGCTGACGACGAGCAAGCCGAACCGTAAGGTCCGCTTGACGTTCGAGATCGGATGGAGCAAGCCGTTCACGGCCGATCTTGGCGAAATGGAGGTCGTCATCCGCGCATCGTCGGGTTCGGGGCCGGAGTTGTTCCGCATCTCGGAGATGTGCCATTGGAATGCGATGATGACGATGGACTGCGACGTGGACGCGCCGGAGGCGGGTGCGCATACGTACTGGTTGAACGCGTTCTCGGACGGGCGCCGGGCGATCCTTAACGGTCCGATTGTTTTTCGCGCGACGGTGTTATAGCTCGCTTATCGATATTAGCAAGGAGGAAGACGGGATGACGAGTAAAACGACGTATCTTCGGCTGCCGAACAATCCGCAACCGTTTCTGCTGACGGGAAGCGCAAGCGATCAGGTGCTGGCCGGGATTGAGAAGAGCGGGGGCTATTACGAGCCTTATGTGATGAATGCGCTGCAGCATATTTTGAAGCCGGACAGCGTCTGTCTCGATATTGGGGCGAACATCGGCGCGATCGCGATCGCGATGAGCGTGTATGCCAGACAAGGGCGCGTGTATGCTTTTGAGCCGTCGGCCGTTAACTTTCATTATATGTCCTTCAACGCGCAGCTTAACGGCGCCGGCGTGATCGAGCCGGTGAAGCTTGGCGTATTCGACCGCAATACGGAGATGCAGTTTTCGTATATCGATTTCGGCGGCGCGTGGTCGCATATTACGACGGAGCATGCGGCACGCGGCATTCAAGAGACGGTTCAATGCGTTCGCATCGACGATTGGATCGCGCAAAAGGGGCTTAAACGGCTCGATCTGATTAAGCTGGACGTTGAAGGAGCCGAGGTGCCGGCGCTGCGCGGAATGGAGAAGACGATCTCGGCGTTTAAGCCGGATATGATCGTCGAGTTTAATCCGACGGGGCAGCAGACGATTTTCAAGGAAGATCCGATTATTCTATATCAGACGCTTCAGAAATTATATCCACATCTGTATATTGTTGATTTCGACTACACCGTTCCTCGTCTGGCCTCTTACGAGCAATTAAAGGCGAAGCTCGTTGGCGGGCGCGAGGTTGTCGACCTTTACTGCACGTTCAAAGGCTGAATGTTCTGAAAAAGGTGAGAGTCAGTCTGAGAAACCTCTAATCTTTTCCAGAAACTGATTCATGAATGTCCCGACCTCCCGTGATAAGATAAAAGCCATCGAAAGGAGCGGCTGCCCGTTCCTGTTCGAACGACAATTATCGATCCGGGGAGGACGAAAACATGAACATGCAGTATATTCGCAAGACGATTGCTGGCGCCATTATCGCAGGTATGGCTTTCGCTGGCTTCGGAGCGGCGGGACAGTCGGCTTCCGCAGCACCAGTCGTATCCACGCAATATAAGACGATTACGATCGGCAGCTTAAGCGAGCTGCAGCAGATCGCCGCTCAATATGGCATTTCATTGGATTGGAATCAGATTTGGAGCCAGATTGGCGGTGGAACGGGAACGGTGACGAAGCCGGGTACGGGAACGTCCGCGCCAAGCACAGGAACGTCGAAACCGAGCACGGGTACGTCCACGCCAAGCACGGGTACGTCGAAGCCGAGCACCGGCACATCCGCGCCAAGCACAGGAACGTCGAAACCGAGCACGGGTACGTCCACGCCAAGCACGGGTACGTCGAAGCCGAGCACCGGCACGTCCGCGCCAAGTACAGGCGCGACGACGAGCACGAGCGCTTTTGCGCAACAAGTGGTTACTCTCGTGAACCAAGAGCGCGCGAAAGCCGGTCTGTCGGCGCTTACAAGCGACTCGCTGCTGGCCAAGGTCGCAACAGACAAAGCCAAAGATATGTACGACAACAATTATTTCAGCCACACGTCGCCGACTTACGGCTCGCCATTCGATATGATGCGCTCCTACGGCGTGAAATACTCGTATGCGGGCGAGAACATCGCCAAGGGTCAGAAGTCGCCGCAAGAAGTGATGAACGCATGGATGAACAGCGCCGGCCATAAGGCGAACATCCTGAGCCCGAACTTTAAGAAAATCGGCGTCGCTTACTACAACAGCGAATGGGTACAAGAATTTACGGGCTAACCGGCTCTATATTTAATGAAGAAACATAGCAAGGGCTGCTTCCGCCGATGGCGGAGGCAGCCCTATTCACGTTGACTTATATGCGTGCTGACGTCGGATTTGGACTTGGCGCATGTATGCGAGTGCGCTCCCGTTCGTCGTACAACCTGTCGCATCCCATTCATTAATTCAAACTACCGGGATGTCAGGGTGAAAGGGATACGACAATGAGGCGGGGTGGAGCCTGCGCCTGCGACGGCAAAGTCAAATAAGATGCACTTAGAGACGTTTATCTACAGGCCCCCGCTAAGCCTTGACGATTAAGCGGCTTGCCGAGACACTTATGTTCGACGTATATGCGCCGTGAGAGTCAAATGGCTAGTTTAAAGGCCGTCGCCAGCCGCTTAAACGAGCCACATTCCAGTCTGTTACGAAATAAGCCTCCTTACGGGACATTTATTAGGACTGCCGGAAGCTCTAAGGACTTTTTGGTACTTTTTAAGGGGTCCTCCAAGAGCGCCTCGTTATAACCCGCCAGTCTGCTTAATATGCATCCATTGCAAGCCAATAAATAGTTCGTTTAAGAAACATGAAGCGCCTCATGCAGCCATTTATCCCGTCAGTTTGAACGTCAGCACGCCGTCAAGCGTCTCAGCAGGGCTCCTAACTAAACTACATGGCGCGGCGCAGGCAGGCAGGCAGGCAGACAGGCAGACAGGCAGACAGGCAGGCAGGCAGGCAGGCGTTACCGTTCGGCTGCAAGTGTCTTTCGGAGACTCCTCTCTCCGGTGAATGGCGCTTAGGAGCCCTTCAAGGACTCCTGTAACTCACCAGCCCCCGAAGAGGCTTACGGGCACGGGATTCTTATTTGTGCTCGGATTCGCTAACCGCGTTGGTGTCGGCGCACGTTGCATGGGGCCTCTGCGTCGTCTCTACAAAATCCCGAGCTGCGTCAGCCGCTGACGCATGGCGGCGCCGGCAACGGTCGGATGATAGCGGGAGCCGATCGTATGCGCGGCGGCGGCGCCAAGACGGGCGCCGGTCTGCCTGTCGCGCGCAAGCAATTGCATATAATAGGCGGCTTGCGCCAGATCCGGCTCGGCCCACAGGCTGCCCGCGCGGTAAGGGCCGATCGTCTCGGCGATCGGCGTTAGCCGGAAGCTGATCGGACAGCCGTTGCCGGCGTTCACAAAGTCGGTGCTGCCCGACCAGTTCGTTGCGATCGCGGGCTTGCCGCGAACCATCGCCTCCGCGATGCCGAGGCCGAAGCCTTCCGCGCGGTGCAGCGAGACAAACGCATCGCATTCGCCGATTAGCCCGCCCGTTTCCTGCCTCGTCATGCCCGCTTCAATAAAGTAGACGTTGCGGCATCCGGCCATTCGCTCCCTTAATTGCGCGAGCGCCGCACCGCCGCGGCTTGTATTGTTCGCCTTCATGACGAGTCCGACCGACGGATCGGCGCCGCCGAAGGCGAGCAGGAATGCTTCCAGCGCGCCAAGCGGATTTTTGCGTTCCATGAAGCTGTGCGTATCGAACATCGTCATAAACAAATAACGTTCGGCCGGCAATCCGTAATAAGCCCGTCCGGGCCGGAACCCGTCGTCCGGCGCGCAGCCGTAAGGCATCGTCAGAACGGGAACCGGGCTTCTGGCCGCGACCGCGTCGCGTACAAAATGGGATGGCGTCCATATTTCGCGAAAATAACGCCAGCTTGCCGTCCACTCGTCCGGGATGTCCATCAGCTCCCAATGCCAATAGCCGACCGTGAATTTACGCTCGACTGGGCGATGGCCGTATGCGCCCAGCACATGCGGAAGCATGTCGGGATTGAATTGCAGGATGGTGCATCGATAGATCGGATCGTCAATTTCCAAATGGATACACGATTCGTCGGATGGGCGGTTAAGCGATAAAGTGTCGCATGAAATAATCGACGTCGGAACGTCGGCCGCCAGCAGAGACGAGGCTTGCAGCCGGCAAGCCTCGCCGATGCCGGAGTCGGAGCGGCTGAAGCCGACCAATTGGACGCCGGGCAGCCCCTCGAAGGCCGGAGCCTTCCTGGCGCGGCCTGCGCGGAGCCGGCGGCCGGCTATTCGCCGTCCGCCGCTTCTTCCCGAGGCGGCGCGGCGCTTGAGACGCGACCCCAAGCGCCGCGCGTTCCCGCCTCGGGCCTTGACTCGACGCGATTGACGTCCGGCTCGGCTTCGCCGCGCGCTCATAGCGTCACCAGCCTGCTTTTCATCCGGGCGGCTGCATGATCCCAAGTAAACCGAGCATGCATGTCGGCTGCCGCAATCCGCCCCTTCTCCGCCGCTTCCTTCCGGTGCTCCGTCACATGCAGCATGAGGTGGCGCAAATGCTCGGCGTCCGGCTCGGCCCAACTGAACCCGGTATAGTAGACGCATCGCGCCTCGGCGGGAACGAGCCGCTTGACGCGCAGCGGATAAGCGTTCGTCTCGTTCATGAACTCGGTCTGGCCGCTCCAGTTGGTCGCAATGACCGGAAGGCCGCACGCCATCGCTTCCATAATCGGCATGCCCCAGCCTTCCCCGCGCGTCGGCAGCAGGAAGCAGTCGGCCGAACGGTACAGGCTGCTCATCCAGGCCGAAGGAATCTTGTTGTTGTGAAGAATAAGAATGCGATCGGCCGCAGGGCCGAGCTTCAGCTTGCGGATCTCGCTCGGCACGTCGATCGACGGATCGTTGTTAATAATTTTGCAGACGAGCAGCACGTCATCCCGGTGGTGAAAAGCGGACGCGAACGTCTCCAGCAGCAGCTCCGGCGCTTTGCGCTCGCCCCATTCGAATACGGACAGGAAAGTAAATTTATCCGAGAATCGCTTGCCGCGTATGCCCGGGTGAAAATAGTCGGGATCGAACCCGAGCGGCATGACGTGGATTGGAACATGTACGCCGCTGCTGCGGAACGTATGCGCGTTGAACTGCGTGGGCACCCATATTTCGTCCATCTGATTGCTTTGCTGGACCCAGTCGTGCGGCAGGCCGTTTACTTCAAGCATCGTATATCCGATTTTGTAGCGGCCCGTATTTTTGTGGAAAACGTCTCCTTGCCCGTATACGATCTGCACGCCGTCTTGCGCATACGGCCGCTGCTTGAACAGGTTGATTCGCATGTCGGACCCGGTTTCCGGCTCCTCGAAAGGCATCGGCGTCCCCAGTCCGTATACATACTTGTAGGATACTTTCATATGATGACGGTCAAGCGCCAGCATCAGGTTTTTGGACGATTCCGCATAGCCGAAGATGGGCAGATGAGCGACCGAATGCCAATTCACGCCGCGCTCGTAACGCGCCTCAAGCGCCCCGTGCCATTTGGTACGGAACACCTCGCGGGAGCGGTTGTACATCTCCCAGAAGTCGACGCCGTTCACTCGCGTCGAAGTGTTGTGGTAATGATGCAGCGTTACCCGGCCGTCGCAGACGACCCGATAGCCCGCCACAATAGCTTTCAGGCAGTAATCCGTATCCTCGAAATAAGAAAAATAATCCGGATCGAGGAAGCCGATTCGATGAATCACTTCCCGCTTGATGTACGCGCATGCGAAGACGACACCTTGCACGTCGCGAATGGCGCTGTATTGGCGCACGTCGGCCTCTTCGCCGCCGATCTGCTGGCCGCTCAGATTGTCGGGCAAAATATACGAGCCGGCATGGTGCAATTGCCCTTCGGGGCCGTGCAGCCGGCAGCCGACGATGCCGATATCGCGCGAGCGATAGGCGGTATCCTGTATGCTCGACAGCCAGTCGCCTTGCTCGGTCAAAATATCGTTGTTCAGCAGCACGATATCGCTGTCCGGGCGGGCATACGGGAGGGCGGCATTGTTGCCGGCCACAAAGCCGATATTCGCAGGGTGCGAAATCAGCTTCACCCAAGGAATCGTGCGCAAATAGTCGACGGTACCGTCCATGCTGCCGTTATCGAAGACGAGAACGTCCGTCATGCCGGGCTGAAGCGTCGGATGAAGCCGCTCCAGACATTTGCGCGTGTAGTCGAGCCCGTTCCACGTCAGAATGATAATCGTAACCGGACGGACGAGCGGCCGCCGATCGCTTGGCGGTCGTTCCGTATCGGCCTGGCCGGGGTCGAAAGCGCCGTATTGAGGGTCCTGCTCGTAACGTACCCACGCCGGGGCGTTGTTCAGGCTTGCTCTGCGCCGTCGCTTGCCCAGCCGAGCGGAGCGTTTGCGGCGACGGAGGACGGCGATGCGCCGCCGCGAAGCGGGCGTTCTTCGTTTGCCTCTTCGCCGCGCGGCCGCGCGGCGTCGAAGCGAGCGTGCCGGAGCCCTTGAGGAGCGGCGATTCGACCGCTTGCTCCGTTGTTTTGCCGTGGCGGTTGCCATACGTATTTTACCCCCTTCGTGGTTCCGACAGCATGAGCATCAGGCCAGCTCGGCCCGCCAATAATCAAGCAAATCGCGCATCGTCTGCTCGAACGGAATTTCCGGCTTCCATCCGGTGTCACCCGCAAATTTGGAGGCGTCGCCAAGCAAAATTTCGACGTCGGAGGGCCGCATGCGCGCAGGGTCCTGCTCGACCTTGACTTGCACGGCGGACATCGACAGCAGCAGATTCAGCATCTCTTCGATCGTAACGCAGCTTCCGGAGGCGATATTGTAGCACTCGCCCGGCGTTCCTTTGGTCAGCGCCAGCCAGTATGCCCGAACGACATCCCTTACGTCCGTGAAGTCGCGCTTCGCTTGCAGGTTGCCGACATGGATGACGGGAGGGCGCAGCCCAAGCTCGATCTCGGCAATTTGCTTGGCGAAGTTGGACGTCACGAAATTTTCGCCCCGCCGAGGGCCGGTATGGTTGAACGTCCGGGTGCGTACGACCGGAATGCCGTAGCTTCGATAATATTGATAGCCCAGATAATCTTGCGCCACTTTGCTGACGGCGTAAGGACTGAGCGGACGGATCGGATTGTTCTCGGTAATCGGCACCTCGTCGGCATGCACCTCGCCGTATTCCTCGCTGGAGCAGGCAATTTGCACTTTCGTCGGCAGATGGAAGCGGCGGATCGACTCGAACAGATGAATCTGGCCGACGACGTTGTTATGGATCGTATCGATCGGGGAATTCCAGGAGGTCGGAACAAAGCTTTGCGCCGCAAGATGGAACACATAATCCGGCCGTTCCGTGTCCATTAATTGCTCCACGGACAGCGGATCGCGAAGCTCGCACTCGATGAGCCGGATATGAGAGCGAATCGACTCGATATGGTTCATTCTGCTCCGCTGCCGGATCGTGCCGACGACTTCCACGCCTTCCTTCAGCAGAAACTCCGCCATATGGCTGCCAACAAATCCGCTTATGCCGGTTATTAAAGCTTTCAACGCATCATCACCTCATGAATTGATTAAGCCAATGCTTCAGGCGGGGCTCTTCGGAACGGTGGCAGACAAGCAAGCCGTGCGGAGTGGATACTACGATCAGGTCGGATACGCCGATCAGCAGCGTCTCGGTTTCGGTATAGACGGTATTGCCCTCGCTATGGGGCAGCCGGACCGGCCCTTGCGTCACGTTGCCGGAGCCGTCGGCGGGCAAATGGCGGCGGAACGCCGACCACGAGCCGATATCGTCCCACCCGCAGTCCACGGGAATGCAGTGAATTTGCCCGGCCTTCTCCATCACGGCGTAATCGATGGACAGCTTGGGCATGGCGGCGTAAGCCGCCGCCGTATCGTTCGGGTAATCGGCAAGCGGCTGCCACAGCTCCGGAGCGGACAGCATCATATGATAAGCGATCGTCGAAGGCCGCCAGACGAATATGCCGCTGTTCCACAAGACGCCCGATCTCGCGAGCAATTGAACGGCCGTTGCGGCGTCGGGCTTCTCCAGAAATCGGGCGACACGATGAACTTGAAAGGGCGGCTCGAAGGAAGCCGGTTGACTCGACGAGTCGGGCTCCAGCTCCATATAGCCGAATCCGGTATCGGGGCGATCGGGCCGAATGCCAAGCGTTACGATCGCGCGGGGCGCTTGCGCAGCCTGCGCAGCGCTCTCGATGGCGGCAAGGAAGCGGACTTCATCCTGAATGAATTGATCGGCCGGCACGAATACGATCGGAGCGTCGTCGTCTCTTGCAAGCATGGTATGAGCGGTGAGCGCTATAGCGGCGGCCGTGTCCTTTTGCTCGGGCTCGATAATGAGTTGTTCCGGAAGAAGCTCGGGCAGTTGGCCGGTTACGAGCGGCATATAGGCGCGGGGAGCGGCGACGAACAGCCGATGATCGGGAACGAGCCGCCGAAACCGGGCGAACGTTTGCTGCAGCAGCGTCTCGCCTGCAACAAAGGACAGAAACTGCTTCGGCACGCGCTCGACGCTTCGGGGCCAGAATCGGGTGCCTTTGCCGCCGGCCATAATTACTACGTTCATGGAAATAGACAACCACCTCCAGTCGCGAGACGTACCGGCATACGGAAGAGATGCAGTTCTCACGCAAATGTTATGCCATTGTATTCAGAAGCGAAACGATCCCGTAACGGCATTTGTACGGGCAGGCGGAAGGCCCGGCGGGGCGCGGGTTTGCGCGGTTATCCACGATTTACCTGTTTCGGCGGAGTGCTGGGTGTGGTATTCTTTTACGCGAGCCGAAACGAACGTGCGGGGGAGATTTATGGAAATTGCGCAGCGCTCGCGCTATGCGCAACCTCGGGGTGAATCGCTGGGACTTATTGGTCCATGCGTAGGGTGACTCCTTATCCGAATCCGACAACTAACCTCGTAGGCATAATTACAGGAGGATAATCGAATATGACTTTATTCACCAAGCGAATGAACCAATGGGCACGAACGGCTGCGGCTGCAATAGCGGGCATTTCGATCGCCTGGTCGGCGGCTTCCGCCGACGCCGCATCGATTCACATTGCTTCGAAGACGACGACGTTCTGGACGTTGTCCAACTATTACGGCTTGTCTGTCGGAGAGATCGCTGCTGCGAATCCGAATGTGAGAGCGAACAACATTACGATCGGGCAGCGGCTCGTCATTCCGACGATTGCAGCCAGAACGACGACGGTTGCAGCCGGAATGACGGTTGCCGCAATGAAAGAGGCGCCCATGAAAGAGAATTCCGTCGGCAGCGGAGAAATTATCGCGGGCGGCAAAACGTACGATGTCTTAAAAACCGTTCAAGCGACGGCAACGGCCTATACGGCGGCCGCATCGGAGAACGGACAGTGGGGAGCGGTCGACTATTTCGGCAATCCGCTGAAGGTAGGAACGGTTGCCGTCGATCCCGGCCAGATCAAGCTGGGCACTAAGCTGTTTATCGTCGGATACGATTATGCAGGGCTTCCAGACGGGGGCATGATTGCGACGGCGGCGGATGCCGGCGGCTCGATTCAAGGCAATCGCATCGATATCTTCGTCAACGGCACGACCGCGCAAGCCAAAAAATTCGGCGTTCAGTACGTCAAAGTGTACGTGCTGCAATAGCAAGCAAGAGGGGATGTCCATCGGCCGACCGATCAGTCGGCGTATGGACATCCCCTCTGTTTATGCTGCTCGCGGGTCGCTGGACGTTACTTGCGATCGGGAGCGGCTCCGAGCAGCTCGGGAATCGTGACAAGCTCGTAGCCTTTCGATTGGAGCAGTCGGATGATGCGGGGAAGCGCTTCGACCGTGCCGGACAGATCCTGCGTCGGCCCGCCTCCGGCATGCTGCAGAATAATCGATCCGGGCTGGATCGTTCTGCGAATGTTCAGCATGACGCTGCGGCTGCGCAGGCTTCGCCAATCGGCGGAGTCGACGTCCCAGTTCACGACGATATAGCCGTTGCGCTTCGCCCATTGCAGTTGCGCCGGCCTAACCTCCCCGTACGGGGGACGAATGAAGCGGGGGCTGTATCCGACGAGCGGCGCCAATACGGCGTCGGTGCGTTCGATTTGACGGCGGAACTGCTCCTGTGTCAACTGCGAGAACAGCGCATGGCTGTAGGAATGGTTTCCGACGACGTGGCCTTCCCGCTGCATTCGCTTCACAAGCGCCGGATGGCGGGTCGCCAGCGAGCCAAGCACGAAGAACGTCCCCTGCACGCGATAGCGGGCGAGCACGTCGAGCACTTTGCCCGTGTAGCGAGGGTCCGGCACGTCGTCGAACGTTAAGGCCGCCCTTCGCTTGCCGCGAGGACCGTGCGTAACGAACACGCCGGGGTACATCCGTTCCAGCGTGACCCAGCTTGTTGCGGCGGCTCGCCGCTTGCGTGCCGAGGCCGCGTATTCGGCGGCCGCCTGAACGGACGATTCTCGTTCGCTCGGGCTCGGCACAATCGATGACGCGGCGGGCAAGGGAACGGCGGAAGCTGGCGCCGACTTGGCCGTAGGGACGCTTGAGCCGGCAATCATGAGCGAGATCAAGAGCAGCAATGTTCGGTAGTACGTCTTTCGCTGCATGGCATAACGTTCTCCCTTCGGATATCGGAGAGGCATTGCGTCAAGGCGATATCTCGTGTTGGTTTTTCCAATCGCCGATAAAATTATGTATGGCGGCAGGCCGGCTGCACGGACAAGCGACTTGTTGGCGGCAGGAACAAGCAAGCCAAGCGGCTATAAAGCCGCCTGCATCGTCTCCATGCATTTCGTCGACGGCATGTCGCCGTCGTCTTCCGGTTGCTGCATGGGGTACAGTCATTCGGGATCTGCGTGACGGATGAACGATGGAATAGCGCGTGAAAGCGTGCAGAAAATGCAGGACTTCCGTCCGTCCCCCCACGCATAAATAGAAGATCCCTGCATGTTGTGCAGGGACTCAGGCTGGCGGGCAAGTCTCGACAGTCTGAGAAACGAAATAAGCGCTCTAGATGGGGCCTCTGAGGAGCGCTTATTCACTCGGAGTCTCGCACCACGCAGGCCAACACACGCGGCTTTCCGACAGCCTGACGAAATAAGCGCCCTAGGTGGGGCCTCTGAGGGGCACTTATTTCGTTTGGAGTCTCGCACGCAGTCGAATAAGGGCTCCGTAAGGCTGCTTAATTGTCGCTGTGTACTGGAAAGTAACGTTGGTTCAGGAAGTAGGAGTCTGCGCGAGACGCTTAATAAGGAGTGGAGCCAGCTAACAATGGAATACCGACCCTTGGAGGCGCTTATTCACTCGGAGTCTCGCACGCAGTCGAATAAGGGCTCCGTAAGGCTGCTTAATTGTCGCTGTGTACTGGAAAGTAACGTTGGTTCAGGGAGTAGGAGTCTGCGCGAGACGCTTAATAAGGAGTGGAGCCGGCTAACAATGGAATACGGACCCTTCGAGGCGCTTATTCACTCGGAGTCTCGCCCGCAGTCGAATAAGCGCTCTGTAAGGCTGCTTAATTGTCGCTGTGTGCTGGAAAGTAACGTTGGTTCAGGGAGTAGGAGTCCGCGCGAGACGCTTAATAAGGAGTGGAGCCGGCTAACAATGGAATACGAGCCCTTGGAAGCGCTTATTTCACTACGAGTCTCGCACGCAGTCGAATAAGGGCTCTGTAAGGCTGCTTAATTGTCGCTGTGTGCTGGAAAGTAACGTTGGTTCAGGGAGTAGGGGTTCGAGTGGGACGCTTAATAAGGAGTGGAGCCAGCTAACAATGGAATACGGACCCTTGGAGGCGCTTATTCACTCGGAGTCTCGCACGCAGTCGAATAAGCGCTCCGTAAGGCTGCTTAATTGTCGCTGTGTGCTGGAAAGTAACGTTGGTTCAGGGAGTAGGAGTCCGCGCGAGACGCTTAATAAGGAGTGGAGCCGGCTAACAATGGAATACGGACCCTTCGAGGCGCTTATTCACTCGGAGTCTCGCACGCAGTCGAATAAGGGCTCCGTAAGGCTGCTTAATTGTCGCTGTGTACTGGAAAGTAACGTTGGTTCAGGGAGTAGGGGTTCGAGTGGGACGCTTAATAAGGAGTGGAGCCG
>Ga0160492_100422_pt1 | contig 25560 bp, 22 predicted proteins | sample DID2MG_FD_108258 | JGI IMG/M metagenome (GOLD analysis project Ga0160492, IMG submission 108258) | Enriched soil microbial communities from UW Madison campus, WI, USA - DID2877_E24_FP2 MG | ecosystem: Environmental > Terrestrial > Soil > Unclassified | place: USA: Madison, Wisconsin | collected... | reverse complement strand
GAAGCCCTTGCCCTGCTCGCCCGCGCGGGCGGCTTCCACCGCCGCGTTCAGCGCCAGGATGTTGGTCTGGAACGCAATGCCGTCGATCACCGACACGATCTCGGAAATCTTGCGCGAGCTGGCAGAGATCTCCTGCATCGTGCTCACCACTTCCGACACCGCCGAACCGCCGCGCTCGGCCACGTCCGAGGCGCTCGCCGCCAGCTGGTTGGCCTGGCGGGCGTTGTCCGCGTTCTGCTTCACCGTCGAGGCCAGTTCCTCCATCGAGGCCGCCGTCTCTTCCAGAGAGGCCGCCTGCTGTTCGGTGCGGCTGGACAGGTCCGTGTTGCCGGCCGAGATCTCGCGCGAACCCACGTTGATTTCGTCCACACCGCGACGCACCGCCGACACCGTGCGGGTCAGGCTTTCCTGCATGCGCTTGATGGCCGCGAACAAGTGGCCGATTTCGTTGGTGCTGCGCACTTCGATGCGGGCGGTGAAATCGCCGGCGGAAATCTTGTCGAAATGGCTGCCCGCTTCGTGCAGCGGACGCAGCACGGTGCGGTTGATGAAGATCCAGCAGCCCAGGGCCAGCGCCAGGGCAATCGCCAGCATCACGATGGTGACGGTGCGCGATACCCCGTGGGCCACCGCCGCCTGCGCGACCAGATCATCGGTGGCCTTGTCCACGAACGCCAGGACTTCGCCCACGGCTTCTCGCAATGCCGTGTTCGCCGCGCTGCCCGCGTCGTTCAGGTCCAGGTAGTCCTGCACCGCCATGGACGCCAGCGCCGTCGCCTGGCGCTTGAACAGACCGTCGAACTGCTTGTAGGCGTTTTCCAGCTTGGCGCTCACGGCCTCCGAACCCGCCAGGCGCGGCGCCTTGCGGTAGGCGTCGAGCGCCTTGGCGCCTTCCTGCATCAGGCCTTCGGCGCGCTTGGCCTGCGAGGCTGCCTGCTCGGTCTTGCCCTGCTGCATGTCCATCAGGGAGGTCGCCAGCAACAGGCGGCCGCGCAGGAACAGGCTGTAGGCCCGGTTCAACTGCGCCGCCTGCGTGGAATAGGCGTCATTGACCTGGTCCAGCTTTTGATTGCTGGAATCCAGACCGACCCACGCCACGCCATTGGATACGAACATGGCGCCCGTGAAGAGCAGCAGCACCAGGATCAGACAGGTGCGAACTTTCAAATTGACAAGCATGAAATATCCGAGCGTTTAGCGACGTGAACCCACACTACCTACCGCGCACGCAACCACGGACGCCCCGGCCCTGGGCCGGCAGCGTCCGTAAGCGCGCCTATCGCCACGCCTTTGGAGCGTGGCCTGAAACTTCACCGCCCTACTTGCGGCTGAACAGACTGGACCCCTGAATCGTCATGAAAGCCGCCGACGCCGCCTGCAGCGCGACCTGGCGCAATGCGAGCTGGCTGGCGCCTTGGTAGTAATCCAGGTCTTCCAGATCCGACAGGGACTTGGCATACGTCAGCCCCTTCTGCGCCCCTGTCGCGTCCAGCGCTTCCAATTCGTTCATGCGCGCGCCCACGGAGGCATTCACCGTCAGCACGTTGTCGTAGTTGGAGGCCAGCTTCTTGTTGGCGGTAGCCAATTCGTTGTTCAGCCTTGCGGTCGCCACCGGATCGCCGGCGCTGGGCGCGTCCAAGGCAGAAATAAGGCTGTCCAGGGTAGCGAACACGTCCACGTCGGTCGACTGAATGCTCTCGACATTGATCACATCGTCTGCTTCGGGAGCGCCCTTGATCGCCACGGAGACGCCGCCGAAATCTATCGTCGCGCCTGCGACATAGGGCGTTGCCGGCTGGCCGGCATCCGGCACCGTCACCGGATTGCTGCCATCGGCGTCGGTCGTGGTCACGCGGTAGCCCATCTCCCCGCTAACCGGGTCGGCTTCGAACTTCACCGAGAAGTTCTTGCCCAGGTTGGGGCTGCCGGGCGTCACGGAGGCCGCGCCGAATTCCGCGGTGCCGGCATTGGTGGAGGGAGCGGACGATACGTATGCCTGAGACCCCGGATTGGCGCGGCCGAAAATATCCTTGCCCAGGTCGCTCGTGGAAAGCTGGCGGCTCTGATCGACCTGGATGGTGCGCTCGCCGACCGATCCGCTATAGACGATCTTGCCCGACGGATCCTCCGAGTAGGGCATCACCTTGCCGTCGTTGCCGGAGAACAGGTACTGGCCATTGCCGTCGGTCGAGTTCGCCAAGCCCAGCAGCTGTTCCCGCGTGCTCTTCAGCGCCGTGGACAGGGCCTGCCGGTCGCTGTCGGACAACACGCCACCTGCCTGGATGATGCGGGTCCGCGCTTCCTGCAAAACGTTCGTGATCGCATCCAGGGTATTGCTTTCCTGGCCAAGATTCGTATTGGCGGTCTGGCGGTTCATCGCGTACGTCGAATTCATGCTCTGCGTCTGCGCCACTCCGATAGCCAACGCGGCCGCCAGTGGATCATCCGCGGGAGTGAGGTTCTTGCGTCCGCTGCCGATCTGTTCGACCAGGCGATTCATGTCCGATTCCTGAGAAAGAATGCCGCTCAGGCCGTTCGTGTACATCATCGTGGTGCTCAGGCGCATGGTGCAGCTCCGATAATCTCTTTAATCATCACAATTCAACCGTCCGATCAACCGCGCAGGCCCAGCAGCGTATCGAAAATGGTGCTGGCCACGTCGATGATGCGCGCGCTGGCCTGGTACTGTTCCTGGTACAGCGACAGGCTGACGTATTCCTCGTTCAGATTGACGCCGGAAACCGATTGCTGGGCGGCCGCCGTCTGCTTGATGAGGTTCACCTGCGCCGTGGCGGCGGCCTTGATCTGCGCGGTCTGCACGCCCACCGTGTTCACGACCTGGCCGAACATGTCGGTCGTACTCATCGTGCCGTGCCCCAGGAGCTTGGCGTTTTCGAGCTGGGCGAGCTTGAGGGCGTTCTTGCCGTTGGCATCGCCGAGCTCGTCGTCGGCCGCCGCGATCTTCTCCGGATCACGGATCACGACCTGGAGGTCGCGCGCCGCGTCGCGCGTCGGCGACAGCGACCATTTGTCGCCCGCCTGCGGCGGCGCGTTGATCGTCAGCGTCACCCCCATTTCGCTGTCCAGGTTCAGCGTGGCGTTGGGAGGAGTGCCCGTGGCGGGGCCGTTATAGACCTGGGCGCCCTCGGGCATGCGCAGCACCCGGTAGTTCGTGCCATCGAACGAAATTTCGTAGTCCTTGGCGTTGATGTTCGCCGCGTTCGTGAACGTACCGGATATCTGCGCGTTGCTCTTATTCTGGGTGTTGGGCACGGCCTCGGGCGCGCCGATGCCGAAGAAGTCGCCGCCGGGATTCCCGTTCTGGTCGAAGCCGTCTCGGTGCTGTGCATTGAACGTGAGCGCCAGGCCAACCGCCATCTGGCCCAGCTGGTTCTGCATCACGTCCAGCGACGAGGCGCGGAACTGCAGCAGGCCGCCCAGCTTGCCGCCGGTGATTTCGCTGTCGTTCAATTCGACGGCCACCGTCTTGCCGGAACCGGCCGGCAAGGTGTAGGCCAGCACCGTGCGGCCGGCGTCCTTGGCGGACGCCACCGCCTGCAGCGGATAGATGGAATTGCCCGACAGCAGCGCCTGGCCGCCGCTGGCGAGCGAAATGCTGATCTTGTCGCCTTGTTCGTAAGTCGTGATGCCGATCAGCTGGTTCAGTTCCATGACGGCCTGGTCGCGCTGGTCGAGCAGGTCGTTCGGGGGGCTGCCGCCGGCCTTGCCGGAAGCCAGGGAAATCTGGGTATTGAGGTCGTCGATGCGGGCCAGGTAGCTGTTGACCTGCTCCACCGTCGTCGTGATCTGCGTGTTCAGCCCTTCGCGCTGGTTCTGCATCTCGGTGTAGGCCGAGCGGATCTGCGTGGCCAGGCTGTTGGCTTTGCCCAGCAGGTCGGCGCGGGCGGCCGGATCCGAGGGCTTGCTGGCCACCGCGTTCATGCTGGTGAAGAAGTTGTTCAGCCCGGGCGCGATGCCGACGGTGCGGTCGGCGAACAGGTTGTTGACCTGCGACACCTGGTCCAGCTGGGCTTGCAGCTGGGCGCCGCTGCCCTGCGCGCCGACCAGCTGCTTGTACAGGAAGCTGTCGTAGCTGCGCACGACGGTGTCCACCTGGACGCCGCGGCCGATGTATCCGTTGCTGGTGGCCTGGGCGCCGGCGGTGGAAACCATCACGCGCTGGCGGTTGTAGCCGACCGTGGTGGCATTGTTGATATTGTGACTGGTGGTTGCCAGACCTGCCTGGGCCGCGTTCAGCCCGCCCAATGCCGTTTTGTACAAATTCATGCTGACAATGCCCCGTATTTAACCGCAACCGATATAACTGGATACTCCGTTAACGGCAGGAGATGACCCGAATTTAGAGTCCTTCCAGCATCCGCCGCGAAATTTCCACCTTGGACGCCGCGCCCCGCAACTGGCCCATGACGCCGATGAGCTTCTGGGCGTACTGCGGATCGGTCGCGTAGCCCGCGTCCTGGATCCGCCGGGCCGCCTCGATCTCGTTGCGCGCCTGGGTCACGCTTTCGTAGCGCGGGCTGTTGCCGATCAGGCGGGCGTAGTCCGCGAACGATTCCTCGTAAGAGGCGTAGGCGCGGAAAGGTTGCGTCACCTTTTTCGCCACGCCATCCTCGTATTCGGTCGTGAGCACGTTGACGACCTTGCCCTTCCAGCTGGCGCCCGCCTTGATGCCGAACAGGTTGTAGCTGGTGGAGCCGTCCGCGTGCTTGATCTCGCGCTTGCCCCAGCCGGACTCCAGCGCCGCCTGGCCCATGATGAGACGGGCCGGCACGCCGCTTTCCTGCGAGGCCAGATTGGCCGCGCGCGCCATCTTCGACACGAAGTCGACGACGTGCTCGGGCGCGCCTTCGGCCGCCGCCAGGGCCCGGTCGCTGGGACGGTTGTTGCGCATCACGTTCAGCAGCGCCGACACTTCGCGCGAACCGCCGGTGCGGAAATCGAGGTCGCCGCCCTGCCCGATCTGCTTGATGGCGTCCGGGGACACGTCGCCCGGCTTGCCTTCCTGCATCTGGGCCAGGATGGCCTTCGACAGCCCGATGCCCGGCGTGGCCAGGTGCAGCGCCAGCTGCTCGTCGGCCATCGACTGCAGCATCTGCGTCTGCTGGGAATCGAACAGGCCTTCCTTGGGCGTGGCCTCGCGCATGCGCTTGAGCATCATCTGCAGGAACAGGGCCTCGAACTGCTTGGCCACCTGCTTCTGCTGGTCGGTGCCCGCCGGATCCTTCTTGACGTCGCGCTTCAGGTCCGACAGGCGCCCCATGTCGAAGACCGAATCCTGCCGTTGGGCGCCGCGCGCCGCGTCTTGGGTGTATGCCATCGCCGTCAGATGATTTCCAGTTCGGCGCGCAGCGCGCCCGCGGACTTCATCGCCTGCAGGATCGCCAGCAGGTCCTGCGGCGTGGCGCCCAGGGCGTTCAGGCCCTTGACCACGTCGGCCAGGTTGGCGCTGGTGCTCACGCGCTGCAAGGAGCCGTTGTCCTGGCGCACTTCGATCTGGGTGTTGGGCACCACCACCGTCTGCCCTTCGGTGAAGGGCGTGTCCGGCTGCGATACCTGGTTCTGGCGGTTGATGATCACGGAGAGATTGCCGTGCGCCACCGCCGCCTCTTCGATCATGACCGTGCGGTTCATGACGACGGAGCCGGTCCGGGCGTTGATGATCACCTTGGCCACGGTGGGCGCGCGGGCGACCTGCAGGTCCTCGACCAGCGACAGGAAGCGCGCCTGAGAAGCCTGTTCCATGGGCGTGCGCACCTGCACCACGCGGCCGTCCAGGGCCGTCGCCGTGCCCTGGCCGAATTTCTTGTTGAGCGCCGCCGCCACGTTCTGCGCGGTGCCGAAGTCGGTATTGTTCAGCTCTACGTGGATGTAGCCATCGCGCGAGAACGTGGTCGGCACGGAGCGTTCGACGATGGCGCCCGCGCTGATGCGGCCGCCGTTCAATTGGTTGATCTGCACGCTGGAACCGCCCGCGGAAGCGCCCGCGCCGCCCACCAGGATATTGCCCTGGGCGATCGCGTAGACCTGGCTGTCGGCGCCCTTGAGCGGCGTCATCAGCAAGGTGCCGCCGCGCAGGCTCTTGGCGTTGCCCATGGAGGACACCACGACGTCCAGCGTCTGGCCGGGCCGGGCGAAGGCCGGCAGGGTCGTGGTGACCATGACGGCCGCCACGTTCTTCAACTGCATATTGCTGCCCGACGGCACGGTGATGCCCAGCTGCGACAGCATGTTGGTCAGGCTTTGCTGGGTGAACGGCGTCTGGCGTACCTGGTCGCCGCTGCCGTCCAGGCCCACGACCAGGCCGTAGCCGATCAGCTGGTTGCCCCGCACGCCCTGGATCGAGGCCAGGTCCTTGAGCCGCTCGGCGTGCGCCGCGCCGGCGCCGGCCAGCAGGCTGGCGGCGACGCAAACACGCGCCAGCGCGCGAAAGAGGAAGACAGCATGTTTCATATCAATTGTCCAAAACGCCCCATGCGCAGCGCCTCGGGGGTGGGCCTATCCTTCATGTTCAGAACGGCGATGCCATCAGGAAGAAGCGTTGCAGCCAGCCCATGGTCTGGACTTCGTCCATGACGCCCTTGCTGCGGTATTCGATGCGGGCGTCGGCCACCTGCGTGGACGACACGGTATTCGTGCCGGTAATGGAGCGCGGATCAACCACGCCGGAAAAGCGCACGTACTCGCTGCCGCGGTTGATGGCGATCTGCTTCTCGCCCGCGACTTGCAGGTTGCCGTTGGACATCACGCCCACCACCGTCGTGGTGATGGTGCCGGTAAAGGCGTTGTTGGCGGTGCTGTCGCCCTTGCCCTGGGACACGTTGCCGCCCTTGGCGTCGGTGTTCAGGTTGGCATTGGCCCAGCTGTCCATGAAGGACGGCGCCGCGGCGATGCCCAAGGTGGCGTTGCCGCTGCGGTTGGTGTTCGTGGCGACGTTCTTGGACGCGTTCGTCTTTTCGTTGAGCACGATGGTGACGATGTCGCCCACGTTGCGCGGCCGGCGGTCCTCGAACAGCGGATAGTTGCCGTAGGTCGTGGGCTGGTAGATCGAGCCCGTGGGCTGCGCCGAAGGCATGGGCGGCGCCGGCGGCGCGGCCGTCGTCGGCCCGGTCACGATGGGTTCGGGCGGAATCATGGCGCAGCCGGCCATCACCGTGGCCAGGGCCGCGCTCATTGCCAGGCGCAGGACAGACATGGGCATCACAGTTGGGTCAGGCGAGCCAGCATTTCGTCCGACGTCTTGACGGCCTTGCTGTTCATTTCGTAGGCGCGTTGCGTGGTGATCATGTTGACCAGTTCTTCCGCGACGTTGACGTTGGACGTCTCGACGTAATTCTGCATGATCGAGCCGGCGCCATCCACACCGGGCTGCAACAGGTTGGCCGGGCCGGAGGCGTCGGTTTCCAGGTACAGGTTTTCGCCGATGCTCTGCAGGCCGGTCGGGTTGATGAACGTGGCGATCTGGAGCTGGCCGATCTGCACGTTCACGCCGGCGGCGCCCGGCTGGGTCACCGAAACCATGCCGTCGTTGCCGATGGTGATCGACAGCGCGTTGTCGGGCACGTTGATCGGCGGCTGGATCACGTAGCCGCTGACCGTGGTCAGCTGCCCGTTCTGGTCGCGCTGCAGCGCGCCGTCGCGGGTGTAGCCCTGGGTGCCGTCGGGCAGTTCGATCTGCAGGAAGCCGCGGCCGTTGATGGCGATGTCCATCTCGCTGCCGGTGTTGTTCAGGTTGCCCGCGGTATGGATGCGCTCGGTCGCGGCCACGCGCGCGCCCGTGCCCAGCTGCAGCCCGGAGGGCAGCTGGGTGGCGTCGCCGACCTGCGCGCCGGGCTGGCGCAGCGTCTGGTACATCAGGTCCTGGAACACGGCGCGGCCGCGCTTGAATCCATTGGTGGAAACGTTGGCCAGGTTGTTGGAGATCACGTCCATGGAGGTCTGCTGACCTTCCAGGCCCGTCTTGGCGATCCACAGCGAACGCATCATGATGAAGTACTCCTGGTGCCGCGGCCCGGCCGCGCGCGAAAAAAGGTTTTAAATCAGCTGCCGAATCAAGCGCTTACCGACAGGATGCCGTTGGCGCGCTCGGCGTTGCGGTCCGATTGCTGGATCACCTGCATCTGCTGCTCGAAGCGGCGGGCATTGGCGATCATGCCGACCATCGCCGCCATCGGATTGGTATTGCTGCCTTCCAGCACGCCGGCCAGCAGGCGCAGGCTGGGATCGGCGGGCATCGGAGGCGCGGGCTGGCCGTTGACGGGCGCCCGGCGGAACACGCCGTCGTCGCCGTGCACCAGCTGCTCCTTGGGCGGGTCGACCAGCTTGAGCCGGCCCAGGTTCAGGATGTTGTTCGGCGCGTCGCCGGCGCCGATGGCCGTGATGGTGCCGTCCGAGGTGATCGTCAGCGCGGCCTGGTCCGGCACGTCGATGATGCCGCCCTGATCCGACAGCACCGGCTGGCCCAGCGAGGTCTGCAGCAGGCCATTGACGCCGACCTGCAGGCTGCCGGCCCGGGTATAGGCCTCGCCCTGCGGAGTCTGCACCGCCAGCCAGCCGCGCTCGCTGGACAGAGCGACGTCCAGGTCGCGCCCGGTGGTCTGCATCGTGCCCATCTGGAAGCTGTTGCCCGGCGTGGACGCGACCGTCGAGACCCGCGTGGGCAGGCTCACTCCGTCCGTCACGGGAACCGACCGGTACAGCGCGATCTGCTCGCGAAAGCCCGGCGTGTTCACGTTGGCCATGTTGTTGCTCAACGCGGCCTGGTGCTCCGTGATGCGCGCCGCGCCATTCATCGCGGTGTAAATAATCCGATCCATTTCCTATTCCATCGCCATCGTCATCGAATATGCGTCCAAGGTGCCCTCCCCTCCACAATCGGCCCTCTGTAGCCGGTGCTCCCGGAGCGGGGCGCCGCGGATCCGGCTCCGCCGGTCCGCTGGCGCGCCCCCTGGAGGGGGAAGCGCCTGTGGCGCTTCGGGGGTGAGCCCTCTACTTCAGGTTCATCAGGACTTGCATGATTTCGTCCTGCGTCTTGATGGTCTGCGAGTTGGCCTGGTAGGTGCGCTGGGCGATGATCATGTTGACCAACTCCTTGCTCATGTCCACGTTGGAGGACTCGGTCGCCTGGCCCACCACCTTGGACAGGCCGTTGGTGCCGGGCTGGCCCAGGATAGGCTGGCCCGAGGCCGCCGTTTCCGTCCAGGCGTTGTTGCCCACCGGCTGCAGGCCTTGCAGGTTGGAGAAGTCGGCCAGCACGATGGTGCCGACGACCTGGGTTTCGCCGTTGGTGTAGCTGGCCACCAGGCTGCCGTCGCCGCCGATGTTGATGCCGCTGAATTCGCCCGAGGTGTAGCCGTCGGGCTTGGCCACCAGCTTGTAGCTGCTGCCGTACTGCGTGGTGCCGGTGTAGTCCAGCGCGATGTTCAGCGGATCGGCCGGGGTCGTGGTGCCGCCGGGCTGCGCGACGCTCAGGTTGACGATCGGCGCGCTGGTCAGGGTGCCGGCATTGTTGAAGTTCAGCTTGGTGGGGTTGCCCCAGGTGCCGCCGGCTTCCGTGGTCGGCGCCATGGCCTTGCCGTCCATGGTGTAGTAGACGTCGTATTCGCTGCCGGCGCCGCTCGCGGGGCGCTTGACGAAGTACTGCATCACCTGGTGCGAGTTGCCCAGGGAGTCGTACACGGTCATGGGCGACGCGTTGGTGTAGCTGCTGGAGACGGTCGGATCGAACGGCTTGGCCAGTTCGACCGTGGGCGCCTCGTATGCCTGGTAGCTGGGCATGACCGTCAGGTCTTCTGCCGTCCTGCCCCCGGTAATGGTGATATTGCCGGTTCCGGCCGCGTTGGGATACGTACCGTCTATGGGCGTAGGGGCAATGTCGAACACCGCGTCGCCATTCGTGTCCCTGCGGAACGAATAGACCGTGCCCCCCAGATCCACCCGGCCCGGCGCACCGGGATCCGTCGTAGTATCCACGGTGTAGATAACCTTCGCGTTCGCATCCAGGTTGGCCACCGTCGTGGCCGTGGCGGTCGCCTTCGGCGCGACGTTGGCCATGGGCAGCTGCAGTTCCACCGGGTTCGCGCCGATGGCGCCGGCCGGGTAGCCGGTCAGGCGGTAGCCCTGGGCGTTCACAATGAAGTTGTTCTTGTCGACGAGGAACTCGCCGTTGCGGGTGTACATCACGGCGCCGCTCTGGTCGGTGACGCGGAACATGCCCTTGGCGCCGTCGATCGCGATGTCGTATTCACCGCCGCCGCCGTTCACCGTGCCCACGGTGAAGCGCTGGTTGATGGCCGCGACCTTCACGCCCAGGCCGACCCGCGAACTGGCATAGACGTCCGCGAACGAGGCGGTCGACGACTTGAAGCCGACGGTGCCCGAGTTGGCGATGTTGTTGCCGATGACGTCCAGGTTCTGCGCCGCGGCATTCAAGCCGCTCAATCCTTGTCCGAAGCCCATGTTTTCTCTCGCTAATCCTTAAACTGAGTGAAGCCGCCGCCCGTGCGCCGGCACCGATTCGTCGCGCCCGCTTCAGGCGCCGATTACCTTGCGCACGTCCAGCATGCTGGTCTGGCCGTCCAGGCCCAGGTCCAGTCGCAGGCCGTTGGTGGAATACGCCACGCTCTTGACCTGGCCGTAGCTCAGCACTTCCGAGTTCACCTTCTTGCCATCCACGTCCGTGGCCAGCACGGACACGGTGTACGCGCCGGGCTCCAGGGCCACGCCGCTGTCGTTCTTGCCGTCCCAGTTCAGCGTGTAGACGCCGGTGGACTGTTCGCCCATCTCGATGGTGCGCACGATCGCGCCGTTGGCGTCGGCGATGCGCACCTGGACCTTGGCCGCGTCGGCCTGGAGGTCCAGCCCGTAGGGCGTGACCACGCGCTCGGCGGCGTTGTCGCCGTCCACGCCGACCTTGACTTTGGAGCCGGGGATCAGCACGCCCTTGCCGATCATCGCCACGGCGTTCATCGACTGCGACACGTCGATCTGGCCGCTGATGGCCAGCATCGTGTTCTTCAGGTTGGTGATGCCTTCCACCGTGGAGATCTGCGCCAGCTGGGAGGTCAGCTCGGCGTTCTGCATCGGATTGAGCGGGTCCTGGTTCTGCAGCTGGGTCACCAGCAGCTTCAGGAACTGGTCCTGCAGGCCTTGGGCCGTGCTGCTTGAGTAGGCGCCGGTCTGTGCAAGTCCCAGGCCGGTCTGGCTCGTGGTTTGGTCGACAGTGGTCATGAATTCACTTGTTCAAGAGTTAGGACTGGCCGATGGTCAGGGTCTTCTGCATCAGCGCCTTGGCGGTGTTCAGCACTTCCACGTTCGCCTGATAGGAGCGCGAGGCGGCGATCATGTTGACCGTTTCGGCCACCGGATCGACGTTGGGCATGCTCACGTAGCCCTGCGCGTCCGCCATCGGATGCTGCGGGTCGTAGACCTGCTTCAAGGGCGACTGGTCCTGGACCACGCCGGCCACGCGCACTCCGCCGATCTCCTGGCCCAGGGCCTGGCCGGCGGGCGGATTGACCTGGAACACGACCTGGCGCGCGCGATAGGGCTGGCCGTCCGGGCCGACCACGCTGTCGGCGTTGGCCATGTTGCTGGCCGCGACGTTCATGCGCTGCGATTGCGCGCTCAGCGCCGAACCGGCGATATCAAAAATGCTCAGCAAGGACATTGCCTGGCGCTCCGTTCAGTAATCATTCCTGGATTGCGGCCATCATGGTCCGGATACGGCCTGACAGCATCTGCATGGTGCTTTGGTAGTGCAAGGTGTTATCGGCGAACTGCACGCGCTCGATGTCCATGTCCACCGTGTTGCCGTCCATGCTGGGCTGGTACGGCAGGCGGTACAGGAGTTCGGTGGGGCCTTGCGACACGGCCTTGGCCGGGATGTGGCGGGCGGACGTCAGCGTGAGCGAGGTGTCGGGCAGGCGCTTGGTGCCTTCCATGGCATTGGCCATCGCCGTCTTGAAGTCGAAATCGCGGGCCTTGTAGTTGGGCGTATCGGCGTTGGCGATGTTCGACGACAGCACTTCCTGGCGTTGCGCGCGCAGTCCCAGGGACTGCTGGAAGAACCGGAAATCTTCGTTAAGCCTGTCTAGCATCGTGGCGCCTTCGTGCATTGCAATTCGGATGGGCATGGGATCCCGGACGCACCGCTATCCCATTGGATGACGGCATCATAGGGGTGCGCGGGCCGCCACAATCAGCCAAATAACCCGTCATTTCTCATCCAATTCACGTATTGCCCGGCGCCGCGGACTTCTACAATTCATCCATCATGAAAAGCACCGCAAGACGACTCCGCGCGCGCGCCGGCTGCCTGGCCGCCCTGCTGCTGCCCCTGGCGGCCGCGCAGGCCCAGGACGCGGCGGCCCAGCCCTCCGAGGCGATCGCCCTGGCCGCGCAGGCCTACCTGCAGGACCAGCTGGCCAGCCTGCCGGGCCAGCCGTCGATCGCGATCGACCCGCCGCGGGCCGAGCGCCTGACGCCTTGCGACGTTTTGTCCCCGTTTTTACCGTCCGGCATGAAGCTGCGCGCCCGCATGACGGTCGGCGTGCGCTGCAACGCGCCCAAACCCTGGACCACCTACGTGCAGGCCACGGTCAGCGTGCCGGGCCAGTACTACGTGGCCTCGCGCCTGATCGCGTCCGGCCAGGCCCTCTCGCCCGACGACCTGGCGCCCCGCGACGGCGACCTGATCGCCCTGCCCCCCGGCGCCATCACCGATCCGCAGGCCGTGGTCGGCATGACCGCCGCCTATCGCATCAACGCCGGGCAGACGGTCCGCGGATCCTCGCTGCGCAATGCCCAGTCGGTGTTGCGCGGCACCAATGTGCGCATCAATGCGCGCGGCAACGGATTCGTGGTCAGCAGCGAAGGCCAGGCGCTGGAGAATGCCGCGCCCGGCGCCATGGTGCAGGTGCGCACCGCCGGCGGCCAGGTGGTCAGCGGCGTGGTGCGCAATGCCGGCCTCGTGGAAATACAACTGTAGGGGTTGTTACATATCGCGTTGCACCAATGGCCCGCCTACCCTAAAGTTCCTTCCGACCCTGTCGTTACAGAGACATGAAGTAGGCGGATCCGTCGCACAACCGCCCCCAGGACGCCCTGCGGAGATAATCTTGAAGATCAATTCCACCACCAACCGCCCCCTATCGGCGGACGCCGTCGGCACCCGCCCGGAATCGGCGGTCGCCCAGGCCTATGGCGCCAGCAGCGCCAGCGGCTCCAGCAGTTCGCAGGTGGCGCTGAGCTCGGCCTCGCGCAAGATGCTGGCGCTGCAGGACGGCTCGAACGACATCAACGTCGAGCGCGTTGCCGCCATCCGCGCGGCGATCGCCTCGGGCCAGCTCAAGATCGACACCGGCCGTATCGCCGACAGCCTGATCGCCAGCGCCCGCGACCTGCTGAAGTAAGCCCCGCAACACTCCGACCCGAGCAGCAGCATGACCACGAACACCGTCGACTCCCTGCAAACCTGCATGAGGCAGGAAGACGCCCTGATCACCGAGTTCTCCGCCATCCTGGAAGAAGAGACCGAAGTGCTCGTGGGCCCGGGCAACGTGGGCGCGCTGCAGGAAATCACGGAACGCAAGAGCAGCGTGGCCCGCAAGCTGGTGGATCTCAGCCAGACGCGCGACACCCTGCTGGCCGAGATCGGGCTGCCCAGCGGGCATGCCGGCACCGAACAGGCCGCCGTGCTGCACCCGCAACTGGCCGGCGTCTGGCAGGCCCTGCTGACGAAGTCGGCATCCGCCAATGAAATCAATCTGCGCAACGGCGCCCTGATCGACGTCCATCTGCGCTACACCCAGCAATCGCTGGATGCCCTGCGCAACCTGGGCGCGGCGGGCGCGCCCGCCACCTACGACGCGCGCGGCCGCGGCGCCCGCAGCGCCCCGGGCCGCAAGCCCATCGTCGCCGGCTGACGCCGGCGGTTTTTACCGCGTAGGATGGGTGGAGCGCGAGAGTTCTTAAGCGAGAACGCTGCTCTCCAACGCGCGTAACCCATGCTGCCATGGGCAGATAGCGCTCCCGGCATCGGCACGAAAACAGTCTATTGCCCACGCATGGACGGATAGTGCCCGGCATCGGCCGGAAAACAATCGATTGCGGCAGCATGGGTTACGCGCGCTGGAGAGTCGTGTTCTAACTTAAGAACTCTCGCGCTTCACCCATCCTACGCGCCGGTCATTTCCAGCATCGCGTACATCTTCAGCAGGGCCACCGGCAGCACCCTTCCCGACAGCTTGCGTTCCGTTCCCATGATGCCCGACAAGGGCCCGCGCACGACCTCGGCGGCCGAGGAATGCGCCAGCTGCCAGCAGGCGGCGCCCATCTGGCCGGCGATCAGGGCCTGGCGCGCCAGGGCATGGGCGCCGTCGACGGCGGGCAGCGCCTGCCAGGCGCTGGCCATGTAGCGGAACCCGGCCTTGGCCTCGTCCTGCAGCACCAGCCAGCGCGCCACCGTGGCCGCGTCCGCCTGGGACGCCGGCAGGTTGGTCATGCCGAACAGCTGTCCGGCCACCTCGCCGCTGACCGTGTCGATCAGGCGGGCGCAGACCAGCCGGACCGGCGCGCTCTCGCCGCGACCGGGCAAGACCACTTCCGTGCCCGAGGCCCACAGGGCCAGCGGCACGCGCTTGCCGTTCTTGACGCTGACCAGCCCCGGCATGTCGCCGGGCTGGCCCACCGGCAGATACCCCACGCTCTTGCCCACCGCGTTCAGGTTGGTCGGGCAGTCGTCCTGGATCACGCGCTGGCCGCCCGCGCTGCGGGCCACCCATGACACGCCCTGGGCGTTCAACGACGGCCACAAGGCCGCGGTGCCCGCTTCCAGCAGGTGCACGACCGGCAGCCGCGCCAGTTGCCCGCCCAGCCAGCCCACCCGCGCCTCCAGGGCGATGGCGGCGTCGGGCTGGGCCGGCTCGGCCGGCGCGAACGACGACAGGGTACCGTGCGGCAGCACCAGCTGCTGCGCCGGCGCCGCCAGGGCCGCGCCGCGGTCGCTCATCAGCAGCGTGCTCAACAGCGTTCCGCCCGGCAGGCCCTCGCCCTTCATGCCGGCCTTGCCGTGCATGGCGAGCAGGTGGCGGTTGCAGGTCGCCGAGAATTCGCGGCGCACCATCGCCAGGGGCTCGTCGCCCAGGGCCGCCAGGCTGGCGCCCGCTCCCACGTACTCGCGCCAGGAGGCGCGCGCCTGCACGCAAGCCGCGTCGTTCTCCAGCCAGGCGATGGTGTCATCCAGGTTCTGGGCGGCTTCGATCGAACCCGCCCCGCCCTGCGGGCGCAAGATGGCGGAAGCCAGCAGCTGCCGCCGGCGCGCCGGGTCGCCGCTGTCGGTTTCGCGCGAGGACGGCACCAGCGAGGCCAGGTCCGCTTCGCTCGGGGTGTACAGCGCGCGGGCCCGCTCCACCATGGAGAACGTGCGGTCGATCAGCACGTCGGCGCGGGCCTGCTCCATGTGCTCGGGCACCTTTTGCCCGACCGAGACGTAGTGGATCGGCAGGCGATGGCGGATGGCCGTGTCCAGCGCCGCGCCCAGGCGCGTGGCTTCGTCCAGCTTGGTGATGATGCAGCCGGCCACGTCCTCGCCCACGCCGTTGCGGTAGGCGTGGGCCACTTCGTCCAGTGTGTCGCCCTGGCTGGCGGCGTTCAGCACCAGCAGCCGGCGCACGGGCTTGCCCGCGTTGCACAGCATCGACGCCTGCTCGGCCACCAGCCGGTCGCGCTGGCTGATGCCGGTGGTGTCGATCAGCACGATCTTGCGGTTGCCCAGCTCGCCCAGGATGCGGCGCAGTTCGCCCGCGTCGCGCACCGAATGGGCGGGCACGCCCATCAGCCGGCCGTAGATCTGCAATTGCTCCAGCGCGCCGATCCGGAAATTGTCGGTGGTCAGCATCGCCACCTGTTCCCGGCCCTCGCGCGCCACGCAACGCGCCGCCAGCTTGGCCAGCGTCGTCGTCTTGCCCACGCCGGTCGGGCCGACCAGGGCATACACGCCGCCGCCCAGGAATTCGTCTTCGGAGCGCAGCACCGGCAGGTGCGTCACCAGCTCATTGCGCGCCCAGCTGAGCGCGGCTTCGGGCGTCATTCCTTCGGGCAGCCGTTCGACCAGGGTGCGCACCAGCTTCGTGCTGAACCCCGCATCCAGCAGGCTGCGGAACAAGGCCGCCGCCGCGGGCTCGCGCCCGGGGCCCTGGCGCCCGCCCCAGAGCAGGCCGTCCATGCGGCTTTCCAGCGCGCCGCGCAGGGCGCTGATCGCGTCCTGCAGGCCGGCCGCCGCGTCGCCCGCCATCGCGGTCTGCGGCATCGCCGGGGGCTGGCGCAAGGGCGCGTCCGGCATGCGCGCCATGGACGGCACGGCGGGCTGGGACGCGGGAGGAACATAGGCAGGCGCGGCCGCCGCGGCAGCGGAAGTCGGAACGGCTGCGGGAGCGGAAACCGGCGCCACGGCCGGCGCCGCCGTCTGCTGTCGGGCAACCGGCGCCATGGGCGGCTGCTCCGCCCGGAGGGGCGCGGCGGGCACCGCAGGCGCGTGATACGCGTTGGGCGCCGGCGCGCTCGGCGCAGGTGCCGGCCGGACGTCCTCGGCCTGCGCCGGCGCGGCATAGGCGGACTGGTAGGCCGCGATGGAACGCGCGGGCGTCATGTAGCCGGAAGGCGCGGCGACGGCAGGCGCGGGCGGCATGGCCGGCATGGCGGACGGCCCCGCGGGACGCGGCTCCAGCGGCCGCATTTCCATCGGACGCGGCTGGGCCGCAGACTGTCCCATGGGACGCTGTTCCATGGAGCGCGGTTGCGCCGGAAACGGCTCCGCGGGACGCCGTTCCATGAAGCGCGGCTCGGCCGGCGACTGCTCCGCGGATCGCTGTTCCAAGGGGCGCGGCTGCGCGGACGCCTCGCGGGGCGGCGTCTGGACGGGCGCGTCGTCGAACGCGCCCTCCACCGTGGCCAGCACTTCCACGCCGCCATCGACGCTGCGGTTCGACACGATCAGCGCGTCCGGCCCGAGGACCTGGCGCACCTGGCGCATCACCTCGCGGCTATTGATCCCAAAAAAGCGGCTTATCTTCATGCCCCATTGCCTCCGCCGATCAGCGCGGTCACGCGGACCATGCGCTCATCGGGTATTTCCGTATTCGACAACACGCCCAGCTGCGGCAGATGGTGCCGCAGGAAGCGCGACAGCGGCGCGCGCAGTACCGGCGACACCAGGAGCACCGGCGCATTGCCCTGCGACTCCTGCCGTTCGACGGCCGCCTGCGTCTCGCGCAGCAGCGTATCGGCCAGCCCCGGCTCCAGGCCGCCGCTGGTGGTCATGGCCTGCGACAGCACGCGCTCCAGCTTCACGTCGAGCCCGATGACGCGCAGCTCGCCCTCGCCCGGGAACCATTGCTGGGTGATGGCGCGGCCCAGCGAGCGGCGCGTCAGCGCGATCAGCTCGTTGATGTCCGGCTGGCTGCCCGACCCCGCCGCCTGCGCCGCCAGGCGCGGCCCGTGCTCGGACAGCGTATCGATGATGGTGCGCATGTCGCGGATCGGCACCTCTTCCGACAACAGGCCCTGCAGCACCTTCTGCAGCACCGTGAGCGACAGGGTCTTGGGCACCAGGTCCTCGACCAGCTTGGGCGCGTCGCGGCCGATGCGATCCAGCAGCTGCTGCACTTCCTGGCGGCCCAGCAGGTTCGAGCCGTGGCGGTGCATCAGGTGGTTCAGGTGCGTCGCGACCACGGTGCCGGCGTCGACCACGGTATAGCCGGCCACCTGGGCCTGGTCGCGCAGGCTGCCGTCGATCCACAGCGCCGGCAGGCCGAACGCGGGATCGGTGGTCGGCGTGCCCTTGATCTGCATGGTCACGCCGCCCGGATCGATCGCCAGCCATTGGCCGGGCATGGCCACGCCATGGCCCACTTCCACGCCGGACAGCAGGATGCGGTAATCGTTGGGCTTGAGCTCCAGGTTGTCTCGGATATGCACGACCGGCGGCAGGAAGCCCACGTCCTGCGCGAACTTCTTGCGCAGGCTGCGGATGCGGTGCAGCAGCTCGCCGTTCTGGGCGTGGTCCACTAGCGGGATCAGGCGGTAGCCCACTTCCAGCCCCAGCTGGTCCACCATGGAGACGTCGTCCCAGCTCGCTTCGGCCGCGGCGGCCTGGGCCTGCGTGATCGCCTGCGGCGGCACCTCCGCGGCGGCGGCCACGGCCGCGGTCCTGCGTTTGTGCAGCATCCAGCCGCCCCAGGCCAGCGCGCCGGCCAGCGTCAGGAAGGCGACATGCGGCATGTTGGGGATCAGCCCCATGATGCCGATGATGGCGGCGGTCAGGAACAGCACGCTGGGGTTCGAGAACAGCTGGCTGATGATTTGCTGGCCGATGTCCTGGTCGGTCGACACGCGCGAGACGACCACGCCGGCGGCGGTGGAGATCACCAGGGCCGGGATCTGGGCGACCAGGCCGTCGCCGATGGTCAGCAGCGTGTAGACGCGGGCCGAATCGCTCATCGACATGTCGTGCTGCGCCACGCCGACGATCAGGCCGCCGATGATGTTGATCGCCATGATCAGCAGGCCGGCGATGGCGTCGCCGCGCACGAACTTGCTGGCGCCGTCCATGGAGCCGAAGAAGTCCGATTCCTGCGCCACCTCCGAACGGCGCTTGCGCGCCTCGTCTTCGCCGATCAGGCCCGCGTTCAGGTCGGCGTCGATCGCCATCTGCTTGCCGGGCATGGCGTCCAGGGTGAAACGCGCGCCCACTTCCGCGATACGCCCCGCGCCCTTGGTGATGACGATGAAGTTGATGATGGTCAGGATCACGAAGACGATGATCCCGACCGCGAAGTTGCCGCCCACCAGGAAGTGGCCGAAGGCTTCGATGACCTTGCCCGCCGCGTCCGGGCCGGTATGGCCGTGCAGCAGCACCACCCGCGTGGACGCGACGTTCAGCGACAGCCGCAGCAGCGTGGCGAACAGCAGGACGGCCGGGAACGCGGCGAAGTCCAGCGGCTTGCGCGTGAACATCGCCACCAGCAGGATCATCACGGACAGCGCGATGTTGAAGGTGAACAGCAGGTCGAGCAGGAACGTGGGCAGGGGCAGCACCATCATGCCCAGCACCATCACGATCAGGATCGGACCGGCCAGCAGCCGCGCGTGCGTGGCCCCGCCACTCTTCAACATGGTGAGCAAAGCGCTCATTCCTTAAACTCCTTGTGCTGCGGTTTTGGCTTGCGGGTCCAGCTCGGCGGGCACGGCCAGCCGGGTCGGGGCCGTCGGTTCGGCCCCCCATCCCGATCGCCAGGAACGCAGCTGGAAGACCCACGCCAGCACTTCTGCCACCGCGGTGTATAGCTCGGCCGGGATTTCCTGCCCCAGCTCGACGTGTTGATGCAGGGCGCGCGCCAGCGGCGGCGCCTCCAGTGTGGGGATGCGGTGCTCGGCCGCCAGTTCGCGGATCTTGGCCGCGATCAGGCCGGTGCCCTTGGCCAGCACCCGCGGGGCGCCGTGCTTGTCCTCGTTGTACTTCAGCGCCACGGCGTAGTGGGTCGGGTTGGTCACCACCACGTCCGCCTTGGGCACTTCCGCCATCATGCGGCGCCGCGCGGCCTGGCGCTGCTGCTGCCGGATGCGGGCCTTCACGTGGGGATCGCCTTCGCTTTCCTTGTGTTCCTGGCGCACGTCCTCCTTGGACATGCGCAGCTTCTTCAAGTGGCTCCAGATCTGCCACGGCACGTCCAGCAGCACGATGACCAGGAGCGACGCCACGATGAAGGCGCAGCACATCGCCACCAGCGTCAGCGCCTTGGTCAGCGCGGCCGAGGGCGCGACGTGCATCAGGCTCAGCATATCGTCGTGGTAGCGCCAGATCACCCAGACGGCGACGCCGCCCACCAGCCCGGCCTTGGCCAGCGCCTTGATCAGCTCGACCACGGTCTGGGACGAGAACATCCGCTTCAGCCCCGACAAGGGGCTGAGCTTGGAAAAATTGAACTGCAGGGGCTTGCCGGAGATGACGATGCCGCCGAGCAGCACGCTGGACAGCACCGCCACCGCCGCCAGCAGCCCGAAGATCGGCAGCAGCACCAGCAGGATCTGGCCGAAGCCGTCGACCGCGCGCTCGACCATCACGCCGGGATCGGCGACGATGCGCTGGTCGAACCCCAGGCCGTTGCGCAGCACGCCGGTCAGGGACCGGTACAGCGAACCGCCGCCCGCCCAGATCGCTCCGACACCGGCGGCCAGCATCATGAACGTGCCCAGTTCGCGGGAACGCGCAATCTGCCCCTCCTCGCGCGCCTTTTCCAGGCGCCTGGGAGAGGCGGCTTCGGTTTTTTCGAGGTCGCTTTCTTCGGACATGCTCTGCGGTGTCGTTGCGGCTCGCGGATTCTGGGATTGCGAGCTGCCCGCCGAGATTCTAGGAGGCCCCGGGCTTGGGCGATAAGCCAAGAAACGGGGGGAAAGCGGCGCTATTCCGGGATGCGTCCGGAGCCCGCCCGCGCGACCCGGCCGGCGGCGCCCCGCGCCCCGGCCGCGTCCGCGCCCTCAGCCGGCCGCGGGAATCGCCCTGGCGCCGGCGTCGTCGGCCTCCACCGCCGCCTGGAAGCGCTGGTAGTCCAGGCCGATCCGCACCGCGCCCCAGTGTTCCGGCCCCAAATAAACGGGCACGGAGATATCGTTGACGATCTCGCCGGTATCGCGCGAGTAGGTCTGGAACAGCATCGAGCCGGTATTGGCCGCCAGCCGCGACCCCACCGGGTCGTCGAAGATGCGCTTGTGGCGCGCGCGAAGAATGTCCTGCGCCGGATCCCCGGTGGGCGCGTGCGAAAACCGGCTGTTGTGCGCCGGCGCATACCCCCGGTTGTCCACCAGGATCGTGTAGATCGCGCCGGGCACCGACTCCAGCACCCGGTCCAGCAGCCGGGTCAAGGGCTCGTCGATCGCGCGGTCGTAGGCCGTGTGGTAGCGCGGCGGCTCGCTGCCGGGAATGCGGCGGTAATGGCGGTCGAACACGTCCGCCCCGCCCTTCCGGGCCGCTTCCAGCAAGCCGGCGGCCGCGTCGCGGAAAGCCTCGACCGCGTCGGACAGGCCGTCGAACGCGGTGTTGCCCGTGCGCATGTCGGCCAGCACCTCCTGCACGCTTTCGGTCTGGCGGCGGATGCGGTCGATCTCGCCCGACATGCTGCCCATGCGCTGCAGCACGTCGGCGCTCAGCGCCGCGATCCGCCCGACCTCCTGGCTCATGCCGTGGTTGGTGGCATCGACCTCGCCGATCGCCTGCACCACTTCGGCCACCTGCCGGTTCATGCTGCCGAAATCGTCCACGAACCGCTGGAAGTCGGAACACGTCCGGTCCAGGACCTCGCCCGAGGCGTCGACGTCCTCGCGCAGGTTGCCAGTCTGGCGCTGCGTGTCGTCCACCAGTTCCAGCATCTCGCCGCTGTGCCGGGCGATATCGCCGGTGGCGGAATTCACGCGCTCGGCCAATCGGCCGACCTCGCTCGCCACCACCGCGAAGCCGCGCCCGGCGTCGCCGGCCCGGGCGGCCTCCACGCCGGCGTTCAGCGCCAGCAGCTGCGTCTGCAGCGCGATCTCCTTGATCAGCTTGCTGGTGTCGCCCACCGAACGCGCCCGCGCGCTGAGCTGCCCCACCACGTCGCTGAACGCGGCCATTTCGCGCGTCATGCGGTCCACGCGCTGCTTGACCTCGGACAACTCGGCCAGCGCCTGTTCCGCCGCCTGCAGGTTGTGGCCCGAGACCTCGGCGATTTCACGCGCATGGGTGGACGTGGAAGCCGACAACGCCGCGATCTGCGTGCCGCTCGCGGCCAGCGCCTGCGCCGCCCGCGCCTGTTCCTGCGCGAGCTGCGAACAGCGCCCGGCCTGGAACTGGGTGCGCGCCGCGTTGAGCGCGATTTCGATGCTGGATTGCCGCACGGTCATGATCCGGCGGCGGATCTGCCCCAGGAACCGGTATAGCGGCCATATGGCGGGACTGACGGACAGGGTGCGTTCCGACAGCATGGCGTCGCCCCGGTTTAGCCGGCGCAACAACACCCACATGCCGCCCAAGCGGAATACGGATCTGGCCAAGATGAACCTCCTTGTGCTGGCCCGGATCGCCTTCTATGGGCATCCGTTGCCTGGCGCCCGTGGCGCCTGGTCTCGTGCTGCGAGGCCCCGATTCTTATGGCAGGAAGTCTATCGGCCGGGCGCGGTTCGCGCCCTTAGGGATTACGTTCATCAAACGCGGTGGCGCGCGCCGCCGGCAGGGCATGTCCGTCGGCGCGAGGCCACCGGCCTAGAAGCCCAGGCTGGCCAGCAGGTCGTCGACCTGGTCCTGGCTGGTGACCACGTCGGCCTTGCCCTGCGGACTGATCTGCGGCCCGTTGAGCAGGCTGTTGGCCTCCTCGCGGCGCTCCTGCGGCACGTTGTCCAGCAGCACCTGCAGCAGTTCGCGCTCGATCGCGCCGACCACGTCCATCATGCGCATGATGACCTGGCCGGTGAGGTCCTGGAAATCCTGCGCCATGATGATTTCCATCAAGTGCGATTGCGTCTGCTGCGCCTGCTTGGGCACGTCCTGCAGGTACGCGCGGGTTTCCTTCACCAGCTCGCGCGCCTCGGGCAGTTCCAGCGGCTGGTCGTACCACTGTTGCCAGCGCGCATCCAGCGCCTGCGCCGAGCGCGACAGCCGGTCCTGGATGGGGCCGGCCTGCTCGGTCGCGTTCAGCACCCGGTTGGCGGCCTGCTCGGTCATCTGCGCCACGTAGCGCAGGCGGTCGCGGGCGTCGGGGATGGCGGTGGCCGCGTCCTTGATCGCCTGGTCCAGGCCCAGCTCGCGCATGCTGTCGCGCAGCATGCGCGTCAGCGACGCGATGCGATGGATCAGGTCGGGGGACTCAGCCGGGTCAACATTTTCCGTCGTGCTCATTGCACACCTCAGCCGGCAATTTTCTCGAAGATCTTGGTGAGCTTCTCTTCCAGCGTCGCCGCGGTGAAAGGCTTGACCACGTAACCGTTGGCGCCGGCCTGGGCCGCCGCGACGATGTTTTCCTTCTTGGCCTCGGCCGTCACCATCAGCACCGGCAGCGAGGCGTCGGCGCGGATCTGCTTGAGCATTTCCAGGCCGTCGAGATTAGGCATGTTCCAGTCGGACACGACGAACTGGAAGCCGCCGTTGCGCAGCTTCTCCAGGCCGATCGCGCCGTCTTCGGCTTCATCCACGTTCTCGAAACCCAGCTCCTTGAGCAGGTTGCGGATGATCCGCCGCATGGTGGGGAAATCATCCACCACCAGAATCTTTATGCCCTTGTCTACCATCTTCTACTCCAGAAAAAATGTGCTTGGGAACGATCGTCCATCCGCGTCAGACGCGGTGGCCACGGTCGCCCAGGCGAGTCAGAATGCGTTCGCTCATCGCGGACAACGAAACCACTTCATCCGCGGCGCCGATGGCGATCGCCTCGCGGGGCATGCCGAAGACCACGCAGCTGGCTTCGTCCTGCGCAATCGTGTGGGCCCCGGCGCGGTGCATGGCCAGCATGCCGGCGGCGCCGTCCTTGCCCATGCCCGTCAGGATGACGCCGATCGCGTTCTTGCCGGCGGCGACCGCCGCCGAGTTGAACAGCACGTCCACCGACGGGCGGTGGCGGTTGACCGGCTCGCTGGCCTCCAGCTCGATCACATAGTTGGCGCCGCTGCGGCCCAGCCGCATGTGGGTATCGCCGCCCGGCGCCAGGTATACGTGGCCCGGCAGCACCCGGTCGCCATGCACGGCCTCGCGCACGGTCACCGCGCACAGCGCGTCCAGGCGCTGGGCGAACGAGCGCGTGAAGCCCGCCGGCATGTGTTGCGTGATCAGGATGGCGGGGCTGTCCGGCGGCAGCGGCTGCAGCACTTCGCGGATGGCCTCGGTGCCGCCCGTGGACGCCCCGACGATCACCAGCTTTTCCGAGCTGGCCAGCGGCCGGCGCAGCATGGGCGCGGGCGCGGCCTGGGCCGTGTGCGGCGTCGGCGCGCGCAGTTTGGCCCGCGAGGCCGCGCGGATCTTGTCCGCGATGATTTCGGTGTATTCGAGCAGGCCGTCGCGTATGCCCAGCTTGGGCTTGGTCACGAAATCGATCGCGCCCAGTTCCAGCGCGCGCAGCGTGATTTCGCCGCCGCGCTCGGTCAGCGACGACACCATCACCACCGGCATCGGCCGCAGCCGCATCAGCTTTTCCAGGAAATCCAGCCCGTCCATGCGGGGCATTTCCACGTCCAGCGTCAGCACGTCGGGGTTGTGGCGCTTGATCAGTTCGCGCGCCACCAGGGGGTCCGGCGCGGTCGCGACCACTTCCATGTCCGGCTGGCTATTGATGATCTCCGTCATCAATCCACGCACCAGCGCGGAATCGTCCACACACAAAACGCTTATTTTCTTCATTGTTGCTGCCCCGTTCAGGCCTTGCCCGCACATTCGTAGACCGTCTGCCCACGCAGGCGGAAATCCCGGCTGATGTAGGTGAAGTTCTCGGAATGGCCCGCGAACAGCAGTCCGCCGGGTTTGAGCAGCGGCACGAACCGCTCCAAAATCTTCGCCTGGGTGGGTTTGTCGAAATAAATCATCACGTTGCGACAGAAGATCACGTCGAACTTCTCGTCGATCGGCCAGGCCGGCGCCAGCAGGTTCAGGGTTTCGTAGCGCACCATGTCGGCGATCTCGGGACGCACCCTCACCTGCCCCGCGTTCGCGCCCCGCCCCTTCAGGAAGAACCGCCGCAGACGCTCCGCGTCCATCTTCGCCACGCGTTCCTCGGGATAGACCGCGGCGCGCGCCCGGGCCAGCACGTTGGTGTCGATGTCGGTGGCCAGCACCGAGCACGAGGAAGCCCGCGGGCCCAGCGCCTCCACCAGCGTCATGGCGATGGAGTACGGCTCTTCGCCGGTGGACGCCGCGCAGCACCAGACCGACACCGGCCCGCTGCGCCGCCGGGCGAAGTCCGCCAGGATGGGGAAATGATGGGATTCCCGGAAAAAGGCCGTGAGATTGGTCGTCAGGGCATTGACGAAGTCTTCCCACTCGGCCGCGCCGGGCTCGTTCTCCAGCTGGTCCAGGTAGCTGCCGAAATCCTGCAGGCCCAGGGCGCGCAGGCGCCGCGCCAGCCGGCTGTAGACCATTTCGCGCTTGTGCGTGCCCAGCGAGATGCCGGCGTGCGCATGGATCATCTTGCGAACGCGCGAGAAATCGGCGTCGCGGAAGTCAAATTGGCGGTCCACCGACATGGACGGCGCCGGGTAAGCCGAAGTTGCCACGTCGGCCCTCAGTGCCCGAGCGCAAGCGCATCGGGCGCCTGCAAGCGTGCTTCGTCATCGGAGGAACGGACCGAAGACAGGCGATGCGCCGGCACTTCGATCACTTCGCCCGCATTGATCTTGAACACGGCGACCGCCTCGGCCAGGCGCTGCGCCTGCTCCTGCAGCGAGCCCGCCGCGGCCGCGGCCTCTTCCACCAGCGCCGCGTTCTGCTGCGTCACTTCGTCCATCTGCGACACCGCCCGGTTCACCTGG
>Ga0160492_100421_pt1 | contig 25630 bp, 28 predicted proteins | sample DID2MG_FD_108258 | JGI IMG/M metagenome (GOLD analysis project Ga0160492, IMG submission 108258) | Enriched soil microbial communities from UW Madison campus, WI, USA - DID2877_E24_FP2 MG | ecosystem: Environmental > Terrestrial > Soil > Unclassified | place: USA: Madison, Wisconsin | collected... | reverse complement strand
TTTTTTCCTTCATGATTCGTATGAGTTGAACTTTTCTTTCCATGGTTCGTGTATACACGAACCATGGGTTCGGGTGATTTTTTCCTTCATGATTCGTATGAGTTGAACTTTTCTTTCCATGATTCGTGTACACACGAACCATGGGTGAAATTTTCCCTACTCACGACTGATCGTAATTCGATATTTTTGCGCCCTAACACGTTTGTATGCCCGATACTTTTTTTTACGGCACTGACCGGCTCACCAGCGGCAAAGCCATCGCCATTGCCCGCGGCCAGCTCAAAGCCAGCCTTAATGACGACGCTACCGCACGCGTACTCGCCAGCCAGGACGAAGTAGCCCAGATCGTCAGCACCGGCCGCACCGTCTACGGCGTCAATACCGGCTTCGGCATCCTGGCCAATAAACCTATTTCAGAAGAAGATACCGCCACGCTGCAATACAAGATCCTGCAAAGCCACAGCGTCGGCGTTGGCGAACCCATTGCCCCGGAAGTGTCGAAGCTCATGCTCATCACCAAAGTGCAGTCTCTTGCACAAGGGTACAGTGGTGTGCAACTATCCACTTTACAACGGATCATCTGGCATATCGACAACAATATCATTCCCGTAGTGCCAAGCCAGGGAAGTGTAGGCGCCTCCGGCGATCTGGCCCCCCTCGCACACCTCTTCCTTCCGCTTATTGGTTTGGGTGAATGCTGGATAAATGGCGAAAAGAAAAAGTCTGCCCAGGTATTGCAACAATACCAGTTGCCGCCAATACAGCTAGGTCCTAAAGAAGGACTGGCACTGATCAACGGTACACAATTCATTCTTTCCTTTGCCGTAAAAGCAGTGCAGCGCATGCACAATTGCCTTGAGGCTGCCGATATCATCGGCGCCATGACGCTTGAAGCCCTGACGGGCACCAATGCCCCCTTCGACGAACGTCTGCACAAACTCCGGCCTTATGCCGGCAACCGGCTCGTAGCACAACGCCTGCGCCTGATCCTGCATGATTCAGCCATCATGCAAAGCCATGTGGATTGCGGGCGCGTACAGGATCCTTACAGCCTCCGCTGCATGCCGCAGGTACACGGTGCCAGCCGCACAGCGTGGTTTCATTTAAAAGAGCTGACCGAAACGGAACTCAACGCCGTTACCGATAACCCGATCATCTTTTCAGCCAACGATACGATCAGCGGTGGCAACTTCCACGGACAGCCACTCGCGTTGCCGCTCGATTATGCCTGCTTCGCTGCAGCGGAAGTCGGTAATATTTCCGACCGCCGTTGCTACCTGCTGCTGGAAGGCAAATGGGGCCTGCCCATGTTGCTGATGAAAGACGTTGGATTGAACAGCGGCTTCATGATCCCGCAATACACCACTGCCGCTTTGGTAACGGAAAACAAAACACTTTGTTTCCCCGCAAGTGCCGACAGCATTCCTACTTCACTCGGACAGGAAGACCATGTAAGCATGGGCAGTATCAGCGGGCGCAAACTCAACCAGGTACTCGACAACCTCGAAAATATTCTCGCCATCGAATTACTCAGTGCCTGCCAGGCGATTGAATTCCGCCGCCCGCATCGCAGCAGCGAAGTGCTGGAGTTTGCACATGATCTGGTACGCAACTACGTGAGTTTTGCAGAGGAGGATCGCATTTTTGCCGAAGACATCAATCTGGTGGCAGGATTGATCAAGGATTTTTCTTTCGTGGAAAAAGTAGACGCCTTTACTGCTTCACGTGATATCCGGCTCAATGAAGGGTATGCCGAGTTTGCCTATTAATAAAAAACATTCATCCGATAAACAGCTCACTATGTCTTACGATCCGGTTAAATACAAAACACCTACAGGTTCCACGCTTACCACAAAAGGCTGGGTGCAGGAAGCAGCACTCCGCATGTTGCTCAACAACCTCGATCCCGAAGTGGCCGAACGTCCGGATGAATTGATCGTATATGGCGGCCGCGGCAAAGCGGCGCGCAACTTCGAGGCACTCGACAAGATCATCGCCAGCCTCAAGTCGTTGGAGAATGATGAAACCTTGCTGATACAATCCGGCAAACCCGTCGGCATTCTTCGTACGCATCCCGATGCGCCACGTGTATTGTTATCCAATTCCCAATTGGTGCCCAAATGGGCTACCTGGGAACATTTCGATATGCTGGAGAAAAAGGGATTGATGATGTACGGTCAGATGACCGCCGGCAGTTGGATTTATATCGGCAGCCAGGGCATCGTACAAGGCACTTACGAAACCTACGGCGCTGCGGCCGACAAACATTTCGGCGGCACACTCAAAGGCACATTGAATGTAACGGCCGGTCTCGGTGGTATGGGCGGCGCTCAACCGCTCGCCATTACCATGAATGAAGGAGTGGCGCTCATCGCCGAAGTGGAAGGCTGGCGCATCGATAAACGCATTGAAACCCGCTACCTCGACGAAAAGTTCACCGACATCGACGCGGCGATCGATCAGGCTTTGCTTTACAAACAAAAAGGTGAAGCACGCAGTATTGGTGTACAGTGTAACGCCGTGCACCTGCTGGAAAGATTAATTGAAAGAAAAATCATTCCCGATACATTAACGGACCAGACTTCCGCGCACGATCCACTGATCGGCTACTGGCCGCATGAACTGAGCTACGAACAGGCAACCGAATTGCGCAAAATCAATCCCGATGAATATGTTGCATTGGCTTACAACAGCATGGTGAAACATGTAGAGCTGATGCTCGAATTACAAAAGCTGGGTGCGATCACGTTTGATTATGGCAATAATATCCGCGCACGCGCGCAGGAAAAAGGTGTGGCCAACGCATTTGATTTTCCCGGCTTTGTTCCGGCTTATATCCGCCCGCTTTTCTGCGAAGGCAAGGGCCCTTTCCGATGGGCAGCCTTGAGCGGCGATCCTGCTGACATTGCCGTTACCGATGAAGTGATCGGCAATTTGTTTCCCGATAACAAAGGGCTGCAACGCTGGCTGCGCCTCGCCAAAGAAAAGATTGCGTTTCAGGGGTTACCTGCGCGTATTTGCTGGCTCGGCCAGGGGGAAAGAGAAAAAGCCGGTCTTGCTTTCAACGAGCTCGTTCGCACCGGCCGCGTAAAAGCACCGATCGTAATCGGCAGGGATCATCTCGATACAGGCTCTGTGGCAAGCCCCAACCGCGAAACCGAAGCCATGCTCGATGGCAGCGATGCCGTGGCCGACTGGCCATTGCTGAACGCATTGGTAAATACTGCGGGTGGCGCATCGTGGGTGAGCCTGCATCATGGCGGCGGAGTAGGCATGGGCTACAGTATTCACGCAGGTATGGTGATCGTGGCAGATGGTACAGCCGAAGCCGATGCACGTCTGGCCCGCGTGTTACGCAATGATCCGGGAATGGGCGTTATCCGCCATGCCGATGCGGGTTATGATATAGCAAAGGAAACCGCGAAGAAACACGGGCTGGATATTTAAAGTCAAAAGTCAAAATTCAAAAGTCAAAAGAACAAAGACGAAGTTCCAAGAAATACAACAGCCGGCTATCTCGCGATACCGGCTGTCTGCTTTTATCTCAACTAAACTAATCAACTTGTTTTTTACGCGCGGTTTCCGCAATCGTATTCATCCGCACGATGAACAACAGCAAAGCTACCAGTAATCCCACGGCCATTAAATAAATCAGGAACATGCCATAGTCCCGCTGCAGCGACGGTGGCAGATAGTGTGTTTCCAGTTTTGACGGTTTTACAAAAGGCGCGTCGCTTTCTTTTTGCGTGCTGGCATTGATGTATTCAACGATGCTTTTGATGTTGTCGGGAGTTAGGTCAGTATGATCGGGCATCACCACCTGGTTGAACTGGTGATAGATAGCCACCGCATCTTTATCGCCGCTTTTGATCAATGCCTGCGATGATTGTACAAATTTTACGATCCAGTCCAGGGAGCGGCGCTGGTCCACACCAGCCAATGCAGGACCCGTGAGTATGCGGTTTACATTGTGGCAGGCGGCACAGCGGCTTACAAATATTGTCTTGCCATCTTCAACAGGATTGGCATAGAGCCCTCCTCCGGAAATGATCAGCAGAAAGGCAATAAGCAGGGATCTATTTTTCATGTTTCAGTTTTTTAATGTCAGTTATTAGTTGGGCTACTTCAGTGTCACTGGTGCCATCATAATATCCTCTTAAACGTTGCTGCTTATCCAGGAGTACCAGTTTTTCACTATGGATAAAATCATTCGGACCGCCATCGCCGTCGGTAGCTACTACGAGAAAACTATTGCGCGCCAGAGCGTAGATTGATTTCTTATCACCCGTTAACAGGTCCCATTGATGCGTGTCGAGTCCGAAGCGATGCGCATAGGTGGCTAACTGGGCGCTGCTGTCGTTTTCCGGATCAACTGTAAAGGAGCTGATCCATACCCCGGTATCCTCGGCAAAAGCCTGTTGCACCTGCCGCAAATGGGTGGTCATCTTCGGACAAATGACCGGGCAATGCGTGAAGAAAAAATTAGCCACCACGATCTTTCCGTTCCATCGATCCTGCGTTATTGTTACACCTTTTTGATTCTGCAGTGCAAACGCGGCAATCTTATGGTCTTCCTTGCCGAACACGGGCAGTGTTTCCCATTTGCGTTCATACAGGTTCACCATCGCATACACCGTAAAGGGCAGCGCGAAAACTAGCAGGATAAAGAGCCGGATGGTTGTATTTTTTTTCATGGCTTAACCGTTTCAGTTTTGTTTTCAACCGGCATTGGGTTGTCGATATTGTACCTCGGTGCCCCCGGCCCGCTGTTTTTATTTACGTTGATGAGGGCAGGTATATAAGCCAGCAGGATAATCACGACCATGGCTGCCAGCCAGGGTTTGAAGCGATCGAAGAGCGGTACACGTTTTTCGTCGTGAAATGCTTCGGCTACCGGAATATCCAGTTGGCCTTCCTCCGTTTTCTTTTTGAAGATGGTACCGAAGAATACGACTACGAACAACATGCCTGCAAGAAACATGATGAATCCGCCAAGCAACGCGATGGTAGTAGTAGGTACCCAGTCGGGGCGGAATTGCGCGCTTTCCGGATTGAGGTAAGAGATACCTAGATTGGTACGGCGTGGTTCACCTCTCAATCCTCCCCAGCTCATACCGAACGAAAAGATCAGCATGCCAATCATCCAGAGATAGGGAATGATCGCATTCACTGAAGGCATGAATATTTTTTTACCACTCATACCCGCGTACAGGTATAAACTCATTCCGACAATACCCAGGAATACCGGCCCCGCAACAGTCATGTGAAAGTGACCGGGCAACCAGGCCGTATTATGTACTACATTGTTGAGCGAGTAAGAGGAGTTGATAATGCCGGTTACACCCCCGAAAACAAACAGGATCAGACCGCAGATGAAATAACCAAAGAGATACTTGTCTTTGTTTAGATAAGGAAGTTTGCCCATCCAGCCGAATAACCCTTTCGCACCGCGCTTGCGGCCTGCATATTCGAGTGAAGCGGCAATGGTGAAGGCTGTGATGAAACTCGGAATGGCTACGCCATAGGTCAGCAAGCCGTGGAAGAATTTCACGCCGCGTGTGATAGTAGGGTCGCTGTACTGGTGGTGAACGCCAACGGGAATGGAGAAAATGAGAAACAAAAACAAAGCAATGCGTCCCGCGAGATCGGAATAGAGCTTGCCACCCGCCACCTTCGGCAGGATGGTATAGAACATGATATAGGCGGGCAACAACCAGAAATAAACCAGTGCGTGTCCGAAGAACCAGAAAAGTGTTCTGGCCAGGTTTACATTCACCGTTTTTGTCCAACCCATTGACCATGGTATCAGTAATACCAGCACTTCATAGGCTACGGCCAGCGTACACATAAACCAGATGATGAAGTTGATGAGGGTGCCCAATACCGCCAGGGGCGTTTTGGTTTCGGGATTTTCTTTTTTCCAGGCATTATACATACGTACCCAGTCAAAGAGGGGCACCCATGATCCGACGATCAGCAGGGCGGCCCCGAGATAGAACAAGGGGTGGGCTTTCAGCGGGGGGTAAAAAGTATAGAGTACCGATGCCTTACCCATCAGCATGGTTGCTGCTGCCAGCAATACGCCGGTGAGCATCAGCCAGAAGCTGAGCCACATCAGTTTTTTATTGGGTTCTTTTTTGAAATAAAAAGCCATGGTGGCATGACCAAATGCTACGGCAAAAAAGGTTGTCAGCACGAGCGCGTTGATCACGCCGTGCAAAGTGAGCCCCTGGTAGTAATCCAGTTTCAGAAAGGAAGTCTGGTGTAATACGCCCGCCCTGTACACGGTCTGCATCAATCCGTGATATATACCGATGATCAGCAAGGCTACCGGTATCGCCAGTTCGAGGTAAATTATCCGTTTAAAAGTTTTGCTTACTTGCATAAATCATCGTTTTATTTGGCGGTGGGATAGTTGACAATAACCTGGGCCCGCATACTCTGATGACCCACGCCGCAATACTCATGGCACACGATGTCATACACGCCGGGTTTATCGAATTTTACGGTGGTCTTATTGATGGACCCGTAAACGGCCATCATGTTTACATTCTTCTGCGCAATGTTGAACCCGTGAACCACATCTTTGGATGTAAGGTAGAAGTCCACTTCACTGCCGACGGGTACATAGATCTCGCCTGGTTCAAATTGCCACATGGAGGCAACTGAAAAAACCTGGTAGGTCGTTGAATCCAGTTTGTTGATCCGGGGTTCCGTATACACTTTGTTGTAAGGAAGACATTCAGGCAGGTCTGTCTGGTATTTGTTTTTCGCATACAACAGCGAAAAAATAAAAAGACCGATGACAGAAAGTGTGATGATCAACACCCGTTTTTCAAATTTGTCAATTTTCATAAAAAAAGTTTAACTGCGTTCGATCATGAGGGAATAGATGCCGTACCAGAAGAGGAGGGAGAGCACAACCAGTGCGATAAAAAAGGCCATCGCTCCGGTGGGGATGAATTTTTCTTTCTTTTCTTGGGGTTCCATGTGTATTGATTTGATTGCCCGGCAAAACTACCTGTCAGCTTTTTACACACTGATGACATCACGCTCCTGAAGAACTGATTTATATCAGGGAGACTGCATGACATAAATCAGCCGATGCCATTTGCGGATACTTTTCTTTTACAGTTCAAACGGACGGACTTTATGTTTTTACAGGATAATATTATTACCGCGGACACGGTTGTGAGAGATATTGTGCAGGCTGATTATCGAACGGCGGCGGTTTTTGATACTTACGGCATCGACTACTGCTGCGGTGGACGATGGTCGGTTTCTGCTGCCTGCCTGATGAAAGGCGTACAGCAGGATGAACTACTCGAAAAACTCCGGCAGGTGACCCGGACGCTCACTTTATCCACGACGCATGCGTTTGAAGAATGGGATATCGATTTCCTGGTCGATTATATCCAGCGTCTGCATCACACTTATCTGCGTACTAATTTGCCACCACTGAATGAGGCGCTGGACCGTTTTGCCGGCAAGCACCGGAACAAATACGCATATATACCTGAGCTGGAGGAACTATTCATGCGCTTCAGCGCCGAAACCCTGCAGCATATTACACAGGAAGAAAAAGTATTGTTCCCTTATATCCTCCAGGTAGCGCATGCTTATGCCGATAAAGATTCGCTGGCAACCTTACTGGTTAAAACACTCCGAAAACCCCTGCCGCCGGTGATGGACCAGGAACATACAATTTTCAGCAACTTCATCCTGCCTATCCGGGAGCTTACGTCGTTGTATACACCGCCGGAAAATGCATGTACCAGTCACCGCGTGCTGCTCGGACGCCTGCGTGAGCTGGACAACGATCTTTCACAACATATCTATCTCGAAACGGCTATTCTCTTCCCGCGGATCATCAATATGGAAAAGGAATTGCTGGGGGCTTGAACGGCACCTGAATTTTCACTACCTTAAGCGCCCGGAGAACCCAACTATGGCGGCAGACATTACTCATTTACATTCCCTTTTTGAAAACGCAACAGAAGGCATTATCCTGACCAATGGCAAAGGACAGATCATTCTTGTGAATCCTGCTGCCTGCCGCATGTTTGATTACCGCCCGGAAGAAATTACCGGTCAGCCCATAGAAATACTGATACCCGACAGCGTGCGCTCGCATCACCACGAACTGCGCGACGGATTTTACCATAAACCCTCCAATCGTGTAATGGGTCGGGGCCGCGACCTTTATGGAAGAAAAAAAGGAGGCACCGATCTGCCGGTAGAAGTGAGCCTCAGCTATTATCACCAGCAGGAGGAAATGTTTGTGATCGCTTTTATCGTCAACATCACGCGACGCAAAGAAATCGAACAGAACATGGTGCGTCAGCAGAAAGAACTCGAACTTATCAGCAATGAGATCCGTATACTGAATGCTGAACTCGAAGCGAAGGTGGAAGAGCGCACACTCATTCTCAAGGAAGCCCTGCAACGCCTGGAACAATCACAGGTGGAGCTCAACGAAGCGCTGGACAAAGAACGGCAGCTGAATGAAATTAAAAGCCGGTTTGTGTCCATGGCCTCCCACGAATTCCGCACGCCTCTAAGTACGGTGCTGTCATCAGCATCGTTGCTCGGTAAGTATACTACCACAGACGAGCAGGACAAACGTACCAAACACATCGAGCGGATCAAAAGTTCGGTCAAGCAACTCAATGACATACTCGAAGACTTCCTGTCACTGGGTAAACTGGATGAGGGAAAAGTGCATACGCAATTGACGAAATTCGATCTGCATCATACATTGGAAGAATTGACGGAAGAATTGAAGCCATTACTGAAAGATGAACAATATTTCGATCTGCAATATCAAGGTCCCAATCATTTTTGCTCCGACGAAAAGCTGGTAAAAAATATTCTTACCAACCTGATCACCAATGCGATCAAATTTTCGGGCGAAAAAGAGGCGATCCGCGTCGAAGCAACGGCTGATGAGTTACAGGCAACTGTAAGTGTAACCGATAAAGGAATCGGTATTGCGCAGGAAGACCTGGAACATTTGTTCTCCAGTTTTTTCCGCGGTGCCAACGCTGTCAACATACAGGGTACGGGTCTTGGATTGCATATCGTGCGCCGTTACCTGGATCTGATTGGTGGCAACATAACGGTAGACAGTAAACTGGGTGAGGGCTCCTGCTTTTCGATCACTTTCTTAAATCATAAATCCACATGAAATCTGTATTGGTCATTGAAGATAACCAGGGTATCCGCGAAAACACGGCTGAGATCATGGAACTGGCTGGTTACAAAACATTCACCGCTGAAAACGGCAAAAAAGGCGTGGAGCTTGCCGTGCGCGAAAAGCCGGATGTGATCATCTGTGATATTATGATGCCCGAACTCGACGGTTATGGCGTGCTGCACCTGCTGCGCAAAAACCCCGAGACCAGTCATATTCCTTTTATTTTCCTTACTGCAAAAACAGAACGCAGCGACCTGCGGAAAGGCATGGAAATGGGAGCCGACGATTATGTAACTAAACCATTTGAAGAAATAGAATTGCTGAATGCGGTAGAGATAAGATTAAAGAAAACGGAAGTATTGCAACAGCGATATGCGGCTTCGGCTGAAGGTGTAAACAGTTTCCTGGATGATGCGCGCAATGCAGGCATGATCGGCAACCTGACATCGCAATACAACACCGAACCCTATATGCGCAAACAAACCCTTTACCAGGAAGGAAAGCGTCCACGTTTTTTGTATTACCTGGTAAAAGGAAAAGTAAAGGCCTTCCGCACACATGAAGACGGGAAGGAATATATCACCGATATGTTCAGTGAAGGTGATTTTATGGGCTACTCTTCCCTGCTCGAAGATAAAAATTACGACCATTCGGCTGTAGTGCTGGAAGACGCGGAAGTGATGCAGGTGCCACGGGAAGATTTCCTGCAAATGGTATACGGTGATATCAATGTGGCAGCAAAATTTATCCGCATCATTACGCAGAACGTCAAGGAAAAGGAAGGCCGGCTCTTGAATCTTGCCTACAGTTCTCTTCGCAAGCGAGTGGCCAATGCACTGGCCGATCTTCACCATAAATATGCCAGCGGTCACAAGGACGCGGTAATCGATATTTCACGGGAAGATATTGCGCATTATGTGGGCACCGCCACCGAATCACTCATCCGCACGCTCAGTGATTTTAAGGCGGAGAAGTTGGTGGAGATCAGGGAAGGCAAGATCCGTGTGACGGATGCAGACAAGCTGAGGAATCTGTTGTATTGATAGGGAGGGAAGGCGTAAGGCCCGACACTTCGGGCCGAAACTTCGGCCTAAGGGTTAAGGTTTAAAGTTTCTACTCCATGGCTCGTGTATACACGAGCCATGGCATTCACGATTCACCATTCACGATTCACCATTCACGATTCACCATTGACCATTCACCATTGACCATTCAACTTACTTCTCCAACTCCCTTCCATGTGTATCCTGTTTATCCAACGTCCATGCATCGGTCATGGTAGTTTCGAGCCACAACTGACCCGACTTGCGTGAAACCTGCGCATCAACTCCCAGTTCCCTGGTCAAAAGATTTTCCAATTCCGCTACCGTCATGTTGCGGTTTACTTCAATAAAGGCTTCCTCTTTCTTCATACCAGCATCGGCAAGACTGCTGCCGTGCAATAAATGTTTTTTCAATCCTTTGCTCACGGTCTGCGGATAAAACTCCAGCTTCAGGAACGGGAATTCCTGGCTGAACGCCTCCTGAATTTCGTGAATAGTCTTGTTGCGCGAAAATCTTAACCGCATAAAAAATGGTATTTACAAGCAAAACTAAATTGTTGTTTCGCCGGGATCTATGATGCTGTACGTTTCAGTTATGAGAATGATCAGCCTTGCGGATTGCGGAAATCAGGCAGACAAAGGTGCCAGGTCATGAAAAAAGGCTGACGAATGGAGCAATTTTGTGATCTAAACAGGATAACAATGAAAACGCTTCAACATCCCGTCGTTTTACAGGACGGTGTACAAAGAACCAGCATCATCCGCCGTTTTTTTGATTGGGCGGAAGGCCAGCAGAAGAACCGTATTGCGTGGCTGGCTGCCATGCTCATGGGGCATGCCTGCGTGCTTACACCGCTTACGTTATTTTTCATCATGTATTCCGGAAACAACCTGGTGCTTTGGCCATTTGCCATGGTAGCCATGGTGCTGGTGTTGATCACCAACCTTTCGGCACAACCCACTAAAGTTACTATTCCGGTATTTTTCTTCAGTCTCTTGCTGGATGTAATCATTATCGTAGATTGCATTATCAATCTGGCGAAGCCCGCCTGAGGATAACTATCTATTTTGAAAAAAATCCTTCAATATATCTGCGGGCTCCTGCTATTGGCGGGAGCTTTTGCATTCACCGGTTGCCGCACGGGCCGTGTGAATACTTCCTGGCAAACGGGAGAAACCTTCAAAGCCGCGCAACGCGTATTAGTCATTGCCATACTGCCTCCTGAAGACACGGCCGCACGCCGCGTTGCCGAAAAAGAAATGGTTGCCCTGTTGCAGGAGCGCGGTTACTATGCCGTATCTGCTGTGGAGAAATACGGACAGAACGGACTGGATGAAAGCCACGAAGGGGTGTTGTACAAAGAATTGAAAAGCGACGGGATCGACGCGGTACTCACCGTGGCGCGCATTCCGCAGAACCGCGAAGACAGATGGAAAGAAACGATGACTGTTTATCCCAACAGTTATTATTACAAACGCATAAAAAGTTACCGCACGCTTTTCGCCCAACCCGGTGAAGGACGCCGTCCTTTTTTCTGGGAAGGCATACTCTTCGATCTCTCCAGTCTTCAGGCATTAAGCGTGTTACGTTCTCCCGCCATGGGCAAACCCCCGGCCACCCAACCTTCGGCCGAATTACTGAAACGTTTCATGAACAAAATGCAAAAACAGAAAACATTGCAACGCAAAGCTGCCCCTGTAGGATACAAAGCGTTCTGATTTGCTTGAGAACAATCAGTTTCCCCTATAACCCCTGTCATAGATTCAGATAAGTAGCTGGAATAAATTTGGTGAAATGTTACCAAATGAAAAAGATCCTGCTCGCACTGGATGCATTGAGCCCGGACAAGGCTGCTATCGACTTTGCCTGCTATCTGGCTTCATTGACGGATTCCCTGCTTACCGGTGTATTTCTTGAAAACCTGGTCGCCGATCAGGAGCCCGTTTTAAAAAAGACGGCCGGCGCAGCTTATATTAAATGGGAAATCGATAAAGACTCAAAGGAATACAAGGATAAATGCACAAAAACAGAAGCGCATATTGCCGAATTTGAACGCGCCTGTTATGTGCATAATGTAAGGTTTGGCATACATCGCGATGAAGGAACGCCGGTAGCGGAAATGATCCGCGAAAGCCGCTATGCCGATGTGCTGATTGTAGATGCCGATACCTCCTTTCACAAACGATACGAAGGAGTGCCTTCCGGCTTCGTGCGTGAGCTGCTCAGAGATGCCGAATGCCCGGTAATCATTGCACCCGGCGATTTCTATAGCATCGACGAACTTATTTTTACCTACGACAACTCAAAGTCTGCCGCCTTTGCCCTGAAACAATTCACTTATCTCTTCCCGGCACTGTCGGATAAAAAAGTGACCATCTTACAGGTCAATAAAACCGGTGCCTGGCAGGAAGATGAAAAAGCCGGTCTGCGTGGATGGCTGCAGCATAATTATTCTTCTATTGGCTTCCAGGCATTGAAAGGAGATGAGCAGGATGCTTTTTTTACTTTTTTATCCGGAAGGAAAAATGCATTTATCGTAATGGGTGCCTATGGCCGCAACGCCCTGTCTCGTTTCTTTCATGAAAGTACAGCGGACCTTATCATAAAAATCATCACACGCCCGCTCTTCATTGCTCATCTTTAAACCAAGCTGAACCATGCGTAAAATCATTGCAGCATTCGATGGCCTCCGGTATTCCTCTTCCACCAGAGATTTTGCCATCCATTTTTGTAAGGAAACAAAAGCCCACCTGGTGGGCGTGTTTTTGGACGATATAATGCGTACCAGTTACCGGATCTCCGATGTGGTAACTCAGGAAGGCTCAACAGATAACCGGCTGGGAAAGCTTAATAAAAAGGACCAGCGCATGCGCGAAGCATCATCCGCCGATTTTGCTATTAAAGTGAAAGAAGAGGGGTTGAGTTTTTCGATACACCACGATTATAATGTGGCCATCCGCGAACTTTTGCATGAAACCATGTATGCAGATATGCTCGTGATAGACGGCCACGAAACACTGACGAATTATGCCGAACCTGTTCCCACGGATTTTATCCGCGATCTTCTTTCCAATGCGCAATGCCCGGTGGTGGTAGTGCCCGTGCAGTTTAAGCCGGTTTCAAAACTGATATGGCTGTATGATGGTCAGCCCACTTCTGTACATGCTATGAAAATGTTTTGTTATGTATTACCCGAATTTGCAGGTTATCCCGTTGAAGTGATCACCGTGAAAGCGGCCGGCAAACCTGCTTATATGAGTGACCATAAGTTAGTGCGTGAATGGCTGAAACGGCACTGCCCGAAAGCTACCTTCACCGTACTTAAAGGCGATGCGGAAACAGCTATTACGCATTACCTGAAACCGGTGAAGGAGCAACCGCTTGTTATTCTCGGCGCTTACCGCCGTAATACAGTTTCAAGATGGTTCCGGCCCAGCATGGCCGATAACCTGATCCGTAACCTGAAACTTCCTGTCTTCATCGCTCACAACAAGTAAGAATACACGCGAATGCTTTCAATACGCTACAGTATATCACAGCCGGCAAGGGCTTTCATTTTCCCTGATTTTTTTATTCCATAAATAATCTGGAAAAGGCCGATGCCGGCAAAGACCAGGTGTAACCAACTGATCCCCCGGATCATGATCACCTGGGTAATGATCCAACCGGTAAGTAAGATTCCTGCAATCAGCGTCCGGCGGCCGGCGCTTGTAAGGTTGCTGATACCGGTAAGTAAGGCCATCAACTGGCTGCCTCCGACCACCAAAGCCAGTATCAGACCTGGGATAAAGAAATTATCGAATGGGGATGTCTCCAGCAGGAAAAGCGGAAGCCCGATAGCCGAGCCATCGGGCCAGGTAACGAGCAGCCCGCCGCAGATAAGCGCAGACAACCCGGTAACAGCTTCCGTTATCAATAATAGCTTTTTCACAAAATAATTAACTGGCAAAGTAATAATCCTGGTTTGTCCGTTCGAACCGGCCGCTTTTCTCAACGACCTGAATACGGAAAATAATTCCGCTGATATCAGCGTTGTCTTCGGCACTGAAAGGCCAGTCATTTCCCAGGTGCGTGGTTTCGCTGCTCCTCATGGGCAGTACACGTTTGTGAAGCCATGTTAAGGCTTCAGTGCGCTCTTCACCGGTCTCCAGTTCTTCATAAATGCCCTGTACCACCACACTTTGCCAATTGGCATGATTGCGGGTGTTTTCGGCTTCAAAACACACATACGGGTTTTTCCGCATCATCTGTATTTTGAGTCCTTCCTGCGAACGGCAATAAATATACCGGCCATCGTAAGCGAAACTGATGGGCACTACGTAACAACGGTTGTCGACGCAGCATGCGATGCGACCGATAACCTGTTGATTGAGCAAACTTTCAACTTCTTCTTCGTTAAGATGTCCGATCATGTTGTTTTCTTTTAATTGACAAATAGTTCACCGGGTACATTTCACCACGATGAAAGAACCTTCTCCGTGGCCGGGCCGTGGCTCCTGCACGCCGGTGATTGTGGGCAGGCGGCCAAATAATGTTTGAGAAAAATTCAACTGCTGAAATCCTGCCTGGTTTAGCAAGGTTTGCACTTCTTCTGCTGTGTACAAACGCGCACAAGGACGAAACGCTCCCTGTGAAAGATGCGTTTCGTAGTGCGATGCGAGTTCGCTGTTGCGATCGATAAAGGAGAGTATCAGCGTACCACCGGGCTTCAGTACCCGGTGTGCTTCTTTTAATGCGCGTGGCACGTCTTTGACATGGCTTATACAACCGTTCATCAATATCACGTCGGCCTGCTCATTTCCGTAGGGAAGGTCTTCAGCAAGGCCCGGTATTGTTGCCACCGGAATTTGTTCCGCCGCTGTTTCCAGGCCGGTAGCAGTTTGCAGTCCTTCGTGTATGCACAGCGCAGCAGCCAGCCTGCCCGACACCGTACCTATTTCTACTGAAATAAGTTGCTCGCCGCCGGGCCATACAGCTTTTATGGCCAGCAATTTACTTTGGAACACAGCCGGATACTGATCGATCCACCGGTCGTATTGTTCAATGATGATATCAGCAGCAGATGTGGGCAATTTTTTGTTTAAAAGTAAGCGGGGTTAGCCCTGTTTTCAATGAGGCTGGTCAGCCGGATTCATGATGTTTGCCAGCAGGCAACTGATCAAACTCATTGCCGGCCTTGAGTAAGGTCGTTGTAAAGAGTAAGGCAGGAGAGTAGATTCGTACTGTTATTTTTTCTTCATCAACTTAAACAGTATTCGTATGGCCACAAAGGAACTGACGAAAACAGGCGGTGAGACACCGGGCTTGTTGACTGACTTTTTCAAACCATGGAATGAATGGTTTCAAAAAGATTTTTTTCTCCCGGCCCGGGTATTGTCTGTGCCGGCCGTTAATATCGTTGAAACTTCCGATGCCTACGAGGTATCGCTCGCCGCACCGGGTATGGAAAAGGAAGACTTTCAAATAAACGTTGAAGGAAACCTGCTCACTATCCTGGCGGAGAAAGAAGTGACGAAAGACGAAAAAGAAAAGAAGTTCACGAGGAAAGAGTACAGTTATTCTTCCTTCAGCCGGTCATTCAATTTGCCTGATGCCGTAAACAAGGATAAGATCGACGCCAGGTATGAAAACGGGGTGTTACATCTGCTGCTTCCGCGGAACAAGGAAGCACGGCAGTCTGCAGCAAAAAAGATCGCTGTAAAATGATCAGTACAACAGACTGCATTGCCCGCCATTGCAAAATGACGGGCCTTTTTTCATCATATAGCTTTTAAATCACTGGTTATGGATCGTGCGCTATCAGACGAAGTCAATCATTGGAAACTGCAACTGATGCTTTTGCAGAATGAGAACACGCAGTTTAAGCACCAGGTGAGTGAACTGGCACAGGGTGACATTTCAGCAGCCCGATTGATGAACCTCGAAGATTTTCTCAGCAAGTTGATCCGCAAAGATGAAGGCATCTTATTATTGAAGCAGGATATACAGACGTTTGAACGACAATTGAACTCCGCCGGAGGGCAGGTGAGCGATCCGCAGATCAAAAAATCTGTTGACCAGATACGCACTGAACTCGACAAACTTCACTATCAGTTTTCCCTGTTGAAAGAAAATTTTGTCTCTCATTTCAGTAATGAATAGGTATGCGGATCAAATCGCTCTTTTTATGCCTCTTACTATTATCCGGCTTTGTCCGTGGACAAAACATCGGCGATCTGCTGAAGTTGCGTTTGCAACAGCGCGATATCCCCTCATTGGTGTACAGGTTTTATAAACTCAGAGATATGCAGCCTTGCTGGCTCGGAAAAAACCAGGAAGTGCTGAAACTGTCTGCGGATAGTCTTTTTAAAAACGCGGGTAGCCTGGGAGTAGATATGCAACAGCCGGAATGGCCGTCCTTTGGCAAACTGCCGGTAACGGGCAGCGATAGCGTGGAAACGGAAATTGAATATACGAAGTCTTTGTTGGCAATGATGTCAACATTGATCTGTGGTGAGCGTGAGCCGGTCCTGTCATTCAAAGGTGTAACGGTGGCCTGTGCACAGGAATCATTGCCCGATGTGTTGCTGATGTACTATGGTTCGGCACAACTGCAGTTAATGGCGGATAGCCTTGCCTCGCTTTACAAACCGGTCATCCCTTTGCTGCAGCAATTAAAAATATTAACCGTGAGCATCGGGTCTCCCGGATACAGCGAGCAGGTCATGAATTCAATGCAGGCAGATCCGCTTAATAAAATTTTGGTTACCAAACTCCGAAACTGGCAGTTAATAGACAAAGACAGCACGCCCTCGAAGCAGGACATTAAAAAGGCGGTAAAAATATTGCAGCACACATTCGGATTGATCGCGGACGGTGTCGTCCGCAGTTCGCTGAAGCAGGAGATCAATGTGCCGCTGGCACGCAGAATAGCGCAATTGAAAACCGCTATCGATGCCAACCGCTGGCTCTATGGCCACTTTTCTCCCGACAGTGTGGTGGTGGTGAACATACCCGCGGCTACACTGAAGGTCAGCACAGGCAAAGAAGAAATAATCCGTATGCGCATTGTGGCAGGAAATCCTTCCATGCCTACGCCAACCCTCAGCAGTTATATACGCGAGGTAATACTCTATCCCTACTGGACGGTACCGTACAGCATTGCTGTTAATGAACTATTGCCAAAGATCAGACGCGATCGAAGCGTGCTTGAAAATTTTCAATTGCTGGACCAGCAGGGCCGTATCGTTAATCCCCAAACCGTCAACTGGAATAAACTGAATGCAACGAATTTTCCCTACACACTGCGGCAGTCGACCGGATGCGACAATGCTTTGGGTATACTGAAGCTGAATTTTGACAATCCCTTTAGTGTATACCTGCACGATACACCCGCGAAAGGTGGTTTTTTGCTGGAGCGGCGATTCCTGAGCCACGGATGTATGCGAATGGAAGAGCCCTTTGCATTGGCGCGGCTGCTGTTGCCCGGTAATGAACAGGCTGTTGATACGCTCAGCACGGAAACCTGCTCAATCGTTCCCGATAAGCCGCTTGTGCTGAAAGCCATCAAGCCGCTTCGCCTGGTGGTGTGGTACCAACTGGCCGATACAGACGCGGAAGGGAATGTTATATTTTGCCCGGATGTATACAAAACGCAGCACAATTAAACTCATGTGTATAACTGACAAACATCAGTTATATCCACTTACCCGGAATTTATTTTCGCCACCGGATCAACTACAAATACTATGTATGGTTTAAAAGAAAAAGTCGCACTGGTAACGGGCGGCGCATCGGGTATCGGACAAGCGGCTGCTAAACTTTATGCACTGCATGGAGCAAAAGTAGTCGTCTCTGATCTCGACGAAATAAATGGTGAAGAGACCGTAAAACAAATCCGCCGGAAAGGGGGAGAAGCTATTTTCTTAAAAACAGATGTGAGTGATCCTGCGGCCTGCGATGCCTTGATAGCGGCTACGGTCAAAGCATTCGGCAGCGTGGATATCGCGTTTAACAATGCAGGCATCAGTGGGGAAAGTAATCCGATCGGAGACATGAGCATTGAAGGGTGGAAAAAAATCATCGCGGTAAACCTTGACAGCGTATTCTATTGCATGAAGTATGAAATACAACAAATGCAAAAGCAGGGGAAAGGGGCCATCGTTAATATGTCTTCCATTTTAGGCCAGGTCGGTTTTGCTAATTCAGCCGGCTATGTAGCGGCCAAACACGGCGTTGTCGGATTGACACAGAATGCCGCGCTTGAATATTCCGCCAAAGGTATTCGTGTGAATGCAGTTGGTCCCGGATTTATCGATACGCCTTTGCTCACACATGCAGGTCTTGATGGTGCCACGCGTCAATACCTTGCCTCGCAACATGCGATCGGCCGCCTGGGAACTTCAGACGAAGTAGCGGAACTGGTGATCTGGCTGAGTTCTGATAAAGCAGGGTTTGTTACCGGCAGTTATTATGCCGTCGATGGCGGCTACCTCGCACATTGATAAAAGTTTTTTTGTTTTTCGACATAAAAGTGTCTGTCTGTTAATCCGTCCCATCCACTTCCCTCAGCCCGGTTGGTTACCGGGCTTTTTTTATGTAGGGAAAAGAGTAACTTACCGTTATGCGTGCATTCATTGACGGTATGCGTAAATTTTATCCTGATTATCTGCGGGCGCACAGCAACCGCCATAACCGGCTGTTGCATTTTGCCGGAGCCACCTTGTTTTTTCTGTTGCTCATTGCCGCATTCGTCACGCGCATCTACTGGCTGATTGCGGTGGCTGTTTTTGTGGGCTATCTGCTGCCGGGCATCGGACATTATTTTTTCGAGCACAACAAAAGTTTCCGTAGCAGCCGGCCGGTGTATTGTGTGTTGGGGGCTTTCAGGCTTTATGGTGAAATGTGGAAGAAGTTGTTCGGCAGCCGTCAATGAGTGAATTTTGTCTCCTCGCGAACCAGTCGCAACGCCAAATGCTGCAATATTGTTTACAGGTTTGGTCCTGTCCTGTTTTTTAACGTTGAATTTTTACTTTTGACGCATGAACGACAAATCCGGCGGTCTTTTCATTCTCGGTATTCTGCCCATTCTCATTGTGGCCATGGTGATCATTGCGATTGCCTGGCGCAAAGTGCGGGGGAAGTAATTCAAAATTCAAAAGTCAAAATTCAAAAGTGAGAAATCAGTAGTGGGCAATTGTGATTCCGAAGCCTCGGGAGTGAATCGTCAATCGTCAATCGTGATCCCGAAGCCTCGGGAGTCAATGGTGAATGGTCAGTGGTGGCCAGTAGTATATCACGTATCACCTACTACCATTACCTTACACCTTAGGCCGAAGCTTCGGCCCGAAGTGTCGGGCCTTAGACCTTACACCTTCTCTCTCAGCCTCTTAATTCATAATCGTTAATAAAATTCTAAGAAGGCCGCCAAAAGAAACCGTTGCCGCGCAGGATACGTTTATATAGTAATTGTACTATGAAAGAGACCGAATCTTTTCTTCATTCGGGGCTGATAGAACTGTATGTTCTGGGCCTGGCCACTGCCGAGGAACGCGGCGAAGTAGACCGCATGGCCGTTAAATACCCGGAAGTGTTGCAGGAGATTTATTCTTTTTCTGAAGCTATTGAACAACAGGCACATCTTCACGCCGTACCTACGCCAAGATTTTTCAAAGTTTTGCTCATGGCGTATGTCGATTTCCTGGATCGCCGCCGCCGCGGTCTGGTAAGTGCGGATCAGCCCCGCGTAACTGCCGGCAGTTCTCTGCATTTGTTCAACACGATCCGCCATTCTCTTTTTTCCTCCTCCAGCGATCCGTTGCGCATCTACGTAATCAGCCAGACGCCTCATCTTACAACGGCGCTCGTGTGGTTGAAGGGCACATTAGCCGAACCTCCCGCGTACGACGAATTACAGTCGATATTGGTGCTGGATGGTATTTGTGAAATCAAAGACAACAACGGCGTACGTACGCTGGCCAAAGGAATGTATCATGAAATTGCACCGGACAGCGCGTACCGCATCCGCGTAGCGGCCGGAGCTACCTGTATTTTTGCCTGGGAAAAAAAGGGGATTTAAAGCGATCTCGACGCCCTGCGCAGAAAACGGATACTCAAAAACAAACTTGAACAGGAAAGACCGATAATAAATCCTGTCCATATTCCCGCCGCGCCCATTTTCAAACCGAAGGCCATCCAGTAGCCAATGGGGATACCAATAACCCAATAGGCAATAGCAATCAGGATGGTCGGTACCGTCACGTCTTTTACGCCACGCAGCAAACCGGCACCGATTGCCTGTGTGGAATCCGAAATCTGGAATATAGCCGCGAAGAACATCAGGTAAGCCGCGAGCTGGCGTACGGTTGCATCATCATCATTGAACACGCGCGCCAGCGGGTGCCTGAATAGTATAAAGCAGATCGCACAGATCGTTCCGTATAACAAGCCGGTGATCAGTGTGCTCCTGCCAATGGCAAGGATCAGTGGCCGGTTGCGCGCCCCATGCGCATTGCTTACACGTATAGAACTTCCCTGCGCCAGTCCCATCGAGATCATAAATGTAAAAGATGCACAACTCAACGCAATCTGGTGCGCCGCCTGCGAGGTGGCATTGATTGTGCCGATCAGGATACCCGATATGGCAAAGGCGCCGCTTTCCAGGCCTACCTGCAGCGCACTGGGAATACCGATGTGCAATAGTTCTTTCATCGTCTGCCAGCGGAGCTGCCACTGGTTACGCCGCACAGCCATATAGCGGCTGAATACAGGGTGCGTCAGCACCACAATACCGAGGGCCACAAACATCAGCGAACGCGTGATCAGCGTGCCCCAGCCCGCGCCCACCAGTTCCAGCCGCGGAAAGCCAAGATTGCCGAAGATCAGCAGCCAGTTGAGGAATATATTCAGGGGTAAGGCGATGAGCGATATGATCATGGCCGTGCGCGTCTTCTCAAGCCCGTCGGTAAATTGTTTCAGGGCCATGAACAACAACATCGGAATGATGCTCCAGCTCATTAATTCAAGAAAGGGAACCGCCATGCGCGCCACTTCCGGATCCTGGCCAAGATGCAGCAGGATGTTTTTTCCCAGCACCAGGCTGAGGGAGATGACCAGTGCGGCAGCGGCACAAAGCCAGAAGCCATTATAAAAATAGTGCGATACTTTCTGTCCGTCGCGCTGGCCATGCGCCATCGACACCAGTTGCGATACCGACATCGTAATGCCAATGCCGATCACAAAAGGAATATTCATTACCGCAATTACCAATGCCGCCGAGGCCAGGTATTTGTAACCAAGTGCGCCCACCATGGCGGTATCGATCAGGTGCAGCGCCATTTGGGCCAGCTCTCCGAATATGATTGGCAGGGATAATTGCAGCGTTTTCTTGGCCTGATAAGGCAGTGACAAATTCATAATAGCCTCCTCGTTTCTTCGCGGCCCCGTTTTTTCGTAGTTAATTTGACCGTAAGCGGCTGCAAAGATCGGTGTTTTGGAGGAGCGGTTGCGCAACTGGCGTTTTTTTTGCTTATTTTAGAAAAATGGGGGTAAGAGACATCAACGTTGTCTTATTCTTAAAGCCTGCTTCAATGATGAAAAACTATATGTTCCGATTCTTAACCGCGCCCGTGCTTATCGCTACAGTATTCAGTGCCTGTACTTTCAAAAATGTAGTGCCCGACAAGGATATCACGTACATGAAGGCCGATCAGACCGGCCGCGTACACGATCAGAAGCTGAACGTTTTTTCCCCGCGCGGTAATACCGGTCTCTCCGAAGTTTTTCTTTTTATCCATGGCGGTATCTGGAATTCCGGTAAACGGGATCTGTATTCATTTATCGGCAACGGTTTTGCCAATAAAGGCGTGGTAGCTGTCATCATCAATTATCCGTTAAGCCCCCAGGCCAATTATGACGACATGGCGAGGGCAGTAGCTTCCTCTATAAAATGGGTGCGCGATAATATCCGCCTGTATGGCGGCGATCCCGAAAAAATCTATATCGGCGGCCATTCTGCAGGCGGACACCTCGCGGCACTGATTGCCGTACAGGATAAATACTTTTCAGAGCTCGGTATGAAAAATCCCGTCCGCGGTGCCATCCTTATCGATGCCGCAGGCGTGGACATGTACGATTATCTCAAAGGCAATAGTTTCCCGGAAAATCATACCTACTACAAAACCTTTACGCACGACCAAAGCGAATGGAAAAAAGGATCACCCATTTATCAGTTGCACAAAGACATGCCGCCCATGATGGTGTATGTAGGCGGAAAAACCATTCCTTTTATTGCCGAAGGCAACGATAAATTCATCAAGGCGCTTAAAAACCAGGGTGATGAACCCGAGTACCATGTGTTGAAAAAGAAAAAGCATGTAGCAATGATTACACAGTTTTTCAATTTATCCAATCCCTGCTACGACGAAATCATTTCATTTATGCGCCGGCACTAAGCCAACTGGCTCTATTTCCACCCTTTTCACGAAAATAGTACGGTTCTTGTACCTGTTGGGGAAACTGAGGGTATGGAATACAAACGCAATGAAGCCACCGATAACCGTCCGGAAGGCGATCGGGTAATAGACGCGCCATTCGTGTTTACCGATATCGGTACACGCATTAATCAATTAAGAGAAGAAGAGGCTTGGCAAAAGAACGACCGCAACGGGATCACTGTTTTTAAAACAGACCATCTCAGCATCGTACTTGTATGCCTGCACGAAAAAGCTTTTTTTGATAACCAGGTCGATGGCATTTTTACCATCCAGGTGCTGGAAGGAAAAGTGCGCGTCAGAACCATGGAAGGAGATATGGAATTGAGAGCGGGCAACCTGGTCACTTTCCATCCCGGCGTGGCACACACTATTGAAGCAACCGACGAAGCCGTGTTGTTGTTTACCAACAGCACCGCATTGCATGCGGATAACGATCCTGCACACGGCAATGACGCCCTGTAAACGGCGTATCTTTGCCGCATGAACGAACTGAACTGGGGGATCATTGGTTGCGGAAACGTAACGGAAGTTAAAAGTGGTCCCGCTTTTAATAAAGTACCGCACAGCCGTCTGCATGCCGTGATGCGCCGCGACGCTGCACTTGCAGCGGATTATGCAAAACGCCACGGCGTACCGCAATGGTATGCCGACGCCGCGCAATTGATCAACGATCCTGTTGTCAATGCCATCTATATTGCCACACCTCCCGCTTCACACGAAGCGTACGCACTGGCTGCCATCGCCGCAGGCAAACCTGTTTACCTGGAAAAACCGATGGCATTGACCGCTGGCGCTGCCCGTCGCATAGCGGCCGCCGCAGCAGAGCACCACGTGAAATTATCCGTGGCACATTACCGCCGCCAGCAACCGCTTTATCAATATGTAAGGCAGTGTCTGAAAGAAAATAAACTCGGCAACATCCGATCTATCAATCTCCGTCTTCACAAACCATTTCCCGAAAACGCCGGATGGCGCGTCGATCCAAAGGTTTCAGGGGGAGGGTTGTTTCACGACCTTGCACCGCATCAACTCGATATATTGTATTACTTTTTCGGGCGCCCCCGCGTATGGTCATCCTCTGCACTCAACCAGCAACAGGTATATCCGGTACCGGATCTGGTGGCCGGCCACCTGCTTTTCAACGGGCAAATACTCGCCGACGGCCTCTGGACATTCGGAGCGCCTGCCGAAACAGATACCGATACCTGCGAAATAGTGGGGACTGCGGGAAGTATTTCCTTCAATTTCTTCGGACATCCTGCCTGTTTGCTGCGGATCGGTGAGCACGAGGAAAAGATTGTCTTTGAGTCGTTGGCGCATGTACAACAACCGATGATCGCTGCCGTATCTGCCTTTTTCAGAGGCGAAGGCGACAATCCCTGCACCGGCGAAGAAGGCGCAGAAGTAATGGAGATCATCGAAGAACTCACACAACCCCACTGAACCCGGCACTCTGGCATACTTTTTCTCCTGTTTCCGGTAAAAGCATACGTTATGAGAGCTATCTGGACAGGTTCCATCGGCTTCGGGCTGGTGAATATCCCGGTTAAACTATACAGTGCTGTGGAAGAAAGTACACTGGACCTGGATATGCTGGACAAAAAGGACCATTCAAACATCAAGTTCAAACGGGTAAATGAACGAACCGGCAAGGAAGTGGCCTGGGAGAATATTGTGCGTGGTTATCTGATCAATGAAAAATATGTGGTGCTGGACAAACAGGACTTTGAAAGAGCCAGTCCTGAAAAAACCAAGCATATCGAGATCCTCAATTTCGTAAACGAAAAAGAGATCGACAGTACCTATTTCGAACAACCTTATTTTCTCGAACCGGAGAAGACCGGTACACGGGCTTATGCATTATTACGCGAGGCATTGGCCAAAACCGGCAAAGCCGGCGTGGGCATGTTTGTGATGCATAACCGCGAGCATATCTGCATCATTAAAGTGAGGGGAAATGCGCTTATGCTCAACCGCATCCGCTTTGAACAGGAAATGCGTGAAGACAAAGAGCTGAGTATTCCCAAAACAAAAGCAAAACCCGCCGAAGTAAAAATGGCCGTCGAACTCATCGACAAACTCACCAAAAAATTCGATATCGGCAAATACAAAGATGATTATACGGACAAATTACTGAAGATCATCAAGTCGAAAGCCAAAGGAGCGAAAGCGAAACCTTACAAACCAATGAAGGTGGTGCATTCCAAAGCAAGCGATCTTATGGATCAATTGAAAGCCAGTCTTTCATCCGGTAAAAGAAAAGCGTCATGAGCATCAGTACCTACAATAAGAAACGCGATTTCAAGCAGACCAAAGAACCCGCCGGCAAAAAGAAAAAAAGTAACACAGGCAAACTGCGTTTTGTAGTGCAGCGCCATGAGGCCACGCGGTTGCATTACGATTTCCGGCTGGAGATGGATGGCGTATTGAAAAGCTGGGCTGTGCCCAAAGGTCCGTCGCTCAATCCCTCACAAAAAAGATTGGCCGTGATGGTGGAAGATCATCCGGTAGACTATATCACTTTTAAAGGAACCATTCCCGAAGGGAATTATGGAGCGGGTAAAGTAGGTATTTGGGATAAAGGCACTTACGAACCGGTAAACGCCCGGCACGAAGTTATTACGGAACGGGCGGCCTTACAAGCCTTAAAAAAAGGAGAACTCAAAATACGGCTGACCGGCGGCAAACTGAAGGGAGAATTTGTATTGGTGCGGCTCAAAGCAGACGATAAAAACTGGCTGCTCATCAAACATCGCGACGATCACGCCGTCAATGCCATCTATGATGCGGAAGAAGAAAAAGGAACGAAAGGGCAATCACACAAAACGGTTGCGTCTATACGGCATGGCAGAGCGAAAAAATTGACGAAGTACATAAAGCCGATGCTTGCTACCCTGGAGAAAACACCTTTCGATGA
>Ga0160492_100407_pt1 | contig 26489 bp, 19 predicted proteins | sample DID2MG_FD_108258 | JGI IMG/M metagenome (GOLD analysis project Ga0160492, IMG submission 108258) | Enriched soil microbial communities from UW Madison campus, WI, USA - DID2877_E24_FP2 MG | ecosystem: Environmental > Terrestrial > Soil > Unclassified | place: USA: Madison, Wisconsin | collected... | reverse complement strand
GCTGCGCCCGCCCCGGTTCAGAGGGACTGCACGCCTTGGCGCTGCAGTCCAACTGGTCATGCTGCGCGCCACCGGGCGGCACCCCGATGCCTTTTCAGGCCTCCCCTCCGTTTTGCTGCGGTACCTGACCTCAGCGCTTGGTATGCATGCGACGGACATCGCTTCGGTGACCTCGCTGTACAAGGACAAGGACACGCGATACGAGCACCAGCTCTGGGCTCGGGAACGTGTCGGCTTCGCGGTAGTAGACGACGACACCACAAAACCGCTCCTGGCAGATGCCCTGGCGGAGCTTTCCGCCTCAGCGGTATCGGTCGATGACCTGATCCAACAGTCAGAACACTGGCTTTTTGATCGTCGGCTCGTCCTGCCTGGTGACCGGACACTGCGTGACATGGCACGCATGGCCTTTGCTGAACAGGAGAATGCCGCAATCGCATCGATCCACGCCTGTGCGCCACGCAAGCAGATTCAGGCGGCGCTCTCACATGCGTTCTCAAAGCGATCAGGACCCGGCGGTCACACCGTGCTGGAGTGGCTGCGCACGCCCCCGGGAAAGCATGGACAGCTCACGCTGAGCGAGGTCACCAAGAAAATCGAGTGCCTCAAGTCACTGCAAGTTCACAAGTGGAAGCTGTCGGCGATTCCATTGAATCGTCTCAGGGCGTACAGCCAGGAGGTGATCAATCGTCCGCCCTCCGCGACGAAGTTTCTTTCGGAAGATCAGCGCGATCTACGCATCGTCTCTTTCCTGCATGTCACCCTCTTGGATCAGACTGATCTCGCCGCAGACATCGGTGCCCGGTGTCTCACGGATCTCTATCGCAAGGCCTCTGGCAAGGTACTCAAGAAGCAGGCCGAAAGTGCTGTGGACCTGCGTGCTGAGCGTGTCAAGCTGAAGGACATTCTCTACGACGCGCAGTTGACCGATGCTCAGATTGTCGCGGCGATGCGCGACTTGGTGCCCAAGAATGGAGAAAACTTTGCCGGCACGCGGGCTCAATTCGTCCGCGAAACACTGGTGAAAGAACAAGCGCCGCGTATGTCGGCCCTGCTGAACGCCCTCGGAGTCCTGGAGATCAAAGGTGAGGAAACAGACAAGGCGCTCAAGCAGCTCAAGACGCTGCGCGATTTGTCCAAACGCGGCATCAGCAGCCTGCCCGAGGGGTTTGATGTGTCGGTTGCAGACCCAGGCTGGCACTCGCTACTGGAAGGCCCTGATCGCAAGGTTGCTCTTGCAGCTCTCAAAGCAAGCGCAGCGACTTCCTTGAAGAAAGCGATCAAGGGCGGAAAGCTATGGCTGGAACACAGTAGCCGCCATCGCAACCGTGCCGATCAGCTGATACCCGAAACGCAGTGGGCCGAGAAACACAAGTCGCTGATCCGTGCTCTGAGCCTGACGGACAATCCCGACAAGTTCCTAGAGCGCGTGCTGGGACGGGTCAAAGCCGGCATCGGTCAACTGGCGCAGGCCGTCGAAGACGGGGCTTTGACTATAGACGGCCAGGGGCATATTCACATTGCACCGATTCAGGCGCTTGAAGTCGAACCTCAGGTCACCAAGACACGCGAGAGCATGTTCAACATGATCGGCGATGCCCAGTTTGGCAACATGCTGGTCGAGATCGACGCAAAAAGCGGCTTTAGCCAGGCTCTGCTAGGCCGCAGGGCCAAAGACATGGCTGAACTGAAGGCCGTCTACGGCGCCCTATACACACACGGAACAGAGAACACTGCCAAAGGTGTATGCGCGATGATCCCAGGCCTGCAGGTGTCTCAGGTCACTATGGCCATGCGTGCAACGGAGGCCAGTGGCCGTTTGCGGGAAGCCAACTCACGGGTCATTGAGTTCCAGCAAAGCATGCCTATTGCCAAACTCTGGGGCCAGGGCGACAAAGCATCCTCTGATTCGATGACGCTCGACACGTCACGGTACCTGCACTCAGCGCGTGTGGAGTACCGCCGCAAGCAGCATGGTGTTGGCATCTATGTGCACATGCTTGATACCTGGGCACTGTTCCACGACCAGCCCATCGTGATCAATGACCGGCAGGCAGCACCAGCGGTGGATGGTGTCGAAGCGCACAACTGTTCCCGGCGCGAGGACCAGATCCGACTATCCCTGCTCGCTGTGGACACCCATGGCTACACCAACGCAGCGATGGCCATCGCCAAGTTGCTGGGCTTCGATCTGTGCGTCCGTTTGCGCCAATTGTCGGAACGCAAGATGTTCTTGGCCAGGGGGGACACTGTGCCGGAAGCTTTGGAGCGCCTAACCGTTGGGAAGGTCTCGCTTGGGAAGATCCGAGCCGGATGGATGGACCTGCTGCACCTGGTTGCCTCTATCCGGCAAGGGCGCTTGACAGCTGGAGAAGCTATCGCCCGCCTTGGCAGCGCGGCACGAGGCGATCCCGTACACGCTGCCGCAGACGAGTTGGGCAAGTTGCTGCGTACGATCTTTTTGTGCGACTACTTCACCATTCCCGAGTTTCGCCGCGAGATGCATGCCTTGCTCAACCGGGGCGAATCTGTACACCAGCTGCAGCGCGCCGTGTACCACGGACGCGTCGGGGTCTCACGCGGGCGCAGGGCTGATGAGTTGCGAGCCATCTCAACAGCGCACACCCTGCTGACCAATGTCGTGATCAGCTGGAACACCATGAAGATGCAAGATGTTGTGGATCGCTGGAAGGTGGCCAAGCACCCAATAGATGAAAGCTGGCTGCGCCGCATCGGACCAGTGCATTTCGAGCACGTGAATTTTCGGGGGACGATTGCGTTCGACATGGATCCTTACATCGATGCGCTTGTTGAGCGCCCAGCCAAGCAGCGTGTGGCACGTTTGCAGTGAATCGTACTTTGAGCCTCTACCGAGCAAACCAGCCGGAGTCAAAACCCGTGTCGAAGTCCTTGCGCTCACCCACCGTGAGCCCTCGCTCGTGCTCCAAGACGCACTCCTGGACGTGCGCAAGTTTTCAAATGTCAGCTCTTTTTGCGTGCGATTTACCGGGTTAGCAGTTTGCAAACATCAATGAAATCAACAACTTAGAGTTTTGCTTAAAAAATAGGCAACTCTTTTTCCGTGCGATTTACCGGGTTAGCAGTTCCGCTCGGTAACGGGGACTTTTCGCTCAGCACGGCGATTGCTCAGTGCTAAACCAAGCCACGTCGCGAATACTTTGCTTGGTACATAGCCTCATCGGCGAGGCGAATGGCCGCGTCACAAGTGCCTTCGCAGGGGTCAGCACAAATCACACCGACACTTGCCCCCGAGTACTCTAGCGTTCGTTGCCCCGCCAATGGGACGCTGCACACTGTCGCTTCCTGAAGGCGCAACTGCAGGCTTCGAATAGCCTCGGCCGCGCCTTGTCCCCGTTCGGGGCCTGGGCCAACGAATACAAACTCGTCTCCCCCAAAACGGCTCAAGAAGTCACTTTCGCGCATGACGGCACGCAATTGGTTTGCAACAGCGCACAACAGCGCGTCGCCCGCTTCGTGGCCGTAGGTATCGTTGACTCGCTTGAAGCCGTCCAGATCGAGAAACGCGACCATGACCATACTGTCTGAGCGACGTGCGCGCGCCTGCAATCGCTCAAGTTCTTCGAACAACGCTCGGCGGTTCGGTGCGCCCGTAAGAGGATCTAGCAGGGCCATGGCCGTGAGCTGCTGGTTTTTGCGCTGAAGCTCCTCCAGAAGTCGCTCGCGCTCGATCTGCTGGGCAATCAGACTGGCAAACAACTGCAGCATTTTTTCGGTCTCGGGCGGAAGCTCAGCGCGTTCGGCGCTAGCTGCGCAGAGAGTGCCATACACTGCGCCATCGGAAAGTCTGACCGGCATGCTCACGTAGGTCTGTATACCCAAGGCAGCTGCAGCTTCCGAATCGCCCCAACAACTCCGCACATCGGCCGTGAACATGCGTCCCTCCTTGAGCGCGCGATAGCAAAGAGTGTCCCCCCAGGGCACGGTCAGGCCCTCGGGTATCACCATAGTGCGAGTGTTTCGAGCGTAGAGCACATGTTGCAAGGCCTGCTCGAAGTTGATTGTCGTGAGGTAGGTTGACTCCAACCGAGTGACCTTCTCAAGCATGTCCAGCAAGGGACGGGCCAAGTCCTCAAGGGTTTTGGCTCTAACGACGGAATCGGATAGTCGGGAGAGAAGCGGATCCATAGCTGCAAAGTCAATTTTTTGAACGGCTGGCACAAGTCGGTCCATCTGCAGATACCGTCCCTCTTGGCACTGTACGCCAGTTTTGTTGTTCCATAGCACTCAAGAAAGAGGCCAAGTCTCCGCTCGCTCGGCTCGCATTTTTTTGGCCTGAATATAGTGGTGCATTCCCAGTTAGTTTCCAGGAGTCTCCGTTGCATCGCTTCGGCAGCCTCTGATTGGCCTCATTCCTGAACATCGAACAATGTTTGGCTCGTAAAGTTATCCGCCATTTCGATTCGGATGCGGAAGTCAACGATATCTTTTCTCTTTTTTCTGCTCAGGATGTGCAGCCTTACTGGTGAGTAAAAGCTTCTTGTTGGCGGGACTTCATATGGCATCCCGTAAATGGTGACCGTGGATGCCGGTTCTTTGTGCTCTAGGACGGAAAACTCCCCTTTGCTTACGATCTCCATCAGGGCTTTACCCCCGTCCGTACAGGCGATTTTCATCTCCGGAGAATTGACAATTTGTGATCTCTCATAGGAAAGTTTGCCTTCAACGATATCGCTCACCCTAGCCAATTCTCGATGGTCCTCGGTGGAAATGCTTGTGAACGTGTCGATCTGCACGCTTTTTCGAAGATATCGGAGTACGCTTCTCGCTCGCTTTACGTAGTAGGCAAATGAGAGTATTTCCCTCATTTCTTCCATAAGTTTGGGGGTATGGAACTTCCCGTCCGCAACCTGGTTTCCATCGATTTCCAAGGCGAATGAGAGGGAGGCCGTGGAGTCAAGAACCGTTTCGAGTAAATTTATGAATGCGTCTAAATAAGGAGGGTTGGCGGCATCCTTTCCATGCCACGCTTTGACGTTGGTAGTCAGAATTGAAACCGAGTGAACACCATCCCCATCGACAGGTGTGAAAATTATTTCCACATCGAGAAGGCCATCAAATAATTTTCCAAAAAATCTGATCTGTTTTCGTCCAGCTGATATTTGTCCAGTAATGTATTCAAAAATCGGACACGCACTCTGCGGTGCCAGTACCTTTAATACTGCTTGACGCATGCCCGGAATGATTGTTATGGATGCCATGTCAGCATCGTTTTGCAACACGTCGAAGAGGTCTGAACCTTCAAACGCTACACCATTGAGTGGCAGTGTCGCTTCGTAACCGTCGTCGAGAGCAGCGCGAAGGCCTCTGCGCCAAACTTCGGCTGACTCCGGGCCAACCTTGATGGAGAAGGACACAGGCTCTTTTACGCCTAAAGTAATCGTTGTTTTACCGCCTGAGTACGTCGTTGAGATAGTGAACCTAGGATCAACAGACTCAAGTTGATTGGCCAGCGCTTTGTGAACGTTGCCTATGGCTTCAGGATAAAAACCGGGCGATTTGTTGCCCATGGCCATGGCCGCCATACGATAAATGTCCCGTTCATCGGGTAGCCGTTTACCTTGCTCCATGAGAGCCCTTGCTTCAGCCGATGCTTTCCATTTCTGAAGCGTTTCTGCAGAGTACGACTTGGGGTCTCGGTCGATGATGGTCGAGCAGGTTTGGCACAGCCAGATGATGTTGCCGAAGCCGCGCCTGTCCTCAACCGTCATCGTTGGAAGATAGCGAGGCCCCCCGGGGGCTGCCGCGTGAATATGCGCGCCGACCCCCACATTGGAAATGTTTTTTTCGCCTGCAGGACCGAATGTGGGTGCACGGCAGTCGGGATTTGAACAACGGCCTGCTACTCGCTGATATGCCTGGATCTTGGTCGGTTTAGTGAAGTCGTCGCGTGCCATGAATGATCGTCATTGACTTTTAATGCAGAGACTGTGTGAGTATTTCTCATTGACTGGCAACAAACGTGCAGGCAAGAAGTGGGCTTCCGTCAAATTCTTCTTGCGGTCAGACTTGGGCGACGCTTGAAACAGCGCGACCAAGGTTCGCTGTGTTTCAATGTCCGCCTGCAGAATCTGTTACACCTCAATAGTTAATTCTGAATATAACAATTCTCAGAGTCTGAGGCACTATTCGGCAACCGCCTAGCCTTGCGACATCGCCACCTTGAAATCCTCGTAGTTAAAAATTTTCAAAGGCGTAGCTGCCGGATTTCCTTCAACATCAGGTACGTCAAGTCGAAGATTTTTTTCAAAGTAAAAGAGAAGTGCTTTTCTAATAGAGATGGAAAGCTCCCCATCCACCATTTCATAGTCTTCCATGACTCCTCGTTTCTGAACCTCATTAAGCTTCGGGTTAGGATAAAGCCGAACTTCAAACAGTTCATTCCAAGCGGTGTCGTTGGCGATGGCGCCTTCAGCTTTGCCATATTCTCTGGTGGCATCACAGCGAGATAGAAGGAAATCGCGGAAAGCGTGCCTGTTGTGACAGAAGGCGCGGACGTGCCATCGCGCACCATCGTTCACAAGCGAGTGGGGGGAAAGCCACCTCCATGCTTTGTCCAGATTGGCGTTGTTCATCGATTGATACGAAACCTCAATCGCCCGCTTTTCTCGTATCGCCTTTGTCATCGCCCGAAGCACATCCGACTTCACCCGCCTGGAAGGAACGGGCATAAGTGCAGCACTCGGTACATCCCCCATCCAAGAGTCCAGCAGACGAATGCGATCCCCAGACGCATCGTGCAGATGAGCCAGATAGACATCTGCTCTGAGGTCTAGAAAGAGTGGCTGAAAGTGTTCCGTGCTGACGTACCGCTTCTCACTGGAGTCGTACACCAGGTTGCGAGGAGCAAGCTGTTGGTACAAGCCAAGGTCTGCAGATGCCTGAGGGGTGGAGACTCCAAATTTTTCAGTGATATCTCCGCGCCGGACGCCGCCTTCCCAGTAGAGACGGAACTCAATGAATTCGAGGCGTCGTTCGGTGCCCCAGCGAATTTTGTCAGCCGTAGTCTTCATGCGTATAGTTACTTGACAGGTAAAAAAGCAATACCCATAATGAAACTATACGCAAAGGACTGATCCTTGTCCACGCGGGTTACATTGGGAGATAGCTGTGAGCCACACTTGGAACCACGAACGCGCCAGTACCCACATCGACAAGAAGATGGAGGATGTGGAGATCGTCATCGTCAAGCAGTATGGGCGCGACATGTCGCTTGAGTCCATTGCGACCAATGCAGCGTACCGCGTCGATGGCGTTCACATGTACGCAGACATCCAAAATCTGCGTGAAATGTTGAATGTGACTGACGTGGAAGGCCCGGATTGTCACAAGCGCACGCTGCGATTTCTCGACCAACACTATCGCGCTGTCAATCGCATCCTCAGGCGTGTTGACGCTCGCCGGGTGGACTTTCACAACCAGCGGCTCCATTCTCTTTTCACCAAACCATACAACTCCGAGACTGGAGCTGAGAAGAAACGCGTGCAACGTGCAGTCGCAACAGCACAGCTCATGATTGACGTCTTGAATGAGACCAAAGATGACGATGCAAAGATACCCGCAGCAGTCTTGCGCGTTGGCATCGACACAGGGGAGACTCTGGCTGTTAATAACGGACGCAGCGGGAATCGCGAACCATTGTTCCTGGGAGATGCCGCGAATCATGCTGCGAAATTGGCCAGCAACCTGTCCACGAAGGGTATCTACCTTACGAATGCTGCAAGATTGGCGATTGGCCTCAAGGAAGTCGATGCGCCCGCAAAGACGGCTTTGACCAAGGACGAAATTAAAGAATGCCAAGACGCCGCAGACCTCGATGTCACAGCCGCAACCATCGTCAAAGAGTGGCGGGAAGACCAGAAAAACAATCCTTTGGGGGGCTTTGTTTTCACTCGGCATACGCCTCCGTTTTCGACTATGGACATTCCTGCACTGACGCCCGGCAACTCGCGCCGCCAGGAGGCGGTGAGCATCTACGCAGACATCGACGGCTTTACGGCTTATGTCGCAGACAACATTGAGAACAACGCTGAGAACGTAGTCCGTGTGCTTCACGTGTTGCGTGCCGAACTCGAACGCGTGCTCACCACAGAATTCAAGGGACGTCGAATCCGCTTTATTGGGGACTGCATCCATGGCCTGATTTGTGAGGGTACTGCAGCAACTACGGAAGTGCAGGATACGATTTCCGAGGCCACACGTCTGGCTGGAGCATTCCGCAGCAGCTTCGATCTTTCTATAGAGAAGCTTGAAAAGAAGAAGTATTTTTCGGGAAAGATGGGTCTTGCTATCGGCTTCGATTACGGCCCAATGACAGTAACCCGTCTCGGCCTGAAGGGGAGTCGTGTTCGCTGTTCGGTGAGTCGTGGAGTGCTTTCCTCGGAGGACGAACAGGTCCGCTGCAAAGGAACAGAAACGGCCATCGGCCAGAGCGCCTATGACGAGGCTTCTGACGCGGTAAAGAAGGTGTTCGGCAACAAGCGCATAGTCGCAAACCTCGACTACTTTGAGGCCACAGAAGCACTCGCTGATAACGGCGACAAAGCCGCCAACAGCGCCCGCTCGGCTGGCACGGTCGCCGGCACGCCTGCTATTGCTAAAGCCCAAGAGCAGGTGGTCCGGCCTTACTGTCGGGTAAAGGGGGCGTAATGCCGACTGCAGTCGAATTCATCGCGGCTGTCGCGCCCGCGTACAACGCAGCCGCTGAGCATGTATCGGCCGTGAGCGTCATTCTCCGATTCAATCTTGCTCTCAGTGATGGTCGGGCTGTCCCTTACGAAATCGAAGCCAAACAGGTCGGGGACAGGAAGGCGATCGCAAAGGAGTGCCAACCGATCAATTTGCCCGAGTTCTGCCCCCAGCGCCATATCAATTCTGACGGCTCCTTCTGTCTTTATTGGTGGGAAGTGTCCAACTTAGACATTTCGGATGAGCAGACGGCGCACGCATGGTGGGGAACCCTGTGGAAGTTCCTGACGCTCCAGGCCCGGGTAAAAAGAGCTCGGCGTTGGCCAAACGAGAATGAGTGGGCCCACGGTGCAGCAGCTGTCCACCAGCATAAAGCAGAGCTAGCAGCGCATGAGCTCGGAGGCGAGTATGAGATCGCGCTGAAAGAAAGACGGCTTTCAGTCGTAGAGAAGAAGCGCGTCTTGCAGCTCTTTAAAGACAAGAAACATCTATACAGCGTTTGGCTCGACTCCAAGAAGGTTGTGAACCTTAAGCAGCGTTGCATATGCGGTTCGACTGGGAAAAAGGGTCGCAAAAGACTTCGTAGGTGTGGCTCACATGCTTCAGACGCATCCCAACTGGCTGTAGCTCTCCTTTTGTGGGAAATCGAAGAAAAAGCATTTTGGCACTCCTTTCGAGACAGGCAATGCTGTGGGACTTGTGACGACTGCCCGCTGCAGCGCTGATCACCTAAAACCTGCTCAATTTCAAAATGAGTACAAGTCAAGACAAACTGTCCAGCGCCCAATGGATTTTTGAGCGAACGCTTGGCTGGATTGCCTCAGCTGAAATCAAGGTCGGTGCAATTACCGCCATCGATTTGGCAATGCTCACGGCTTTGGGTGCGTTCTTTAGCGCAGAGCCATCAAAAAATCCCTGGGCAATTTTCTTCGGTGCGAGTGCCGCAGGTGGGCTATTCATTGCATTGTTCTGTACAGCAATGGTGCTCTCCCCTCGCCTAAAAGATGGGCCCAAAGAATCGCTAATATTTTTCGGCGCAATTGCATCGATACCACGCACAGACTACGTCAAGAAATTAGAGACAGTTAGCGAGCAGGACATCCTCAAAGACGTTGCGGCTCAGATTCATCGAAATTCCGAAATTGCGCAGAAAAAACATGATTACGTCAAAAAATGTCTACTCTGGTCGTTGTTTTCTGTGATTCCATGGATCTCGACGGTGGGTCTTCTCGTCAAGTACTGATCGATATACCACAACGGCCCTGAATTACCTCCGCGTAACTGGAGTAGAGAGATTGCTACAGCGACCGCCAAGGCGCTGCATCAAGCGAATTGAAAGAAATACAAATAAAATCCAGAGGAACCAAATTAATGGTCACAAAAATTCTGCTTGGACCCGTACTCTCATTTCGGGGATCCTCAAAAGGTCAATGGAAGGTCAGCGCGCTCATCGGCATTGGTGAACTTGATAAAGCACCAAAACTTGTGGTTGATGGGAAAGCGGCATCAAACAGCTTGGTGCTACTCAAGCATGGCGGACGCCAGTATCTGCGCTACGACCTGACAACGAAGCAAGGCAATCAGGAGCGCAAGGTTGAGTACACCATCGAAGGTGTTGACGAGATATGGCATTTCACGATGCCAGGAAGGGACTATGCACCTCGCATGGCCTACGTGTCATGCAATGGCTTTTCGGACCCCAGCAGCATTCGCAAGTTGATCAAGGGCGAGAACGCCGTCTGGGCGGATCTGCTATGCAACCACGACAAGCAAGTGCGCCCTGCGGGATACATGCTCGACAAGGAGCAGCTTTGGCATGAGTCAAGGACCCATGACAAGGATCTACAGCGTTTCCACTTGCTGCTGATGGGGGGAGATCAAATCTACTTTGACTCAATCTGGGAAGACGTCAAAGAACTGAAGGGGTGGATAGGGCTGTCCAGGGATGAGCAATTGGTGTTCCCCGTTGGCCCCGAGCTGGAGGCGAGGATTGAGGACTACTACCTCAGGCTGTATGCGGACAGATGGCTACCCAAAGTGCGAGGCGCTTGGGATGCCAATACAAAGCCGCTTGATGCGGCGCAGGCCATGGCGCGGACTCCCACAGTGATGATGTGGGATGACCACGACATCTTCGATGGCTGGGGTTCCTACAGCTGCGAGATGCAGCACAGTCCACTGTTTCAAAGACTCTTCCATCATGCACGACGAGCATTCTGGGTGTTCCAGATGCAGCATGCGGCAGAGCGGCTTCCTGAGTTGGTGCCGAGAGACGACGTGCAAGTCAGGGCGAATGACCCGCTCTTCAAGAAAATTGAGTGGACGGAAGCACTCAAAGGCGATGCCCTCGCGTTGCCTCTACTGGATCTACAACCCGGTTTCAGTTTCGCGCACGCTATCGGCCCCGTGCAGCTGCTGGTTGCGGACCTGCGAACCGAACGCTCTCACGAACAAGTACTGGGCCCCGACACATGGACCGCACTGAAGGCTTGGCTCAAGCAAATTCCAGAGAACGGGCGCAAACATCCGGGGGAAGGATGTCAGCACCTGCTGTTCATGTCATCCGTCCCGGTCGTGCACCCAAAGCTTTCACTGGCTGAGGCGTTCCTGGACAATTTCGGCTCCGACAACGTGCTCGATAGCAGTGCAGATGATCTGAAAGATCACTGGACCCATGATGACCATGAAGGCGAGAGGCTGCGTCTACTCGAAACCCTGTTCGCAACCGCAAAGGCCAAGCAACTCAGGGTCGCCATCGTCTCGGGGGATGTGCATGTGGCGGCACATGGGGTTGCCTACCGTAAAAATGTGGGTCCACAAGACAACTGGGCACAGATCCAGCAATTGACATCGACCGCTGTGGTCCACCCATCGCTGGTATCTGTTCCTGAGCGATTGTTTTTTCACGTCCTGGATAGCGTGGGCAGGATCACGCAGAACTTGGACGTAAACACCAGTGCGGAGATGCTGATCTTTCCGCAGTCGAACCGGCGGGTCATGGCTGCTCGGAACTGGCTCGCGATCGAGCTAGACATTGGGGCGGGCAATGTCGCGGGCTCCAAGCTCTGGGCCACTTGGCGATGCGAAACGAAAGATGGGGTCTCGAATCACCTGATGGCTGTGGAGCCAACGGCTGTGCCAGAGGTGGCATTGCTCCATTCGTAGTCCATGCTGCCGTTGCAGCGATGCCGCCGATCGATTCAGGAGGCCACGTGGACGTAAACAGAAACCCATTCGTACAACTTCAACCGCATTACTGGCGCATACACGCCAAGTACTACAGATAAAAAGGAAGACATGCTTCAACGACTACAAGGCGAAGAGGGCCGTCGCCTGCGGGTGCAAGCTATGCTGTCTCAGAAGATGGTCATGGGCAATCGAGAACTAGCTGAGTACTTGGCTGACAATGCAAAGTTCTTCGAGGTGACAAATGGTCACGTGCTGATCCAGCAGGATGCGGCCGACAACGATGTGTTTTTTGTTGTGACCGGCGCGTTCACCGTGTTGGTCAACGGGCATATCGTGGCGCGCCGCTTCCCCAACGACCACATTGGCGAGATGGCTGCCGTGGAGATGACGCAAAAGCGTGCGGCTTCTTTAGTAGCCACGGAGCTTAGCGTTGTGGCCCAGATCTCGGAAGCGCAGTTCTCGGCCATTGGCAGCAAGTACCCAGAGGTGTATCTAGCAGTAGCTCGCGAACTGTCGCGACGGCTCCACCAGCGCAACGCACATGTTGGCGCGGCTCGCGACCGCATCAAGGTGTTCGTCATCTCCTCAAGGGAGTCCCTCGCTGTTGCGCGCGTTGTACAGAATGCACTTTCATACGACAACTTTGTCGTGAAACCCTGGACTGACGATGTATTCCGCGTAGCAAACTACCCGCTTCAGAGCCTTTTCGACGCGGTATACGACGCAGATTTCGCCGTTGCGATTGCTCATGCCGACGACACTACAACGGTCCGTGGTCAGAGTTGGCCTACACCGCGCGACAACGTGATCTTCGAACTTGGTATGGCCATGGGACACCTTGGTAAGGACCGGGCGATATTGATGGAGTCACGCGAGCACGGGGTAAAGTTGCCAAGTGACATGACCGGTATCACGACTATCCCCTATAGGTATGAGCCTGGCTGTGATGCCGCAGCATTGATGGGGCCGGCATGTAACCAGCTACGAGATCATATTCTGCGTCTCGGGCTGAACCTCTGAGATTTTGAAGGCCGATAGACAGCGACCAAGGGATGCTCCACAAGTACGCGGAGACATCACGCCCATAGATATTCAAGGCTGCGCCACCCCATCACTCACCTGCCGCCTGAGCTGTCTACCAATCGCTTTTTACGCCCAGCGGTTGACGATGGTTGAAACTGAGCAACCAAGGTTCGCAAAATGTCAGCCTCCGCCTTGTGTTGTGCCACCGCCTGCAGTGCCTGCTGTAACTCAACACCTTGCAGCTGGTTCACGCGGGCGCTCTCGGCTAGCGAAGCCCGTGCGCTCTCCAGGGCTGCGGCCAGTCGCGTCTGAGCTGCGTTGGCCTCCAGGACCTTGGCATGGTGATCACGCTCCACTTCTGCGAGCTTGCCCCGCAGTTGCTCCAGTTGCTTGTCTACCTGCGTTCGAGCAGTGCGCTCCCGATCAATTTCACGAAGCGCGCGGCGCTCGGCCTCGGCCGCACGCGAGGCCGCCTCATCGATGGCCGCACGCCCCTTGTCAAGTTCAGCGCTGAAATGCTGCCTGTTTTTTGATTGCTCCAGCTTCAGTTCATCCACCTGCCTGGAGAGTGCCTCGCCTCGTGCAGTGCTCGCAGCATGTGCACGCCGCTCTTGCTCCAACTCCGCAGCAAGGCCCTGAACTCGGATCTCCAGTTCAGCAGCTTTGCTCTGTGCGGTCTGTATTTGGGCCTCCAGGGCAGTGCTTCGCTGCTGAGCCTCCTGCAGCTCTGTCTGGGCGCTTTGGGCTTCCGTACGGGCTTCTACGCGCAGCACCGCCAGTTCCTCGCGCGCCAACCCTGTCGCCTGGGTCCACAGCACGCTGACCGCCTGGCCTGCGGCCTCTTTAAGCGCCTCCGGTAGATCGGGGTGATCGATCTCTACCCGGGCCTTGCCGCGCAGATCCTCCCAGAACTTGGCCAGCGCTTCGGCTGGGGCGCTCATGGAGCCTTTTCGCACGTGCTGATACAGCTTGCTCGCGGTGGGCGTGATGCCGTACCGGAAAAACAGCAACGCGCACACCTCGCGGTACAACGCTTTGGTATCGCTGAAACGCTCCCGCAGGGCTTCAACTTCGGCTTGGATTTCGGATTCTTCGCTCATTTTAAAATAATACAACGTATAACGTATGAATCATTGATTTATTTTCAAATCTCTGGACATAATTACTCTAATGTCCATAGAATTTGACTCATGAGCAGTTTGATCGTCGCACCGGCCGTTTTGGCGCATCTTGAGCCCCTGGAGGGCTTAGTGCTACCCCTTCACCTGTCCGGCGAGCGTGGACGCAATCGGGCCCAGGGTCTACCTCAGGTTGCGGCCAACGACGACCGTTCTGCGGTTCTGGCCTGGCTCGCCCGCTATCGGGACTCGCCTGCAACACTGGCCAGCTATCGCAAGGAATCCGAGCGGCTACTGCTTTGGTGCGTGAACCAGCACGGCAAGGCCCTCTCCGACCTCACCCATGAGGACTTTCTGCTATACGAGACTTTCCTTGGCGACCCACAGCCGTCAGACCGATGGGTCATGCAGGTGGCCCAGAAGGCACCCAGAACCTCACCCCATTGGCGACCGTTTGCCAAGCCACTGGACCGGCAGAGCCAGCGTCAGGCGCTATCCATCCTGAACAGCCTTTTTAACTGGCTGGTACAGGCTGGCTACCTAGCGGGCAACCCTCTGGCCCTCAGGCGAAGAAAAGCCGTAGCGCGGCCAGCAAACACGAGCAGGTTCTTGCCGCACGAGGACTGGGCCCATGTTCGCGCAACCATTGAGTCGCTGCCCACCACCACGCCTCGCCTGGCGCTCCAAGCGGCCCGGTATCGGTGGCTTTTTACACTGCTCTACATTGGCGGGCTGCGGATCTCCGAGGTCTGCAACAACTCAATGGGCGACTTCTACTGGCGCACAGGAGTAGATGGCCGCGAGCGTTGGTGGCTGGAGGTGCGCGGCAAGGGGGAGAAAACCCGGGTCATTCCGGCAACCGATGAGCTGGTATCGGAACTGATGCGCTACCGAAAAGCGAACAACCTCGCCCCGTTACCCCGCGAAGGGGACTCACTTGCACTTCTGCTCCCGCTCATCGGAAGTGCACGCCCCATGGGGCGCAGTGGCGTACATGAGCTGGTCAAGGACATCTTCCGAGAGACTGCAGCGCGCCTACGTGCCCTGGGGCCAGACCACGAGGGCGCAGCGGCTCACGTAGAGCAAGCATCGGCACACTGGATGCGCCACACAGCAGGAACTCATCAAAGCAACAGCATGGACCTCAAGGCGGTGCGCGATAACCTCGGACACTCCAACATTGCAACGACCAGCATCTACCTGCACACCGAAGACGATGCCCGCCATGACCAGACTTCACGTCAACATAAGTTGGGATGGTCTACCCAGTGAGAGCGTTTTGAGTCATGAAGCCCATCTTGTGATCGCAGAAACTAAACAATTCATGCGTAATATTTTTGTTTTACGCATAACATTGCCATTTCACGCGAAGTGAAATAAGATCATGCTTTAGACAACTGGAGACGCATCCATGGCATTCAGAGCAGACGAAGCCGCAAGAACTCGTTACGAGGAAGCTGAAAGTTATCTCGTCCCACGTGCGCGGGATGCATCTCCTGAGGTGCGTGAAAAAAGCCGAGAAGCCTTTGCCGACATCGTGGAACGCCTCGGTCCCGTGGTCGATTCCTATCCGTCATGGCATCCATTGGTGCGAAATCATGACAGTAGACATCCCGTAGTTACTCCGCGCGAGGAGTGTGGCTACAGGGGACTTGATCACACCAGGTATTTTGTCAATGGCTTCGTCAGCTGCCCCTATGGGGACGGGACCTTTCTGCTGGAATCCGTTCAAGAGCTGGCCTACAAACACCACGTTGCCACCATCACTGCCGAGAGATTAGACGTTCAGTTTTACAGCCCTAACGCTACGGCGATCCTGGTTCAATGCGAATGGCACAGGCCTATGCCAGCGGACCGGAGCATTCCTTTGAACATTGCGATGCCGCTGCTGTTGGAGAGTGAACTGCAATGCTGGGAGTGGTCCCAACTCGCAGAAACGTGGGAATCAATGCGTAGCTACTTTTTGGGCAGCCCGCATGGAAGTCGCTCTTCGCTATTTGTCAACCAGGAAACTGGCCAGGCGATGAAGAAAATCTGGGAGCAACTCATCTACACCGGCATGTTCGGCCCCATCAAGGTGTGAGCATCGATGCGTCCTGACTTTTTAATTCCGCTCGACCCACCTGTTCGCAAAGGTGCGGCGCCGACCTGCTCCTCCTTTGACGTATGTTTTGCATTCGGGTTGGGCGCGCTAGCTGCCTCCTTTATGCAGGGGACGGAGCGGGAGCGTCGTCATATGAGCATCAAAGGCCGCCGCTGGGATGCTGGAGGGGACCAGCTACCGCTTTACCTGTACAAATACCGACACCTGGAGACCGACGACCCGTCACAACATGCGCGTGACGCGTTACTCAACCGAGCACGCGACTTGCTCGTGCACGGTCAAGTGTGGGTTGCGTCAACCGACTCCCTCAACGATCTCCACGACATGCGCTTTAACGTGGAGCAGTCGTCTGATCCCAATGTGATCGACCGCTGGCTGATAGACAATGCTCATCTACTTCGGCACATGCCGCCAGCGCGACGGATCGCCCTGCGCGAGGTCCTGCGGCGCCGCAAGCTGCTCCCTAACGACATTGCCGAATTTCGGGCCAGCATGGAGAAGGCGATGGGAGTTTTCTGCGCCTCCCAAGACCCACGAAATGAGCCGATGTGGGCGCACTATGCTGCGGACCACAAAGGGTTCTGCGTTCAGTTTGATACTTCACGGGATGAGCTTTTTTTGCTCGCAGAAAAAGCGCTCTACACCTCCACATTTCCGACGATCACGCTACCCCACGCTGACCGGCGTGACTCCCTTCGGGGCCATCTATCCAAGTCCACTGCGTGGTCGTATGAGCGCGAATGGCGGGTTGTCATTCCTCAAAACAATTTTGGAATTCGACTTCGAACTGACGCGATAGCAGGGGTCATCTTGGGCGCGAAGGCATCGGAGCGCACGCGGGACGCAATTCACACCTTCAATCTCGAACGCAAAAATGCTGGGTATCGTCCCTTCAACTTGTACCAGGCCCGGCAGCACCGAGATCGCTTCGGCATGTGCATATCCAAAGTGAAGGCCGTTGTATAGCCTATCCGACGTTCGCCTGCCTTGGGAGCAGTTCGGATGGGTACCTGAAAATCACCAGGAATGACCAAGCAACGCTATCACCGTGTTTTACGCAAGAAACTGAGAAAGCCCAGTGCCGGCGCAACATCGCCGGCACCTCGGCGCTGGTGGCGTTTTGGCCTTTCTGAAGGCTCTCTCAAAAAGTCCAAGTTGCTCGTCGGCTTGCTGGTCGCCATCGTTGCTCTTGTCTCTGGGTTCCTGACTCTTCTCAAGATCTACGCGAGTGATGAGGCGACATTCAAGATGTATGCGGATCGCGCAGTAGCCTGGCACTACAAGACAAACCTCTGGAATGGCTATTTCAGTAACTGGTTTGAGGGAATCGTGAACATGGAGGAACTCAATCTCTCTGAATCTTCAATGACGCTCGCGTTGCAGGCTGCGGGAAATACCATCGATGGCGGCATGTCTGAGAAGCAGCTGTGTGGGATTTTTCCGCCGCAGGACTTCAAGCTCGTGCGCGGGACTATCTCCCATTTCGGGAATAGCGCCGAGATTCAGATTTATGAATTCGTTGGGGGGCGCACGAAGGTGTTCGCAGAGTTCACGCTGCACCACGATGGCCTAGTGCTAGAGGTTACACCGAAGAAAAACTCCCGTTGGCTCGGCAAAGATACCGTTCGCCTTCTTCAGCATCCTGAATCCACGATAGACACCGGATTCAAGGCGATGGAGGGAGCCTGCAAGGACGAAATTGCTGAACACCGCAAGAGACAAAAAGAAGTCTTTGATCGAATGGTAGAAAAAGGAGCAATCAAACGGCGCGGCCCTTCCGACGAACCTGCCAAGCGAGCAAGTGATCAGGGGAAGTGATCGAGGCCAGTCAGTCAACGGTAGCAGCGAGGGGTGTGGCCTTTGGGGGATCGTCTCAGAAAACGGAAAATAAAGCACGTTAAGCCGGTGGCAGTGGTCGCAACGGTCTGAACTTGCCTGCGCCGACCTTGGTGCTGCTGCGCCAGAGGTAATCGCCGGTCAGATTGATGTGTTCCCACCCCAGCGGTGACAGGTATTGAAACAGCGTCTCGTCTACCGGTTTGCCGTGCCCGTTCAAAGCATTGGTTGCCCGTTCCAGATAGGCCGTGTTCCAAAGCACGATGGCCGCCGTTACCAGATTGAGGCCGCTGGCCCGGTAGCGTTGTTGCTCAAAACTGCGGTCGCGGATTTCGCCCAGTCGGTTGAAGAACACCGCCCTGGCCAGCGCGTTGCGCGCCTCGCCTTTGTTGAGTCCGGCCTGCACGCGGCGGCGCAGCTCCACGCTTTGCAGCCAATCCAGTATGAACAGCGTGCGCTCAATGCGCCCCAGCTCGCGCAGTGCAACGGCCAGTCCGTTCTGACGCGGATAGCTGCCGAGCTTGCGCAACATCAGCGAGGCCGTCACCGTACCCTGCTTGATCGAAGTGGCGAACCGCAAGATTTCATCCCAATGGGCGCGTATCTGCTTGATGTTCAGCCGGTCGCTGCTAATCACCGGCTTGAGCGCGTCATAGGCGGCATCGCCCTTTGGGATGAATAGCTTGGTGTCGCCCAGGTCTCGGATACGTGGCGCGAATCGGAAGCCCAGTAGGTGCATCAGGCCGAAGACATGATCGGTAAAGCCCGCTGTGTCGGTGTAGTGCTCCTCGATCCGCAAGTCCGACTCGTGGTACAGCAGGCCATCGAGCACATAGGTTGAATCACGCACGCCGACGTTGACTACCTTGGTGCTGAAGGGCGCGTACTGGTCGGAGATATGGGTATAAAACGTCCGGCCTGGACTGCTTCCATACTTCGGGTTGATATGCCCGGTGCTCTCCGCTTTGCTGCCGGTTCTGAAATTTTGGCCATCCGACGATGACGTGGTGCCATCGCCCCAGTTTCCGGCAAAGGATTGCCGGAACTGCGCGTTGACCAGTTCGGCCAGCGCCGTTGAGTACGTTTCATCCCGGATGTGCCAGGCTTGCAGCCACGACAGCTTGGCGTAAGTCGTGCCTGGGCAGGACTCGGCCATCTTGGTTAGCCCGAGATTGATGCCATCAGCCAGGATCGTCGTCAGCAGCAAGGTTTTGTCCTTGGCCGTGTCGCCGGTCTTCAGATGCGTGAAATGCCGGGTGAAGCCTGTCCACTCATCAACTTCCATCAGCAGTTCGGTAATCTTGACGTGTGGCAGCAGCATCGCCGACTGGTCGATTAGGGCTTGTGCGGTCTCCGGCACCGCCGCGTCCAGCGGCGTGATCTTCAGGCCGGACTCGGTAATGATGGCATCCGGCAGATCATTGGCCGCCGCCATGCGGTTGACGGTGGCAAGCTGCTGTTCCAGCAATGCCAGTCGGTCGTGCAAATACTGATCGCAATCGGTGGCCACTGCCAGCGACAATTCGTTGGCCAGCTTCAGAGTAGCGAACTTCTCGGCCGGCACCAGATACTCATCAAAGTCCTTGAACTGGCGCGAACCCTGCACCCAGACATCGCCTGATCGCAGCGCGTTCTTTAGCTCTGACAGGGCGCACAGCTCGTAGTAGCGCCGGTCAATGCCATCGTCCGTGAGCACCAGTTTCGCCCAGCGTGGCTTGATGAATGCGGTCGGCGCGTCGGCGGGCACCTTGCGGGCGTTGTCGCTGTTCATGCCGCGAAGCACCTCGATGGCATCGAGTACGCCCTTGGCGGCTGGTGCCGCCCGTAACTTAAGTACGTCCAGGAACTGCGGCGCGTAGCGGCGCAACGTGGCGTAGCTTTCACCGATGCGATGCAGAAAGTCGAAGCTCTCCGGCTGCGCGAGCTTTTGCGCCTCCGTGACGCTGGCGGCGAAGGTATCCCACGGCATTACGGCCTCGATGGCGGCGAACGGATCGCCGCCGCTCTGTTTGGCTTCCAGCAAGGCTTGGCCGATGCGGCCATACATCCGCACCTTGTCATTGATCGCCTTGCCGGAAGCCTGAAACTGCTGCTGATGCTTGTTCTTGGCGGCGTTGAATAGTTTGCCAATGATGCGGTCGTGCAGGTCGATGATTTCGTCGGTGACGGTGGCCATACCTTCAATGGCCAGCGAAACCAGAGTGGCATAGCGTCGTTGCATCTCGAACTTTGCCAGATCGGCAGGCGTCATCTGCCCACCCTCACGGGCGATCTTGAGCAGGCGGTTCTGGTGAACTTGTCGCTCGATGCCTGCGGGAAGGTCAAGCGCCTGCCAAGCCTTGAGGCGCTCGATGTGTTCAAGCATATGCCGAGAGTTCGGCTTGACTGGCGACTGGCGCAGCCATGCCAGCCACGTCAATTTGCTGCCGTCCTTGCGCTTGAGAAGTTCGTCCAGGCGCTGACGGTGGAGCGATAACAAAGAATCGGTCAACGCCGCGTAAATACGCCGGTTGGCACGGGTGATGGCCTCGGCGCTCGCGCGCTCGATGGCATTCATGGCGGGCAGGATGATGCTCTGCCGCCGCAGGTTTTCGACAAGGGTGCTGGCCAGCACAATCCCTTTATCGGTCTGCAAGGCCAGCTCGGTCAATGTATGCACGGCTTGCCGGTAGTGACTCATGGTGAAGGGCTTGAACCCGAACACCGTTTGCAGCTCGACCAAGTGCTCCCGCCGCGTCTGCTCGCGCTGGCCGTAATCGTTCCAACTTTCCACCGGCACCTTGAGTTGTGCGGCCACCATGCGCAACAGGGGCGGAAACGGAGGCTCATCGATGCCCAAGAAGATGCCAGGGAATCGCAAGTAGCAAAGCTGCACGGCGAAGCCCAATCGATTCGCAGCGCCGCGACGCTGGCGGATCACCGATAGGTCGGTTTCGTTGAACGTGTAGTGCCGTATCAGTTCGTCTTTGGCATCTGGTAGTGCCAGCAGGCTTTCGCGCTCGGTGGCGGACAGGATTGAGCGGCGCGGCATGATCAGTCTTCCCGCAGGTACTGGTACAAGGTTTCGCGACTGATGCCGAAGTCACGGGCCACCAAGGTTTTTTGATCGCCTGCCGCGACTCGCTGTTTCAACTTGGCAATTTGTTCGCTGTTCAGCGATTTCTTTCGTCCCCGGTAGGCACCGCGCTGCTTGGCCAGCACGATTCCCTCGCGCTGGCGTTCGCGGATCAGTGCGCGCTCGAACTCCGCAAAAGCCCCCATGACCGACAGCATCAAATTGGCCATCGGTGAGTCATCGCCGGTGAACGCCAGCCCTTCTTTGACAAACTCCATCCGCACGCCCCGTTGTGTCAGCCCCTGAACGATGCGGCGCAGGTCATCGAGATTGCGTGCCAACCTGTCCATGCTGTGCACCACCACGGTGTCGCCCTCGCGCACAAAGGCCAGCAGCCTTTCAAGTTCGGGACGTTGCGTGTCCTTGCCGGAAGCCTTATCGGTGAATACCTTACCGACTTCGATTTGCTCCAGTTGCCGATCAGGGTTCTGGTCGAAGCTGCTGACGCGGATATAGCCAATGCGTTGACCTTGCAAGGTGCCTCCAAAGGTAAAAGTGTCAGGATGAAATCCATTACCCTTGGCGGCTTGTGTCAATAAATACAAACTACAACTCTATTCTGACGTGCTTTGCGCCAAGCATCTGACATCAGGTTAGGGTATAGCTTAACCGGACACCTCGGCCTCTGTGCCTTTACTGCTTTTCGGTACAACCGTCAAGAACAGGCAGAGCGCTCCGATAGTTATCGCCACATCAGCGAGGTTGAAGGCGGGCCAGTGCGCAAGTCGCCAATGGAAGTCAAGGAAATCAACAACCTGTCCACGCAGCACACGATCCGCGACATTGCCCAGCGCACCGCCGAGGATCAGGCTGTATCCCATCGCTTCGAGACGGGGCAATTGCTGGCACAGCATGCGTCCCAGCCAAGCAGAAACGACCAGGCCCAGCGTGATGAAAAAGTAACGTTGCCAGCCGCCAGCGTTCGCCAGAAAGCTGAATGCCGCGCCGGGATTCAGGACATGGACGAAGTTGAAGAAGGGCGTGACTTCGACCTGTTCACCGTAGGCAAACGTGCGGGTGATGGCGAACTTTGCGAGCTGATCGGTCATGACAGCACTGGCGGCCACTGCGAACCAGACCCAAGTCGATGTGCGGCGAGCCGATTGCCACACAGGGACGGCCAGCGGCATCAGCCACCCGGCGAGCGCCGTGCAACTCAATCCAAGTACCCACCCCGCCAGCACATCGGCAGGAAAGTGCATTCCGGCTGCGATGCGTGACCAACCGACCAATGCGGCGTACAACACCAAGCCGATGCGGCCACGACGGCCTATCAAAGGCCAGAGCGCGCCGACCACCAGCGCGGCATAGGTGGCATGCCCGCTGGGCAGGCTGTAGTGTCGTTCGATGCCCCCGATAACGCGCACCATGTCGCCAAAAACGGCAGGCGGGCGTGGAAAGTCGATCCATAGCTTCAAGATGGTGGCGACGAGAAATGCCAACGCAAAGGCCACGCTAAAGACTCTGAGTCTGTACCGGATGGCATCGGCCCGCGTTGGGTCAGGTGCCGACTTTGACCATCCCCACATCGCCAAGAGCATCAGTGGTGCAGTCCAGTAGTTGCCTATCACAAGGTTGAAGAACGATGCCAGCGGTTCCAGCGCTGCAGGTGTGCTCATGTTGATGGCTTGGAACAACGCGATGTTCAGACCACCCCAGTCGTAGAGAAAGAATTTCCAGCTCATTTGCGCAACAGCCTCAAGCCATTGCCAACGACGAGCAAGCTGGCCCCCATATCAGCAAACACCGCCATCCACATGGTCGCTTGACCCGTGAAGGTCAGCACCAGAAATACTGCCTTGATGCCAAGGGCCAGCACAATGTTTTGCATCAGCACCTGCGCCGTCGCACGCGACAGGCGCACGAAGGTCGGAATCTTGCGCAGGTTGTCGTCCATCAGGGCCACGTCGGCGGTCTCGATTGCGGTATCTGTGCCAGCCGCTCCCATTGCAAAGCCGATGTCCGCACGCGCCAAGGCCGGGGCATCGTTGATGCCATCACCGACCATGCCAACCTTGCCGCTTCGGGCCAGTTGCTCCACTTCGCGCAATTTGTCATCTGGGAGTAGGTTGCCTTGCGCACGGTCGATTCCGGCTTGTGCGGCAATGGCCTGTGCCGTATGGGGGTTGTCGCCGGTCAGCATCATGGTGTTGATGCCCAGTGCGTGCAGCTCGGCGATGGCGGTCCTGCTGCTGTCCTTGATGGTGTCCGCTACGGCGAATAAGGCATGTACCGCCTTTGCGCCTACCAACATCACGACGGTCTTGCCAGCGGTTTCCAGCGCAGCGATGCGCTGCTCCAGCTCTGGTGTGCACTGCCCCAGCTCTTCGAGCATCCGGTGGTTGCCCAGATGGTAGGTCGCACCGTTGATTTGGCCTTGCACACCCCGACCGGGCAGCGCGTTGAATTCGGCCACGTCGAGCAAGGCAACCCCGTCCGTCTGCGCGGCCTGTGCCACCGCCTTGGATACAGGATGGTCCGAGCGGGCCGCCAGACTGGCAGCGATGCTGCGGCTGTCCGAGGCGAGTGCATTGCCCCATGTGACAAAGTCGGTCTGTGCGGGCTTGCCGTGCGTGATCGTGCCGGTCTTGTCCAGAGCCAGCCAGCGCAGCTTGCGGCCTTCTTCCAGATAGACGCCACCTTTGATGAGAATGCCGTGGCGGGCGGCGGCGGCCAGGCCGCTGACGATGCTGACCGGTGTAGAGATCACCAGTGCGCACGGGCAGGCGACCACCAGCAGAACCAATGCACGGTAGATCCAGTCGAGCCATGCCGCACCCATGAACAGCGGCGGCAACAACGCGACGGCGATGGCAACGCCGAATACAACGGGGGTGTACCAGCGGGCGAACTGATCGACAAAACGCTGAGTCGGCGCACGACTACCTTGCGCAGCCTCTACCGCGTGAATGATCCGGGCCAAAGTGGAGTTGTTGGCCAAGGCGGTGACGCGGTACTCGAACGAGCCGGATTCGTTGATCGTGCCAGCGAACACCGAATCACCGGGGGATTTTTCGACCGGGAGGCTTTCACCCGTGATCGGGGCTTGGTTGACGGCAGAGCGGCCTTCCAGCACCTCACCATCAAGGGCGATGCGCTCACCTGGTTTGACCCGGACGCGGGCGCCGATGGTGATTTGCTTGGCGCCCACCTCGCGCCATGTGCCGTCAGCCTGCTGTACCGTGGCCTGTTCCGGGGTCAGGTCGAGCAGGCCACGGATAGCGTTACGAGCGCGATCCAGCGATTTGGCTTCGATTACCTCGGCCAGCGCGAACAGTACCATCACCATTGCCGCTTCGGGCCAGTGGCCGATCAACATGGCACCCGTGACCGCAATCGACATGAGGGCGTTCATGTTGAGATTACGGTTCTTGAGCGCAATCCACCCCTTCTTGTAGGTGGAGAGGCCACCCGTGAAGACCGCGACAAGCGCCAGAACGACAACCGACCAGTGATTGCCGTTGTGGAGCCAGTAGACCGCCTCGGCCGCCGATGCAGTGACCAAGGAGATGCCCAGCGGCCACCAGTTGGTCGGCGTGGTCACAGGGGCGGCGGATGGAGATGCGACCTCTGCCGTGTCCACGACCTGCGCCTCGAATCCAAGCGCTTGCAGTGCCACGAGCACGTCTGGCAGAACCTGGTTCGCATGGCGTACCGACAGCGTGCGCTGCATCAGGTTGAAATCGAGATCAGCAACACCGGCCACGGTGCCGAGCTTGTTGCGGATCAACGTCTCTTCGGTCGGGCAATCCATCTTGGCAATGGACAGCTTGGTCGTCTGCTCGGCCGACGCCTGATCCATGCGCACAGCTTGCATGCCGATGGCCTTCAGCGCCTGCTCGACGGGAGACAACGAAGGCAATTCGTGTCGCACGGCCAAGGTACGTTGCATCAGGTTGAATTCAAGACCCGCCACCCCCGCCAGACCGGCCAGTTTGCTTCGGATCAGCGCCTCTTCGGTCGGGCAATCCATGTTCTCGATGCGGTACACCGCTTGAGCCGATCCGGTTGCCAGCGGGGCCGGTGCCGTGGGTTGGATGATCGGCTCAGTCGTGCAGCCACACCCCTTTGAAGCGCATTCGCTCATGAGTAACTCCTGAAAATCTTCTATTCAGCCTCCATTAAAATCTCTATAGTCACTATAGAGTCAAGTGATAATTGGAGATTGATGCATGGAAATCAGAATTGGCGACCTCGCCAAGCGCTCTGGGTGCGAGGTCGTGACGATCCGCTACTACGAGAAGGAAGGGCTACTGCCGAAGCCAGCGCGAAGCGGTGGCAACTTCCGGCTGTACGGTGAGGCGCACATTGAGCGCTTGCAATTCATCCGTCATTGCCGTTCGCTCGACATGACGTTGAGCGAGATTCGCGCATTGCTGGGTCTGCGAGACAACCCGATGCAGGACTGTGGGGAGGTCAACACGCTGCTGGAGGCCCATATTCAACAGGTGGAAATGCGTGTGTCCGCGCTGTTGCAGTTAAAACGGCACTTGGTTGATTTGCGCGAGAAGTGTTCTGGCTCTCGATCTGTAGAGGCGTGCGGCATTTTGCAAGGGTTGGGCAATTGCAATTGCCATGGTGAAAGTGCCACGAACAGTCAAACATCTGGGTAAGTAAGGGCTTAGCGTGCTTTATTTTCCGTTTTCTGAGGCGACCCCTTTGGGGTGGATACGGCAAGCAGCGCCGCGAGCGCAGCCACACCCAGTCCGGCAGAGATCCACAGCGCACCAGGCCCCAATCGGTCCCAAAAAATCCTAAACACCCATGGCGAAGCCGCTTGAGCAATGCGCGCGGGCGCCATTAGCAATCTCTGGCGGTGCCCATACCCTGTAGGTCCAAACAGCAACAGCAACAGCGGCAGCGGCAGTGTCCCCTTGGCAATCGTCAGAATGCCATTTCCAGCTCCGCGAAATACCGCGAACACCACAGCCATTGGCACACCAACGAGGGCGAGCAGCCCAACTCCCACGGGAGGCATCAGGATAGCCAGGCGAGCTGAGTGCAGTGGATGCCCGAGGAGTCAAAACCAGGCGCAGCCTATGTCCAGTCTCCTTTTCGAACCGCGCGCCACGCAAATATTTCCACCACCAGCGTCTATGTGCCCACGGAAGATGATGTGCGCCATGACCAGACCACAAAAGCGCATAAGCTGGGGTGGTCGGTTTGATGGCGAGACGTTGATCCTGTCCTTCAGTTGCGTGACATGCCTTAAAAAGGTACCTCGTCGGGAATTGGTTGCAGGTGCTGCTGCAGGTATTCGAGTTTGGCCAACAGTTCGTCAAAGGTAATCACCTCCACGTCCTTGCAAGCGTTGCGGAAAACCTCAAAACAACGCAGTTCATGCTCTTCAATAGGCCGTCGTCCCGCAAGCACAATG
>Ga0160492_100401_pt1 | contig 26775 bp, 18 predicted proteins | sample DID2MG_FD_108258 | JGI IMG/M metagenome (GOLD analysis project Ga0160492, IMG submission 108258) | Enriched soil microbial communities from UW Madison campus, WI, USA - DID2877_E24_FP2 MG | ecosystem: Environmental > Terrestrial > Soil > Unclassified | place: USA: Madison, Wisconsin | collected... | reverse complement strand
GTTCGACGTCATCGTCACCGACAACCTGTTCGGCGACATCCTGTCGGACGCGGCGGCCATGCTGACCGGCTCGCTGGGCATGCTGCCCTCGGCCGCCATCGGCGATCCCAACAAGCCGGGCCTGTACGAGCCGATCCACGGCTCGGCGCCCGACATCGCCGGCAAGGGCCTGGCCAATCCGCTGGCCGCCATCCTGTCGTTCGAGATGGCCCTGCGCTGGTCGCTGAAGGAAGTGGAAGCCGCCGACCGCCTGCTGGCCGCCGTCAAGGGCGCGCTGGATTCGGGCGCGCGTACCCGTGATCTCGGAGGTGAACTTACCACTGTCCAGATGGGCGATGCGGTGTTGTGTCGCATCTGATTAAGTAGAATAGCGCTGTTATTCCAGCGTTTTGCAATCTGTGCTTAAGTTTTCTCGCCCAGTTCCTGCCTTCATCAAAAGAAGAGCCAGGGGCTGGGCGAGATGCGTTTCAACGACCTGAAAATTTCGGCGAAGCTGGGGATCGCGTTCAGCGCCCTGATCATCGCCTTCGTGATCTCCTCGGGCGTGGTGTTCACCAGCCTGCAGCGCATCGAGGAGGCCTCGGTCTCCAACCAGCGCAGTCTCTCCCTGGCCACCGAGGCCGAGGTGATGATGACCCTGGTCCTCGAACAGCAGAACGCCCTGCGCGCCTACGCCCTGCTGGGCGACGAGGCCTTCGCCCAGACCTACAAGGAGGGCGTCGGCCAGTTCGACAAGGCGCTGGACGCCTTCGAGGCCAAGACCAAGGTTCCCGAACAGAAGGCCCGCATCCAGCGCCTGCGCGGCGCGATGGGCGAATGGCGCAAGACCATCGCCGAGCCCGCCATGACGGCGATGGCCAACGATCCGGTGATGGGCCGCGTCTCCGCCGGCGAACTGATGGGCCGCAAGAGCCTCACCGAGATCCGCGCCGTCCAGGACGAGCTGACCGCCGCCGCCGGCGAGCGCGTCGCCCTGCGCGCCAAGGAAATGAAGCAGGCCATGGACATGGCCATCCTGTCGCTGGTGCTGGGCGGGATCGCCGCCCTGGTCATCGCCGGCCTGATGGGCTGGATGCTGTCGGGCACCATCGGCGCCTCGGTGGCCGCCATGACCGCCGCCATGCGCCGCCTGGCCTCGGGCGACAACACGGTTGAAGTCCCCGCCGTCGGCCGCAAGGACGAGGTCGGCCAGATGGCCCAGGCCGTGCTGAGCTTCAAGGACGCCGCCATCCACAAGCTGCGCCTGGAAGACGAGGCCGTCGAGCAGCGCCGCATGACCGAGGCCGAGCGCGCCCGCGTCGAGGCCGACAAGGCCCGCAAGGCCCAGGAAGACGCCGTCGCCGTCTCGGCCCTGGCCGAGGCGCTGGGTCACCTGTCGAACGGTGATCTGACCTTCCGCATCACCGCCGCCTTCGCCCCCGACGCCGAACAGCTGAAGACCGACTTCAACGCCGCCGCCGCCCGCCTGGAAGAAGCCATGCGCGGCATCAACGGCGCCGCCGGCGGCATCCGCGCCGGTTCCGAAGAGATCGCCCAGGCCTCGGACGACCTGTCGCGCCGCACCGAACAGCAGGCCGCCAGCCTGGAAGAGACCGCCGCGGCCCTCGACCAGATCACCGCCACGGTCCGCAAGACCGCCTCGGGCGCCAAGGAAGTGTCCAGCCTGGTGGCCGGCGCCCGCACCGGCGCCGAGCGTTCGGGTCGCATCGTCGACCAGGCCGTCAGCGCCATGGCCGGCATCGAGCAGTCCTCGGGCCAGATCGGCAACATCATCGGCGTGATCGACGAGATCGCCTTCCAGACCAACCTTCTGGCCCTGAACGCCGGCGTCGAGGCCGCGCGTGCGGGCGACGCGGGCAAGGGCTTCGCCGTCGTGGCGCAGGAAGTGCGGGCCCTGGCCCAGCGCTCGGCCGAAGCGGCCAAGGAGATCAAGGGCCTGATCTCGACCTCGACCCAGCAGGTCGAGGCCGGCGTGTCCCTGGTCGGCCAGACCGGCGAGGCCCTGCGCGCCATCGTCGACCAGGTGGCCAGCATCGACGCCCTGGTCGGCGAGATCGCCGCCAGCGCCCAGGAGCAGTCCACCGGCCTGCACCAGGTGAACGTCGCGGTGAACCAGATGGACCAGGTCGTCCAGCAGAACGCCGCCATGGTGGAAGAAGCCACCGCCGCCACCCACTCGCTGAAGGGCGAAGCCGGCGAACTGGCCGTGCAGGTCGGCCGCTTCAAGGTCGCCGGCGCCGCCATGGCCGCCTCGGCCCCGCGCGCCGCCACCCCGGCCTCGCGCCCGGCCGCCAGCCCCGCCCGCGCCGCCCAGGCCCGTGCCGCCGCCTTCGCCAGCCAAGGCTCGGCCGCCGTGGCGGTGGACAGCTGGGAAGAGTTCTAGGGCTTCCCCCTCCGGGGGAGCTGGTCCCAAGACCGGAAGGGGGAGCGTCGCAAGGCGCTCCCCTTTTTCGTTCTCCTGATCCCTCTCTCTGAGAGAGAGGGAGGGGCCCGCGCCGCAGGCGTGGGAGGGTGAGAGGTTTCAGCGACTGCAAGCAAACCCCGCCAGCAACCCCGCTCGTCATCCCGGAAAGCGCGCAGCGCTTATCCGGGACCCAGGGGGACTTGGCTCGGAGTTGGCGGTCGCCGACGCTATGCGGCGGCTCCTGGGTCCCGGCTCTCCGCTACGCTGCGGCCGGGATGACGATGTGAGGGATCGAGAATTGTCCGAGAGGGCGTACCCTCTCACCCTCCCATCGCCTGTGGCGATGGGCCCCTCCCTCTCTCCATGAGAGAGGGAAGTCTTAAGCCGCCGCCACCGCGCCCGTCGTGCGGCGCAGGCGCCAGAAGCGGATGGTGCGCAGGGCGCTTTCGCGGGGCAGGGCGGCGTAGAGCTCGCCATACGCCTTGGCCTTGCCCATCACCTCGTCGGACGGGTCCAGGATCAGGAGCGCGAAGGTCAGGAACAGGGCGCGGTCGAAGTCGGCCGCCTTGCAGACCACGGCCAGGCCGTCGAGCTCCTTGCGCTCGAGGATCTTGCGGGCGGTGTGGAAGTCGATGTCGGCCATGTCCGACAGGGCGCAGAGGAACAGGGTCGTCTGCCGGGCGCGCAGCATGCTGGCCAGGGCCTGGGGCGTGATGCGGCCGCGGGCCTTGATCAGGCCAAGCTCGTGCATGGCGCCGTCGTAGTCGGCCGGCAGGGCGCCGTCGCGGGCGGCCAGGCGGTTGCGGCCGGCGGCCAGGGCCGCCTCCAGCACCGCCGGGTCGACGCTCTCGTTGCGGGCCATGATCCGGTCGCGCAGGCGCGCCTCGGCCACGAAGTACATCTCGTTGAGCAGGTCGATCGGCAGGCTCTGGCGGTCGATCACCGCCTCGTGCAGGGCCGGGTTGGCCTGGGCGCGGTCGACCACCGTCTCGTGGGCCTGGCGCGACAGCTGCGCGCCCTCGTTGCGGATCAGCACGCCCAGGGTGTCGTCGTCGCCGCGCGCGACGATGGCGTCGGAGACGGCGCTGGGCACGTGCGCCCGGCTGGAGATCGCCCGCAGGTGCTCCTGGCCTTGCGTCTGGGCCACGTGCAGCAGGTCAGCGTCCGACAGCGGGGTCGCGCCGGTCAGGATCGGGCGGGCCACGGCGATGCTGTCGGCGGCCAGGTTGCGCACCAGGCTGGGCGGCGGCGCGGCCGACTGGCCCAGGCGCTCGGCCAGCTCGACGCGCACGGCCTCTTCCATCTCGCCGGCCAGCTGGCCCATCACCTGGTCGAACAGGCCCATCTCCACCGCGCCGTGGTCGTCGCCGGTGAAGAACAGGTCGGTCACCCCGCGCAGCAGCTCGCGGCGCTTGGCGCTCGACGGCTCGTCGGCCAGGGCGATCAGGTCATGCAGCCGCGATTGCAGCATCAGAAATCGCTCTCCTGGGCGGTGGTCTTCTTCTTGCGCGACGCCGAGGTCGAGGTGTCGCGGCCGGCGTCCCGGGCGGCCTCCGCCAGCCAGTCGGCCGAGCCGTGCTGGGGCTCGTCATCCATGGGGGCGGTGGCCACGGCGGCCGGGTCGACCGCCATCAGCACCGTGTTGGGCGGGCCGGGGGCGGCGATCTGGTCCGGCGTCAGGCCGAACATCCGGCCGACCGAATAGGTGCGCGGCGCCAGGCCCTCGGCGGCGCGGGGATTGGCGTAGGCCGGCGCGGCGGCGACCTGCGCCGGCGCGGGGGCCGGGCGCGGCTGAGCCTGGGGCGCCTGGACGGGCGGGGGACCGCCGGCCAGCTCGTTCGACGGATAGACGCGCGGCGCGGCGGGCGCGATCGGGGCGGACGCGACCGGCGGGCTGTAGAGGCTGGTCGGCAGGGCGCCCTGCTGCTGGGGCTGCTGGGGCTGCGCAGGGCCTTGCGGAACATAGCGCGGCTGCGGCGGCTGGACCTGCTGCGCAGGCGGGGCGTTGGCGTAGCCGGCCCAGGCGGCCATCGGCGCAGGGCGTTCGGCGGCGCGGGAAGAGGGATCGGCGGCAGCGGGCGCTGTGGGCGCCTCCACCTTGCCGGCCCAGCCCAGCATCGGCCCGCGATAGGCCGAGGCGGCGGCCTGGGCGCGCGGGCTGCGCGGCCCGTAGCGGCTTTCGCGCACGTCGTCGGCGTGCGCCGGTAAGGCGACGCTGGCGAGCAGCAGCAGGGGCAGAACGAGGCGCATGCCGGTCCGGACGGAGTCTTGTCAGTCTGCAACCCTTAGCCGAAGCCGCTTAATCGCCGCCTAACGGCGCCGTGCGAAAGGTCGGGGATGCGACGTTAAATCCCTCTCTCTTTGAGAGAGGGAGGGGCCCGCGCCGCAGGCGTGGGAGGGTGAGAGGTTTCACCGCCGGCCGGCTTGAAGCACCGTCAGGATCTCATCTCCAGTTCCGCCAGGATCGCTCAGTACCCGCTCGTTGGGAATTCGCATGACCATGTAGCCGAACAGCTCCAGTGTCTGGGTGCGGCGTTCGTCGTAGTCCTCGCGCCCTTCGTGCGAGGCGCCGTCCAGTTCGACGATCAGCTTTCCAGCCTCGCAGACGAAGTCGGCGAAGTAGCGGTCGATCGGAAATTGCCGCAGGAACCGGAACCCGCCCAGCCGGCGGTTGCGTACGAGCGCCCACATGGTCTTTTCAGCCAGGGTCTGGTCCCGACGCAGGCGTCGGGCGTTGGCGGTCTTGTCCATGAGGGCAGCGTGATTGCTGGCCTTGAGGTGGTGCAACTGAAGGAATCTGGATTTTTCGGCCGAGGGTGAAACCTCTCACCCTCCCACCGCTGCGCGGCGGGCCCCTCCCTCTCTCAAAGAGAGAGGGTTTTTCAGCGCCCCCGCCACCAGGCCAGCAGCCGCGCCTCGGCCGCGCCGAGGGCCGCGTGCAGGGCCACGCCCATGGCCGCCAGCACGGCCAGGGCCGCGAACCCCCGCGCGGTCTGCAGGCGGTTGAAGCTTTCCAGCATCCGCCAGGCCAGGCCCTGGCTCGATCCCGAGCCGGCCACGAACTCGGCCGCGACCGCGCCGACCAGGGCGAGGCCCGCGGCCACCTTCAGGCCCTCCAGGATCGCCGGCAGGGCCGAGGGCAGGCGCAGGCGCCACAGCCGCTGCCAGCCGCTGGCGCCATGCAGGTCGAACAGGCGCGACAGGTCGGGGTCGGCCGCCTTCAGCCCGGCGACGGCGCCCGAATAGATCGGGAAGAAGGCGATCACGGCGGCCAGCGCCGTCACCGCCCGGCCCGGATGCTCGATGCCGGCCCAGATGGTCACCAGCGGCGCGACGGCGATCACCGGCGTCACCTGCAGCACGGCCGCCACGGGGGCGAAGGCGTCTTCGACGATCGGCCTCAGCGCCGCGCCGAAGGCCAGGGCCAGGGCGATCAGCGCCGCCAGCGCCAGCCCCGCCAGCGCCGTCGACAGCGTGCCCCAGGCGCTGAGCGCCAGCAGCGGTCCGGCCTCGACCAGCGCCCCGGCGATCTGCGACGGGGCCGGCAGCAGGTAGGCCGGCACGTGCAGGACGCGGCAGGCGCCTTCCCAGGCGGCCAGCAGGAAGGCCACGAACAGGATGGGGGCGAGGCGGCGGGTCATGGTGCGGTCCCCCTCCGGCCCTTCGGGCCACCTCCCCCAGCGGGGGAGGATCCGGAAGCGCCGGCGCCAGGATGCTCCCCCGCTGGGGGAGCTGTCGGCGAAGCCGACTGAGGGGGTCGCGCCAGCAGCGCGGAAACCGCCTCCACCGTCTGGCGGAACGCCGCGGTGGTGCGAAACCCCGCCGGCCGCACCAGCGGCCCCTCGACCGCGACCTCGCCGGCCACGACGCCCGGTCCCGGCGTCAGCACCACCACGCGGCCGGCCATGTAGACGGCCTCCTCGACATTGTGGGTGACGAACACCACGGCCGGCGACAGCACCGCGCACAGGGCCAGCACGTCGTCGGCCAGCGCGCGGCGGGTGATCTCGTCCAGGGCCGCGAACGGCTCGTCCAGCAGCAGCAGGCGCGGAGCCGTGACCAGCGCCCGGGCCAGCGAGGCCCGCATGGCCATGCCGCCCGACAGCTGGGCGGGGCGGGCGTCCTGGGCGCCGTCCAGCCCGACCTTGGCCAGGGCCTCGCGCGCCTTGGCCCGGGCCTGCGCCTTTTGCATGCCGGCCAGCTCCAGCGGCAGGGCGACATTGGCCGCGGCGCTCATCCACGGCGCCAGGGTGGGGGCCTGGAACACCACCGAGGTCTCGCCCTTGCCGGCCGCGCGGCTCACGGTTCCGCGCGTGGGCTGCTCCAGCCCGGCCAGCAGCCGCAGCGCCGTCGACTTGCCGCACCCCGACGGCCCGACCAGAGCCACCACCTCGCCGGCGGCCAGCGCCAGATCGACCGGCCCCAGGGCCCGGCCGCGCGGATAGTCGACCTCGACGGCCTGGAGAGAGGCGATGCTCATTGCTCCTCCCCCGCATCGCGGGGGAGGGGGACCAGCGAAGCTGGTGGAGGGGGCGACCGCCGCTCAGACCCAGGCCGCATCCCGCCCACGCGCTCTGCCGCCAGCGTCCATACGCCCAGCGTCAGTTCGTCCGGATCCCGAAGAAACTCGCCGGCGACGATGCGCATGACCTCGATCCCTTGCGACGCCAGCCACGCGTCCCTGCGCGCGTCATGCCTCGCCTGGTCGGCCGTGTCATGCCCCGCGCCATCGATCTCCACCGCCAATCGCGCCGCCGGGCAGTAGAAGTCGAGGATGTAGGCGCCGACCGGGTGCTGGCGACGGAAGGTCGGGCCTTCGCCCTTCCGGCCGCGCAATCTCTGCCAGAGCATGACCTCGGGCAGGGTCATCTCGCGGCGCAGGCGGCGGGCGCGTTTCAGCGTCAGGACTGGTGAGCGCATGTGCGGCGGTCGCCCCCTCCACCCCTTCGGGGTCCCCCTCCCCCGCAGGCGGCGGAGGAGCAGGATCACTTCGGCAGGAAGGCCAGGCTGTAGGCCTGCTTGTAGTCGAGGCTCTTCGGATAGACCCCCTGGTCGGCGGCCACGTCGAAGAACTGCGCCCAGCGCGCGTCGGTCATGGCGCCGATCCCGTCCTTGGGCACGATGCCGTAGCCGCGCATCTTGTCCCGGGCCTGGTCGAGCAGGTCCTGGGTCATTTCGGGGTTGTCCTTGAGGATCAGGGCGTCGCCGGGTTTGGCGTCGCCGTAGAGATAGCTCTTCCAGCCGGCGGCGATGGCGTCGCTGATCGCCTGCACCTGGGCGGGCTTGTCGGCGATCATCCTGTTGGTCACCAGGGCGAACGACGCGTAGGCCGGATAGCCGTCGTCGGCCAGCAGGAACACCGCCGGCTTCTCCCCGCCCGCCTTCTCGATCAGGTACGGCTCGGAGGTGGCGTAGCCCTGCTGGATCAGGCTCTTGTCGGCCAGGAACGGGGCGACCGAATAGTTGTACTTGCGCACCTGGGCGTCGGTGAAGCCGTGCTTGGCCTTCAGCCACACCCAGAAGGCCGTCACCGAGGCGTCCGACAGCAGGATCGGCTTGCCCTTCATGTCGGCGATGCTGGCGACGCCCGTTCCCGGATGGGCGATCAGCACCTGCGGGTCCTTGTCCATGTAGGCGGCGACGGCTTTGACCGGCACGCCCTCCTTGGCGAGGTTCAGCACGATGAAGCTGTTGGAGCCGACGCCGATGTCCACCGCGCCGGTGGCCAAGAGCTGGGGCACGTTCACGCCCGGCCCGCCCTGGACGATGGAGACGTCCAGCCCGCGCTTCTCGAACTCGCCCGTCGCCACCGCCTGGTAGTAGCCGCCCAGCTCGGCCTGCGCCCGCCAGTCGGTGGCCAGCTTCAGCTTGGTCAGGCCCGGCGCGGCGTCCTTCTTCGCCGGCGAACAGGCGCTGGCCAGCAGGGCGAGGCCGGCGGCGGTCACGGCGCGGCGCGAAAAGGTCATGGCGGATCCCCCGGGTGCGATGCGGCGCGGAGGTTAGCGGGGGCGATCCCTCAGGCAAAGCCTTTCAAGGCTTCTCGTCGCTGAGCTCAGCCGTGGGTTTCGCGCACATGCCCCTTGGCGATGACGATCGCGGCGCCGATCACGCCGCAGATCGAAGCGAGCAGCCCGACGACGAGGCTCGCGCCGGCGTCGACCAGCAGGGCGCCCGCCAGCAGGCTGGCGGTCACGCAAAGAAAGCCGATGTCCTTGAGGATCGAGGCGGGGCCGCCCAGCAGCCGGCGGCCGTAGATGCCGGCATGTACGAGCGCGATCGCCAGGATGTACGGGAGCATGACGTCCTCGTTGCGGCCCAAGGTGCGCAACCTCGGGCAAAAGCGCCAAGCTTGGCAATCCGAATCCGAGGTCTCGAAGCGGTATGGTCAAGCGCCGACGCGGGACGACAGAACCTCGACCTCCTCAATCTCCCGTCATTCCCGCCCTTGTGGCGGGAACCCCTCTGTCAGCCGCAAGGGCAGTAGAGGCGGACTGCTGAGCAGTCCGCCGGCGCGTCACGTGCGCGTGGAACCAGGGTTTCCCGCCACAAGGGCGGGAATGACGGGAGGAAAAATAGATTGCGTGAACAAAATGAGAACTTATGGTTGTGGGGGCGCCGAGGATCGTCGTCATGGATCTCAACACCGCCTGGATCGCCGTCTACATCATGAGCGACGGTTATCGCCGCACGCTCTACACGGGCGTCACCGCGCAGTTCCAAACCAGGGTCGTCCAGCATCGCGACGGCGTCGGATCGGCCTTCACGCGCAAGTACGGACTGACCCGCCTTGTCTGGTACGAGGTCCATACGATCATGACCGAGGCCATCCAGCGCGAAACCGCCATCAAGCGCTGGCCACGCCAATGGAAGATCAATCTGATCGAGCGCGACAATCCGCTTTGGGAGGATCTGTACGCGGCCGCCTTCGAGTGGACGCCCGTTCCGCGTCAGGTGTGAGCGGCCGTTCCTAACACCCCAAAACTCCCGTCATTCCCGCCCTTGTGGCGGGAAACCCTCTGTCAGCCGCAAGGGTGGATGGGGCGACGTGCTCAGCACGTCGCTTGCTTCTCACGTACGAGCGGAACCAGGGGTTCCCGCCACAAGGGCGGGAATGACGGGAGAATAGGGGAGGCGCTGCTGTATGAAGGCCTTCAGCCTTCCCCTCCTACTCTCCCGCCTCCAGCCAGCGCCCGACCTTGGCGTACAGCACCTCGCGCTGCACGGGCTTGGCGATGTGGTCGACCATGCCGGCGGCGAAGCAGCGCTCCACCTGCTGGGGCAGGGCGTCGGCGCTCATGGCGATGATCGGCACGCGGCCGGCCGCGCCTTCCAGGCCGCGGATGGCCCGGGTGGCGGCCAGGCCGTCCATCTCCGGCATGTGGATGTCCATCAGGATGATGTCGAAATGGCCGCGGGCGGCCGCCGCCAGGGCCTGGCGGCCGTTCTCGGCGGTCTCGACGTGGCAGCCGGCCAGGCGCAGCAGGCCAACCCCGATCTCGCGGTTCATCGGATGGTCGTCGACCAAGAGGATGCGGGCGGCCCTGGGGTCGCGGGCGACTTCGCGCACGGGCGCGGCCAGGGGCTCGGCCTCGGCGGCCGGGAGCTCCAGCCAGAAGCACGAGCCGTGTCCCGGCGCGCTGTCGGCCCCGATCCGGCCGCCCATCAGCTCGACCAGCGACTTGCTGATCGCCAGGCCGAGCCCCGCGCCGCCATAGGCGCGGGTGGCGCCGCTGTCGAGCTGCACGAAGCGCTGGAATAGCCGCGCCTGGTCCTCGATCGGCACGCCCACCCCGGTGTCGGCGACCTCGAAGCGCAGGCGGTCCTCGACCTCGCCGGGCTCGACGATCAGCCGGGCGACGATCTTGCCGCGCTCGGTGAACTTCACGGCGTTGTTGAGCAGGTTCAGCAGCACCTGGCGCAGGCGCAGGGCGTCCAGGTCGTGCAGGCCGCCCACTGGGTCGATGACGTCGATCTCGATGGCCAGGTGCTTGGCCTCGGCTTCGGGGCGGACGATGCCGACCGCGTCATGCAGCACCGCCTCGGCCGAAGCCGGCTGCAGCATCAGCTCCACCTGGCCGGAATCCACCCGCGAGACGTCGAGGATGTCGCTGACCACGGTCAGCAGGGCCGCGCCCGCGGTGTCGATCATGCCCACCTGGCGATGGGCGTCGGCGGGCAGGTCGCCGCGGCTGGCCAGCAGCTGGGCGAAGCCGAGGATGCTGTTCAGCGGCGTGCGGATCTCGTGGCTCATGGTGGCCAGGAACTCGGTCTTGGCCTCGGCCGCCGCCAGCGCCCGGGCGCGGGCCGCGCGGGTCAGCTGCTCGCGTCGCACCAGCAGGCGCCGCAGCCGTTCCTGCTGGGCCAGCGCCAGGCCCGCCGCCAGGGCGGTGACGAACACCACGGTGACGAAGCACTGGATCAGCCGGGTCATCTGGGCCGGGTTCCACGGCGCCAGCAGCTGGCCCAGGAAGATGTTCCAGACCCCCAGCGGCAGCGACACGACGGCGATGGTCAGGGCCGCTTCGGCCGCTCCGCGCGGTCCCAGGCGGAAGGCGCACAGGATGGCGGCCGGGAACAGCACGAAGGGCAGGGGCGCGCGGGTGTCGTGGAACACCGCCGCGGTCAGCACCGCCATCAGCAGGAAGAGGCCCAGCCGCTCGCCGGCCGAGCGGTGGAAGGTGCGCTTGTGTTCTGAATCGATCAGCACCAGCACCGAGGGCACGATCAGGGCCATGCCCAGCGCCCCGCTGACGAACCAGTCGCGCCACAGGGCCATGAACGGCGCGCCGTCCAGCAGGCTGAGCAGGGCTGCGGCGACGGCGGCAGTCACGGCCACCACCGGCGCGATCACCGTCACCAGCAGCGCCAGGTGGCGCATGGTCCGCACCCGGGGGGGGCCGCCGAACGCCCGCCGCACGGCCTCGCGCGCGCCCCAGGCCTCGACCAGGTTGACCGCGGTGAACACCAGGGCCCGGTCCAGGCTGTCGCCGAAGGCCAGGCAGACGGCGAAATGCAGGACGCCGATGACGATGGTCAGGATCAGGCGGCGGGGCGGGCCCAGCGCCATCAGGCCCACCGCCAGCAGCGCCGTGCCGGGCCACAGGGCCGCCACGCCCGTCGGTCCGCGCGTCAGGCCGTCGCTGAACAGCTGCGTCACGACGAAGGCGGCCGCCAGCACGAGCAGCAGCACCGTCTGACGGCGGGTCTCCTGTAGGGCGGCGCTTCGCGTCATTCTTGATCCCGTTCCCCACGGCTTCTACGCCGAACAACGGTTTCAGTTTCGGGAGCAATGCCTTCTGTGACGCTTTGCCGCAATGGCTTTCGGTAGTGTCGACTATCCGACTAAGAGGCCGGTTTCCTTGGCGGGCAAGGAATGTCGCCGGCGCGGGCGGGACGATTTTGAGTCGACCTGCGGGAGTTTTTCGGGTGTGGAAAATCTTGGGTTGCGCCCTTTTGTCGGCTCGCGGTGAAACCGGCAGTTCTACGTAAGGATGCAATTATGACGTAGACAATCGCAAAAGTTAACTTAGCCTGTGCTCAAGCTTTTGGGGGAAAGCATGGGTTTGAGGCGAGAGGCGGCGGACGGCGGCGACGACCGGGGCGGCGACAACAACGGCGATCGGGACGAGCAGGACGACGAGCCCAAGAAGATACCGGACAAGAGCGCGATGGCGCTTCATCTGAAGTACGCCAAGCCGGCCAAGGACAAGCGCCCGATCTACTATATCGGCCCGTTCGGCAGCCGGGTGAGCTTCCAGTCGCAGCAGAGGCGCGCGCTCAACGTCGTGGGCTCGCTGATGGAGCTCAACGAGATCTCCAGGGAGACCGACATCGTCATCGTCGGCGCGGGCGTCGCCGGGATGACGGCGTTCGCCGCGCTGTCGTCCGGCGGCTACAAGGTGCGCCTGTACGAGCGCAACTCCGCCGTCCTGAAATTGCAGGCAAGCTCCAAGCACCGCTACATCCATCCGACGGTGAACTTCTGGCCGGACACCAAGGCCGACCGCACGACCCGCCTGCCGTTCTTCGACTGGTACTCGTCGGACTGTCCCAACGTGATCAAGGCCTTCCGCGACCAATGGGACCACGACGCCGACAAGGTCGTTCGGAGGGACCCCAAGCTGCCGAAGAAGGTCAAGGACCTGACGCAGTCCGATCCGCTCTTCGAGTACGACCTGAAGCTTAAGGGCTACGATCCGGCTTCCAAGCGGGTGAGCCTGGTCGACGAGAAGAAACAAGAGACGATCGAGGCGGACCTGGTGCTGGTGGCCATCGGCTTCGGCGTCGAGGACAACCTCGGCGATGAAAGCCAGCAGCCCTATTGGCGAGACGACGAACTGGTCGATTTCGCCAGCCGGGAAGGGCGCGAGGTCCTGATCAGCGGCGCTGGCGACGGCGGCCTGATCGACTGCCTGCGCCTGGTTTATGGCGGCTTCAAGAAGGGCGAATTCCCGCTCGACGTCATCGACACCCTCGAACGCGGGTCTTTCTCCACCCGCAAGGCGTTGCAGGCGCTCGAAGCCGAGGCCCGCAAAGAGAGCGACGTCAACCAGCGGGCCGACCTGTTCGCCAAGCGGTACCCCGCTTTGCTGAAGGAGCTGAATCGTCCGACCCGCGATCTTCTCACGCACGCCCTCATCAAGAAGGGGAACGGCGGCTTTCCCAACACGATCAGGCTTCTGGGCCGTTTCAGCGCGCCTTATGAACTGGGCGCGGCGCCGATCAACCGGCTGCTCCTGGCCTTTGCGCTCAGCCAGGGGGCGCTGACCTTCGAGCAAGGCTCGCTCGAGCGAGTCGAGGGCGTCTACTATCTGAAGAGGAAGGGGAAGAAGAAGGCGGAGCTATCTGGAGACGTGAAGGTGATCGTCCGTCATGGACCGCTCAACGCGCTTGAGGGGTTCCTCACGAAGGATGAGGTAAAATCACTCCGCGCGCAGCAGCAGGAGCCTCAGGATTTCGCCAGCGATAAGGCCTTTCCGAACGACTACTTCATTCCAGCGAATTCGGAATACCCCTGTCGCTTCCGTACGCCGAAAGCGTTTGTAAACATCAGGCTGCCGCTGGCCTACTTCTATCTGTCCGAGCGCTTCGGCGCGGTGACCAAGGTTGATGGGCGCGACCCCGAGCAGCCGTGCTTCGTGGTCGATGATGTGATCCCTGTGCCGGAGGTGACGCATGCCGACATCGCCAGTCTTCCTAAGCACGTCTTCGGCATTCCCGTCGAACGGCGCCAGCGTTCCACGGCTCCTGACACCCCGGCGGCGCCGCTGCCATGAGAGACGCTTCCGTCAATGAAAACGCGCTCGCCTCGGGCGCGGCGCTTTACGCGTCCGATCGTGACCGCCTCGGCGTGGCCGGCCTGCTGGTCAGCGACAGCCACGGCGAGGTGTTCGCGGTGTCGCACGTCGGCGTGGGGATCGCCGGGTCGCCGCGCATCAGCGTCGGCGGTCATGTCGTTTCCCTCAAGCCGCAGGTCTTCGAGGCTTCGTCGGACCTCCGCGACGCCGTGGGCCATCCCAGCATCTCCCGTCTCGTCGCCTTTTTCCGGGTCGACCAGAGCGTGCTGGTCGATCCGGCCATCCCGGGCGCGCGCGAAGCGGCCGAGGCCGAGCATCCCGTCGACGCTCTGGGCGAGACCCTCGACCTCGTCATCGGCGACAGCGCCAGCCAATGGCGGATCGTCGCCATCGGCGGTCGCGCCAGCTTCCTGAGCGTCTCGGGCGACCGGCGCGACTACGGCGACGTGATCGAGTGCGAGCCCGTCGGCCCGCTGGCGTCGCCGCCCGCCGCCGCCGGGGCGGTGCTGTTCACGCAAGGCGGCGCGCCCGTCGGCATGCTGGTCGGCTGGCGCGGAACGACCGGCCTGTTCGCGCCGCTGCGCACCGTCCTGTGGAACGCCGAACTGGAGCCGCTCACCGCCGAGACGGCGGCCCAGCACAACAGCTGGCTGGTCAAGCGCTACGCCGCCGACGCGCCGGACATGGCGCTGTCGCGGGCCGAACTGCGGGCCATCGGCCTGTCGCGGACGGTGCGCGGCGCTCGGCTGCGCTTCAGCCGCACGCCCAGCTTCCGGTTCGCCGTCCTGCCGTTGCGCACGCCGCCCGACGAGACCCGGCTGATCGGCCTGGAGGTGCTGAAGGAGGAACTGCGCGCCGCGGCCCCTCGCCAGTCGAAGAAGGGCTATTCCTCCAGCCTCGACAAATGGCTGTCGAACGCGCTGCGGCGGCGCGACGCCAGCGACAGCATCGATGACCTGCGCGCCGCCTTCGCCCCCCTGCTGCTGGGCAATCCCGATCGCCCCGCGCGGGAAGTGATGGCCGCGCTGCAGCAGGTCCACGCCTCCAAGCGCGAGCAGGCCGTGCACTTCGCGCTGGACCGGCTCAGCCGGCGGCCCCGCCCGAACAGGGGGCGCGAGCGCACCCTGCTGTGGTGGCTGATCCACGAGTTCCTGATCCGGCCCGGCAGCCCGCTGAACTTCGATCTGGAGAACGACATCTTCCGGCGGCTCGCGTTCAGCCTGACGCCGGCGATCCAGGCGCTGAAGCAGGCGCCGGACTCCGAAGACCTGCGCGACGAGATCTATGCGATGGCCGAGGTGACCATGGCGATGGCGTCGTCGGACCGGCGCGACGGCCTGATGCGCACGGCCGCCAAGCGTTTCGAGAACGAGCCGCGCTGGGGGTCGTACTTCGCCACCAGGCTGCTGCTGCAGAAGCTGCGCGAGCGCAAAAGCGGCCTCGCGGCCGTCATCGGGCGCCACCGGGAGCTCGTCGGCATGGTGCGGGGGCATGAACGGGCCCAGGCGTACGGCGATGACCTGGCCAGTCCGCTGGACCAGTTGGTCGGGCTGGTCGTCAGGCAGGGCGAGGCGGCGGACGAGCTCCAGCAGGTGCTGCTCGCCCTTTCGGGCCTGCCCGCGGCCCCGCCGCCGACGAGCTTCGAGGCGATGACCAAGGAAATTGAAGCCTTCCAGGCGAAGGTTGCGGAGCTCCTGCCATGACCGGGCCTGATCCGCGCTCGTTCGCCGACTACCAGCGCGCCGCGACCAACCTGCGCGGCTCGCTGCGCCGCAACCAGTGGGACAGTCGCGCCCTGCTGAAGGACGACGTTCGCATCCGCTACGTCTTCGACACGAACGTCTTCCTGTTCCACGCCGACCTGGAAGACCAGTCCAACCAGATGGAGGACCTGGCCAGCCTGCTGGGCATCGACACGCACGACCCGTTCCTGGAGGCCATGGAGCGCCTTACCGCCGACTACATGTTCAGCGGCCGCCTGCCCGGCCAGCGGGGCGAGCCGGCCTATCTGGCGAGCCAGCATTTCACCGAGATCGTCGACCGGTCCTACGCCATCGAGCGCAGGCTTTCCGCCGTGCTGCCCGACGACCCGGCGACCCGCAGGCGCATTCGCGACATCCTGTCGAGCGGCGGCGCCTCGCCCGCGGACCGGCTGCAGGAACTGCAGAGACTGATCCCGAAGGCCTGGCTCAGGTCCCTGCACACGCAAACCCACTTCAAGGAGGTGCTGCAGGCCCTCCAGGGCGACCGGCCCAGCGTGACGCCGCTGCACCATGTCCAGTGGGGGTGGGAAGCCGGGCGTCCCCTCGAAATCGACGTCGAAGACTGGGTGCAGGCGCTGGGGCAGGCGCAGCCCAATCGCGACATCAATCGCAGCCAGGACGCGCGCGCGATCGCGACGATGGTGGATCTCTACCGCAACGACGTTGACGCGCTGTTCGACGATCGCAAGACCATCTACCTGTTCGTCACCACCGACGCGACGATCCTGCGCGCAGTGGCTTCCCGCATCACCGAACTGCGGTCCGAGGGCATTCCCTATTTCGTGCGCACGCCGCGCGACTTCTCGCCCCTGCTGAACATCAAGTCGATGGGCGAGGTCTATGCGCGCAACCGCCACGCCAACACGCGCGACCTGGAAGGCATCTTCCGCAAGCTCAGCTCGGCCCTCGACTGGATCGAGGTCGGTTCGTCGACGGCGTCGCTGGACGAGCTGCAGACCGCCTGGCGCGCGTTCTCGGAGAACTCGACCTTCCTGAACGCCGAGTATTTCGAGAAATCCGACCGCGTCCTCTTCAAGGGGCTCAACGAGTTCATCTCCGAGCACTACGAGACCAGCGTGGAGACGCTGCGCACGACCCTGGACCAGTTGCGCCAGAAGCACGTGACGGTGGTCCTCGACAGCGCCCTGGCGGCCACGATCGCCAACCGCGATCCGGAGGGGCGGACGCTGTCGCGCCGGGCCCAGTTCAAGCCGATCGGCCGGCAGGTGTTCGATGGCCTGATCGGAAACCATCGCACGGTGGGCGAGTTCGTCGACATGGTGATCGCCAAGCGCACCCTGCCCGAGGACACCGACGCGCGGATCTCCAGCAACCCGGGTCAGCCCAACATCGCCATGCTGGTCGCCTGCCTGTTCCTGGCGGCCGAGGACTGGAGCGCGGCGACCGACTTCGCGAGCCAGGCCGTCGCCAAGCTCGACCCGAAGGCTCCCCCGGCGCTGGCGGCCGAGGCCTGCTATCTGCGGGCGCTGTGCCTGAGGTTCTCGATGCGGTCGGACCGGGAGTTCGCCAAGGCGCGGCGCCAGCTGGAACGCAACATCGTCGCCTATCGCGGCAAGAACGGCGTCGAGGACAAGTGGCGGAACCTGCGCGACCGCATCGAGCGCGCCACCCTCTATCTTTCCGCCGTCTCGATGCAGGCCATCTCGCGGCTGGGCCTGGAAGGGCGCGAGCGGCCGGCGCGCGGAGCCAACTACCTGCCGCCCGACCTGGAGCGCGAGTACTTCCTGGTGGGCATGCGCGAAAGCGTGACCGCGCTGAGCGAACTCGAAGACAACTTCTCGGGTTCGGCCGTTCCCGGGGCGACCATGCGCGAGCTTTATCTCGGGCTCGAGATCCAGGCGGTGACCAACCTCGCCGGCGCCTGGATCTTCGCCGCGGCGCTGCCGCACCTGCAGGCCGTCCCGGAAAGCGATCGCGCCGACGTTCTGAGGCGTCTTCGGACGATCATCGACGAGGCGGAAGCCGAGAACCGCCCGCTGCGCGAGACCCAGCACATCTACGCGCTGATCCTGCGGTCGCTGGAAAGCGGCTCGGAGACCCAGCGGCGGATGTTCGGGGGGCTGGCCCTGCAGCGGATCACGGCGCTGATCGACCTGCACAAGCGGATGCCGATCAACGACCGCGTGCGCTTCACCTATCTCGCCGAGTGGCTGGAGCCGCAGGAAGAGCCGGTGTCTTCCTAAGGGGGCGAGAGCCCGGGAAAACGCCAGTCATCCCGGCGCTCCGCTTCGCTGCGGCGGGGGTGACAAGCCTTGGGTCGTCGAGATGTGGCTCGGTGAAAGCGGGGGCCTGAGGCGTACGAGGCCCTAGGGCGGATCGACATTCAATCGCTTGCCCCGATTTTTCACCGAGCATCCCCGCGAAGGCGGGGACCCAAGCCGAGGTCGCCGATAGTCCACGGCCGCGCCCAAGCCTGAACGTCAGCTTGGATCCCCGCCTTCGCGGGGAAAATCGGTCTATCGGGCGCCGCGGTTGGATGAATGTCGATCCGCCCTAAGCCGCCTCGGTCTCGGCTCCGAGCCAGCGGTTCAGCGCGGCGATCAGCACGTCGCGCTGGATGGGCTTGGCGACGTGGTCGACCATGCCGGCCTGGCGGCAGCGCTCGATCTGCTGGGGCATGACGTCGGCCGACAGGGCGATGATCGGCGCGCGGCCGGCCGCTCCGGGCAGGGCCTTGATGGCGCGGGCGGCGGCCAGGCCGTCCATGCGCGGCATGTGGATGTCCATCAGGATGATGTCGAAGTCGCCGGCCGCGGCGGCGCGCACGGCCTCGTCGCCGTCCTCGGCGGTCTCGACCGCGCAGCCGGCCAGGATCAGCATGGCCGCGCCCAGCTCGCGGTTCATCGGATGGTCGTCGACCAGCAGCACGCGGGCGGCCGCCTCCTGCTCGGGGGCGGGGCCGTCGGCGGCGCAGACCGGCTCGGCCGGGGTGGTGAACCAGAAGGTCGCGCCCTGGCCCGGCGCGCTGTCGACGCCGATCTCGCCGCCCATGCGGGTGACCAGAGTCTTGCTGATCGCCAAGCCCAGCCCCGCGCCGCCGAACGCGCGGCTGATCGAGCCGTCGGCCTGGGAGAAGCGCTGGAACAGCCGTCCCTGCACCTCGGGCGCGATGCCGATGCCGGTGTCGGCGACGGTGAAGCGCAGGCGTTCGGGGCCGCCGGGATAGGTGGTTTCAAGCCGCACGCTGGCCCGCACCGCGCCCGCGGTGGTGAACTTCACGGCGTTGTTGAGCAGGTTCAGCAGCACCTGGCGCAGGCGGGCTGGGTCGAGGGCGTAGTCGAAGCCCGCCGGCAGGTCGGCCTCGACCGCCAGCGACAGGCCCTTGGTCTGGGCGTCCAACGCGATGATCGAGGCGGCGTCGGCCAGCAGGGCGGCCGGGTCGACGGCCTCGGGCCGCAGCTCCACGCGCCCGGCCTCCAGCCGCGAGAAGTCGAGGATGTCGTCGACGATGGTGGCCAGCGAGCCGCCGGCCTGGGCGATCAGCTCCAGCTTGCGGCGACCGGCCGGGCTGAGGCCGTCCTCGGTCTCGGCCAGCAGGTTGGCGAAGCCCAGCACGCTGTTGAGCGGCGTGCGGATCTCGTGGCTCATTGTGGCCAGGAAGTCGGTGCGGGCCCGGCCGGCGGCCTGGGCGCGGGCGCGGGCGGCGCGGGCGGCGGCGCTGCGCCGGGCCATCAGCCCCTTGAGCCTTTGCTCCTTGTACAGCGACAGGGCCGCCGCCAGGCAGGTGAAGAAGATCGTGGTGACGAAGGCCTGCACCATGCGGATGCGCTCGATCTCGGCCCAGCGCGGGGCCAGCCGCGCGATGCCCTCGCCGGCCACGGTCATCGGGGCGGTGATGGCGATGACGATCACCGCGCTCCAGGCCGCGCCGCGCGGCCCCAGCTGGAAGGCCGCCAGCATCGCCGCCGGGAAGATCAGGAACGGCATCGGCGTGCTGGGCTTGAGGAAGGCGAAGGCCGTCGCCGCCGCCACCAGGGCGTAGAGCCCCGCCTGGATCGGCAGCGGCCGCTGGAAGGCTTCCTCGTTGGTCGGGTCGAGGATCACCAGGGCCGCGGGCAGGGCGATGATCATGCCCATGCTGTTGCAGGCGGCCCAGGCGGTGAAGAACGGCCACAGGTCGGCGCCGGCCGCCGGGGCCGCCACGCTGGATCCCAGGGCGGCGATGGTGACCGTGATCGGCAGCATGGCCGCCACCAGCACCAGCGCGTGGCGCACGCTGCGGATCGCCGGGCGCGGCCCGCGCAGCCGCCGGGTCAGGGCCGCGGCCGCCAGGCTCTCGGCCATGTCGCAGGCGGTGTAGACGGCGATGACCGTCCACGGATCGCCGGCCAGGGCGTGCACAGCCAGGTTGGTGACCAGGGCCACGCCCAGCAGCAGCCGCCGGCCCAGCGGGTCCATGCGCAGCAGGCCGGCCGCCAGTATGGCGTTCATCGGCCACAGCGAGGGCATGCCGTTGCTGTCGCGGGTCAGGAGGTCGCTGAACAGGAACGAGCCGACATAGGCGCAGACCAGCGCCACCAGCAGTCCCCAGCGGACGCCGGCCAGGTGGACGCCCGCAGGCTCGTCCCGTCGTTCGGCTCGTGCGCTCAAGGCCCCTTTGTCCCCCATCCGGGCGCTGTCGCGACCGGAACCCTCTACCACCACGCCCGACCCGAGAAAGGGTTAAGGCGCTGCGCTTTTTCCGTGCGTCGGGCCGTCATGCGACGTTCGGTCGCGCTCCGGCGGCTGGCTCAACGCCCGCGACACCGCCGCCAGCAGCTCGTCGCGGCGGATCGGCTTGGCCACGTGGCCGTCCATGCCCGCCGCGCGGCAGCGGGCCACCTGCTCGGGCAGCACGTCGGCGCTCAGCGCCAGGATCGGCGTGTCGCCCACCGGCCCGTCGAGGGCGCGGATGGCCCGGGCGGCGGCCAGGCCGTCCATGCCCGGCATGTGCACGTCCATCAGGATCAGGTCGAAGCCGCCGGTGCGGGCGGCCTCCACGGCCTGGAAGCCGTCCTCGGCGGTGAACACCTGGCAGCCGGCCAGGGTCAGCAAAGCATCGCCCAGTTCGCGGTTCATCGGGTGGTCGTCGACCAGCAGCACGCGGGCGGCGGCGGCCCGCTCGGGGCCCGCGGCCGGCGCGGGCGCGGGGGCCTGGGCGGCCTGCGCCTCCAGGACGATGTGGAAGACGGCCCCCACCCCCAACGCGCTCTCGACCCAGATCGCCCCGCCCATCTGGCCGACCAGCGCCTTGCTGATCGCCAGCCCCAGGCCCGTGCCGCCATAGGCGCGGCTGATCGAGCTGTCGCCCTGGCTGAACCGTTGAAAGAGCCGCGCCTGCACCTCGGGCGCGATGCCGATGCCGGTGTCGGCCACCGAAAAGCGCAGCAGGCCAGGATCGGGACCGACCGACAGGCGGGCGGTGACGCCGCCTTGGGTGGTGAACTTCACGGCGTTGTTGAGCAAGTTCAGCAGCACCTGGCGCAGGCGCGTCTCGTCCAGGGAGAACAGCGCCTCGGGATCCTGGCCCTCGCGGCCCTCGACCTCGACGGTGACGGTCAGGCCCTTGCCTTGCGCTTCGGGGGCGATGATGGCGGCGGCGTCGCGCAGCAGGGCTGCAGGGGAGGAGGGGGTCAGGACAAGCTCCAGGCGACCGGCCTCGACTTTCGCGAAGTCGAGCAGGTCGCTGACGATTTCGGCCAGCGAGCGGCCGGCGCGTCCGACCAGGTCGAGGCGGCGGCGGTTCTCGGGCGACAGGTCGGCGTCCTCGGCCACCAGGGCGGCGAAACCGAGGATGCTGTTCAGCGGGGTGCGGATCTCGTGGCTGATGGTCGCCAGGAAGTCCGACTTGGCGGCGTTGGCGGCCTGGGCGCGGGCCTGGGCGGCGCGGGCGGCGGCCTGGCGGCGCACCAGCAGGGCCGACAGCCGGGTCTGGCGGCTCAGCGCCAGGGCCGCGGCCATGCTCACCGCATAGAGCACGACGTGGAACAGCAGCAGGTGGCGCATCGGCTCGGCCGCGGCCTTGGGGTCCAGGCCCACGATCGACAGCACCGCGGGGATGGCGAAGGCCAGGGCGGCCATCACCGACAGGGCCGCCGCGCGCGGGCCGCCGCGGAACGCCGCCAGCAGCACCGGCGCGAACACCAGCACCCGCATCTGCGGCGGGCCGGTGAACACCGTCCAAGACACCGCGGCGATCACCGCCAGGCCGGCGGCCGGCTCCAGCCAGCCGCGCACGGGGAAGGCCTCGGCGTGGCGGCGGTCCAGAAGGATCAGGATGGTCGGCAGGGCGATGGCCACGCCCAGAACGTTGCTGGTGGTCCAGCCGCTCCAGCCGGTCCAGAAGCCGCCGCCCTCGGCCAGCGAGGCCACGCCGTTGACGGCGATCGAGGTCACCGCCGTGAACACCGCCGACACCGCCGTCAGCACCAGCAGGCCCCGCATGCTGCGCACCTTGCCCGGCAGCCGCAGCAGCCGCAGGGCGGCCGCCGTGGCGGCGATCTGCACGCCGTCGAGGATGGTCACGGCCAGGGCGAAGGCGCTGCTGCTGCTGGTGGTCAGGCTCAGCGCCAGGTGCAGCACGGTGGTCACCGCCAGCAGCACCGCGCCGCGCTGGCGGTCCAGGGTCATCAGGCCGGCGATGATGACGGCGTTGGCCGTCCAGATGGTGGCGATCTCCTGCGCCGCCCCGGTCAGGAACAGGCTGTAGGCCATCGACGCCACATAGGCGAGCGTCAGCCCCGCCGGCCGCCGCCAGCGACGCCACAGCGCCGCGCGATCGCTCGCGATGTCGAAGCGGCCGAAACCCAAGTCCTCAAACCCCCAGGCTCCCAACCGAAGGCGGCCGGAAGCTGTCGGGTTCCACCATGACCACGAAACGTCGGTTTTTGGTTAAGTGGGGGGCTTGGTGTGCAGGGGCTTTCTCCAAGATTGCATCAATCGCGCGAGCTCGTCTAAGCGTGGAGTTCTGTCAGGGGGCTTGCATGAAAAGGCCGTTCTTCAACGCGTCCATCGCGGACTTGGAGCGAGAGTACGAGAACGCAGCGGGCGATGTGGCGCGCCTGAAAGTCTTGAAGGCGGAGCTCGTTCATCGCGATAAGCGGAGAGGTCGGGCCCTCGCGGGCAAGGTCGCCGCCAGCCTGGCGCTCCACACAAAGGCGCGGATGAAGCCGAAACCGGCCGCTCCAGCGGCCCCCGCAATGGAAGCGCCTCGCCAGTCGAAGCCGCCCGAGCGACGCGAGGCGTCCGAACGCCTGCAGTCCGCCCGACCCGAACCCAAACCCTATCCGACGCAGACCGACGCGCCGGTCGGCGTGTTGGATGCGTGGACGGCCCTGGAGGTGCTGTCTCCGCCCAGCTTCCGACGTGTCGAGCAATTGGCTGGCGGCGATCGCACCGCCGTGGCCAAGTTGGAAGGCGACCTGCCGTGGGAGCGCGGGTTGAGGGCCAGGCCAGGTTCGCGCCTCTATTACCAGGTCGTGCTCGGGACGATCGACCTGCCCGAGGCGGTCAAGGGGCTGCTCGAGCTCTATGCCGACAAACGGGCTGAGCGTCCCGGAGTCAGCGGACAGGCGATCCTGGCGGTGGTGATCGTCGACAGGGAGGGACGCCCCGTCGAAGATGACCCCGCCCATGTGGCCAGCTTCGGCTGGGGGTTACCGACGGCCCTGGCTGGTGGGTTGGACCGGCTTGCCCAATGGCCGGCCGTCGAAGAAGGGCTGAAGACCGGCCTGACCGAGCGTATCCGTGACCTCGACCGCAAGGGCGAAGCCAAGCCGCTGACCCGTGCGATGATCGATGCGGCCTATCGCTGGCTGGTCGGCGCGCTCGGCTTGCCGGCGGACCTCGTCAAGCCACCGAGTTTCGCCATCCGCAGCTTTGTGCCCTTCAGAAGCGCCGAACCGCCCGAGCCCCTGTTGCTCAACAGCTTCTATCTGAAGGACTTGGCGCGGGCGCGTCACCTGTTCGCGCGCAACGCCGCGCCGGATCTGCTCAAACGCTATCTCGGCGTGCTTCGGCCGGCGGCGCGCCCCGACCTGTTCACCGACCGCGCTGCGCTGGCCAGGGCTCTGGATCCGGCCCGCTACTCGCCTGGGCGTTGGCCAGGCAAGGGCCGACACCCGCTGGCGCTGCTGCAGCAGGCGGCGGTCAATCTGGCGCTGGAGGAGGGCAAGGCGGGCGGCGTGCTGGCCGTGAACGGGCCGCCAGGCACTGGCAAGACCACACTTCTGCGCGACTTGGTCGCGGCGCTGGTGACCGAACGAGCGCGCAGTATGGCGACCTTCGCCAATCCCGCCGACGCCTTCCTCGCGACCGGCAAGAGGATCAGGGCCGGGGCCGGCTGGCTGCACCTCTACCGGCTGGACGAGCGCCTGAAGGGCTTCGAAATGCTGGTGGCCTCGTCGAACAACGGCGCGGTCGAGAACGTCAGCGCCGAACTGCCCGGCGCGGGCGCCGTGGCCGAGGACGCGCCGGACCTGCGCTACTTCAGGAGCCTGTCGGACCAGTTGCTGCAGCGATCGACCTGGGGACTGGGTGCGGCGGTGCTGGGCAATACGGGCAACCGCTACCGCTTCAGCCAGACCTTCTGGTGGGACAAGGACGTCGGCCTGTCGACCTACCTGTTCGCCGCGGCCGGAAACGAAAGCCTCGTCGAGTCCGATGATAACGGTCCGCCCCGCAAGCCGCGGATCGTCAAGCAGGAGGACCCGCCGCGCGATCAGCTAGATGCTCTGGAGCGTTGGAAACAGGCGCGGCGCCGGTTCAATGCCGCCCTCAGGGCCAGTCGCGCGACGCTGGACGAGCTGGAGTTCGCCAGGATCGCGGCCGCGCGACTGCCTGCTCTCCGCAGGTCGGTGAACGCCTGGGCCGATCTGGCGTCGCGCCGCCCAGGGTTCTGGTCGCGACTGTTCTTTACGCGGACCTTCCGCACTTGGCGGAAGGCGGCGCTTGACGCCAGGGAGGTCGCGCGTCGCGATCTCGTCGCGGCGGGTCTGGTTATCGACAAGGCGCTGGCCGTTGCTTTGCAGGATGCGATGGCTGAACTAGCGCCCAAGGCCCTGTTGCTGGCGCGCCGGCGCGGGCGGACTTGGACCGTGTGGCCGATGCGGCCGACCGGCGTCGGCTTGAGATCGGCGAACGTTTCGTTGATGCGGCGTTCTTCGCGCGCGATGAGGCGACTTGGCAGAAGGCCAGTCCCTGGTTGGACGCCGCCGCACAGCGGGCGCGCGATGAGGTCTTCATCGCCGCTATGGCCCTGCACAAGGCCTTCATCGACGCCGCCGCCAAGCCACTGCGCCACAATCTCGGAGCGATGATGAACGTGCTCGGCGGCGCGAGTCTGGGCGACGCCGAGAAGGATGCACTGATCCCCGACTTATGGTCGTCGCTGTTCCTCGTCGTGCCGGCGCTGTCGACCACCTTTGCCTCGGTCGACAAGATGTTGGGGCGACTGCCGCCTGGCGCTTTGGGTTGGCTGCTGATTGACGAGGCTGGCCAGGCCTTGCCGCAGGCCGCCGTTGGGGCGCTGATGCGGGTGAAGCGTGCTGTGATCGTCGGCGATCCAGTGCAGATCCCGCCTGTGGTCACCCTGCCCGAAAGCCTTACCGCCGCCATCCACCGACGGTTCGGCGTCGATCCCGATCCTTTCAACGCCCCAGGGGCCTCGACCCAGACCCTGGCCGATAGCGCCACGCCCTACATGGCCGAGTTCCAGGCCAGCGTCGGCAGTCGAACGGTTGGCGTGCCGCTGCTGGTGCACCGTCGTTGCTCCGAGCCGATGTTCAGTATTTCCAATAACGTGGCCTATTCGGGAAAGATGGTGCAGGCCAAGATCCCGGAGGCGTCGCCTATCGCCGAGGTTCTGGGTCCTTCGCGCTGGATCGACATTCAGGGCTCGGCCCAGGACAAGTGGTCGCCCGAGGAGGGTGCGGTGGTCATCGACCTGCTCGGAAAGCTGGTCGCCGCCGGGGTCACGCTCGATCTCTATGTGGTCACGCCTTTCGTGGCCGTGGCCGAAGGCCTGCGGCGGCTAATCATCGAGACGGGCGTTCTGGAGGGCGTCGTGGACGATGTTCGGGCTTGGACCCGTGAGCGGGTGGGCACTGTCCACACCGTCCAGGGGCGCGAAGCTGAGGCCGTGATCTTTGTGCTCGGCGCGCCCCTGCCTCAGCAGGCTGGCGCGCGAGGCTGGGCCGGAGGCGAGCCCAACCTGCTTAACGTCGCCGTGACACGGGCCAAGGAGGCGCTCTACGTCGTCGGTTCGCATGAGCGTTGGCGGACGGCCGGAGTATTCGGGGTGCTGGCGTCGCGCCTCGAAGCCGCCCCGCCCCCTTGAGCCCCGCCGCCGCCCATGCTCTCTTCCGGCTAATTGTCTGACAAATAGCTTTGGGGTGGAGCATGGCGGGGAACGACGCGACGAGGGGCATGGCGACCCGCCGGGGGTTCCTGTTGGCCTCCACCGCGCTGGCCTTCGCCGGCGGGGCCGCCGTCGCCGCGCCGCTGGCCGTGGACCCCGCCCGGGTGGTCGCCCGGCCCGTGGCCGCGCGTCACGTGACCCTGAAGCCGTCGATCTTCGCCCAGGCCCAGGCGGCCAACCGCGCCTATCTGGTCTTTCTGTCGCCCGACCGGCTGCTGCACAACTTCCACAAGGGCGCGGGCCTGCCGGTCAAGGCGCCGGTCTATGGCGGCTGGGAGGCCCAGAGCATCGCCGGCCACACCCTGGGCCACTGGCTGACGGCCTGCGCGCTGCAGGTGGCCAACACCGGCGATCCGGTGTTGCGCGAGCGCCTGGCCTACACGGTCGCCGAGCTGGCCCGCGTGCAGGCCGCCCACGGCGACGGCTATGTCGGCGGAACCACCCGCTGGGGCCAGGACGACCCGGTCGGCGGCAAGCAGGTGTTCGAGGAGCTGCGGCGGGGCGACATCCGGTCCTCGCGCTTCAGTCTCAACGACGGCTGGGTGCCGATCTACACCTGGCACAAGGTGCATGCGGGCCTGCTGGACGCCCATGAGCTGGCCGCCACGCCCGGCGCGCTGGACGTGGCGGTCGGCCTGGCCGGCTATTTCGCCGGGGTGATCGACGGCCTCTCCGACGAGCAGGTGCAGAAGATCCTGGTCACCGAGCACGGCGGGATCAACGAGGCCTACGCCCAGACCTACGCCCTGACCGGCGACGCGCGCTGGCTGAAGGTCGCCCGCCGCCTGCGCCACAAGGCCGTGCTGGATCCGATCGCCGCCGAGCGCGACGAGCTGGCCGGCCTGCACGCCAACACCCAGATCCCCAAGGTCATCGGCCTGGCGCGGCTTCATG
>Ga0160492_100400_pt1 | contig 26876 bp, 15 predicted proteins | sample DID2MG_FD_108258 | JGI IMG/M metagenome (GOLD analysis project Ga0160492, IMG submission 108258) | Enriched soil microbial communities from UW Madison campus, WI, USA - DID2877_E24_FP2 MG | ecosystem: Environmental > Terrestrial > Soil > Unclassified | place: USA: Madison, Wisconsin | collected... | reverse complement strand
GTGCTTGTTTAGCTCATTTAAAACAGTTAAACTGACAGTTTCGCTCGTTGTTCAGTTTTCAAAGAACAATTCATTCGTTTTTCTCTCGCCGGCGTTGTTTCTCTCGGCCGGAATTAGAATATATCATGGATTGCAAATAGTTTGCAACCCTTTTTTAGTATTAGTTTTAAAGATTTTATTGGAAATAATATCCCTTCTACTATATAATGCCGACAATTTTTCTAACCATAATAGGAGATTGCGTTTCAAAAAACGATAAAGACCTTGTCCGATTAATTCGTCGTATTATATCAAATTGTATGGTTGAACAATACGATCAAAAAATGGTACATTGTGGATATAACATTTTATTTATTCATTCTATGAGAGGGGGGAGTTCATATTTAATGTCAAACGATCCTTGGATCGTTATGAATAATGGCCGATGGCACAATAAATAGTAAGCGGCACGCGCAGTTTATTCATCATTCGAATCGCCCGGTGCTCGCGTTCTTACTGCGGCCGGTCGCGGCGCTTTCATTTAAGGCGCTGCCTAATTAATTCAAAGCATACCGCATTTCACTCGGCAACAAGAAAATGCGGTATTCGTTTCGCGCACTACCGATTCATAAAGCGTTCGATGGACACTTTCTCTCCGCGCTTTGCGCTTTCAAGCGCGGCAAGCACCATTGCCATGCTATACCGGTTATCCCGGCAGTCCGTCTCGGCAGGCCGTCCTTCCTCCAGTGCCCGGAACATTTCCTCCAGGCAGCCTGCGTGGCCGGACAACGCTTCGTCTGCTTGGGGCCGGGCTTCCGGCGTTAGACGAACATAGTCTCGAATAAACTTTCCTTCCTGATCGCCCGGAGCAACGACTTCCGCATACGGCTCGCCATGTCCGTCCCATATTGCCGTACCGGTCTCGCCCATAATCCGCCACTCCGCTTCCCAAGAGGTGGGCGCTCCCTCCGCGCACCAGGAACCGCGATAATTAAAGATCGAGCCGTCGGACATTTCGAATATGCAAATCGCAGACGCATGGCCCGTATACCAAGAACCCGGAGGGTTAAATTCGCAGCAATAGACCGATACCGGGTCCGCGCCCGTAATTAGACGCGCCTGATCGAACGTATGGATGGCCATATCGAGCAGCAGCGGACTTTCCATTGCATCTCGGAACCCGCCAAAATGCGGTCCGAGAAAAAAATCGGCTCCGACAAATCCGATTCGGCCGATCGTGCCCGATTCGATCAGCTTGCGAAGCGAGCGAATGCGAGGATCGAACCGGCGGTTCTGCATAACCGCATGACTTCGTCCCGTCCGCTCTGCGATTCGGACGATTTCGTTGCACTCGTCCATCGTCTCGGCCAGCGGCTTCTCGCTAAATACGTTGCAGCCGTGCGTGAGCGCCGTGCTGCTAATCTGGAAATGGCTGGCCGGTATCGTGACGTCGAATACGAGATTGGCTCCCGTCTGCTCAATCGCTTGCGCAAGATCGGTAAACGTCGGACAGATCAGCCCCTTCTTCTCGCGCATCCGCTCCGCGAACTCCTGCTTAATATCGACGAGAGCCGCGATTTCCGTATCGGTCCGTTCCATTGCATAATCGATCCACATATTCGACATGCCGCCGCAGCCGGCAACAACCACTTTATACTGTGCGCTCATTTACTTCAGGACCCCTCTCCTAGATAGCGTCTATTAAACCGGATTCGGCACGAATTGTCCAACGCGGCACTGCTTTAAATCATTCGTCGAACACTTTCGCATATTTCGGAATCAACTCGTCGATCGACAGACTCGTCAGTCTTCCCGTGAAACCGGATACAATAACGGTGCCGAAAAGATGCGCGTGATCGATCAGCCGCTCACGGCTCGACAATGTATCAACGTTGTCATTCGCTCCTGTCAACGGATTGTCGAAGATGCCGAGCGTCGAGATAACGAAGTCCTGCTCGTCAGCCCGTGCGCGTACCCGCTTCGCCGTTTCGTCCAAGTCGGTGCCGCCCGTGGTCTGCCGGAACGCGAGGCTGAACGTTCAAAGCCGTAAGGCGCAATTGGCGGAATAATGCGCGCGGCATCGCCGCCGCCTGCCAAAGTGCCGATTCGAAGCTGATGAGCCATCTTAAGCACCACTCCTATATTGGTATAACATGATGTGAATACGTTCATTGTAACGTTAGAAATCATCTTTTTCTCCACCTATCTTGTGCATTAATCGCACTATCTTGTGGGAGTTGAAAACCGATGACTTACCCGAAAGAATGGCATGAAACCACTTATCTGGCGGAGAGAAATCATCCGTTCCAGTTCTTTTTCAACGAATGCCGCGATGCGAGAGTCGATCAGAACATCTTGTATTTGCATTGGCACGAGCATTTCGAAATTATCGTCATGCAGCAGGGCAGCGGCCTGTTTCATATCGACAGTCAGCCATACGAAGCGTCGCCGGGCGACGTGCTCATCGTACCGGCCGGCGGCCTTCATGTCGGCTACAGCACATGCAATGGCGATATCGCCTATTTGTCGATCGTGTTCAACAGCTCGCTGTTTCAGGATTGGACTCAAGACGCCATTCATGCGAGCTTCGTGCTTCCTTATCTGGAAGGAGCGATTCATTTTCCGGTCAAGCCGACGATGATCGAGCCGGCTTGCGCCAAGCACTATTCGTTGCTGGAGCAGGCCACATTGGAGTTTCGAGAGAAGAAGCCGGCCTATCAGCTTATTATTAAGTCCCAATTGCATATGCTTCTCGCCCTGCTCGCCAGAACGTTCCTTCCGCAGCAGCTTCCCGAGAATGCCAACCGCCGGTATGCATACAATCGGGACCGATTCAAATCGTTGATTCGCCATATCGAATCGAATTTTGCAGACAAGCTGACCGTAACGGATGCGGCGAACCATATGAATTTGAACCCTTTTCATTTCTGCAAAATGTTCAAAAAGCTTACCGGCCGAACATTTATCGAATATGTGAATGTGTGCAAAATTAACGAGGCGGAACGGCTGCTGCTGGAGGACACCCTCTCGATTACTGAAATCGCCATCGCGATCGGCTGCGATAATCCGAACTATTTTACGAAGCTGTTCAAGCAGTATAAAGGGGTTACGCCTTCCCGATTTCGACGAAAGTAGACAAAACGCCAACAAGACTGCTCCATCCCGGAGCAGTCTTGTTGTTCGTGCAGCCCCGCTCACTTCTTGTTCCGGACACGCCCCGTCTTCCGCAACGTTATTGATTGATCCGGCAGCCCAGGATGCTTGTTCCGTTGCCGCTAAAGAATGACGCCGTCCTTGAATATCGCAATTTCGCGAAACCCGTTCCGCTCGTTATGCGTGCGGCTTTCGCCGGAGGCAAGCGAGACGAGCTCGTTCCACAGCTCGTCGGTCATCTCCGCCATCGTCGCTCCTTCCAGCAGCCCGCCTGCGTTGTAATCGATCCAATTTTTTTTGCGCTGAGCCAGCTCGGTGTTGGTCGATATTTTTACCGTCGGAACCGGACCGCCGAACGGCGTTCCCCGGCCCGTCGTGAACAGCACGATATGCGCGCCTGCCGCCGCGAGCGCCGTCACCGATACGAGATCGTTGCCCGGCGCCTCCAGCAGATTGAGACCGTTAACCGCAACACGCTCGCCATATTGCACAACGTCGCTCACGATCGCATGTCCGCCCTTCTGCGTGCAGCCAAGCGACTTCTCTTCCAGTGTCGTAATGCCGCCCTCCTTGTTGCCCGGAGACGGGTTCTCATAGATGACTTGCCCATGCCTTATAAAATATTGCTTGAAATCGTTAACGAGCGTCACGATTCCTTCGAATACCCGCTCGTCGGCCGCCCGGTTCATCAGAATCGTCTCTGCGCCGAACATTTCGGGCACCTCGGTCAGTATTGCCGTCCCGCCGGAGGCAATAAGGCGATCCGACACCGAGCCGACGAGCGGATTCGCCGTAATGCCGGAGAAGCCGTCCGAGCCGCCGCACTTCAGACCGAGCTTCAGCTTCGAGATCGGCACCGGTTCCCGGTGAAATACCGATGCGTATTCGACAAGCCGCTCCAGCAGTTCCATTCCCGCTTCCAACTCGTCCTCTTCGTCCTGCGACTTCAAAAATTGTACGCGCCGCGGATCGTAATCGCCAATCGCTTGCTTGAACGAATCGATGCCGTTATTCTCGCAGCCGAGTCCGACGACGAGCACCGCCGCCGCATTCGGATGATGAACGAGCGAAGCAAGCAGCTTCTGCGTATGCCGCAAATCATCGCCCAATTGCGAGCAGCCCAACGGATGGGCGAAATGAAATACGCCGTCGATTCGGCCGCGAAACCGCTCGTCCGCGCGTCTGGCCAATATTTCGCACGTCTTGTTAATGCAGCCGACCGTGTTAATAATCCACACTTCGTTGCGGATGCCAACCTCGCCGTTCGCGCGGATATAGCCTTGAAAGTGCGGCACGGGCTCGCCGTTAGCGGCAGTCTGCCGTTCGTCGCGCGTCGCCGGTTCGTAGCGATAGTCCAGAATATCGCCCAGACCGGTTCGCAAATTATGCGAATGCACCCAGTCGCCCGGCTTTAAATCCGCCGCCGCTTTGCCGATCGAGTAACCGAATTTGTACACGTCTTGCCCTGCACCGACCGGCTCCGTCGCAATTTTATGCCCTCGGGGCACCGGCTCGCGCAACGTTAGAACAACGTTGGTTTTTAATTGCAGCGTTTCCCCCGCTTCATACGACCGCAGCGCGATTACAACCTGGTCCCGTTCCGACAATCTAATCCAGCCGTCCATTCGCTCCGCTCCTTTCCAGCCGCTCCATCCATTCGGCTGCCGTCTCGACAAGCCCGCCATAGGTTGTCAGGTCGAGTCCCCACAGCTCCGTATCGGCCAGCAATCGGCTTACTGTCCGCTCGATCGTAAGCTTGTGCTCTTCAGCGGCTTGCCAATGCCGAGCCATCCGTTCCAGAGCAGCGCCATCGTCTCTGACCGTATAGGGTGTTCCGTCCAATGCCCATCCGATATATGGTCCGTCTGCTTCCTCGCGGCCGACCCGATAATAGCGAAGCAGTCCGGCTAAGCCGGCGACCAGCCGATCCGGCACGCGCTCCCCGGAAGCGACATAATCCGCCATCGTAGGCAGCAGCCGAACTTTAAATTTGCTTATGCTGTTCATCGCGATGTCTTCCAGCCGATGCCGGATATGCGGATTGCCGAACCGATCGAACACGTCGCTTGCATAAGCTAGAAGCTGATCCCGCTCATACGGAAGAATCGGTACGATATCGTCAATCACAAGCCTCTTCACCATCGCTCCCAGCTCGGGATGCCGGAGCAATTCGCCTACATGCTCCACGCCGTGCAGTAAGCCCAGAGGAGCCATCCATGTATGCGCTCCGTTCAACAGTCTGACCTTGCGCTGCTGGAACGGACGCAGATCGTCGGTCCAATAGACGTTAAGACCGGCTTGGCGCAGCGGCAGAAGCGCTTCCATATCCGGCTCCGCTTCAATTGCCCACAGGTGATACGGCTCTGCCGTACAAAGCAGTTCGTCCCGGTATCCCCATTCTTCGAACCAAGCTTCCGCCGTCCCTTCATCCGGATAACCGGTTACAATCCGGTCCACAAGCGAGTTCAGAAACCGGTTGCTGCCGCGCACCCATTCCCGGAACGATTCCGAATAGCTCCAATCTTCGGCATAACGGAGTACGGCTTCTCGCAGCGCATCTCCGTTCCGCTCGAGCAGCTCGCATGGCAGCATAATAAGTCCCTTATCGGGAGCGCCGCCGAATGCTCGGTACCGTTCATGCAGCAGAAACGCCAATTTGCCCGGATAGGACTTGATCGGCTTGTCGGTTAACGACTCGGGGATATAGACCAGTCCGGCTTCCGTCGTATTGGACACAACGAATTGAAGCGACGGGCTTGCCGCAAGCTCAACGAGCCTGGACCATTCCGAATAAGGGTCGAACGCTTGCGCGATACCATGAATCGTTTCCTGCCGCTTAACCGGCTGCCCGTTAACCAGCCCTTGGGTCACTAGCGTATACAGTCCATCCTGCGCAGCAAGCGCGTCGATCTTCGCTTTGCCGGACGGCCTTGGCTGCGTTGCCGCAACGCTGCCGCCGAATAAGCCTTGAACGCGGCAGGTATGGATCATCCAGTCGACGAAGCCCCGCATAAAATTGCCTTCGCCAATTTGCAGCACCGTAACCGGCGCACTCGCCGTCTGCTCGAAATGCCGCTTCCCTTCTCCTTGAAGCTTCGAACGATTTAATCGATCCATTGGTTTCACTCCCCTCCCTGTCTCTATTGTAATGAATCGAAATCGACAAAGAAATGATTGATTATTACACAAATATACTTGATTTTGATATTGCACACGAATTAACGATACGAGAGCAGGCACACGTTAGGTAAAGAAGAGAGGGTGAACGTTCTGCGCAGCGCAGCAATGCAAGCCTCTTATTGGAGCGCTTAAATCGTTCATTTGAACTTCCGCGTATTGATAAGCGACTCCTAAAGACACTTACTGTGCCAAGCTGAGCTTCATACGGAGCGGAACGTCGATTGCAAGAGACGTTCCGGGTTGTTTATTGGGTTTGAAAAAAGACGGCAAGGCACTAAGAGTCTTTCGAGAGCTCTTAATACCTTGCCGCCTGCCATCTGCTTCTGCTATATGCTTGAGACGCAGCGATGGGAGTGCCGGCCCAGCCTTGTTGTCTCGTTCGTTAAGGTTAATCTTCGCTTAAGACGCATTATTTATCCAGCCTGGAAGGGTCTACAACGGCCCAGAACGCCGGCTTCGGCTGGAACGACGTGTCGAACAGCAGAGGAGCCTCGGTACGCTCGATCGGGAAAGTGCTCAGCCAGGTGTGTTCGTCCGAAATACCCCAAAATACGACGCCGCCGATCATATCCTTATTGGCCTTGAACGCCTCGAACAATTCGCGGTATCGGTCCGCTTGCTGCTTCAGCACTTGCTCCGGAACTGCCTCGCCGTAATTCGAATGGTCGTCCCAAGCGTAAACGCTCATATCCAGCTCCGTCACAAGATTGTCCAGGCCAAGCTCGCTGAATTTCTTTATCGAATCGATGATAGCGGCGACGGATGGACCCTGTACGCTTATATGCGTCTGGTGGCCGACGCCGTCGATCGGCACGCCCTTGCCCAGCATCGACTTCACCAGATTGTAAAGCAGGTCGCGCTTGCCCGGATCGTCCGTGCTGTAATCGTTGATATACAATTTAATGTCTGGTCCGCCCGCTTCGCGAGCGGCGCGGAACGCCGTCTCGATATAATCGGTGCCCGTAATTTTATACCATTCGCTGGCCCGCATGCCGTCCGGATCGGCCGGCTCGATGACTTCGTTCACAACGTCCCACGACTTGATGTCGTCTTTATAATGCTCTACAATCGTCCGGACATGCGTATCGAGACGCTTCAGCAGCAGCCGTTTATTCGCCTCGCGCTTCTCCGGATCGATCTCGTACACCATCGGCATGCCGTCCTCATCCTCAAAGAACCAGCCGCCCACTTGATTATGCCAGACGAGCGTATGAAAGCGTACCTGCATGCCATTGGCCTTCGCGAACGCGACGATCCGATCGGCATTGTCCCAAGTGAACACGCCTTCTTGCGGCTGGATCGCATCCGGCTTCATCACGTTCTCCGCAACGAGCAGGTTGACATGCTTCTTCATAAGCTCGCTTGTAGGCCCTTCCGTCTGATTAGGCTCGATAGCCGCCCCGATCGGAAAATAACCCGCATACGTCTGCGCAAGCGACGGGATGCCCTCGTCCGCTTTCGTGCCGCTCGGCTTGCCTTTATCATTGCCCGATTGATAGCTCCAGTAGATTATAATTGCCGCAATAACAATAACTGCTCCCGCAATAAAATACAGCCGCTTGCTTCTTATTGTTTTGATTATGACAACCACCTTTTCCATGTCTTTATTCGGGTTGGATATTTTTACAAACTTATTATTATCTTAAATTATCTCCATCCAAATGAAAAGCATTAATATACGTTAACGGTTATAAAAAAACTCGGGTCCGCTCTTGGCGGTATCCCGAGTTGGATAATTCTACTATTATGAAGGGAACGTTTTCAAAATGGCGGTTGTGCTGCGTCCAATTATTCGCTCGTTGCCGATCGGAACACATGCCGGATGACGTCGCCGCGGCTAATAATTCCGACCAGCACGCCGCTTCGCACGACCGGCAGCTTCTTGATTTGCTTCTTCCCGAGCGTCGCCGCGACTTGGTCGATGTCCTCGTCCCAGTCTGCGGTGACGACCTTCCGCTTCGCAATGACGAGAACGTTCAGATCGAGAATATGCTTCACCTTATCTTCCAGCATCTCCGGATCGCTTACAACCGCAATATAATAAAAGTTGCCGACGACCCGATCGCTTTTCTTGCCGATATACCTCATAATGTCACCGTCGCTAATATAGCCGACAATTTCATTGCGATCGTTCACAATCGGAAGCCCGCTAATGCTATGTTCGATAAACTTCGCGATGACGGAACGTACGGTGTCGTTCTCCTTGACTTTATACACTTCGCGATTCATAATATCCATCGCTTTCATGATATCGCTCTCCTCTCAAGTCGCTCCCTATAACCTTATTATAATCCATTTCGCGTGAAAGGTGCTGTGATATATTTAACAGACGAGGGAAGACAGAACAAGCCAGCTTATTCTACCCCGAACGTGCAGGTGGAACAAACGCCGACCGATCCCAACCGAGTCAGTATTAAATATTCATGGAGAGAGCAACTCCGCTTTCATCGTGTCAACTCCGATTCATATGATATCCACGAGCGATTCTAAAGCGCTTTCCTCCAATCGTTTACATTTATTCAGGATGAGGCTGATCTTGGATGCAATTTCTCTTGCCCCCGTTAAACTGAATTTCAAATGCAGAGCCAAGGACAATTTGATCATTTTCTCCAGTTCGGTATATTGATCCTGGATTTCGGTCAGATCCAGCTTCTTACGCGAGGCCAGCGCCTTAAGACGATGAACCATTAGCTTTTTGTGTTCGCTCAGAATGTACAAGTTCTTGCTTAAAAGTGAAATTTCTTGTTTCTCCGCCATCCTGTAGTGGCTTGCCAGCAACTCATATACCTCTAATCCGAACAAGGTTTCGCATTTCGTGTCGTAATCGCGAGGGTATTCTTTGACTGTATTAACAGAATTCAGGAGATCCTTGAGCGAGGCGGTTATGAGCTTATCATCGACAGTAGAATGAGCATGGCTAGGCTTTAACAAAAACAGCTTGGTGAGATATTCTTCCTTGCTGTTGCGAAGCACTTCCGACATCCTGTTGTAGGATAGCGCCAAATCGTTAAAAGATACGGTGTTAAACGAGAGCTTGAAATCGTCATTGTATCCCGCCACATTAAAAATACGTTCAAGGCTGTCATATCCGTATATCATAATGCCGTGACCCAAGCGGTAATGTTGGTAAGCGGAGGAGAAAGGAATGTAGTACTCGTTGACATGAGGAAAAACATAATAGCCCTCTTCGAGATTGGCAATTGCATACTCGACTATGGTTTTAGAAATATCGCCTCTGGTGCAGCAATAGCTCATCTCTGAAAATGGCGCAAACCCTAAAAAGCTATCTTCGCAATAATCAAGCACTGCGACATGATTATTATAATTGTCAGCCTTTAAATTAATAAAACCATTTGTAATTAAAGGACTTATTTGTTTTTCATCCTGTAATATCGCAAGTGGATAAGCATGTTGAGGAAGGGAATCAATTACAGGATAGCCCAATGAAAGTTTCACCACGCTTCGCTCCTCGATTCTAATGTTTTCGAAATACTCATCGTTAGTAATTTTTGTGATTTCATTATAAAATTAAACTCATATAGTTGTATACTATCTAAAATTCCACTATCCTTAAGAGGAGAATTTAAGATGTCAAAAAAACTGAATATACAACACCCCCCTATAACCTCCTATCAGCATCACACCGCCATATTGTCTATTCCGGTTCACGACAAAAGCTATAATGATTGGATTTATTACCAGTATATCCAATTGTTCGCCGTTGTTGAATCCGGAAGAATTTCGTTTTTTGATTTTTATCCTACGAATTATATATTCGACTCGACCCCTTGGGTTCGTACGGAAAAAATGAATAAAGACGATCTCGACAAAACGGATATCGTGAAATTTATTATGGAAAGCATAAACCAAGATAAGTATGTGTATATCGTTTTGGAATGTTCCGAAATATTAGCTCATAATACACCAAATAAGTCTTTCCCGCATCCCATTATTATTTATGGATATAACTCCGACACGCAGACGTTTTATATCTCCGATTTTTTTAATTCGGTCTATTCGTTCCAAGAAGCGTCCTTCAATGAGATTAGAATGGGCTACGAGCGTTATATGAGTTCAAGCTTTTGGTGGGAAGGCGCCAAGCTGATAACGTATACTGAACGTCCGCGTACAAATACGGCCGTCACTTCGGAGATGTACAAATCAATCTTGCTGGATTATATGGACGCAACCGAGCGGGCAGACTATTTCCTCGATTATGGAGATGACGTTGAACACTTCATTCATTCCGTTCCGGAATTTGGCGTCGGCTTTTCCATCTATCAGAATATTATTGACAATTTAACAAATCGATTGTACTTGGATTATCGAATCCTTCCTATCCTAACCGATCACAAAAAAAATCTGTGCAACTTAATCCTTTCTCTGAAACGCAAGGGCGCTCTATCGCCCGCCCATCCGGATTTCACAGATATTCTCCATAAGACCAAAATCGCAAGAAATTTATTTATTAAAGCTTCGATTACCCATGTAACCAATTCCCGCCACCGGCTTGTCGATCTCATCCTGCAAATAAGAGAGTTGGAGCACGAAGCCATGTTTAAGCTTATTCGCGCCTTATAATTGTTCACCCGCCCTCGAGACATTCGCATCTTTACACCGGAACGAGCAAGAGCCCTTGCAAGACCCATTCGAGTCTTAAGGGCTCTATCTTCTTTTGGTTTATGAAGCCTCATCCTCATTGAAACGCCAATCCCGAAGGCTGGTTCCTTCTCATTCGAAACTGCACGAAGGTTTCTTTCTTCTGAATCGCGAAATAAATATTGTCTCTGAACAGGCTGCCCAGCATTTGACCCGGCGGAGCGCCGAAAGAATGTCCGGGGTAAATTTTTGTAGCTGCGGGATACGCTCTCATTTTTTGGACGGAATCGAACATTTGGCCGGCCGAGCCGCCGAGCCGGTCGCATTTGCCGCAGCCTTCGATAAAAATCGTATCGCCCGTGAACATGACTCCATCCGTATAAAAGCACATGCTTCCCGCCGTATGCCCGGGCGTAAGGATGCTCGTCAGCCGGACATGTCCGACCGCAATCTCGTCCCCGTCCTGCAACGGATTCAAATTCGCGCAATGGAAGGAATAATAATCGATTTCCGCCTCGGACATATACGCCTGGACATGATATTGCTGCACCAGCGGCTTTACCAGATTGGTATGATCGTGATGAGAGTGCGTCAGCAGTATAGAAGCTAATTTCACCTCTCGCTCCAGCATCGCTTGAACGATCGTCCCCCATTCCCACGACGGGTCGATAAGCGCGCCGTACCGAGTCGCCTTGTCGACAAGGAGATAACAATAATTGATGAAATGGAGCGCCGTTGTCCTGATTGGGTATACCTCGTAATCGCTCGTCTCATAGGCTCCTATTCGCACCGGTCCCTCTCCCCCCTCAGTCTCCGGCGATGTATCTCGTTATTGAATCGATCTTACCGGAGACAGATAGACCCATAAGAACGACATCGTTAAACCAAACGCAGCGATTACGATGGTCGGGTACAGCCCGATCGCGTTCCCCAGCACGCCTCCGAAGAAAGCGCCGAACGGAATGATGCCCCACACGACCGTCCGCATCGTAGCGTTCATCCGACCCAGCAGATGCGGCTCGGTCATGATTTGCCGAAAGCTGACCTGCGCGATATTGTATACGGTCGTTGCAAACGTAACGATTACCAGCGAAGTCAACACAAAAATAAAAGCCGCTTCCTCGCTGCCCTTCGCCCCGATCATGAATAATGCCCCCAGGCCCTGAGCGAAAGCGGCCCCGACGATTACCCGGCCCATGCCGAAGCGCCGAATGATTCGTCCGCTGTACAGAGCGCCGATCAAGGCGCCGATCGTTCCCAATGTAATTAACGCCCCCATGATCGATGCGCTGAATCCGATTTCTTGGGTCATATACAGGACAAGGATGGCATGCATCATATTGAAGAAGAAATTACTTGTCGTTGAACATCCCGCAATCGAGCGCAACGGTTTATTCCGGAATACCAATTGGAGCCCGTCGCTCATCTCCCTCCATATGGAGGGCTTGGCATCCGGCGTTCTCCTCCGGGTAATCTCCTCGAATTTCGTCGTACTCAACAGCAATCCGGAGGCAACGAACGAAAACACATACAATATAATGGCCGTTGCCCCGGACAGCAATTGGAACAATACGCCGGCGATGCTCGGCCCTGACATCTCGGACAGCGATCGGCTTAATTCAAGCTTGGAGTTGCCTTCTACGAATCGTTCTTTTGAAAGCACGCTCGGCATAATCGATTGGCTGATAATCGCATAAAACGTGCTCAGCACGCCCGCCGTAAAAGCAATGACCCAAATATGAACCATCTTCATATAGCCGAGGAAGGATAATACGGGTATCGTCAACAGCACGGCCGCCCGCAAGAAATCGATGACGATGAGGACGATCCGCTTCGGCCAGTAATCCGCCCATACGCCCGCGAACAAGCCGAATAATAAGAAGGGGGCGTACTCCACCGTTCGAAGAACGCCCATTTCGAATGCTGAAGCATTCAGAGTCATAACCGCCAGCAGAGGGAGCGCCATCATCGTGTTCTGCATGCCCAGGTTGGAGATCGTCTGCGAGGTCCAGAATCGAACGAAGCGTCGATCCTTCCATATGCTGGACCGTTGCACTGGAGCATTCTCCAGTTGAATATCGGCCGTATTCATCGGATCACTCTTCTCTATTACGCCTTAATAACCCTGTTCCGTCATAAGCCGATCTGTGCTTCCAGCGGAGCGTACTCGTTCCTCAGCTCGGCCAGATGGTGCAGCCCTTCCATAATCGTCTCGACATCCAGCCCGTAATCCAGCAAACAAGCGATTTCGTCCACTCCATATTGCCGGAGCCGTTCGACCATCGTCCTGCATTTTTCCTTCGAGCCCATTAAAGAACTCATCTGAAAATACTTCTCGAACGCAAAGTTGATTAACGTATCCCGGTCGTTGTTCAATATGTTCATCACTTTCTCGTCCTGATACGGATTCATCGGCGTCTCATATTGCCCGAGGAAGGTGTTCAAATAATCGCGCAGAGGCTCGCGTACAAGGTCTTTTACTTCTTTATCGTTATCCCCGACGTACGTATGAAGCATGACGGACACAATGCCCGCGCCGGGATCGTGTCCATGCTTCTCCCGGGTCTGGCGATAGAGCTGAATTCGTTCCTTTAATCCCTCGGCCGGGTGATTGGCTAACGAGCAAAGAATGTTGAACCCTAGCTCTCCCGCCTTCTCCCATGTCGCCGGATTGCCGGAGGCGGTCAGAAATATCGGCAGCTCCCGCTGGATCGGTCTTGGCAAAATCCGAACGTCGACCGCTTCTCCGGCGATATCCCGATAAGAGACCGCCTCTCCTCGCCACAGCCTCCGGATTTGATCCAGACTGTGAAACATAACCTCTTTACGGCTCTCGTAAAGCTCGGGATTCAGAACAAAATCGGCCGGATGCCAGCCGGTAGCGACCGAGATCGCTGCCCGGCCGTTAGACAGGTTGTCCACGACGGACCAATCCTCGGCTACCCGAATCGGATGATGCAGCGGCAGCACGACGCTTCCCGCCCGCAGTTGAATGTTGTCCGTGACCGATGCGATTGCAGCGCTTAACAAGGAAGGGTTCGGGTACAGCCCTCCGATCGGCTGAAAGTGCCGCTCGGGCGTCCAGACGGCGGCAAAGCCGTTACGATCCGCGAACTTCGCGCTTTCCAGCACCAGCTTATATTTATCCGGTTGATCCGTAGAACCGTCCCCCGAGAAAAAAATAAGGGAAAAGTTCATTCGGCGATGCGAAGGGGACGTCTTCCCTTGCGCTTCTTGCTCCGCTTTTTTGTGCTTTATCTTTTGCTCAAGCGCCTCTCTTTGCTCGGGTGAAAGGGCGGCCAGCTTCTGTTTCAAGTCGCTCAAATCATTCCCTCCTCTCGACGAGTCTGCTCCACGGCAGGCGCGGCTTTCCCGGCCTTTCCGGCCTTTCTATGCTTAAGCACCCGCGTATCGTTGGTCCCGAACAAATAATCCCAGATCGAGATAAAGAATGAGTAGTTGCATTTATAAAATTTATGATGCTTAAGATGGAATTGCCCCACCGGGATTACTTTGGTATATTTGCCGGATAGGTTCGGGTTATGATCCAGCACGTTTCTTGAGAGAAATATCTCGTAGACGTAATGGAATGCAAACAGGCATACGCCATAGACTGGATCGAATACAATTAGGACAATGATCGGCAGCGTGAACGTGATCCATACGTCCAGCGTCTCCTTCCATCCCCCGAACCAAAAGAAATAGTCGTGCCAGGGCGGCCATTTCGAATCGCCGTAGTCGTAACGATGATGGGCCAGATGGAGCTTGTTCAAAAAATTGCGCTTATGCCGAATATGGGCAATAACGTGCATCGTATACGAATAAAGCGTCCAGAGCAGGAAATAGATGGCCAGCTTCAATATAAACGCTATCAATATTTACACCTCCGGCTAAAGGAGCCGCTTAAGGCTCCTTTATTTTACGTTCCCCGCGCTTACCTGATCGTGTTGAATTGCTCGCCCAACCTCCTCGTGATGAACGATTGAGAAATGATCGGCTTTCACATCGTGCATGGAAAGGCGGTCCAACAGGCTCCCCCATACGCCTTCTCTTTCCGGGGAATCCTCGGCACGGAACAATTGCACCTGCTCGATAGCCAGCTTCGGATAGGGCGAAGGCCTATACTCGTAGAATGCGCGCGCCGTATCGGCGTAGACCCGGAACATACGGCGCAGCTCGCCGTCTTCCATAGCCGCCGGAATGATGCCGGCCGTCTTCAGTTGCTCGCATACGGCCGCATCGGGCTGCCCTCTGAATCGCTCCCAGTCCAGCCTCGATGCATCGTCGGCTTCAAGCCCCGCCCCGACCGCAAGCTGGCGAACGAAATTATAGAAGATGACTTCATCGTCGATTTCCGTCAACTGATTCAAGTAGCTGTCGATCAATACGAGCTGGCTGACTTCATGCCCGGCCGCCAACAGCCTTTTGGCGATCTCGTAGGCGATAAAGCCGCCCAGCGACCAGCCGCCCAGCCGGTAGGGACCTGTCTTCCGAGCCTCGGTAATTTCCGCTGCATACCGGTCCGCCATCTGCTCCACCGTCATCATCGCGGATGAATGCTGATCGGCCATTCCTTCCGCCTGTAAAGCAAAGAACGGCTGGTTGCCGCCAAGCTGTTCGGACAGGCTGAAATAGCATGATACGCTCCCCCCTACCGGATGAATAAAGTAAATCGGCGTCCGGCTCCCTTGTTGGTTGATCCTCACCATACAATTCCCGGACTGGCGCTGCCCGGCTTCGCGATCCCCGCTTCGGTCGGCCAAGCTTTCGATTTGAGCCGCCCAGTCTTCCAGCACGGGGTATTCGAACAGCAATTTAAGCGGAATGCTGCAGCCGAACCGTTGATTGGCTTCGGCAACAAGCCGCGTGGCAAGAAGCGAATTTCCGCCGAGCTCGAAATAGTTGTCCTTCACGCTAATATTCGCCAGCCCAACAACCTCCGCCCACAATTCCGCCGCTGCATGTTCATTCGCTGTTCGCGGAGCGACGTAGGGCTTCGTTGACGAAGCCGCAAGGTCCGGCTTGGGCAGAAGCGAGACGTTTACTTTCCCGTTCTCGGTCAGCGGAATATGATCGACGACAATAAATTGCCCGGGAATCATATATTCCGGCAGCTTATCCTTCAAGTAATGCTTAATGTCCCTCACTTGGACCGAAGGCTCGACGGGAACGACATAAGCCGCAAGCATATGGCTTCCGTTAGCGAGCCGAGTCGGGGCTACGACGGATTTGGTCAATCGGTCGCACTGCTCCAACGCGGCCTCGATCTCTCCCAGCTCGATCCGATAGCCTCTAATCTTGATTTGATTATCCAGCCTTCCGACGAACTCGATGTTTCCGTCCGGCAGAAACCTTGCCAGATCGCCCGTACGGAAGAGCCGCGCCCCCTCCGTTCTCTTGAAGGGATGGGGAACGAACCTCTCGGCCGTCAGCTCCGGTCGATTAAGGTAACCGCCGGCTACTCCGGCTCCCCCGACGCATAATTCGCCGTATACTCCGATTGGCGACGGCCCGAGAGAGCCGTCCAGAACGTACACCTCGACATTGTCCAGCGGCGTGCCGATCGGAACCGTTCTGGCCGCTTGCCAGTCGCAAGCGGGGTCGAACATGGTGGCCGTAATCGTCGTCTCGGTCAGCCCGTAGTCGTTGATCCATTTCACGCGATCGTTCACAACGCTCTTCCAGCTTGCATACGTTTCGCGGGATACCGTCTCGCCTCCGACGATGACCAGCCGCAACCGATCCGGCAGGAACGCCAGCCGCTGCTTCAAGTCGTTCACCAAATTGCTCCAATGCGCGGTCGTTAAGTTCGCGATCGTCACTTCTTCCTGCTCCATCCATTGCAAAAACTCGCTGCTTCCGGAAATAAATTTGTCCTTCCAGAGCACGAGCGTTGCCCCTCTTATCAAAGTCGGGAATATTTCCTGAACCGCAACGTCGAAGCTGACGGACGTAAACTGCAGAACGCGATCCGTCGGTTGAAGCTCGAACCGGTCGATAACGCCCAAGCAATGATTGACGACGGCTCTGTGCGGCACCATGACGCCTTTGGGCTTCCCCGTTGAGCCGGATGTATAAATGACATACATGAGGTCGTTCGTTCCGACGCTCGGCAGCGCAAGTCTCGCTTCGCCGGCGACTTCATCGATGTCGGCCGCTTCAACAAGCACTGTCGCAGCCGCAGAGCATTCCTTAATGAGCGGTTCCGTGTCGCCGGATACGATGACGGTCTCAACGCCCGAATCTTGAAGCATGTACGCGATTCGCTCGCTCGGGTAATGAGGATCAACGGGGACATAGGCGCTGCCCGCTTTCATGACGCCGAGCAGCGATACGATCCATTCGATAGAACGCTCCATACAAACGCCGATAAGTTTGTTGGCATTTTTCCCGGCGCCTATCAAATAATTAGCCAGCCGATCGGAACGCTCATCCAGCTCGCGGTACGAATATTCAAGCTCCTTGTGCCGAACGGCAATCGCATCCGGCGTTCGCGCGGCCTGCTCGGCAAAGAGCCGATGAACGCTTTGGTCTGGGATAGCTCTTACGTTGTTTTTGCCGCTGAATACTTCGAGCAATTGCTCTTTCTCGTCATCTGACAATAACGGAATTTCTTGAATGGGCAGGTGAGGGTTGTCGACCACGGCATATACGAGCTGCTGAAAGTGGCCGAGCAGCCGGTCGATCGTATCCTTCTCGTACAGATCGCTGTTGTAGTCCATCGTCCCAAGCAGAACGCCTCGCTGCTCGGTGATCGTAAGGGACAGCTCCAGCGCGCTTGCTTTTTTCTTGAATTCGAACGGTATAAGCGTCAAACCCGGCAGCGATGCTCCCTCTTGGGCATCGTCAGCCGCGCTCAGAAACGTGAACATCGTCTGAAAGAACGGATTGTGACTCGCATCTCTTTCTACTTTGATTTCCTCGATTAATTTCTCGTATGGAATATCTTGATGCGCAAAGGCTCCGAAGGTCGTCTTCCTCGTACGTTTCAGAACTTCGGCAAAAGTCGGGCTGCCGTCCAGCTTCGTGCGAAGAACGAGCGTATTGACGAACATTCCGATCAGATTGTGAAGCTCCGGACGATTCCGGCTGCTTACCGAAGTCCCGATGCAAATATCCTCTTGAAGCGAATAACGGTGGAGCACGGTTTGATAAGCGGCAAGCAGAGCCATAAACAGCGTTACGCCGTTTTTTCGGCTAAACGCCTTCAGCTTATCCGTCAAGTCCGACGACATGGCGAACTTGGTTCGGCCTCCGTTATGCGTCATGATCGGCGGACGGGGATGGTCGAGAGGCATCCGCAGAACCGGCAGCTCGCCGCCCAGCTTGTCCTTCCAGTAAGTTAACTGCTTGCCGTACAGCTCGCCCTCAAGCCGTTGCTTCTGCCAGTAGGCGTAGTCCGCGAATTGAACGGGCAGCGGAGACAATTCCGCGGCTTCGGCGTTATTCGTTACGAAGGAATGATAGTAATGGGTAAGCTCCTGTATAATCTTCTCGAGCGAAATAAAATCGCAAATAATGTGATGAATCGTAATGAGCATAATTCCATACTCAGGATTGAGCCGGTAGAAGGACATCCGCAAGAGCGGACCCGATTCCAGCGACAGCGGCTCATCTATGCTCTGATGCATACGCGCGACTGCCTGTTGTTCTCGTTGATCCTCCGGATAATGGCTAAGGTCCGTCGTTCGAATCCCGACTTCCAATTCCTCAAGGATGACTTGCTCGGGCTCCGAGCCGTTCAGCCTGAATACGGTGCGCAACGATTCGTGCCGACGAATTAATCGATTCAAGCTCTTGGCGAACAGCGCTACGTCAAGCACGCCTTGAACATAAAAAGCCCAGTTGATATTAAATTGCACACTGTCAGGCTCAAGCTGCTGAAGAAACCATAATCGGTACTGTTCGATCGACAAGGGCAATGACTGTTGTCGAGAAACCCTCTCCAACTGGATTTCCTGGCTCATGGCGTACACCTTCCCTTACAGAATTAGAAAGTCAATGCTTTATAATTTCAACTCGTCCAGCTCGCGCTCCAAATCTTCAAGCGAAGAGGCATCCAGTCCTTTCAGCAGCTCCTCCAACTCATCCGCTCCCTCCGCCGCGCTGTCGCCCAACGATGCCTGCACTTGCTTCGTCACTCCGCCGACGGTCGGCTCGTCGAACATGTTCTCGATATTAAGCTCGATGTTGAAATGCTCCCGAATTCGAGTCATAAGCTGAATCGCGAGCAAGGAATTGCCGCCTAATTCAAAAAAGTCGTCGCTGGACTGAATATGCTCTATGCCGAACAGCTCGCGCCAAATGACGGTGACCTGCTCTTCTATGCTTGGGGGATTCGTTGCGTCTTCGGAGCGGGCGTTGGCCTGCTCATTCGATTGGAAGCCGTTCATTTCTTCGGCTGCACGCCCCCGTACGCCAGAGATGACAACCCTTGCAAGCGGACGATCGATAAGCTGCCCGATGGCTTTCGCTACTTCGTCTTGAGGACGGCTCATGCCGTCCGCAGTCACCGAAAGAATCAGATTGCCGTATTGGCGCATGAACCTCCGGGTCGTGCAGGCCAGCTTCTCTTCCCACGCACGCAGCGACAACGGCTGCTCTTCGGCGCCTTGGGCCCGGTCGGCTAAACAAACGACAAAGTCCGGGCTATGGTTCGACAGCCAATCGGCAATCGAACGCAGATTCCGATCAACCTTGCCGAAGGAATCGAACCCGATCACAATGCCGCTCACATGGCGTCCGCTTTGCGCCAACGACTGAGCCAAGGCGCCGCCGTCGATCGTCGATGCGGCCTGCCCAACGGCTATGCTCCATTCGTTGGCGGCGATTTTGCCCGCTAACGCCGGATGGAGATGAAGCAATTCGCCAAGCGCCTCATTGGAGCCGCCGACGAACGCGAAATGCCGGTATCCCCGCTGCGCGAGCTCTTCTGTCAGCTTTAATTTCAATTCATCCGGCTCGCCGTCGAATATAACGACGCCGGAATCAATTGCGGCGCCTTGAACCTCATCGGCGCTTCTCGTCAAGACATGCGTTTGTTCCGTTAATACATACCGCTGCAGCCCCCGGTAGGCTACGTCCGGATATCCCGCTTCCGGCTGAAGCAGCTCTTCCGCCCAACGCGCCGCCATCTGCCCTTGCTTGGCATGCCTGTAATCGGACAGCGCATCGAATCGCGTAAAGCCGGCCTCTGGGTTGCGCTCCGCGATGTCTCGAACCAGAGCGGCGAATACTGCCCCTTCCTCATTGACCTCCTCGTTCTCGGCGATTTGAATCGCCCCGGCGGTCACGATTCGTACGATCGGCTTGTCGGAGCGCTCGCTATTCCGCAATGCTTGAGCCAGCGCTTCGATGGGAGCCGCATTGTAGTTCCGGCCTGCCAGATAGAGGATGACGTTCGGAGCTGACCCGGCTTGGTCACGGTAGCGCCGGAGCGCGGCAGCCGGTTCCGATCCGCCGGCTACGACCAAGCGAGGCAGCCGCGCGCTCAGGACAGGGATTAGCAGCTTTCCGGCCTCGCTCTCCGGATCGCCCCATATAAGCGCGCCTTGCAGAGAGCGGTCCGTCGCAATAAACGGGCGGGTCAGTCTCCATTCCGGAGACCGGAATAGTTCTGCGTTCAACGAATGGCCGTGCTCCGCGCTTGGAATGCCGCTTGGCGCGATCCAGTAAGATTTGCGTTCGAACGGATAGGTCGGCAATGGCAGACGAACGAGCTGGTCTTGAATTGTCCGACGGTGGTACGTCCAGTCGATCGCAACGCCCTTCAGCCACAGGCGGCCAATCGCTTGCAGCAAGATGCGACGGTCGGATTGACGGTCTTTCGGATGGCGAAGCACCGAGCCGGCAATCAAGCTCTCGTCCATCTCCGGCTGCTGCTTGATAAGCGACGTGAGCGACTGACCCGGCCCAACCTCCAGACAGATCGTGTTCGAATCCATCAACGCTTGAACGCCTTCCGCGAATCGAACGGTGCCTCTAAGCTGCTCTCCCCAATAACGATCGCTCGTCGCTTCCTCCGGTTTAATCAGCGTGCCGCTCAAGTTCGAGATGTACGGAATCTTAGGCGCCCTTTTGCCGATCTTCGCCATTTCCGCCATGAAAAGCTCAGTAATCGGCTCCATCATGGAGGAATGAAAAGCATGCGAGGTCATCAGCGAACGGTTGTCGATTCCACGAGCGTCCAATTGCGATTTGACCTTGTTTATATCATCCTCCCGTCCGGCAATGACGCACATGCTGGGCGCGTTGACGGCTGCCACAGACAAGGAGCCGTTCAAATAATCGCCGACTTCGTTTTCCCCGAGCGCGACGGACAGCATCGACCCCGACGGCATTTGCTGCATAAGCTTGCCGCGAATGGCTACGACTCTTAAAGCGTCCTCCAGCGTAAAGACATCCGCAAGGCAAGCGGCCACATACTCGCCAATGCTGTGACCCAGCATAATATCCGGTCGGATTCCCCATGCGTCAAGCAGCTTCGCCAGCGAGTATTCGACCGCGAATAAAGCCGGCTGCGCAATAGAGGTCTGATTAATGGCGGCGGCAGCAGCCTCGTCGCGCTCATCCGAACGAAACAGCAGCTCTCTCAGGTCGGCGCCGATAAGAGGAAGCAAAATATGGCTGCATCGGTCGAACGATTCGCGATACGCGGATTCCGAATCGTATAATTCCTTAGCCATCCCGATATATTGCGTCCCCTGCCCGGAGAACAGGAACGCTATTCGCAACTTGCCGGCAGCGGCAAGGCCCCGGTCAGGCAATCGTCTTGCAGCGCCGCCCGCCTTCTCGACCAGCTCCGCGGCCGAATTCGCGATAAGCACGCTCCGGCGTGAAAATTCCTTTCTTCCTTCTTGCAGCGTGTAGGCGACGCTGTCCAAGCAAACATCGGGATGCGACTTTACATAGGCCGCAAGCCGTTTCTCCGCTTCCTCTAGTGCCGACTCGGTTTTGGCCGATAGGATAAACAGCCGTTCCGTATCGCGGGCATGACGATTGCCGGACTCTTGCTTGCCGGCGCGGTACTCCTCCAGCACGACATGGGCATTCGTTCCGCCCATGCCGAAGCTGCTGACCGCGGCCCGTCTCGGCGTATTCTCCTTGGCTTCCCACTCTCGAAGTCTCGTATTCACGTAAAACGGGCTGTCGGCCAAAGGGATATTCGGATTCGGAGAGTCGAAATGCAAGCTCGCGGGAATTTGCTTGTGATACAGCGAGAGCACCGCTTTGATGAAGCCCGCCACGCCGGAAGCGGCTCCCAGATGGCCGATGTTGGACTTTACCGAGCCGATTGCGCAATGGTTCCTTTCTTCCGGCTCTCCATTCGACACCGATTCGTAGGCCTGCATTAAAGCGGCAATTTCAATCGGGTCGCCAAGCGGCGTTCCCGTTCCGTGCGCTTCCACCATTCCGATCGTCGACGGCTCCACGCCGGCAACGACCAGCGCATCGACAATGACTTGCGATTGGCCCGCCACGCTGGGAGCCGTGTAGCCTACCTTGTCGGAGCCGTCATTGTTGATCGCGCTGCCTTTAATGACGGCGTAGATCGTATTCCCGTCCGCTACGGCATCCTCCAGCCGCTTAAGCGCCACCACGCCGGCCCCATTGCCGAAAATAGTTCCCTTGGCGTTGGCGTCGAACGGCCTGCAACGGCCGTCGGGGGACAGAATGCCGCCTTCCTGATAGATATACCCTGCCGTCTGCCGAGAACCGAGCGACACCCCTCCGGCCAGCGCCATATCGCATTCTCCGCCAAGCAGGCTCTGGACCGCCATATGGATCGCAACCAGCGAGGTAGAGCAAGAGGTTTGCAGCGTTATGCTGGGACCCGTCAAGTTCAGCTTGTAGGAGACTCTCGTCGCCAGATAATCTTTATCGTTGCCGTGGCGAAGACTCATCTCTCCAACGGTTTCCGATAGCTGCGGGTTGCTGAACAGATTAAGCATGTAGGTGCTCAGGAACGCTCCCGCGTATACGCCGATGCGGCCTTCGTATTTGCCGGGAATGCTGCCGGACAGCTCCAGCGTCTCCCAGCACAGCTCCAGAAACAGGCGATGCTGCGGGTCCATAATTTCCGCCTCTTTCGGTGTCAGACCGAAGAATGCCGCATCGAACTGATCGATATGGTTCACAATGGCGCCTGCTTTGACATAATTCGCTCTTTTCAGAAGTGCCGAATTGACGCCGGCTGCGAGCAGCTCCTCATCTTTAAAGTCCGTAATGCTTTCCCTGCCGCCCGTCAGGTTCTCCCAGAAGGCTTCAATGTTGTCCGCTTCGGGAAATCGGCCATTCATGCCTACGATCGCAATCGATTCGTTCATTGTGTCCATTCTCATTCCACCTGTCAGTTTGTTGGTTGATGATTTTTTATTTTCTCGCGACGCTGACGAAGGGCATGGTGGCGTTTCGCGGCTCTGTCCGCCGAAGCCGCGATGTCGACCTTGCTGTCTTCCGTCGTCCGGCCGAGATAAGCCGCAAGCGATTGAATGGTTGGATATTGAAACAAATCCACCACCGATATATCCCGGCCCAACACTTGCGCCAGCTTGCTCTTCACAGCTAGCAGCAGCAGAGAATGGCCTCCGATTTCAAAAAAGTTATCGTAAATTCCGACTTCCGGCATACCGAGGAAACCGCGCCATATCTCGCCAATCGTTCGTTCCAGCTCGCTTTGCGGCAATACGGCCGGCTCTCTCTGCAAGCTGAGGAATCCGGAAGGATCGGGCAGCTTCCTCCGATCGACTTTCCCGTTCGGCGTCAGCGGGATTCCGTCCATCTCGACGAGCGCGGCCGGCATCATATAGGCGGGCAGCTTGCCTCTCAAGTAGGCGCGCAGCTCCAGCCGATCCGGCGAATCCCCGGCCGAAACATAGTAAGCGACCGGTTTGACCTCGCCCGCCGTCGACCACGGGAGTACGACATTTTCGTGGATGCTTGGATGGGAAGCGATGACGGCTTGAATCTCGCTCAGATCGACGCGTATCCCTCGTATTTTGATCTGGTCATCCAACCGTCCGGCTATCCGTATGGAGCCATCGGGCAAATATTCGCCCAGATCGCCCGTGAAGTACACGAGATCGTCCGGGTCGTTCGTATAAGGATTGACCGCAAACCGCATCGTGTGCGCTTCATTGGCATGAAGATAGCCTAAGCTTCTGAACGGGGTGCGAATGACGATTTCTCCCGTTTCGCCGATGCCGCAAAGCTTGCGCCGCTGGCTTAAGATCAAAATTTGCGTCTCCGGCAAAGGCCGGCCAATCGGTTGAATGCCGTTCGTTATGTCCCCGTCGGGCACGATATAGAAGCACTTCGCCAAAGTCGTTTCCGTCGGACCGTATAAGTTGACGAATGTCGCCTGCTCGCCCCATTTTTTTCGCCACGCTTGAATTAACGCTCCGGTCAGCGGTTCCCCGGCGAAGAAGACGTACCGCAAGGATCGTACCGCCATCTCCTCCGTCGCCGTGCTTAACCAGGACTGGGCAAGAGCCGGTACCGTATGCAAATACGTAATGCCCTCTCTTTGCATCCACGGGAGAATGGATACGACCGACAAATCCTCCTCGATATCGGGAATGCATACCGTTGCTCCGCTCGTCAGCGGCAGGAACAAGTCCCGAAGCACGACATCGAACGATAAGCCCGTCAACTGCGCGCCTCTGTCTCCCGGCCCTATCCTAAATTGCTTCCGCTGCCAATCCAGAAAGTGAGACAGTCCGCTATGTCTTCCGACGATGCCCTTCGGCTTCCCCGTCGTGCCCGAAGTAAAGAAAATGTAGGCCGGATCGTCAGGATGAACGGAATCGATCGGCCATTCCGGGTCATTCGCTTCATCCGCCGTCAGGCCGTCGTCCGGCATTTCATCGATGACAATCGTTGCTCCCTCGGCGAAGCGCGCCAACAAGCCTGCATCCTCGGCACGCTTCCTGCCGACATAGATCAGCCATTTGGAGCCGGACTCCGTCAACCAATCGTCTCTCCGGTCCTCCGGGATTTGCGAAGCGATCGTCAGGATCGTGCCGCCGGCGGCAAGGGCGCCCAGCGCACCCGCTATCAACCCGACGCTTCGCGGTCCCGCTATCGCGACAACATCGCCCCGTTCGACGCCGATTTCGGTTAAGTGATGGACTATTGCGCTTACGGCTTGGGAGAGCCGAACGAACGATATTTCTTTTCCCCGATGTCTGACCGCTGCCGATTCCGGGAATTGCATCGCAATGGCCGCGAACGCGGCCGGTACGGACCGAAACAGCGGCAATCCGATATTGCAGCCCATGTCCGGCAATAGCTGCCGGCAGCGTGTCGTGACGAGCGAATACGATTGAATCGTGCTGTCGACGTCATCGACGACTTGGTCGATCAGCTCGCCATACTGCCTGATGAGTTCTTCCATTCTGGACGCGCTGAATAGATCAGCCTGATACGCCAGTTCCAACTCCAGGCCGCCTTCCGATTCCCTCACATAGAGCGTCATAGCAAATTTCGCTTGCTGATCGTTCAGTTCGACAGGCGTTAGTACAATTCCATCGAGATGAATGGCTTCATTAGGCGTATTCACGAAGTTAATCATGACGTCGTATATAGGATTGCGGCTCAGCGTTCTCTCCGGCTGAAGCAATTCGACCAGCTTCTCAAAAGGCATCTCTTGATGCTCGTATGCTTCCAAGCAAACGCTTCGCACCTGCCGGAGCAGCTCGGCAAACGTAGGGTTGCCGGACAGATCGACGCGAAGCGCCAACGAGTTGATGAAGCAGCCGATTATATTTTCCGTCTCTTCCAGCGTACGTCCGGCTACCGGCGTCCCGACGATAATGTCTTCTTGGGATGCTTGCCGCCCCAGTAAAAGGCTAAAAACGGCGAGAAGAAACATAAAGGGCGTGACTCCCTCTCGCGTGCAAACCGCATGAACTTGTTTGAGCGTGCGCTCCGATATTCGCCTCTGCACCATGCCTCCCCGATGCGTGGGACGTTGAGGTCTTTCGTAATCTCTCGGCAGCTCCAGAACGGGCAAATCGCCAGCCAGCTTGGTCCGCCAATAGGCCGTCAACGCCTCGCTCTCCAACTCCCAATTCTTGTGCTGCCATGCGGCGTAATCTCCGTATTGAACGGCGAGCGGAGGCAGACCTTCTGGAATTCCAAGCCGCTTGGCATGGTAGAGCCGACCCAATTCCTTCACCAGCAGGCCGATCGACCATCCGTCGGAAACGATATGATGCTGCGAGACTAGCAGCATGTGCTCGTGCTCGCCCAACTGCAGCAAGCTTGCCCGCAGCATCGGACCGTTCGCCAGATCGAATGGACGGGAAGCCTCCTCCTCCATCCGTCTTCTCGCTTCCGTCGCTCTCACTTCAGCTTCGTACCGGCGAAGATCATGGACGGGAAGCTGCATCTCGAAGACCGGAGCGACATATTGCATCGGCTCTTCACCGCCCTTGATTACGGTGCGTAAGGCTTCGTGCCGCTGCAATAAGGACTCGAAGCATTCCTTCAATAAGCGGATGTCCATATTGCCTGTAATTTTAATGGAAGCAAAGATATGATAAGCCGCGCTGTCGGGGTCCATTTGATACAAAAACCATAGCCGTTGTTGCGTATAGGACAGCGGAATACCCTGCTCTCGCGAGATTCTCGGGATGCGCGCAGCGAGGTCATGCTTTGGTTCCTCTCGGCCGCCTTGCGAGATGGATTCGGCTATTTCCAATACCGTCGGGCTCTCGAACATCGTGCGCAGCTTAAAGTCCGCCTTTAGTTCCCTTCGCAGACGGGAGACGACTTGCATCGCCAGCAGCGAGTGACCGCCCAGCTCGAAGAAATGATCGTAAATCCCCACCTTCTCCAGCCCCAATACTTCGGACCAGATCGCGGCCACCGCTTCCTCCGCCGGATTGCGCGGCGGCGCGTACGTCTTCTCCAAGCCGCCCGTCTGATCCGGCACCGGCAGCGCCTTCCGGTCTACCTTGCCG
>Ga0160492_100397_pt1 | contig 26966 bp, 17 predicted proteins | sample DID2MG_FD_108258 | JGI IMG/M metagenome (GOLD analysis project Ga0160492, IMG submission 108258) | Enriched soil microbial communities from UW Madison campus, WI, USA - DID2877_E24_FP2 MG | ecosystem: Environmental > Terrestrial > Soil > Unclassified | place: USA: Madison, Wisconsin | collected... | reverse complement strand
GTTCGAAGGCGGGCAGAGGTGCTGGTGTGACATTATTTGTGATGCAACAGGCATTCGAAGACGGGCAGAGGTGCTGGTGTAACATTATTTGTGATGCAACAGGCGTTCGAAGGCGGGCAGAGGTGCTGGTGTAACATTATTTGTGATGCAACAGGCGTTCGAAGGCGGGCAGAGGCGCTGGTGTGACCTTTTTTGTGATGCAGCAGGCTTTCGAGGGCGAGCAGAGGTGCTGGTGTGACCTTTTTTGTGATGCAGTAGGCGCTCGGGGAGGACGGCGGGCGCCGCGAGAGCGAGTATGCGGACGGACTAAGGCTCGAACAAGCGGCTAGTTAAGCAAAATGCCTATAGGGGATATTTTCCCCTATAGGCATTTAAATCAGCCTGATCTGATTGGCAAGACAGGCGTTAATGCGGGAGCGAGCCGACAGGGCCTTGCTGACCCGCATGACGCCGTCTAATCGCTTGAAAGACGGCGGCGAGCTGCTGCGGTGGCGGCGTACGGAACGCGTCGTCTCCTCCGCATCGCGCCGCCTCGTCCCATTGCAGGAACTGCTCGAAGGCGGCGCGCGCCTCGCCCGCAAGCGGCAGCCGCGCGCCGTAAACGCGCGCGCTCTGCTCCGGCGCGCGGGCGCCGAACCGGCGCTCGACGCGCCGCCACAGCGCGTCCGACGCGGCGAGATAACTCGCCCGCGTCAGCGACGCGCTTGGCGCGTCGGCGCCGGCGGCGCGCGCATAGCCGCGCAGCGCCGCGGCAACGCCGCGCCGGCGCAGCCGGGCTGCGCCGAGCGCCGCCAGCACGCACGCCGCAAGCGCGGCTGCGCCAAGCGCCGCTGCCTGCGGCGCCGACGGCGGCCATGCCGCCGTCATAGCGGCTGCGCTTCGCCGCGCCGCTTGCGCGAGGGCTTCGCCCGCTCGCGCAACTGCATCGGCGGCATGCGAAGCCGCCGCCGACAGCCAAGCGCGCACGCCGGATATGCCGCCGGCGTCATGCGCGCTTGGGACTGCCGCATCGGGGCTGCCTGTCCCCGATGCGCCGCCCGCGATGCCGGCCACGGACGGCAAATCCGCGGCCGCGCCGGCGAAGCCCGGCGTCGGATCGAACGGCACCCAGCCGGTGCCCGGAAAATACACCTCAACCCAAGCATGCGCGTCCGAATCGCGCACGACATATTCCGTATAAGCGCCGCCCCCGCCGCCGTTCAACGTCAAGGATGCGGCAATCACGCCGCCGCCCGAATTTTCCGCCCCGACTCCGCTTGCCGCAGCATTCCCATCTTCTGCATTTCTCGCCCCGACTCCGCTTGCCGCAGCATTCCCATCTCCTGCATTCCTCGCCCCGACTCCGCTTGCCGCCGTATTCCCTTCCCCTGCATTCGCCCCGCCTTCGCTTACGACGGTCTTCTCTCCCGCCGCAAAGCCCTTCACCCACCGGGCGGGAATTCCTTGCGTCCGCAGCATAACAACCATCGCGGAAGAAAAATGAACGCAATAGCCCTGCCGCTGCCCGAACAGGAAATCGTCGACGAAATCGGCCCCCGCAGGCGGCGCCGTTGTGCCGTCCCTCGTATACGTATAGTGTGTTTTCAAAAAGCTTTCGATCGCTTTCACTTTCGCGTAGCGGTCCGGCTTGTCCCTTCCCCCGGCTTGATCCGCGATGGTTTGTGCGGCGAGCTCGGAAATCCGGTTCGGCAAGCCGTCTGGAAGCAGCGTGTACGACTTGCGTATCGAGTCCGGATCTTCCGGCTCCTTCCACGATCCGTTCCCGTCATAATCGTCCGCCCAAGAGCCTTGCCGGAGCTTCGAGTCGTCCTTCGGCGGAGCTTGCGCGGTAATTGTGTAGGACGATATTTTAATATTTTGACCCGGCGCCGACAACGTCCCGTTCGGCTCGTCCGTCCAATAACGAAGCAATTGGCGCGGCGGTTGATCCGTCACAAGCTCGGAAACGACGGGATTCAGCCCCCCTGCAAAAAGCGGCAGTCCCGCGACCGGCTTCACATAACGGAACGTTTGGGTTACCGTCTCGGCGCCCCCATCCCGTTCCCCCTGCTTCAACCCGGATGACGGTTCTTCCGGCGGGGGCTCGGCAATCATATGGCTTGTCCATTCGACGGGATCGCTCTCCCAGCCTCGGCCGGTGTAGACCGATTTGGACGTTCCGCGCCAGTACATCGCCCTTGGCGACTCCACGGTGAACAGCACCGCGTTATCGTTCGCCAGCGCCCCGCCCAATTCGCGGTCGTCGAAGCCATATCCCGTGGAGCCGGCCCCCGCACGGGCGGCCGCCGTCTGAGCCGAATATTTTTCCGATAATTTTACAAGCTCTCCATGCCAACGGCTCGACCAAGCCGACGTCCATTTCGCCGGCTCCGCAGACCAATGCTTGTCCGCCGTCCCGATCAACGCCGCTACCGCCAGCAGCATTGCGGCCAGTGCCGTACCGCCGGTCCATTCGCTGCGCCATCCCGCAGAGCGGCCCGCCCGATTGCTGTTGTCGATGCCCATGCCGTGCATCCGATAGACGCGGGCGAGCGTAACCGCCGCCGCCAGCAGCAGCCACTCCAGCGATGCCCGAACGAGCCCCCATTGCGTATCCATGCCGAGCCACTCGTGAAGCATCAGCAAATATAGAACGGTCGCGATGCCGATGCCGTGCGCAAATTGCCTCGCCCAAATAATGAGCTGCAAAGCCGGAACGAGCAGCGCCCATCCGGCAAGCAGCACGAGCGCGCGCACTTCTCCCGATAGCAGCCACAATCCGCCGTCCGCCACATGCGAGAATTCGTCCATCATTCGGGCCGGGAACCCGATCAGCCATTCGACCGGCCCCTGCCCGCCCGCTCCGTACAGCCGCCACAGCGTAACCAGAATAATAAGCGCGTTCCATATCAACGATATGCCCGCCCGAAAACGAAGCAGTTCCCCGGCCGTGAAGCAACAGACCGCGATAAGCAAAGGAGCCGAGTTAACCGCCCCGCTTGCGCTCGAAGCGACCGTCCACGGCCAGATCCACTCCAGCAGCAGCCCGTACAGCAGCAGGCTGGTCCACAGCCGATGGAAGAACGGAACCGCCTCGTTCAAGCTAATCGACGCCATACCCGGTTTTTCAACTGCACCGGCTCTGCGAGCTTTGTCCGCCTTGCCGCCGTTATCCGTTGGCTTCGTCACTCGCATCACCGCCTTCCGCAACCGCTCCTTTATACGGCTCTTGTCCGCTCTCGGGCATAACGGCCCACACGACCCGCATGCCGGCGCTCTCCCAATCGCGTTTGCGCTCTCGCATCGCGAGCGACGGCAGCTTTTTGTCCGTCAGCACATGCAGCTCCGCCCGGCAGCCGCTTGCCGCCGCCAAAGCGGCCAGCCGCTCGCCCAGCGCTCCGTTGCGCCATTCGGCCGTCACCACGATGAGCGCCGCGCCTCGTGACACGCCCTTCTCGATTCCCGTCAGCACCGCCGTCTCGCGGTTCGCAGCGCCTTGTACCGGACGCGCAAGCGCAAGGCGCTCCATCGCCTCCCGCTCGCCAGACTTCCGTCCCGCGTTGCTCCTCTGCCCGTTCTGCATCTGATCCAGGCCCAGCAGCCGGAACGCAATGCCCGACGCCGCTGCCGTCCGTATGAGCGCCGCCGCATAGCCGGCCGCCTGATCGAACAGCCGGTCGTCGCCGCCGTAGGCGGAAGCCGTCCAGTCGACGGCCACAAGCAGCTCGGGTGGAGACGTCGTCCGCTCCCGCTTCGTCACCCATTGGCCCCCGCGAGATACCGCCCGCCAATCGATTCGTCTGGCATCGTCTCCCATCCGGTAGGGCATTCGGAGCGATCCGCCCGCAGCGCCTTGCAGCATCGGCCGTCGACCTCCGCTTGGCCCCGTATGGCCGTACGCGCCGGCCGAAGCCGAATCATAGCGGCTATCGCCGATCGGAGCCGTTCTGCCCCCATATGCCGGAGCGGCGATCTCCCCTTGCCAGCTCGGGAATACGAGCAGCGACAAGCCGCATCCCGGGTCGCCTGCGGCTGCTCCCGCGCCGGCGCCAGCGACGGCACGCCTGACAGCCGTTAGACCGAGCATATCTCCGAACACCGTCCCCACCGGTCGAAAAATGTACTGGCCGCGCTCCAAACCTTTGATCGTATAATGAATCCGCCACTCCTTGCTCCTCCAAGGCAGCGCGATATGACGGAATTGGACCGTTCGCTCCGCCGCGCCGCGCTCGTTAACGATCGTTTCCCGAATGGAAATCCATAGCAACGGCAACGGGATTCGGGAACGAAATGCAAGCGTCACCCGAACCTCTCCGCCGGCGAACGCTTCCAGCGAGGACAGCTCCCGCGACACTCTCAGGCGCGAGGCGCGGGCGGCGGCGACCGGAAGCAGCCCTTGCAGCAGCATTCCGGTCAGAACAATGGCGACGAACATTTCCGGCATATGTCCTCTCATCACCGATGCCCCTACGCTAAGCGACCAGCCGATGACGAGCAGCGACCACATAAAATAGCGGGTTTTATAGCCGTCTCTCCAATCCGCGCCCATATCGGCTCGTCGCTCCGCTCCGCGCTTATCCCCGCCGCCCTGCATCCTTCCTTTCCCTTTGGCGGCTGCTCCGCCGCCGCTCCGGCGGGCTGCGCCCCGAGTGGCTTTGATTCGCTCCGCTCTCATCTGCGCCGCCTTCCTCCGACGACGGATGCCGGCAGCGGCTTGCCGCGGACAATGCCCGCCAATATCGACGCCGCCGTATGTCCGGCCGCCGCATAAGCCGGCAGCACCGTCAGTCGATGCGCAAGAACCGGCTCCGCCGTCTCCAGCAAATCGTCCGGCAGCACAAAACGCCGCCCGTCCAAATACGCGGCCGCCTGCGCAGCCCGCAGCCAGTCGCGCGACGCGCGCGGACTTGCGCCGGCACCCAGCTCCGCCGCCGTACGCGTCTCGCTTACGATGGCGACGGCGTATGGCAGCAGGTCGGGATGGACATGCACGGTGCGGCATTCCCGCTGCATCCGCCTCCATTCCTCGACCGCTACGACCGGCTTGATCGCGTCGGGATCGATGATGCGGTTATCGGCAAGCGCGGCGAGCAGCCGCGTCTCATGCTCGCTCGACGGATATCCGATCGACAGCCGCATCATGAACCGGTCGGTCTGCGCTTCGGGCAGCGCGAACGTTCCCTCGTAGTCCCAAGGATTTTGCGTCGCGATCAGCATGAAAGGATCGGGCAGCTTGCGGCTCTCCCCGTCCGTCGTTACGCACCGCTCCTCCATCGCCTCCAGCAGCGCGGATTGCGTGCGCGGCGGCGTCCGGTTCAATTCGTCGGCCAGCACGACATTCGCCATAATCGGTCCCGGCACGAACAGGAACGAGCCGCTTCGCCCGTCCCATACCGAACCGCCTGTCACGTCTGAGGGCTGCATATCCGACGTGAGCTGAATCCGTTTGAACTGTCCGCCGATGACAGCGGCGAAAGCGCGCGCAAGCATCGTTTTGCCGACGCCCGGCACATCCTCCAGCAGCACATGTCCGCCCGCCAGAAACGCGACGAGCACCTTCGTAATGACCTCCTCCTTGCCGTACAGCACCGTTCCGATTTTATCCCTCATCCGCGCAAGCAGCCGCTCCGGCGGCTCATGCCAATCCCCCGCTCCGCTTCGCTGCTCGCCGTCCTCCGCCCAACGTCCAACGCCCGTTACGATCGTCATCGCTCTATTCGTCCCTTCCTGGCCTTAGTCTAGAAATCTTTCTTTCGACTCTTCTATATGCCAGTCTCTCCGAAATAGGCGACCGTTAGACCTCAACAGAATAAGAGCTCTGTACACACGGTTATTTTACTCGTTAAAGTCTCCATCCCGAATTAAGCGTCTCGCAACCATTCTTAATTCTCAATCATCGTTACTTCTCAGCATCTAGCGAACAATTAAGCGACTTTGCAGATACTTATTCGACTTCATGCAAAATTTGGAACAGACTAAGCACCCCTTTAAGCTTTTATTCGCATTAGCTTCAAAAGAAACGGCTCCGCACGAGCACGAAGGACCCCGAGCTCCGCCGGCAAGCGGAATTCGAGGTCCTTCCTATGTCCAAGGGGGAACAGCGGAGCTCCGTATCCGGCCGCATGCCAAGCCGGCTAAGAGCAATGCCCCTTTGCTGGATCAAGGCCGTATCGCCCGAGCCCTCAAACGATCCCGTCTCAGGAGTTGTACCAAGGATTCAAATGAATCAGCACTTCGCCGACATCGTCGTGCCGATCCATAATCGCCTTCTTAATTTCCCGGGAAACGTCATGGCCTTGCTGAATCGTCATATCCGCCGGAATGCTTACCCTGACGTCGACCAGAATATAGTGTCCATGCTCCCGCGCGCGCAGACGGTCGATCCGTTTGACGGCGGGCACCGTATGAATCAGCGTTTGATATTCGCTCAGCTTCTGCTCGCTGATCGTTTTCTCCATCAGAATGTCCATCGATTCCCGCGCCATCCCGTAAGCCAGCTTCAGCACCAGGAAGGAGACGATAATCCCGGCCGCCGGGTCGCCATAGGCCAAATACTCGATGCCGTACGCTTCGCCGATCAAGGACAGTCCGATGCCGACGACGGCCGCGATAGACGCGTAGACATCGGCCAGATGATCGTAAGCGGTCGCAAGCAGCGCCTTGCTTTTCGATTGCCGGCCAAGCTTAATCGTATATACGTACAGCGCCTGCTTCCAGATTAGCGATACGACGCCAGCCGTGAACGCAATCCAGCTCGCCTTGGCCGGCTCTTCCCAGAACGCCGTAATCGCATGATAACCCATATACACGGAAGCCAACGCAAGAATGAACGCTACGATGCCGGAGCCGAGCACCTCGGCTTTGCCGTGCCCGTACGGATGATCGTCGTCGGCCGGCTGCTTGGAAATTTTCATCGAGCTGAGCGCCGCGCCCGTCGCAATGACGTCGCCGGCATTATGAATGCCGTCCGCCAGCAGCACCTGGCTTTTGAACAGCACGCCTACGATCACTTTAATTGCGGTTAGAAAAATGTTGCTGAACAAACTGACCCAGACCGCTGCGATCGAGGAATTGTTTTCTGCCTTCATCTTTTATAACCCCCTGCATAATTGTTGCTGCCAGGAAACAAAAAACCTTGACCGTTTCCGGTCAAGGTTTGGGCATTTTTACTATGAGTTAAACGTACGATTTCTATCCTGACTCTTAACATAGCTCGATCACCACTCTATTTACCAAAATGCTTATATATTATAGCTCGTACCGGCCTAATCCACAAGCCCGTTCGAGCATAACGCGCCGCTTAACGCTCCCATGCCCGCTTCGCCTTGCGAGCATACCGCCGCACCGTTTCGTCGGCGCTGCTCTGTCGTCCTCCTTCGTCCGCTCAACGCGCCGTCGCCGCGAAGACGATTCGGCCCCCGTCGGACACCGGCTCGACCGGCTCGCCGTCGATTCGCAGCAGCGTATCGCGGAGCAGCGCATAGACCTTGCCCTGACGATTGATGCTGCCCGTGCCGTCTCCATCGGATATCACGAATCTCGTCCCCGACGGCATCATCGCGATGGCCTGCCGCTGGACGGCATCCCAGCGCACCGCGCCGCCTAATCCTTCGACCAGCTCGCGCAGCGGCACGCGCCAATCGTCTCCGACAATCGCATAAGCGTTCGGCTCGAATATAACGGTAGACGACTCGCCGGTTACGACCAGCTCCTTCTTCGGCTCTTCTCCGGCCGAGGAAGCCGCCGCTTGTCCCGACAAGACGAACGGCGCGTCTCCCGCCGCCAAGCCCCGGCGCACCTCAGCCCGCTCCTTCTCCGTCGCTTTCGGCCGGCTCCACTTCAGCTTGTCCGCCAGCCGGAACGTCACCGGCTTGACCGACTCCGTCAAAGGCGCGAACGTATAGCCCTGCTTCTTGTAATATTGGATAATGTCAGGCAGCGCCTTGATCGATTCCGCGTGGCTTGCGCTGTCATGCAACAGTACGATCGTCTCGTCATACAGCTTCGAATTGCGCACGTTCTGCTTAATTTCCGATGCCGGCACGCCTACTCGTACCGAGTCGCCGCTGTCGACATTCCAATCGAACATCGTATACCCGGCCTGCTCCATCGCGTCGAAATACGACTGGTCGAAATTGCCGAACGTTCCGCCCGGCGCCCGAACGAGCCGCGTCCGAACGCCTGCGGCGGCTTGCATCGCTTCCTCGGTTCGGACAATCTGATCGGCGAACGCTCCGAATCCGGCGTACAGCTTTTTGTATTCATGGTCATAGGAATGATTGCCGACCGTATGTCCTTCCGCTACGATTCGCCGCAGCAGCTCGGGATGCCCCTTCACCTGCTCGCCAAGAACGAAGAATGTCGCTTGAATGCCTTCCTGCTTCAAAATATCAAGCACCTGCGTCGTCAGCTTGCTGGGCCCGTCGTCGAATGTCAGGTATACCGTCTTCCGTACCGGCGCTTGCGCAGCCGTGGCCGCAGTAGCTGCTGTCTTGTTTGCGCCTTCATCGCCCGGCACCGTTCCGGGCGCGCCTGCCACGACAATGACCGGCTTCTCTTTCCGTTCGTCCGGGACCCCCTCTCCCCCGCCGACCGATACCGCCCCGCCGTCTTGCTGCCGCCCGGCTTCCGCCGTCTTCTTCTCGGCGCTCGACAAGCTTGTCCGTTCGTTCCGGACAGCGTATGTATCCCATGTATCGGCTTGCCCCGCATCCGCTCTCCCCGACGCCGCGGGGGCCGACAGCAGCCAAGCCGGTTGTTTCCATCCGTTCTCGCCCGATGCTTGCCCGCGATCGACAAACCATCCGCTCAGCGCCGCCGCGCTGACGGCGACAATTATTGCATATACGGCTCTTACGATTCGACGACGAATCATACCGTCCACCTCGCTCCACATTTCCAGCCTCGTCCGGTCTGGTTGATAGATTATATGAGATGGTAGTCTAGCAAATGACTAAATATTATTCCTCTCCCGATAGAAAAAAAAAAGACATCCGTCGGGCCGATGTTCGGCCTTTCGAATGTCTGAAGAATTAATGCCGCTATCGCTTAAAAATCGAAATCCTCGTCGCGCAGCGCCTCGACGTTCAGCGTCCGAACGTAGCCGTTGCCCTTCTTCGAGAAGAAGTCATGCTGCTTCGTCCGCGTGTTGATGCCGTTGAAGACGATCGGGTTGATCTCCTCCTCCGGGAAGCGCGGCTCAAGGCCGAGGTTCATCAGCGCTTTGTTGCAGTTGTAGCGCACGTAAGCATGCACATCGTCGGCGAGACCGACGGTCGTGTACAGCTCGTTCGTGTACGCTTCCTCGTTCGCGTGCAGCTTGTCGATCAGCGCGCTGAGCTCCGTCTCCGCCTCTTGGCGCTCTTCCGGCGTCAAGCCGCGGTGAATCTCCTGCGCCAGCACGCCGACATACAAGCCGTGGATGCTCTCGTCGCGCAGAATAAGGTCGATAATCTCGCCGCTGCTTGTCATTTTGCCCTGTCCCGCCAGGAACAGCGGGTAGAAGAAGCCGCTGTAGAACAAGTAGCTCTCCAGCAGTACCGACGCCGCCAGCGCCAGATACAAGCTCTTCGGCGTCTTGATATTTTTATAGTAAGCGGAAATCCATTCCGCTTTATTTTGCAGCTTCGGATGGTTTTTGACCCAAGCGAATACGCCGTCGATTTCTTCCGTCGTCGCGAGCGTCGTGAAGATGCTGCTGTACGATTTGGCGTGGATCTGCTCCATCATGCCCATGAACGACAGCACCGCCTTGCGCTGCAGTCCGTCGACATGCTCGACGATGCGCGGTATGCCGACGCCGCCTTGAATCGTATCGAGCAGCGTCAGGCCGCCCAGCACTTTCATATACAGCTCGCGCTGCTGATCGTTCAGCTCGATCCATGACATTTTGTCATCGGACAGCGGAATCTCCTCATCCGTCCAGAATTGCATAATGTTCTGGTTCCAGAACGTCAACGTAAAGTCGTCGTCCGGCCGGTTCCAGTTAACAGCTTCCATCGCCATCGCTCAACCGTTCCTCTCAAGTCTATGTGGAAGGAGTTGCGCCGCCCGCCGTTACACGGCGCAGCTAATGCACTCCTCTACGCTTAGTCGGTTCGTCCGCGTGTAATAGAGCGACTTGAGCCCTTTCTTCGCGGCGTAGATATAGTAACGGGACAGCTCCCGCGTCGTTACGTTGCTGTTGACGTGCAGCACGGTCGAAATGCCTTGGTCGATGTGCTGCGAAATTTCGGCGATCATATCGATGACCTTGAACTGGTCCATCTGATAAGCCGATTTGTAGAAGAAGTAGTTATCCTGCGTCAAATAAGGCATCGGATAGTACGTCGTCGAATTCGCATACGTGCGTGTCTCGATATGCTCGACGACCGGCATAACGCTCGACGTCGCGTTCTGGATATACGAGATGCTTTGCGTCGGCGCGATCGCCAGACGATACGCATGATAAGCGCCGTGCTTCATAACCAGCTCTTTCAACTGCGCCCAATCTTCCGGCGACGGGATGTGCTGATCGCCGAACAGCGCGCGCGCACGATCCGTTGCCGGACGGTAATCCGTCGCCAGATAACGGTCGAAATAGTTGCCGTTCGCATACTCGGATTTCTCGAAGCCGTGGAATGTCACGCCGCGGTCGCGGGCGATCTCCATGCTTTTCTCCAGCGAGTAGTAGTTCATCATCATGAAGAACGTGCGGGCGAAATCGCGAGCCTCCTCGCTCTCGTACGCAATCTTGTTCTTCGCGAGATAGCCGTTGAGGTTCATCGCGCCGAGGCCGACCGAATGCAGCTCCTCGTTCGCCTTGCGGATGCCCGGCGCATTGGCGATCTCCGCCATGTCGCTGACCGACGTCAAGCCTTCGATGCCCTCGTGCACGGACTCTTTGATTTTACCGAGATCCATGACGTTTACGATGTTCAGCGATGCCAGATTGCAGCTAATGTCGCGGCGGATCGTGTCCTCTTGGCCGTAATCGTTAATTTCGGACGTTTCTTGCAACTGAAAAATTTCCGTGCACAGGTTCGACATCTTGATAGCGCCGATTCCCTTGAGCGCATGGTCCCTATTCGCGTTGCTGCGGTTCATAATGTACGGGTAGCCCGATTCGAGCTGAATCATCGCAATCTTCACGAGCATGTCGCGCGCGCTCATGACCGTCTTCTTCTTGACGCGGTCGTCCGCGAGCAGCGTGTCGTACATTTCGTCGAGATCCATATCGTCCATATGGACGCCGTACGCCTTGTAGATCGAGTACGGACCGAAGACGACGAGCGGCTTGTTCTGCGCAGCCAGCTCATAGAACTTGTTCGGTACGATCAGGCCGATCGACAACGTCTTCAAGCGCGTCTTCTCGTCGGCATTAATTTTTTTGCTGTCGAGGAACTCCATGATGTCCCAGCCAAAAATGTTGTAATAGCCCGCTCCCGAGCCTTTGCGCTGCCCCATCTGATCGGCATAGGAGAACGCGTCCTCCATCAGCTTCAGCACCGGCATAATGCCCTTCGCCGCGCCTTCGACGCCTTTGATCGGCTCGCCGCGGCCGCGCAGCTTCGACAGGTTGACGGCAACGCCGCCGCCGATCTTCGACAACTGCATGCATGTGCCGAGCACGTAGTTGATCGAGTTGAGCGAATCGTCCATCTCCAGCAGGAAGCACGATACCATCTCGCCGCGGCGGCTCTTGCCCGCGTTCAGGAACGTCGGCGTCGCCGGCTGGACGCGCTGCTCCATCATCGCGACGGCCAGACGCTTCGCTTTGGCGAAATCGCCTTCGCCCAAATGGAGAGCGACCATCGCAACCCGGTCCGGATACTGCTCCATATAGACCGAGCGGTCGTCGCTCTTCATCGCATAGTCGGTATAAAATTTCGATGCCGCCATGTAAGAGGAGAATTGGAAGCCGAATCCGTGCGTCGCGCCGAAAACCTCTTCGACTTGCTCCTCCGTATATCGTACATAAACGTCTTCGTAGAAGTCGTTCTTAATCATGTATTGGACTTGCTCGGTATAACTGGCGAAACGCATGCTTTTCGCCGCGACTTCCTCCATGAACGCCGCAACCGCTTCTTGGTCCTTCTCCAAACGGAAGAATCCGTCCTCGCCGCGCTGCATCAGTTCATTATTGAGCTCAATATGCCGCAAGACTGTTCACTCCTTGTCGAAATAAATCTACGTCCCGTCCCGTACCCGACAGCTCGAATTTATGAATAACCGGAACATTGTATCGTCTGGAAATATCATCCGCGCTGCGGGCGAACGCTTCGCCCCAATTGCGGTTGCCGCTCGCGGATACGCCCTTCAGTCTGGAGGCGTTGCGCGTTAGAAACTTCTCCACTTGATCCGGCACCTGACCGAACCCGGTCGTGAACGTTACGAGCACGAATGGCTCTTCCACCGTTATGTCTGCGTCGTCCAACGACAACGACTTCATATTCAATTTTTCGACAAAGCGGCGGACGTTGCCCGTCCTCGAATTGTACACTACCAGCATGTTTCCACACCCTCCAGATACAGCGGCCGTTGCGGCTGCTACCTCTATCAAAATCAATATGTAGAATGACTGAGACAATGATATAACTATATATTGTGCGTGTCAATGGTTCTACGTCTTCATTTGGCAACAAAAAACGCTTGACAAAGGACGAGCCCAAGCAGGGTAAGGGGTTCCGGTTTTGTCTGACTTTTCTGCATCTAAGGCTGGAGGGCTAATGCTCATTGTCGATTCATGGGGAAGGCGATATGAATGAAAAATCGGAGTGTTTTTCATAACTAAGCACGCATCCGCTTTGTGAAAAACAGGGGGATTTTCACTTGGGGAACCGGATTTACTTCCCGTAATCGGAGCAACGGCGTGCGGGTCGGGGCGTCTGCCTCATCGTATGTGCGCCTAGCGAACTCAGCAACGCTTATTCATATAGAAATAGTTAATTGGAAATTTTAACGCACTCCAACGGCGCTATTCGGTTCATTCAGAGGCATTTCCGGTCATAGAAGGCTCAGTAGCGTTGCCAGTGTTCGTTAGAATCGAGAATAAGGTATTATCGCTACAATAAGCATGATACGATTCGTTAGCGGAAAAGCACTTCCGTTAGCTCCTGCTGCGATTCGACACTACAGCTAGTGTATGCTGCAAGCCGAACCGCTGCGCACCTCGTGCAGGGCGGCTCCGGGGCAAGCGGCGCGCCGTCCGGGAGTGCGGCCGCCGAACGCTCCCGCTAGTCTCGATTGCGGCACAACCCAAATAGCCAATCAAGCCGGTTGAACGGCTCGATTGGCTGTCGGAGACTCTCTATCCTATCTCTCTCTCTACGCCGTATGACCTAGCGGCTATGGTTCGCTAGCGCGGCGACACGACGGAACGCGTCCTTCGTCCGATGATTGACGTCGAACAGGAACGGCCAGTTTTTACGGCTGTTGACCGGGAAATAGTCGAGCCAGGTGTAATCGTCGGATACGCCCCAGAACGTCACGCAGTCGATTACGTCGCGGTATTCGTTGAAGATGCGGAACGCCGTTTCGTAACGCTCGGCATGGCGCTCCTGCATTTCGGCGGTCGGCTCGGTCAGATCGGTGCGATGGTCCTTCCATTCGAAGACGGAAATGTCCATCTCCGTAATGTGCAGACGCAGCCCCAGCGATGCGTAAAGCTCGATTGCCGCGCGAATGCGGTCCTCTGAAGGGTCCGAGGGACCCCAGTGCGCCTGCAAGCCGATGCCGTGGATCGGAACGCCCTTGTCCAGCAGCGACTTGACGAGCGTATAGATTTTGTCCCGCTTCGCCGGACCGCATTCATTGTAGTCGTTGTAGAACAGAAGGGCGTTCGGATCGGCGGCATGCGCATACTCGAACGCGCGCTCGATAAACTCGGGACCCGCGATCTGTAGCCATTTGGACTGGCGCAGCAGCTCCCCCTCTTCCTCGGACACCGCTTCGTTCACGACATCCCACGCATAAATCTGACCCTTGTAGCGGCCAGCGACCGTATCGATATGCGATTTCATGCGGGCGAACAGTGTGTCCTTGTCGACTTGTCCGCCGTCCGCATTCTCGAATACCCATTTCGAAGTCTGGTTATGCCAGACGAGCGCGTGACCGCGCAGCGCGATGCCGTTCTCTTTCGCGAAGGCGGCGATACGGTCCGCCTCCTCGAACGTGTACACATCCTCCGAGGGGTGAACTCTTTCGAACTTCATTTCGTTCTCCGCCGTGATGCTGTTGAAGTGATGCAGCAGCAAATCCCGCTGGCTGTCGATCGTACGGCTGTTCACCGCGGCGCCGATGCGGAAGTAGTTATCGTACAGCTCGCGCAGACGCGGCTCGCTCTTAATCTGTTCTGCGGTCGCTCGGTTCGGTTCGTGTGATTGCGCCATTGCAAATACCTCCTTGAATAACGATGCTGTGCTTTCCAGTATAAAAGTTGCCGTTCTCTTTGATTACCCGACAAAGTATAGGTTGTACTTCAAAAACCATAGCCTGCCCGCTTCAATCTGTGGCCTTGTACCTATTTTCCTTCGACCAAATCGATTTTGCGCTGCACTTCTTCCGTCATATGCCGCTCGTATACGGAGACGTCCAGTTGCTTGAACTCCGCAACGTACTGCTGCCACAAGCCTTCGAACTCGTCCGGCTTCGACAAGACAAGCTTCGGCATATATTTACGCTGCAAATCGCTCTTCTTCTGAATGAACAGTTGCGCCTCCGACCCCTGCTCGACCGGAATGCTCCATGCCGGAAACCACGGCCGGTCGAGCGGAGCGGCGAACAAGTCGGTGAAGGTGCTCACCCCGTATTTTTCCAGGATCAGCCGATCGCCCGGGCTGTAGGAAACGGCGGCAATCTCCGGCTGCCGGCCGACATTGACGGAATTGCCGTCCGCCAGCGAGGAGCCGCTGCCGTACCGCGGCCAGTTGTATTCGAACAGCGAGAAGCCGAACGACTTGCGGAACGGCTCCGTATAGACGTACTTGCTCTGCTCTTCATTGCGATAGTAGCGCCCGTTCTTGTTGACGCTGTACGTCTCTCCTTCAATACCCCAATTGGACAGCCGCTGATTCTCGTCCGTCAATAAATTGTCGAAAAATTGAATAATGCGGACCGGATCGCTGGCGCTTACCGTAATGCCGATGCCCCGGTTGTTCACGAAAGAAGGAGGATCAAGATATTGATCGGCCGTCGTCTCGTCGAATACGATCGGAAGCGGCATATAGTCCAGATCGTCGTTGCCCGAATCCTTCGACTTGATTCGGATTTCCTTGAACGCCGTGCTGACCTGCCATTGATAGTCGAAAAAGCCCAGCACGTTGCCGGAAGCGATTTTGGCCAGATACTGATCGTAGCTGTCGACGAACGAGGATTTGCTGAATAAGCCCTTGTCGTTCACTTCGTTCAGCTTCTGCATCCATCGCTTCATCAGCGGTCCGTCGCCGTAATCGGTCGCCTTATGCGTCTTCATATCGACGATTACGCCGCCGTCGTTCGGATACCCGCCCAAGTGCATGGCCGCATTCGTCAGCGCATAGTAGCGGTCGACGTCGGTAAGTGCCAGGAACCCGGTCAGATCGGGCTCGGGATGCGTCTGCCCATATCGCTCGATCAGGTCGAAATATTCGTCCAGCGTCTTGATGCGCGGATAGTCGAACGCCTTCAGCACCCGCCGCTGAACCCAGAACGCCGCTTGCTCGATTGTCGTGCCGGGATTGTACTTCCCGACGATCGGACTGAACGTCAGAAAATAAATATTGCCGTCCTTCGCCTTCATTTGGTTGAGGTACGGACCGTAGACCCGTTTAATATTCGGACCGTAGCGGTTGATGAGATCGTCCAACGGAATGAAGGCGCCCGCATCGACCAGCTTGTCGATTGCCACGTCCGGTACGACCACGTCCGGATATTGGCCGCTTGCGATCATCTCGACAACCTTTGTATTAATATCGCCAACCAGATGCTCGACTTTGAAGTTGACGCCGGTTTCCTTCTCCAGAATGGAGCCGATCGTCGTCTCGTTCGTATTCATGTCGTCGCCCGGAGTCGCATTAAAATAAGTGAATGTAACCGGCTCCTGCTTCCCGCCGTTCTCCGACTTCGAGCAGGAGACCGCGGAAACAGTTATTGCAGCGGCCAGCAGCGGCGTCAGCGCGATTCTAAGCTTATATGTAAGCGCCATAATAATGCCTCACTCCTTCTTTCCTCGGTACTGCGATATTGCGACAGCCTCCGCTTTCAGAGCTTGACCGGCATTCGGCGCGGCCGGTTAACCGGCCGCGCGACCGGAGCGCCCGTCAATCGGCGTCACGAGGCGGATGGCGGTCCCTTCTCCTTCTCCGCTGTCAATCTGAAGACGGAAGCCCGTTCCGTAGTACAGCTTGAGACGGTAAATGACGTTCTGGATGCCGATTCGATCGCCCATTTCCTCTTCCGATTCCAAGTACCCGTACAACTGCGCCACTTTCTCCGCGCTCATGCCGACTCCGTTATCTATAATCTCGCACACAAGCTCCCGGCCTTCCACCCTCAGCTTCAACTCAATCGTCCCGCCGTTCTTCAACGGCTCTATGCCGTGGATGCTCGCGTTCTCGACGAACGGCAAGAACGTCATCTTCGGCACCATACATTCGTAAGCAAGCTTGTCGATGTCGATATTATACGTCAATTTGTCGCCGAACCGGTACTTCTGGATTTCCAAGAAGCAATGAATAAATCCCATCTCCTCCCGCACGTTGACCATATCCTTCGTCCAGGTAAGGGAATTGCGAAAAATTTTGGCCATATTATGGATAATGCGAGCCGTCTCGTCCTCACGCTTAATCAGGCTTCGCATCCGGATCGTCTCCAGCGCATTGAACAGAAAGTGCGGATTGATTTGACTTTGCAGCGCGTTCAACTGTACGTGGCGGTTTTGCAGCTCGAGGTTTTTCTTCTGAATGTCCGCAACGTACACATCGTTAATGAGGCGCTCGATCTGCGTCGTCATTCGGTTGAATTCGCTGGTCAGTTGTCCGATCTCATCGTTCGACGCCGCATGCTGGATCAGATCGAACTGCTGATTCTTGACCCTCTTCATATAACGCAAAATAAATCCGAGCCGCACGACAAGCGATCTCGTAATCCAGACGATAATAATCGTAGCGAAGAGCAGATTGAGCGCCGCCAGCAGAATGACGAAGGTGCGCGATTTTTTGACGGCCTGAATCACTTCGCTCTCGGCGATCGTGGCGGTAATCCGCCAGCCCGACAAATAATTGTAGCTGTCGTACCCCGATTCCACTTGAATCGTACGAGCCGGCTGCGGAATGGAATTGAACAGGACTTCGTCTGTGCGCCAATTAATCCGCTTGTTGGTCGTATAGTTCACTTGTCCCTTGTTGTCGATAAGATAAATGCTGCCCTGCAAGTTCAAATTGCCGAATATTTGCGCGATGGCATCCGTCTTCATATCGATCTTCAACAGCTTCTGATACCGATTCTGAACGACGTAATAGTCCAGCTTCCGAACGATGCTGAACGTGTCCTTGCCGTCCCCTTGACCGGTTCGAATAATAATCGGCCGCGACAGCCGGCTGCCCATAATCTCGCGATACCACTCCTGATCCCTGACATCGTTGGTAATCCGTTCGATGCCGCCGGATGGCAGTACGGTGGGATTGTCCACATATACCGTAATGGCATTAACCGAATGATAGACGGGACCGTAGCTGTTCAGCATGCGCCGCAAGTAAGAGTCGTAAGCCTCCACGTAGTCGGTCGGCTGATCGTAGTCGTGCTCCAGCGTTTCGTTCAGCATATGGTCGGTATAGAAGACGGACGAGATGCCGACGGCATCCTCGATCTCCGAGCGGAACTCGCCCCGAATTTGCTCTACTGCGCGCGAAATGTCTTTCATCCGCTGATCTTTGACATTGTCGGTCGTGACGTTATAGAAAATCAGGTTGGTCAAAAAGATCGGCGTAAACACGGACAACAAATAGACAATGAGCATTTTGTTGCGCAGACGGATGTTGTCCAGACGAAGCTTCATGGCTCGTTCTCCTCAAATTGACGCCATAATGGGAATGATAACGACGCTGCTTCCTACAGCAGCTTATTGCGGTATTCCGACGGCGTCATCTGCTCCAGCTTCTCGAATTGCGTGACGAAATAATCCGCATTATTGAAGCCGACCTGCTCGGCCACCTCATAGATACGCATGTCCGTCTTGCGCAGCAGCCGCTTCGCTTCCTCGACGCGAAGCTGCAGCAGGAAGTCGTTGAAGTAGACGCCGTATGTTTTCTTGAACAGTTGGCCCAGATACACCGGATTCATGAAGAACCGGGCCGCGATGCTCTTGAGGCTCATATTTTCCCGATAGTTCGCTTCGATGAACGCCTTGACCTTCTGCACGCCGCCCTTGGCGAACTCTTTGCGCCGGCTCGCGAGCCGCTCCGCGCTCTCGGCAACGAATGCCTCGAACAGACGCTTCAGCTCCTGCGGCGTCAGGTTCAGGTCGTGCCAGCCGATGATCGGCTCCGCCGACTTCATCTTCATCGCATCGATCTCTACGCTTTGCAGGATGCCGACGATACCGGATACGAATTGATGAATGGCCGCCTTGACCGCAGCCGGCACGAACCGCTTCGTCCGGAATTGCTCGAAGATCGCCTCTATCGTCGATTGCAGCTCCTCCGCATTCCGCTCCTCCAGATGCTCCAGCATCGACTTGAGCAGTTGCGGATCGGCATGAACGAACGGGGCCGGCATGTGACGGGAAGGATGATGGACGATAATACGAGTGCCGTCCTCCATATATTTGTGCTGCAGCGCCTCGCGCGCCGAACGGTAAGCGACACCGATCTTATGCAGCCCTTCGACCGGCTGACCCGCATATATATAGAAGGGACGATCGATGCGCTGTTCGATCTCCCACAGCAGCCGCTCGGCGAAGCGAGCGATTTCTCCTCCCGTATATACCAGATCGGCGGCCGATACGACGATGCCGAATCGGTTCCGATGGCGATGCACGTAAGGGCTTTCCGTTCTGCCAAGCGCGCTGCCAAGCGCCCCCTTCACCGCATCGTAGATTCGCTCGTCGTCGAAGGAATAATTCCCCCCTTGACGCCACGGGTGCAGATCGTTCGGCTCGATGAACATATAATAAAGCTTCGCGCCGCGCTCGATTCCAAGCCGTGCCGCCCAATGATCGACCTCCGCTTCGCTCATCTCGCCTTTAATGAGCGATTCTATCACGCTGCCGTTCACGAACTGCTCCTTCTTGCTGCGAAGCACCTTCTCCCGGTTCAACTCGTCGTTTAGCCGATTGAGCGCGGTCTTCAGCTCATCCTCGTCGATCGGCTTCAGCAGAAAATCGGTTACACCGTGCCGAACCGCCTGCTGCGCGTATTTGAAATCGTCAAATCCGCTAATAATAATGAAGCTCGTCGCCGCTCCTAACGAGGCATTCAAGCTCGACCGCGTCCGGCGAATCAGCTCCAATCCGTCCAATACCGGCATTCGAATATCCGTTACGACCAGGTCCGGCTTTAACTGGCTGATTAACGCAAGCGCGTCCTCGCCGTTATCCGCCTCGCCGACAATATGAAATCCGAGCGCTTCCCAGTCGATCAGCGCTCGCAATCCAAGCCGTACGAACTGCTCATCGTCCACTATTATGGCGCTGTGCATAGGCAAAGCCCCTCTCTCGCAATGATGTTGGATGAAAGCACTTTCAAGTCTAAGCATGCACGCTCAAGGCTTCCGCCGCATACGAATGCTTCTACGGCGGATAGAGCGCCGCCGATGGCCGCAGCCTCGGTCCGAGGCATGCAGCGCGCGCGTCAATCGTGCTCCAGATGCTGTCTTGTCAGCAAGAACAGCTCCTCAATATGGTTGTCGTCCAGCGAATAATAGACGGTCTTCCCTTCCTTGCGCCGCTTCACGATTCGCAGATTGCGCAAATAGCGAAGCTGATGCGAAACGGCCGATTGGCCCATGCCGAGCACAAGCGTCAAATCGTGAACGCATAGCTCATGCAGCGACAGCGCATGAATAATCTTGATGCGCGTCGGGTCGCCCAGCGCTTTAAACAAGTCTGCGATAGAGGCAGCCGAGCGGTCTTCAAGCAATTCCGCTTTCACTCGATCGGCGATTTCCGGGCTGGCGCCCTCGCATACCGGCTCGCATTTTTCCACGATATCGTCACCACCTGGACTCCATTATACATCGAAATATGACAGCTTGGACAATAGTGATAATATGGACTGCAATTAATAAAATTCGACTGCCGCACAGCGGTCGGCGAAAGCTTCCGCATAACATATTTTTGCAACGGTCTTGCTTTCAACGAGGCTCGCTGTTATTATTGGGTTAATATATGAGCAATTATTCATATGTTGATTTGGAGGGTGCGGCTATGAATAATACGAACGACCGGCAAGCCCATTCGAACGGGCAGTCTTCAGCATCGGACTCATGCAAGTCTGAACATAATATCGAACGGCCGGACGCCGGCGATCAGCGAGAATCGGCGCATCCGCTCGCCTGCTCGCACGGGCATGGGCATGAAGGGCATGAGCCCGAGAATGAACAGGAGCATGAGCACGAACATCATGCTCACGAGAAGAACGAATGCCGTCAAGGGCATCAGCATGGCCATCAGCATGGTCATCAGCATGGTCATCATGGGCACCATCACGGGCATTCGCACGGCAACGCGGGCAATCGCAAAGGGCTCACGATCGCTCTGCTCATTACGGGCGGCATCATGGTGCTCGAATTTGTCGGCGGGTTAATGACGAACTCGCTGGCGCTGCTCAGCGATTCCGGTCATATGCTCAGCGACACCGCTGCGATTGCACTTAGTCTCGTCGCCTTCTGGTTCGCCGCCAAGCCGGCCACCGCCGCCAAAACATACGGCTTTCACCGGTTTGAAATTTTGGCCGCACTCTTCAACGCGCTTACGCTGTTCGTTATCGCCGGCATGATCGCAGTGGAAGCTTATCATCGGTTCGGCGAGCCGCGAGAGGTTGCAGGCCTGCCGATGATGCTGATTGCGTCCGTCGGACTGCTGGCCAACCTGATTAGCGCCTGGGCGCTTATCCGCAAGGGAGATATCGAGCATAATCTGAACGTGCGCTCCGCTTATTTGCACATTCTCGGCGATGCGCTCGGCTCCGTCGGCGCAATTGTCGCCGGCTTGCTGGTTATGATATTCGGCTGGAATTGGGCCGATCCGCTCGTCAGCGTGCTCGTTGCCCTGCTTATCCTGCGAGGAGCATGGGGAATTCTCAAATCGGTCATTCATATTCTGATGGAGGGTGCGCCCGACGGCATCGATCCCGACGCCGTCAAGCGATCGCTGCTTCGCATCCGCGGCGTCCGCGACGTTCACGATTTGCACATATGGACGATTACATCCGGTATGCCCGCGCTCAGCGGACATTTGCGAGTGGACGACGGCAGCGAATGCCAGCATATATTGCGCGAGGCTCTCGCCAAGCTCGAGTCGGAATTCGGGCTCAAGCATGCAACGCTTCAGTTGGAGAAGTCGGACGCCCTTCATGATCCGTTCGTCGTATAGATAGGCGAATAAAGCCCGGGCATACGTTTCCGCCGCACGTGCGGCGGAAACGTATGCCCGGGCTTTTCAATCGGCTGCATTTACGGCTTGCGTTTCGCACGGACCGCCGCCGTTACGGCAGCAAGCACTTGTTCCGCGTGGCCCTTCACCCGAATGTTGCGCCACTCCTGTACGAGCTTGCCTTTCTCGTCGATGAGAAAGGTGGAACGGACGAGCCCCATATATTCGCGGCCATACAGCTTCTTAAGCTGCCAGACGCCGTACTGCTCGCATACGCGGTGATCCGTGTCCGCCAGCAGGACGTAAGGCAGCTCATGCTTGGCGATAAATTTGTTATGCCGTCCTACATCGTCGTTGCTGATGCCGATAATGACGGCATTATGCTCGCCGAATTGCTCATGCGCATCCCGAAAATCGCATGCCTCCTGCGTACACGCCGTCGTCATATCCTTCGGATAAAAAAATAAGATGACATTCTTGCCGATATAATCGCTAAGCGACACCGGCTTGCCGTCCGATCCATCCAGCGTAAAGTTCGGCGCTTTCTTGCCGACTGCCGCCGCATTTGCTTTGTTCGCCGTCACTTTCTATCCCACCTCTTGCATCTGCTGATTTATTTCTACATTATACATGAAGTTTGGGCGCGCATCGAAGCGGGGCTCGTTTGCGGCGGACTAGCCTATACATCGGAACAGGACGCTTAACATGTAATCGCCCGCTCATGCCAGGTCAGAGTCAGAAAAAACAAAGGCCCCGTAAGAAGCGCTTATCCGCTCCCCCGCCGCCGATCAACAAAAACAAGAGCCCCTGCGGGGCTCTTGTTCTACAAACCAACTTCATATTGCCCGATTAAGGGTCCCGACTTGGACCTTAATCCTCCAATAACGGTTACTTTTCAGCACAACGCTCGTATCCAAGCGTCTTGGTGGAGCGCTTAATGTACTGCTCGCAGCGACTTGCCCAAATTTAAAGCCCCGAGAGCGTACCTATTCGCTCCCACCGTCGCTAACCAAGAACAAGAGCCCCTGCGGGGCCCTTGTTCTACAAACCAACTTCATATTGCCCGATTAAGGGTCCCGACTTGGACCTTAATCCTCTAATAACGGTTACTTTTCAGCACAACGCTCGTATCCAAGCGTCTTGGTGGAGCGCCTAATGTACTGCTCGCAGCGACTTGCCCAAACTTAAAGCCCCGAGAGCGTACCTATTCACTCCCACCGTCGCTAACCAAGAACAAGAGCCCCGCAAGGGCTCCTGTTCTACAAACCAACTTCATATTGCCCGATTAAGGGTCCCGACTTGGACCTTAATCCTCTAATAACGGTTACTTTTCAGCACAACGCTCGTATCCAAGCGTCTTGGTGGAGCGCTTAATGTACTGCTCGCAGCGACTTGCCCAAACTTAAAGCCCCGAGAGCGTACCTATTCGCTCCCACCGTCGCTAACCAAAAACAAGAGCCCCGCAGAGGCTCCTGTTCTACAAACCAACTTCATATTGCCCGATTAAGGGTCCCGACTTGGACCTTAATCCTCTAATAACGGTTACTTTTCAGCACAACACTCGTATCCAAGCGTCTTGGTGGAGCGCTTAATGTACTGCTCGCAGCGACTTGCCCAAACTTAAAGCCCCGAGAGCGTGCCTATTCACTCCCACCGTCGCTAACCAAAAACAAGAGCCCCTGCGGGGCTCTTGTTCTACAAACCAACTTCATATTGCCCGATTAAGGGTCCCGACTTGGAGCTTAATCCTCTAATAACAGTTACTTTTCAGCACAACACTCGTATCCAAGCGTCTTGGTGGAGCGCCTAATGTACTGCTCGCAGCGACTTGCCCAAACTTAAAGCCCCGAGAGCGCACTTATTCCACTCCCACCGTCGCAACTCTTCTGCCGGGTGCGTTGGCGCTTAGCGCACCTCCGCCCGTTCGTTCTCGTTCGCCGCCGTCTCCGCGACGGCGGTATGCTTGCCGGGCCAGAAGGCCGCGCGGCCAAGCAGCGCCGTAATCGCAGGCACGAGAAACGGCCGGACGATGAACGTATCGAGCAGAACCCCGACGGCCGTAACGATGCCGAAGTGAACGAGCACCTGGATCGGCAGCGACGCGAGCACCGCGAACGTGCCGGCCAGAATGATGCCCGCCGACGTAATAACCGGACCGGTCTCCTTCACCCCTTCGCGGATGGCGCGAGCGAGCGGCATCCGTTGTCTTTTGTCCCAGATGCTCGAAATCATGAAAATGTTGTAGTCCTCGCCCAGCGCCACGAGAAACACGAACGAATAAAGCGGGATTGAGCCGGATATCGCGTCGGCGCCAAGCGCGTAGTGAATAATGATCCAGCCTAAACCGAGCGCGGCAAAATACGACAAAACGACCGTTCCGATCAAGTACGCCGTCGCCACGATTGAGCGTAAATAGCCGAGCAGCAGCAGCGCAATAAGCCCGATGACGATCGGGATAATGACGCGCTTGTCGCGGTCTCCCGTCGCCTTCGTGTCGTACTGCTCCGCCGTCTGGCCGCCAATCCATACCCGCTCCGCCGTCGCTCCTCCGTCGCCCGCCGCCAGCGCTGACATCGCCTCCTCGCGCAGCTTCGGAATAAGCGACATCGCTTCTTGCGAATAAGGGTTCATCGTCAAGCTGATATCCATCGCATAGATGTCCGGATCGTTGCTGCCCCGCTCCGGCTTCGACACGCTTGCCGCGTACGGAAGCGCTGAAAGCCGCTGGCGCACCGACTCCGCGTCGCTGCCGTCCGTATCGACGATGATTCTTACCGGCGCGAGGCTTCCTTCCGTGAACTCCTCGCCGATAACGGCAAACCCCTCCCTCGACTCCATATCGCTTGGGAACGAAGACAGGATGTCGAACGTGACTTTCAACTGCGAGGAGAAGCCCGCCAGAACGGCAAGCACAATCGTCGTCGACAGCACGACCGTCCACGGACGGCGGACGACGAGACGGCCGATGGCTCCGTCCCTGCTCGCGCTTTTATGCATTGGTGCAGGCCTGCCTTTGCGCTGCGCGCGTTCCGCGATCATATCCGGCGTACGAGGCACGAATGGATAAAAGGAAGTGCGGCCGAAGATCGCAAGCAGTGCCGGAACGAGCGTCAAGCTGGCGATCGCCATAATGAAGATCGACAAGCTGAACGGAATGGCGAAGCGGTGATAAGCGCCGTATTGGGCGAACAGCAGCGCAAGCAAGGAAAGCACCACCGTCAGGCCGCTCATCGCAATGGCGCCGGACGAGCCGGTCATCGCCTGCAGCAGCGCGCTTCTCTTCTCCTTCTCGAAGCCAAGGCGCTCGCGGAATTGCGAGATGAGGAACAAGCAGTAGTCGGTACCCGCCCCGAACAGCAGCACCGTCATAATCGAGATGCCCTGCGAGTCGATCGTAATCCATCCTTCGTGCGCCATAGCCCCGAGAATCGGTCCGACGACCATATAGGCGAAGCCGACCGCAATAAGCGGAATGAAAGCCAATACGGGCGAGCGATAGATGAGCAGCAAAATAACGAGCACCAGCAGCACGGTCGCCATCAACAGCGACATATCGGCGTTCTTGAACAGCCCGGTCGCATCGACCTGAATGCCGGCGGGACCGGTGACGCGAGCGCTTAACGCAGCTGGCCGATCGGTCGCCGTCTCGAACGGCTCCCCGCCGTATGCCGCCGTCACATCGTCGCGCAGCCGGTCAAGGCCAAGCTCCAGTTGCTCCGTCTCGGCATTCGTCTCGAACGCAACGGGCATAATGAACGTGCTTCCGTCTCCAGACAGTTGCTCGTTCAGAGCGGGCAGCGGCAGCTTGTTCAGCGGCGGCACTGCGCGCTGATGCGGCAGCGGGTTAGCCTCCCAGTCTGCGGCAAGCCGCTGCAGCTTCGCCAGATCGTCTTGGGATAGCCCGCCTTCCCGATGCAAGACGAGCAGCGCAGGCAGTCCGCTTTCGTTCGGAAATTCGCGCGCGTCCAGCGCCGCCGCCTGCATGGACGGCTTCGAGCTGTCCAGATTCGGGGTATTGTTAACCTCCTCGTCCCCGGCCCCGGGCAGCGCCAGCGTTAGCGTCGCCGCCAGCGCAAGCCATACAAGCAGCGTCATCCACCGGCCTCTTCTTCCCGTCACCAGGCCGCTGATTCGGTCAAATTGCTTCATTTGCCATTCCACTCCCCCGCATGATATGAATAAGGCTGAATCCGTTCTTCGGTGATATAATAATTATATATACCGGTCGGTTAATTAATCAACGACAGAATGATGAACGACGTTATTCAGATGAAGGTGTGAGACACGATGACTACGAAGAAACCGAGATCGCTGGGAAGGCCCAAAAGAACCGATCTGCGTTTTCCGACGAATGAGACGATTATCGCGGAAGCCTCCCGTCTGTTTATGGAATACGGCTACGAGCCGGTTTCGTTGAATCAAATCGCGCAAGTGTGCCAAGTGACGAAAGCGTCGCTGTATTATCATTTTGCCAACAAGGCGGAATTGTTTACGGAGTCGCTCGTCTGGACGCTCTCTCGCGCCCGCGGCGGCACGGAGAAGGCGCTGAAGGACTCCCCCGATATTCGCAGCGGTCTGGAGCGGCTGGCCGTGGTCAAGCTGTCCACCCCTCATATCGACTTCGAATCGATGATGCGGGACGCAGAGCCTCATCTTAGCGAGGAGCAACTGCTGCGAATTCGGCAGGCGGAGCATGGCATACACGATGTGCTGTCCGCCCATTTTCGCTCGGCGATCGATCGCGGCCTGCTCCGCCCCGCCGACCCGCTGCTGCTATCGCATGCGCTCAGCGCGCTGCTGATGCTCGGCAACCGCCAGCATCCGGCCGATTCCGCGCCGTCGACGGCCGAGCTCGCCAAGACGCTCATCGGCCTGTTCTGGCACGGCATCGCGCCGGAGCGGTAGACAGCGGCGCGACGCCGGGCGAGCGCGAAGCGGGCCGCAAGGTGAAGCGAGTGAGCGCGCAAGGCAGGCCACGAGAGTGAGACGCAGGCGACCGCGGCGCGGGAATACAGATGTTTCGGAGCACGAGCACAGACATGGATGCGGGTGAGAGCCAAAGGTAGGCGTGGGCGCGGAAATAAGAGCCTGGCGCAGGCTCTTATCTCATTCACTAACTATCCAGTTCTCGATTAAGAGTCCCGCATGGACTCCTAATCCCCGAATCAACGTTACTTTCGGCACCCAGTGAGCAATTTAAGCAACCTTGCAGAGCACTTATTTAACTGCGTGCGAGTTTTCGGAACAACTAAGCGCCCCTCAGGGGCGCTTAGTTCGTCCAGTTGCCCCCCTCCAGTTGACGTGAGAGTAAGGTCAGGAGCGCAGGTGCGGGAGACGCGGGAATAAGAGCCTGCCGCAGGCTCTTATTTCATTCACTAACTATCCAGTTCTCGATTAAGAGTCCCGCATGGACTCCTAATCCCCGAATCAACGTTACTTT